>ENA-UOXV01005997-UOXV01005997.1-marine-metagenome-genome-assembly--contig:-NODE-5997-length-13002-cov-11.124044_pt1 | contig 13002 bp, 12 predicted proteins | sample MGYA00238165_ERZ766961 | MGnify/ENA primary metagenome ERZ766961 (study PRJEB28924, sample SAMN03173240) | marine metagenome | biome: Marine; feature: Water; material: Subsurface seawater | place: North... | reverse complement strand
AATTGCCATCAATAAATATAACGTTGACCATACAGGAGCAAAAATCCAACTTGGTGGATTAAAACTTGGTAAAATAATTTCTGAATACCAAGGTTCTTTAAAATTTGTAGTTGCATAACTTCCTATCATTGGTGCTATAAATGTTATTAAGATTATGATTGCTAAAGAAAGGTATTTATTTTTTGTCATTTAGAATCTAATTAAATTTTTAATTTTTGATAATTGAATTCTAATTTTTTTACTAAAATATTTTTTAACTAAAGATAAAAAAGAAATTTTCTTTTCAATTTCATAAGGTTCCTTTACTTCCATTTCAATACTGTCATTCCAATATGTCTGTATAATAAAACTATCTTCAAATATGTCTGTAAGGTTAAAAATTGATCCAACACTAACAAACTGCTCAATTGCATCTTTTTTTTCTGCAAATATAAATTTTTTATTATCATCATCAAATTCAAACCACCATTTGTGCCCATAAATCTCTTCATCACACCCAAAAACAATATTATCATTTAACCTAGTTGGTAGCTCAATATATCCAGACTTACCTATTCTTTCTATTTCTTGTTTAAAAAAAATTGGATCATTAACGTGTTCTATTACATGAGCGCAAATTATATAATCGAATTCTTTATCCTTGAATGGTAATTTCTTATCTGGCTCAATTTTAGTAAATTTTAAATTTTTAATTTTAAAGTCTTCCCTATAATCGTGTATATCAGCAAAATGATTAGCCTCTGGCCAAAAATTTGCATTGGAGCAGCCTAAATCTAAAATCTTAAGTTCCTTATTTGAATTTAACCATTTTTTTTGATTTTTTTTTATTGTTCTTCGTATTGGCATTACAATTGCTATTTATATTTATTGATATAATAAGATATAACTAATTTATGTCAGAAAATCAGAAAAATATTTGGATTACAGGAGCTAGCAGTGGAATTGGGAAAGCGCTTGCTGAAAAATTTGCTGCAGAGGACTGGAAAGTAGCTGTTTCTGCTCGAAGAAAAGAAATTCTGGATGAAATGTCTAGCCATGAAAATATATTTTCATATCCTTTGGATGTAACTAACCAAGAGGATGTAAAAAATTCATTTGAAAAAATTATAAATGATTTTAATGGTCTTGATTTATGCGTTTTTTCTAGTGGAACATACGATCCTAAACTAGAACAAAGTATTAATGTTAAGCAAAATAAGTTTGTAATGGACACAAATTTTTTTGGGGTTTTGCATTGCATAAAATCTGCAGAGAAATATTTTAAAGATAAAAAGGCTGGTCATATTTCAATTGTATCTTCTATTGCAGCGTATAGAGGTCTACCTAATTCAAGTGGTTACGGTCCTTCTAAAGCTGCATTAACTAATTTAACAGAGAGTTTATATTTTGATTTTAAAAAACATAATGTAAGAATTTCGTTAGTTTCACCTGGATTTATAAAAACTCCTTTAACCGATAAAAATGGGTTTCCTATGCCTTTTATCAAATCTCCAGAATTTGCTGCAGAAAAAATGTTTAAAGGCCTTACTAAAGGCAAGGGCTTTGAAATTCATTTTCCAAAAGCACTTACAATATTACTAAAAATTTTTAGAGTTTTACCTTACAAAATATATTTATTTTTAATAGATAAAAGCGTTAAAAGATAAAATAATAAATTAATCTTTTACAAACATAACAGTAAGTTCAGCAACTTTAATACCAAACTTGGTCATAGTTGCTCTATTAATTGCAACACGCTCATCTTGCATAAAAATCCAGTCATCAAATTTTATCTTAATATTTTTGCCCTTTACTGGAACTAATAAAACATATTCAAGTTTAAAAGCAGGTCCGTATGAGAAACCTTTTGCTGTACCTACTACATCGGAAGCAGTCGCTTCATAATGATGTTTATCTATTTTTTTCATAGTCCATTGGCGAGTTTGTTTTTCGCCATCATTCCAATTAAAAACTTCATCTAGAATTAATTGTGAACCATCCCATTTTCCATTTAGATCAGCCTTAAATTGTCTGGTAACTTTTCCTGATCTATTTTGCAAAACTCCCCAAGCTTTTACATCTCCAGACAAATATTCTTCGATGATCAAACGTGGTTTTTGGTCTTTAAAATCTGTTGGTTTCATTGTATTTACACATCCTGTTATAAAAAAAAATAAAATTATTCCTAATAACTTTTTCATAAGCATTACTTATTAGACACAGAGCATTGTATCAAGTTAATATTTCTAGCTTTAAACCCTGCTTCACAATAAGATAAATAAAACTCCCACATTCTTTTAAATGTTTCATCAAAACCTAGAGGAGTTATATTATTCCATCTTTTAAAGAAATGCTCTCTCCAAATCGCTAAGGTCTTTGCATAGTCATCAGGATAAGAATTAATTTTTAAAAGATTAAGTTTATTCTTTTTAATTAAATTTTTCATAAAATGTAATGAAGGCAAAAAGCCGCCTGGGAAAATATATTTTTGGATAAAATCTTCACTATCTCTATATCTATCAAATAAATCATCTCTAATTGTTATTCCTTGAATCGCAGCTGTACCATTTAAGTTTAGAGAATTTTTTATTGTATTAAAATATTTGTCTAGGTACTTCTCTCCCACAGCTTCGATCATTTCGATTGATGCAACGTTATCATATTTTTCTTTTAAATCTCTATAATCTAAAAACATAACATTAACCTTATTATTTAAGCCTGCTTGAGAGATTCTTTTTTTTGAAAATTCAAATTGCTTTTTAGAAATTGTTATACAGTCAATCGAGACATTATGTTTTTTTGCTAAATATTCTGAAAATCCACCCCAACCACATCCTATCTCTAAAACTTTATTACCGTCTTTAATGTTTAAAAGATTTATCAGTTGCTGATACTTATTTTTTTGAGCAGATTCAAGATCATCATTTTCATTTTCATATATTGCACTAGAATATGTAAGTGTTTTATCTAACCACTGAGAAAAAAATTCATTACCTAGATCATAATGTTTAGATATGTGCTTTAAGCTTTTTGACTTAGTATTAGATGCAAATATTCTTTTAAAAAAATTTTTAATTTTTTGAATTTTTAAACTTCCTGAAAATGAGTAAATCAATTTAATATTTTTAGCCGAAAGCTCAATTAAATTTGTAAGATTTGAAGTATAAAAATCTTTATTCATATGTGCTTCTCCTAGGGCAGAGCTGCCTCCTGTAATTATATTGAAGTAAAAATTTTGGTTGGTGATTTTAATATCGGCTGAAAGTTCACTTTCTAAATTTCCAAATTGGAATACTTTTCCATCATAATTCACTAATTTAAGGCTTCCACTTTCTATATTTTTCAATTTATTAAGTACAATTTTTTCTGAAATTTTTATGAAGCTCATTAGTATTCCTCGTAACTTAAATTGTTTAAAATTTTATTTTTTCTTTTTCTATATACTGCCCCTTTTTTCCATAGGTGTAATGCTTCATAATGTATCGAAATTATTATTTTTATAGTCATTAATGGATATTTAAAAAAATTAAAAAATAGTTGTTTAAACGAAAATTTTTTTCTATCACCAGTTTGGGTTGCTGTTAATATAGTTCCATCCTTATCAGTTTGTTTAATAAAGATAGAAAACTTTTTACCAGGATTAAACAACTTAAAATTATAATAAGTGTCCATATCCATAAATGGTGAAACGTAAAATTTTTTTTTACATTTTTGCTCAATTTTTTTATTATTTCTAATCTTAAAAATGTAGGTATGCTGTTCGTTAAAAGTATTTTTTACTTCGTAGAATACAGATATTAATTTATTCTTATCATAACAATAAAAAATACTTAGTGGGTTAAAAACATACCCAAAAACTCTAGGATAGCAAAGCAACATTACTTTTGTAATATTTTGATTAATTTTAAATTTTTTTAAATTTTTTAAAACCCAATCTTTAAGTGAGTCTCCGTCTCTTGCACCGTGGTCTTTATTATAGAAACTAAAAATATTAAATTTATTAAATGAAAAAATATTTATAGTTTTGTTCAACTTTTCTATTTCATCTAAATCAAGAAATAGTGAAAATGTTTTGTATTTTAAGGAATGTTTGATTGGCTTAAGCCTATGATGAGTGACAATCCCATTATAAATACAAGAGTTCATTAAATTTTAAAATTTTTTATAAGTTCAATTGATGATTTTAATCCATCTTCGTGAAAACCATAACCAAAATAACTTCCACAAAACCATGTTCTTTTTTTTCCTTGAAGTGAGTGTAAAGCTTTTTGAAGAACTACATTTTTATTATTAAAATAAGGGTGGGTAAAATTTACTATTTTTATCACTTTATCCTCATCAACCTTTTCAACTGGATTTAAAGTTAAAAAATAATTTTTATTTGTCTCTAAATTTTGTAATTTATTTAACCAATAGGTTACACAAGTTGTGTTTTCTTTAGTTATGGAGTTCCAACTAGACCAAGCTCTTTTTCTTGAAGGCATAAGATTTTCGTCAGTATGTAAAAAAGCTACATTAGGGACATAGGAAAAATTTTTTAAAATATTTTTTTCATCTTTAGTAGGATTCTCTAGAATACTTAAACTTTGATCAGCGTGTGAAGCTAAAACAACATGATCATAATCCATATGTTTATCTCCTATTAAAATTTTTACTTTATCATTGTTTCTTATTATTCTATTTACCTTACAATTCTTAAAAATGTCTCCACTTATTTTTTCTGCAATTTTGTTCACATATGTCCTACTTCGATTAGTAACAGTATACCATTGAGGTCTTTTTTTAAGTCTAAAGAGTCCATGGTTAACAAAAAAATTTAAAAAAAGATGTAACGGCATTTCTTTTGCCTTTGAAAAAGGCATAGACCAAATTGCAGCCACCATTGGGACAATATGATATTCAACAAAATATTTTGATAAATTAGATTTTTCTAAATACTCTCCTAATGTTTTATCTTTAAAATCATGATTAAGTAAATTTGGTGCAACTTTATAAAATGAAACAATTTCTCTTAGCATTTTTAAGAACTTAAAATTGAATAGATTCATCTTATTGGCAAAAATTGCTCCAAAACCTCTCCCCCCATATTCTACGTTGCTATTTTTAATAGAAACAGAAAAAGACATGTCACTTTTTTCAAAAGGAACATTTAGTTCATTAAAGAATTTGATTAAATTTAAATATGTTAGTTCATTAAATACAATAAAACCAAGATCTACTGGTACAGTTTTTTTTTTTTCTTGAATATCGTAAGTATAGGAGTGACCACCCAAATGACTATTTTGTTCGAATAGATCAACTTTATACTTTTTCGATAGATAATATGCTGAAGACAAACCTGAAATTCCTGAACCTATAACTGCTATTTTCATTTGATTTATTTTTAACTTATTCCTAATATTTTATTTTAAAATATCGGGGTTTTTTTTAAAGAGTTATAATATAAGATATATACCACATGCTTACACTAGCTTTTTTATCACATCATAGTAATCATTTGATTTCAAAGAATATCGAAAAAATTGTCAATTATGGTTTAAATATTTCCTTCTTAGTCATTGAAAATTCTTTAGATCACAAATTAAAGATTGAGTTAGAGAAAAAATATAAAAATATTGTTAAAGTACACATACCAGATGAAAATTTAGGTTTTGCTAAAGGCATGAATAAAGCTATAGAGCTATCAAGTGATAATTTTGTTTTCTTGAGCCCTCCTGATGTAGATTTGTCCTATGATTGTATTAGTGACCTTCTTAAATGTTTAAATAACTTCAAAGATTTTACTTTATTAGCTCCAACTTACCATGACGAGTCTTCATTTAAAAATTATGATGAAAGTTTATTTTCAAAAGATTTTAATCAAAAAAATAGCTTTAAAATTATGAATAGATACATTTTACGAGAAGTAGATTGGATCGACTCATCAGTTATCGTAAATAAATCTAAAATAGATAATTTAAAAATTATGGATGAAAATTTTTTCTTATATTTTGAAACTATGGATATGTGTTTAAATTTTAAAAAAAATAGAAAGAAAATGTATATTATTGATAATATAAAATTTGAGCATTTAGGAGGAGTATCTCATGAAAAAAAGTTTAATTATGAAGCAGCTCTTAGTAGAAATTGGCATTACAATTGGTCTAAATTTTATTATTTTAAAAAAAACTATTCTTATCTTTATGCTTTTAAAAAATCGTTGCCAATTTTGTTTAAGCTTTCTATAAAATATATCTCTAGCTTATTAAAGAGTAAAAAAGAAAAAAAACACCTAATTAAAGCTGAGATAAATGGTATAGCAACATCAATGCTCTTAAGAAAATCTTCTTACCGTCCTTTTATAAAAAAAATTAATTAGATGCTAAATAAAAATTTATAATTTTCATTAATTGATAAAACTTCTAAATTTACAAAACCACCTATAATTAATTGAATTGCAATAATTAATATTGTTACAAGACCAACATATCCTAACCATTGATGTTTTTTTATGTAATCTGCAAAATAACTAGCTAAAGTTGCGATTAAAAAAACTGATAATAGTAAACCAACAACCATTAAATAATAATTACCTTTTGCAGCACCAACAACTCCTATAACATTATCAAAACTTATCGCTATGTCAGCTACCAAAACTTTATAAACCCCACTTGAAAATGATTGAGTTTCACTTGATTTCATTTGAGGAGATCTAACTTTAGTTTTACCAAAGAAATCTTGTCTTAAATTATTTATAACCCAAAGAAGTAACACGCCTCCTAGTATTTTTATCCAAGCAAACTCAAATAAATAATCTGCTCCTAATGCAAAAATGATTCTAAATAAAAAGGCCGCCGCAACTCCCCAAGCTATAATTTTTTTTCTATTATCTGGTGCAAAATTAGCTGCGATTAGCCCTATGATGATTGCATTATCAGCAGCCATGACTATATCGATTAATATAATTTGAATAGAAACGATTAATTGCTCTAACATTTTCTTATTTCATGTATATAGTTAATCATTCAATATTTAAAATCTAATTTTTTCTATATGAATTTATTAAATTATTCTGCAAGTAATTCAAAGAAAAAAATATTTATACTGTCCATTCCAGTTTTCTTTTCAAATTTAGCAGTCCCTCTAGCAGGTATTATTGATACAGGTTTAATGGGCAATTTAGGAGAAGCAAAATTTCTGGCAGCAACAAGTATTGCTGTTTCCGTCATGACAATGATCATTTGGAGTTTTGGTTTTTTAAGAATGGGAACGGTAGGTATTGTTTCTCAATTGCTTGCTAAAAGCGATTATAGAGAAATTGTAAGAACCTTATTAAGAAGTTTTATAATAGCCATTGTATTAGCTGTAGTTATTATTTTATTTAAACCTATTCTAATAAATTTAACCAAAGATTTTTTTTCTACGTCAATTGAAACTCAAGAATTAATAAAAACTTATATATCTGTAAGGTTATTTTCTATACCTGCAGAATTCACTATTTATATTTTAGTTGGTTTTTATCTAGCGATTCAAAAAACTAATATATCAAGTTTATTAATCATTATTCTTTCTACACTAAATATAGTTTTTAGTTCTTTTTTTGTACTATCTTTAAAGTTAGATGTGTTTGGCGTTGTGCTAGGAACTTTAATAGCAAATTATATAACTGCAATTATATTTACACTTTTTACATATAATTTTATTATTAAGAAATTTGAAATAATTCCAAAATTAGAAAAATTAATCATACCTTCTAAATTTATAAAATTATTTACTATTAACTTTGATATTTTTTTAAGAACAGTAACTCTTACATTTTCATTTCTATGGGTTACCTACCTAGGTTCTAAACTAGGTGAAGACTTTTTAGCTGTTAATGCAATTTTAATGCAATTTATAATCTTAGCAGCTTTTTTTCTTGACGCTTATGCTTTCTCTACTGAGGGAATTATAGGTTTTGCTGTTGGTAAAAAAAATAAAAAATCTTTTTTATTAGCTGTTACAAATTCAATACAACTAAGTTTTTTTACAGCTTTAATTATTTCTATAATTTATTTAATTTTTTTTAAACAAATCATTAACATAATTACAGATGTAGATGTTTTAAGATTTATTTCTTATAAGCATGCAATTTGGATTATTATTATTCCACCAGTTGCATCATTTTGTTATCAACTAGACGGTATATTTATTGGTGCTTCACAAACTCAGGATATGAGAAATGCAATGCTTATTGCTGTTGCTTCTTTTGTGATTACATCTATATATTTAATAAAATATTTTGATAATCATGGATTATGGCTTTCACTGCTTTTTTTTATGTTGTTTAGATCACTTACTTTAAATTATTTTTTTAAAAATATTGTTAAAAAATTTAAATGAAATTTATATATAAAATACCAGGCTATATTCTTTTATTATTTGGTGGCTTTTGTTTAAGTTGGGGAGGTTTAATCGTAAGAACATTTGAGACTTCAAGTGCTTGGAATATTTTATTATTAAGATCTTTTTTCTTTTTTCTTGGAATTTCTATTTTTTTACTAATAAACTACAAGAAAGATACTTTTAAAGTTATAAAAAAATCAGGTTTCCCAGCTTTGTTAGGTGGCTTCACAATGTCTTTTAGCTTTGTTGCTTTTGTTTTTGCTATGGTAAACACATCTGTAGCTAATGTTGTGTTTATAATAAGCACACAAACAATGTTTCTAGCAATATTTGGTTTTTTTTACCTTAAAGAGAAAGTTTCATTAATAAGTTTTATTTCTATAGTTTTAGCTATGTCAGGAATAACTATAATGGTTGGAGACTCAATGTCTTCAGGTACTTTATTCGGTAATCTAATAGCTTTGGTTATACCTATTAGTTTTTCAGTACTAGTAATGATAGTCAGAAAAAATTCCAACTTAGATATGGTGCCAGCTATTTGGTATGCCTCAATTTTCACTATCATTTATGGAGCGGTAATGGTTGAGTCTTTTAATTTTACACATCATGATATTTTTATGGGTTTTTTATTAGGAGTTCCTCAACTAACCTTTGGCTTTATCTGTATTACTATTGGCTCCCGAACTACACAATCTGTAACCGTTGGCTTGTTAATGCTATCTGAAACCGTTTGTGCCCCACTGTGGGTTTGGTTATTTATAAATGAGATCCCACCCTTAAGTGTATTTATTGGTGGTTCTATTATAATTTTAGCAGTAATTATTAAAAGTCTTGAAAAAAAGAAAAGAATTACAGCTTAATTATATTTGACCTCGAATCCGAGTACAATCTGAGCTCATTAAATCCCAAAATCTAAGCAAACTAAGATCACACTCGTACGTAAGATGTGGTTTATTTTCACTTGAATACAACCTCACAGTCGACTAATTTATCAATGTTATCGTAAGATAATAAACGGGAGAGACTATTTAAATATAGCGCCGAAGGAGCAACACCCAGGAAACTCTCAGGCAAAAGGACCGTTAAAATAATAACTCTGGAAAGCAGGCGTAAGCCTCACCGAAGGATTAAATCTCTCAGGTACATGGACAGATAGGGTTGATTAAGAGTTATTATGGAAGTACAAAAAACAGCTTTATACAAAACTCATAAAAATCTTGGAGCTAAATTTGCTCCTTTTGCTGGCTATGAAATGCCAATCCAATATTCTGATGGGATAGTCAAAGAACACATTTCCACAAGAACATATGCTGGGTTTTTCGATGTATCGCATATGGGTCAGCTTTATATAGAAGGAGGATCACAATTAATTGAAGTGTTAGAAAAGATAATACCAACTGATTTAAAAAATTTAAATGTGAATCAGTCAAAATATTCTTTTTTATTAAATTCAGAAGGTGGAATAATAGATGACCTTATTATTACGAGACGAGAAAACGGATTTTATATTGTGTTAAATGCAGCATGCAAAAATAATGATATAAAGCATATATCCAAAAATTTAAATGAAAATCATAAGTTTTATCTATGCTCTAAAACTTCACTTATTGCAGTGCAAGGTCCAAAATCTTCAGAAATACTAGAAAAAAAAATAAAAGGAATTAGCAACCTTAAATTTATGTATGGTAATTTTTTCGAATTTGATAATGAGAAATTGTATGCAACACGCTCTGGATATACTGGTGAAGATGGTTTTGAAATATCTGTATCAAACAATAAAGTAGAGAATTTTATTAAATTTTTAGTGGATAATAAAGTTAAACCAGTTGGTTTGGGAGCAAGAGATACCCTAAGATTGGAAGCAGGTTTGTGTCTATATGGACACGATCTCGACGAAAAGATAAACCCAATTGAAGCTAATTTAAAATGGGCAATTGCAAAAACAAGAAGAGCTACTGGGGGATTTAATGGATGGGAAAAAATAAAAGAAAATCTTGAACAAGGGACATCAAGAATTAGAGTTGGTGTATTGCCAGAAGGAAGAATTATAGCAAGAGAAGGAACAAAAATTTTTTCTAATAATGATGAAAAGATTGGAACAATAACTAGTGGTACTTTTGGTCCAAGCGTAAATGCTCCAGTTGCAATGGGTTACGTAGATTCAAACTTTTCTAAGATTGGAGAAAATATTAAATTAGAAGTTAGAGGTAAAAAACATAATGCTAAAATTTCTAAACTTCCTTTTTATAAAAAAAGTTACGTAAAATAAGAAAGGTTAATAATGAGTGAAAAAAAGTTTTCTAAAAATCATGAATGGATAGAAATTGAAGGTGAAAATGCTATTGTAGGCATAACAAAACATGCAACTGAAATGCTGGGTGATATTGTTTTTGTTGAAATACCTGAGAAAGGCAAAAATGTTGAAGCTAACGGACAGACAGCCGTTGTTGAGTCGACAAAAGCTGCTAGTGATGTTTACTCTCCAATATCTGGAGAGATTATTGATAGCAATCAATCGATTGTAAGTGATCCGTCAAAAGTAAATGCCGATCCCGAGGCAGAAGGTTGGTTTTTTAAAATTAAGATAAAAGACAAATCTGAAATTGATAAGTTAATGTCTAAAGATGATTATGAAAAATTTGTAAAGGAAAATCAAAATTAAATGATTGACGATACTTCACAAGAATTTATTAAAAGACATATTGGTCCTTCAAAAGATGATCAAAAAAAAATGTTAGACTATATTGGTAGTAAATCGCTCAACCAATTAATTCGAGATACTGTTCCTGAAAATATTTTACTTAAAGATGAATTAAAAATTAACGACTCACTATCTGAAAATGAAGCATTAAAAAAACTTAAAATTATTTCTCAAAAAAATGAAACTTTTAGAAATTTTATTGGAATGGGGTATTACAATTGTTTAACACCACACGTTGTTTTAAGAAACATTTTAGAAAATCCAGGCTGGTATACTTCTTACACTCCATATCAGCCTGAAGTAGCTCAAGGAAGATTAGAAATGCTTTTAAATTTTCAACAATTAATAATTGACCTAACTGGTATGGATATTGCAAATGCTTCATTATTAGACGAGGCTACTGCAGCAGCGGAGGCGGTCGGTCTCGCACAAAGAGTCTCTAAAAATAACTCAAAAAAGGTTTTTGTATCTGAGAATTGTAATCCGCAAGTTATTGATTTGATTAAAACTAGAATCGAACCTTTTGGACTTGATCTTTTAGTTGGTAATCAAAAAGATTTTATAAAAAATGTTAGCGGAGAATTAATTTGTGGTGTGATAGCTTATCCTGATACCTTAGGTGAAATAGTGGATCCAAGCGAGTCCATAAGTTTAATACATAAAAAAGGAGGTAAAGCTATTGTAGTTTGTGACCTTCTTTCTCTAGCAAAATTAAAAACTCCAGCTGAGCTCGGTGCAGATATTGCAGTAGGTAGTGCTCAAAGATTTGGAGTGCCAATGGGTTATGGTGGGCCACATGCGGCTTTTTTTTCAACAAAAGAAGAATTCAAAAGGTCAATGCCAGGTAGAATTATTGGTGTGTCAATGGATAGATTTGGGAAAAAAGCATACAGGCTATCTCTTCAAACACGTGAACAGCATATCAGAAGAGATAAAGCGACTAGCAACATTTGTACTGCGCAAGCTTTGTTGGCTATAGTATCAGCAGCATATGCAATTTATCATGGACCCAATGGTATTCTAGATATAGCGAATAGGACATCTAAATTGGCAAAATTATTCGCAGACAACATTAAAGATGGTGGTTTTGAACTTTATGCAAATAACTTTTTCGACACAGTTACAATTAAAACAAATGATAAAACTAATGAAATTTATAAAAAAGCTATTTCTGAAAAAGTTAATTTAAGAAAAATAAATAGCAAAACTTTGTCGGTAGCATTTGATGAAGCTAAAAGACTTGATCATGTAAATCTGCTTTTAAAAATATTTGGTATCAATAAAGATGTAACAAAAATAGTTGATATAACTCTTGATAATCTTCCAAAAAAATTATTAAGAACATCTAAATATTTAACTCATCCAGTTTTTAACAAGTATCACTCTGAAACTGAAATGATGAGATATTTAAAAAGACTTGAAGATAGCGATATAGCATTAAATAGATCAATGATTGCTCTAGGCTCATGTACAATGAAATTAAATGCTACAGCAGAAATGATACCTATTTCTTGGAAAGAATTTTCTCTACCTCATCCTTTTGTGCCTATAAAGCAAATGAAAGGATATCAAATATTATTTAATGATTTAATCAGAGATTTAAAAGAAATCACAGGTTTTGATGCAGTATCTTTGCAACCTAATTCAGGTGCTCAAGGTGAATACGCCGGCTTAATGACTATTAGAGCTTTTCACAAAAGTAATGGTGAGACCAATAGAAATGTCTGTTTAATACCCAATTCTGCTCATGGCACTAATCCAGCAAGTGCACAAATGTCTGGTATGAAAGTGGTCGTTGTAAATTGTGATGAAAATGGAAATATTGATTTAGAAGATTTAAAAAATAAATCTAATAAATACTCAAAAGATTTAGCTGCTTTAATGGTGACATACCCATCGACTCATGGAGTGTTTGAAGAAAAAATAGTAGAAATTTGTGAAACTATACATGCTCATGG
>ENA-UOXV01005994-UOXV01005994.1-marine-metagenome-genome-assembly--contig:-NODE-5994-length-13006-cov-5.291947_pt1 | contig 13006 bp, 8 predicted proteins | sample MGYA00238165_ERZ766961 | MGnify/ENA primary metagenome ERZ766961 (study PRJEB28924, sample SAMN03173240) | marine metagenome | biome: Marine; feature: Water; material: Subsurface seawater | place: North... | reverse complement strand
AGTTTCGAGCCCCCCTCGCTGCAGCAGCAGGTCCTCCATCTCCTTGGCCGCGATGGCTTCGGTCAGCTGCTCGTACGTGGCCTCCCACTCCGCGCGCTCCTTGCTCGCCTCGGCGTCCATGTGCCGCACCTTGCCCTGCAGCATGTCGCGCTGCTCCTTGATGCGCTTCATCTCGCGGTCCACCTGCACCACGCGCAGCTTGAGCGCGTGCGCCTGCGCCGCCGCCGCGCGCCCCTCCGCCTCCGTCTCCGCCAGCGTCTGCGCAAAGAAGTCCTGCTGCCGCTGCCGCTCCGCGCGCTCCACCTCCAGCGCCTGCGCGTGCGCCTCCTGTTCCTGCTCCAGCGCCTGCTGCGCCGCTGCCAGCTGCTGCGCCGCGTCGCCCACCTCGTTGTCCAGCACCGAGATGCGCGACTGCAGGTCCTCGTTCTCCTGCTGCAGCTGCGCGATCGAGCGGCGGTACTCGCCCATCGCGCGGTCGAGCGCATCGAGCTGCGACGCCGCCGCGCGGTGCTGCTCCTGCGCGGCCAGGAGCTGCTGGCGCGCGTCGGTGTTCTCCTCCTGCTGCACGTTCAGCTCGCGCTGCAGCCCCTCCTTCTCCTGGCGGCTCTTGGAGAACAGCTCCTGGTACGCGCGCTGCAGCCGGCTGACCTCCTCGCCCGCGCCGCGCGCGTCCTCCTTGGCGTCCTGCGCGATCTTCTCGATCCGCTCCACCCGCTCTGCCCACGCCTTGCGCTCCATCCCGAACCGCGCCTCCGCCTGCGCCTTGAGGTCCAGCTCCCGCATCAGCGACGTCGTCCGCGCCGCCCCGGCCTCCTTGTCCCGCACGTGCGCCTCACGCTCCTTGCGCCACGACGCCGCCTCCGCGGCCCGCGCCTCCTCCAGCCGCCGGATCTTGTGCCCCAGCTTTTCGGCCTCCGCGCGCTGCCGCGCTACCTCTGCCTGCAGCGTGGCACGCTCCTCGGCCCACGAGTGCTCGGCGGCCAGCAGCCGCTTGAATTCTTCGGCCGCCGCCGCAGTCTTGTTGGCCAGGTTCGCCAGCTGCGTGCGACCCTCCATGTGTCACGCGGCTCGAACACAAAGCGGGGGAAATCCACTGTGGCTGCACGCTACGTGTAGCAGCTGAAGAGGGCGTGCTGGCCCAGCTGCATGCACTTCGGCACTGGAGTTTTGTCAATGCTACATGCTCTTCAGGGCACGTCAGGGATGGATGGCCTGGGCAGGTTGGGTGCACCTGCGGAGAGTGAGAGTTGGGCTGCGCGAAGTCCGTCTTGAAGCGCGGACTCGGTGTCGGCTGCACCATGGCTTCAGAGAACTCTCCCAAAGGAAACAGAGTCTGCGCGCCTTTGTTTTCAAGTTATGGCTCGCACACCAAGTCCTTACAGCGCCACTCTACGTGGGACTCCGCAGGATCGCTGCGCCTGCGATTTGCCGCCGTCCCTCGCGGCCCAGAGAGCACGGAGACCGAACAGCTTCAACGTCCGCACCTGCACGGGCGAATATGTCGATCTAGAATTCCCGCGAGACTGCGAAAAGTCGGTCGACGCACCTGCAAGTCACCACCTCGGAGCGCGGCCCCGCGCCCGGTCGAAGATTAGGTCACCGGGATTTCCTCTCGCTGAGTACTCAACGACAATTTGGGCGTGGCAAAGCAAGTCATCAGACACGCTAAAAGTGGTTAGCGATGCAGCAGTTGCAGGTTTTTAGGGGGATTGTAAACGATAAAACTCTGGCTGAAGAGGTCCCTCTTCGACGAGGCAGTTCCAGAGCTTCGCGGACGGAGTGCCTGTGGCGCGGGCGGGCGGGAAGCATGCGTGAGCGCGCAGGACGCCGCGCCATGCAGACGTGTGCGCGAAATCCATTATGGTTTGGGAGATTGCTCTTATTGTTGCTCCTCCCGCTCAGCCACTTCCTCCCAGGGAGCGCAGGGAGGGAACCGAGCGGGGGGCGGTGGGGGCGCGCTGTTGCAGGCGGCTGGGACACGGAGAGAGGGCCTCTCTGGTGTGCAGGCGCGGCTGCAGCTGCAAGCAATAGGGGTAGCGGGTACGAGCGTGGACTGCTGCAAATGGGGCGCCGCGCACCTCCACTGCAGGGTGTTGCGGCTCACAGAGATGAGCGAGGGGACGACGCCCCTCAAGAGCGAGTCGCGCTGACCCTTCGTGGGGATGGTGCTGGTGCTGCTGTTGCATTCGTCGGCGCTCTTTCTTCTGGGAGGGTGAGCGTCGAGGTCCGCTTTCCCGCCCGTCCACCATGGTTCACGGGTGAGCCCCTCTGATCCCTATGAACCTCACGTTGCAGGCCCGGCGGCTTGCCACGTCGCGGAAGGGTGGGCGGCTGCAACTTGGCGCTTCCTTCCTTAGTGACGTGGTCCCAGGGGTGAATCACATTGGGAGGGGGCGGGTGCGCGCACTGAGACGTGTCGCGGCGGGCTCGGGTTGTGGCGGGGCGCCGACACGGCTGGCGATGATGATGGACGACAGCGGGGAGCTGGAGGGCCTCCTCGGCGACTTTTCTGCTTTCACGGCGGCAGAGGCGAGCACGCTGAGTGAGGGCGAGCTGGTGGACATACCGCCGAACGTGGAGCACAGCGAGAGCTCGGCGGACGACGACCCCGACGCGGGGATCTCGCTCGAGGACCTGCTCATCAAGGTGCGACGCTACTGCCCGACGGCCGACGTGGCGCAGATCTCCAAGGCCTACGCCTTCGCGGAGCAGGCGCACTCGGGGCAGAAGCGGCGGTCCGGGGAGCCGTACTTCATCCACCCGTGCTCGGTGGCGAGCATCATCTGCGACATGAAGCTTGACTCAGCAAGCATCATCACGGGGCTGCTGCATGACACCGTCGAGGACACGTCGGCGTCGATCGAGCTCATCGAGCAGGAGTTCGGCGCCGAGGTGGCCCAGCTGGTAGACGGTGTGACCAAGATCGGCAAGATCACCTTCACCTCCAAGGAAGAGGCGCAGGCCGAGAACTTCCGCAAGATGGTTGTAGCGATGGCGCGCGACATCCGCGTGATCCTTGTGAAGCTCGCCGACCGCACGCACAATATCCGCACGCTCAAGCACGTGCCCGCGCACAAGCAGAAGGAGGTGGCGCGCGAGACGCTCGAGCTGTATGCGCCGCTCGCGCACCGCCTTGGGATTTTCTGGCTGAAGACGGAGCTCGAGGACACGTCGCTGCGCTTCCTGCACCCCGAGGTGTACGCGCAGCTGAAGCTGCACGTCAACACCAAGAAGAACGAGCGGCAGCGCTACACCAACGAGGTGATGGAGGTGCTGCGCGACGCGATGCAGGTGCAGGGGCTGCAGACGGCGGCGGTGACTGGGCGGGCGAAGCACTTCTACTCCATCTACCAGAAGATGCAGTCGCGCGGGCTCGGCTTTGACGAGGTGCAGGACCTGATTGCCTTCCGCATCCTCGTCGAAGACAACGCGCAGTGCTACCAGGCGCTTGGTATCGTGCACACCATGTGGAAGCCCGTGCCGGGGCGCTTCAAGGACTACATCGCGCTGCCCAAGCCGAACCTGTATCGCTCGCTGCACACGACGGTGATCGGCCCGGGGGGGCAGCGCATCGAGGTGCAGATCCGGACGCGGGAGATGCACCAGGTGGCGGAGGAGGGCATCGCGGCGCACTGGATGTACAAGGGAGAGTCGCATGCGGAGATGGGGGTGGAGGAGGCGCGGCGCTTCGCGTGGCTGCGGCAGCTCGTGGAGTGGGTGCAGCAGCTCAACGACCCGCAGGAGTTCCTGCACTCGGTGAAGGAGGACCTCTTCGAGAAGGAGGTGTTCGTCTTCTCGCCCAAGGGCGACCTCTACGCGCTGCCCAAGGGCTCGTCCATCATCGACTTCGCATACCGCGTGCACTCGGAGCTCGGGAACCACTGCATTGGTGGGCGCGTGAACGGGCGCATGGTGCAGCTCAAGTACCAGCTGTGCAACGGCGACACCGTCGAGGTCATCTCCTCGCCCAACCAGGTCCCGCGTCGCGAGTGGCTTGGCCTCGCACGCTCCTCCAAGGCGCAGGCGCGCGTGCGCGCGTGGCTCAAGGGGCAGCAGCGCGAGAAGAGCGTGTCGCTCGGGCGCGTGCTGCTGGAGCGCGAGCTCAAGAGCTACGTGGCCGCGCACCCGGATGTGACGTACGGAACGGACGCTGGCGAGTACCGGCAGCGTATGCGGGCGGTGCTGGCGGCGTTTGACCTCAAGGAGGAGGAGCAGCTGCTGGCCGCGCTCGGGTACGGGCAGGTGACAGTGCAGGACTTCCTCACCGCCTTCTTCTCCGACGCCGCGGCGTGGGAGGCCGACTCGGAGGCCCTGCGCGTCATCAGCGAGGCGCGCGCGGCGCGCTCGCTCGAGCGGCAGCAGCAGGCGGACGGGCAGGCGCAGGCGGACGAGAGCGAGGGGGTGTCGGTGGGCGGCGAGCGCAACATGCTGATCCAGTTCTGCAAGCGGTGCGCGCCGCTGCACGGGGAGACCATCAAGGGGGTCATCACGCGGGGCGCGGGCATCAAGGTGCACTCGGCCACGTGCCAGGCCCTGCTTGAGTCGGACGCGCAGCGGCTCATCGGCGTCTCGTGGGACGCCTCCACGCCGCCGCCGCGCCCGGTCGAGGTGGAGGTGGAGTGCCAGGACGCCCCGGGCATGCTCGCGTCCATGTCGCGCGCCATCGGGTCCGTCGGCGTCAACATCGGTGGTGTCAACTTAAAGAAGCTCGCCGCGGGCACCGGTCCGCCCCCTTTCCCCTTTCCCCCTCCTCCCTCCCTCCTGCTTGTGCCCCTGCCCTTGGCGCGACTGCAGCCAAGGGCATGGAGCGCGCGCTCATGGAGGGCGCGCGGGGACAGGGCTGGCGCGCTTTGAGGTGCTGGTGGGGACCATGGACGAGATGCGGCGCGTGATGGCCGCGCTCGAGGGCGAGCCGGGCGTGCTGCGCGTCGCGCGCGGCTCCCTTGGCGTCGCGACGCGCAAGCAGAAGCGCCGCACCATCAAGGGCTCGGTCGTGCCTCCGAACCTCATGAGCGACAACTGAAGGAGAGAAGTCCATCTTGTTGATGCGCGATCTTGTTGATGCGCGACAAATGAGCAAGGAGGAGCCTTGCTCTTCGTGAGTGACAACTCTCGAGGGTTTCTGAGAGGGGGGGGGGGCGGCCCGCGTGCTCCGCGCCCTCTGCGGGGCGCGCGCGGACGCGGCGTGGCCGGGCTGCGGCGGGCGGGGATGTAAAAAACAAACAGAAGGGGTGGACACGGGGCGCAAGCGCGGGGCGCAAGCGCGGGGCGCAAGCTCGGGGCTCGAGCTGCGCAGGATGCGCGCAACGACAGAGTTCACAGAGTTGCATTCCGACGCTGCGCCCCTCGCCGCGCCTCGCCTCGCGCCGCACCGCGCCTCACGCGAGCTTGACGCGCTTCCCCTCAAACGGCTTGATGGCGCCGGGGCCCGCGGCGCCCTTGCGCGCGAGTGCGCGCTTCTTGAGCGTCACCTCCTTGGTGTCGCTCCAGTCGATCTTCATGGCCCGCCCGTCGTTGTCCCGCCCGTCCATCTGCCCCATCCGCGCGCCCCCCGCCGTCACAACACACCCCACCGCGCGCGCCTTTTGCGGCACCCTCTCGCGGCGCCCTCTCGCGGTGTGCACGCGTGGAGGGGCAGGGGGGGTGGGGCTGCCTTGAGAGCGGCGTCGGCGGACTCCGGCTCGCCGAACTCGACGTACGCCATGCCCTTGAAGGAGGCGTCGTCGTTGGCGCGGTCCATGAAGGGTCGCACCTCCTTCACCGACCCGCACACCTGCGCGCGCGCAGCCACTTGAGCCATTGGGCGCGCAGGGCGTGGAGGAGAGTGCAGGGCGGAGGCCGCGGGGCCCCGCTGGATGGGCGCGGGAGGGCGCAGGAGGGCGACCTTGAAGACGCGCTTGATCTTCTGCTTGACCTTCTCCTCGTTGTCGCCGCGGTAGAAGGGCAGGTTCTTGACAATCACAGTCCGGCACTGCGGCGGTTTCGGTTTTGGCGCCTTGGCGGGGCCCGCCGCGGCCTGCGCCACCACCTTCTTGGCCACCGACACGTCGAGCTTGCCGCCGCGGAAAGGCGCGCCCTTCTTCTTGAGCGCCTTGCGGAACGCCGTCTTGGTCGAAAACTCCATAAACGCAATGTTGCCCCCCGCTGTCGACGCGAGCCGCACCGTGCTGATCTCTCCGCAGCCCTGGAACGCCGCCGTAAGCTCCTCGCTGGTCACCCCGTCCGGCAGCGCCCGCACCAGCGCAGTGGTCGACGTGTTCTTCTTCCCCCCCACCACCCCCGGCTTCTCTGCCACCTCTGGCTCCTCCGTCGGTACCGGCTTGAGCCGCACCGTCTTGCAGATGGTCCGCCCGATGATGATGGACTTCTTGGACGCCTGCCGCGCGCCGCTCTTGGCCGACGGCTCGTACTCGACAAACGCCACCCCCTCGCGCTTCTTGTCCAACTTCACATGCTTCACTAACCCGTGCTTGGCCGCCGCCGCCGCAACCTCCTCCTTGGTCGTTCCGGCGGGTACGTTGTTCACACACACCGTGTAAGAGTAGCCCTCGTCGTCCACCGGCTGCGCCTCGGGCTTGTTGGCCGCCTCGGCTTCTGGCGACAGCGTGGGCTTCAGAGTCGAGACACGGATCTTGTTGCCATCCATGTCCGTGCCGTCCAATTTCGCGGCAGTTTGTGCCGCAGGGCGCGTCTCAAAGTCGATAATCGCCTTGCCCTGCCCCGTGATCCGCACGTGCTTGATCTCACCGCATTCTGAGAAAAGGTCCCGCAGATCTGCGACAGACACCCCGCCAAGCCCACGCACAAGGATAGGATACACGGTGCCAGGAGGGTCAATCTTTGCGCGCTTTGAATCCCTCGTGGACTTGGTCGCGTCGCCCCCACCGCCAGCCGCATTCGCCGCCGCCGCCGCCTCGGCGGCGCGCTCTTCGCGTTTACGCTTGCGCTCCTCCTTGTCAGGCTTGTGCGGCTTTTTTTCTTCTTCCGGGGCCGCCGCCTCGGCCCTCCTGGTCGGGGCCTCTTCCGCCTCGCCTTTTTCCTTCTTCGCTTTCTCCTTCTTGCCCATCCTGCCGCTGGCTGGCGGCTGGTCGCAGGACCCGAACTTCTATGGAAAGTTCACGTGTGCAGAGCGAACCCCGAAAATTGAAGGGGCTTTTCTGGGACGCGACCAGACGCGACCAGTGTGCCTCTGCCCCCTTTCCTCGGCGATGACCGTCGGGCTGTAAAGGTTTGCTCCGCTGTTCTGTGTTTGCGCTGCTGGCGCAGTGGCTGGGGAACCTCATCCGGAGAAAAAGCTCCCTGATCTCGCGCTCTCGAGATTCCAGACGGTCAGCGGCTGCACGGCCTCCTGCGTGCGGGAGCTCGCAGGGTATGGTGCAAAAGGCGTTGCTGCAGTCGTCACCAACTTTCATCACTGCTGCCAAGTCATCGCACGGCACGATAGCGAGCGTGGCCCCAGAATTAAGCACAGTCTCTTCATTTGATCATCAGCTCCCGCAGCGCAGGCCCGAACGCCCTCGCTGCATGCAGTGCGGCGGTGCTCTACGCAGCAGTCGCATCGGAGAAACAGAACCATGTGTGCGCTGCGCTAGAGAGAACTAGAATCGCGCAGTGCGGTAGTAGGACACATTAAATCTTTGCTCGAATCCAATTTCCGGTGACTTTGCCGAATTGCAGAGCCACGGCGTGGCGTCACACGAACTGAGCCCTAGTATGCACACCCTTTTCCACATCGCGCTCCTGCGGTCCCTCCGCTCGCAGGCGGCGTGCCTCGGACGCCTAGCGAGGTGGCAGGGCCTCAGCCGAGGAGGAGCGACGCGATCTCGACGGCGATTTCCTTGGTGGCTTTCGCGTGGCGGGTGCCGACGGACGTTGCTTTTCGGGACATGGTCGCCAGCCCCTGCTCGTTCGCGAGCCAGCTCGCAACGGTGCTCCCGATCTTGCCGGGGTCCTTGGAGAAGTCTCCGAAGCCCGCGTTGATGACGTAGGGCACGTTGCCGGCCTCCTGGCCCGGAAGGAAGCCTGAGAGCATAGTCGGGAGCCCAACGATGGAGGCCTCGGCGATGGTCCCCGGGCCGGCCTTGGTCACGAGGCAGTCGGACGCGATCATCCACTCGTCCATGTTGGACACGAAGCCGTTCACCACCACGTTCACGTCGCCCTTCCACTGCCGCTCGCGCAGCGCCTTGGCCACCTTCTCGTTTTTGCCACAGATCACGACCATCTGCGACGGGGTGCCGATGCGGGCGAGGTTCTCGCCAACGGACTCGGCCACCTTCTGGAGCCCGCCGACGCCGTCGCCGCCGCCCGCGACGAGCACGGTGACCTTGTCGTCGAGCCCAAGCTGCGCGCGGATCGCCTTGTTGCTCTTCTTCTTGGCCGCCGCCTCCCAGAAGCCTGCGCGCACGGGCAGGCCGTGCTTCTTTATCTGCGACGGCTTGAGCCCGCGCCGCAGCGCAATCGCCTCGATCTCGTCGCCCGGCACGCAGCACTTGTCCACTTCCTTGTGGAACCAGTGGTTGTGCGCCCCACCGAGGTCCGTCACGACCGTCACAAACGGGATCTTGCGCTGCCCGCCGCCCATCTTCTTGAGGATGCGGATGAAGGGGTCCTGGCAGAGCGGGTGGACCGAGACGACGATGTCGGGGCCGAAAGACTCCATGTAGGAGCGCCACGAGTCCTGGTTCACCGCGTGCGTGACCAAGTTGTTGAGGCACTCCCCCACGGGGTTCTGCCCCGAGTAGTACACCGCGCGCCACGCCCACGGATTCTTAGCCGCCCACTGGTAGAAGGGGACCAGCGTCGTCCACGGGCCCTTTCCGTAGTCGGTGTATATGTCACAGATCTCGCACAAAAACTGCCCAAGCCCGCCCCGCCCTCAGCGCCCGCCCCGCCGCGCGGGGCGGCGCGCGCGGGGGCGCGGGGGCGCGGGGGCGCGGGGCGGCGGAGAGACCTGGCCGGGGTAGAGCTGGTCGAGCGCCATCTGGATCGCCTTGGCGCTCGCCTTGTGCCCCCCGCCCGTGTCCGACAGCAGGAATAGCACCCGCTTCCGCCCGTCCCGCTTCGGCGGCACCGCCTGTTACGCCCGCGCCGCGCCGCGCCGCGCTCAGCCGCCCGCGCGGCCGGGCGCGCGAGCGCCGCGCGGGAGGAGGCGGTGCGGGCGAGGGGCGGACCCGGGCGTTGGCGTCGGCCATGGCGAGCGGGAAGTGTTTTCGCATCGGGTTGCTCGCGTCCAAGTGGAGTCCCGCCCCCGACCACGCCGCCCTGCCCCACGCCCCGAACCCCGCCTCAGCCCCTGCGCCCGCCAGCCGAGGCCCTGTCGCTGCTCGGCCACTCGCGCTCCGCGCGTCTGCGCCTGGCCGTCGGCTACGGAGGGCTGCGCGGGGCTGGGAGGGACCCGAGGCCGAGGATGCTCTTCATCATCTTGACGGAGAAGGTCAAGGCCGGCTTCGCACGGCCGCCCATGGGCCCGGGCCGCCCGCCCGCGCTCTTCATGTAAAGCGTCTGCGGCGCCGCGCGAGCCCGCTGCTCCCCCACCGGGGGTCTTTCAGCGGGCGGGCGTGCGGGCCGAGCACGCGAGCAGGGGGGATGCGCAGCCTGGCCCTGGCTCCGCCTAAACCCTAAACCCGACAGCGTTTAGTGCGCTGGCGGCGGCGGCAGGGCGGGCCCCGGGACCTGCGCGGACGCGGCGGAGAGCACGGGAGGAGACGCGGTGACAAATGCCGGGGGGAACGCGGTGACAAACGCAGCCTGCGCTAGCGCGTCGACCGCCGACATGCGGCCGACTGCAGCGGGCGCGCGGAGTGCGGCTGGCGCAGGCGCCGCCACCGAAGGGGGCGCCGCGACATCTGCGACGGCGATGGGGACGAGGAAAAGGAAGGCGAGGGCCGTCCTCGCCAGAGCCATTGTGCCCCGATTTGTCGACCTGCGCGTCGCGAACGCAGAGAAAGAGGCGAGTCAGGACCATGCGCTCCAAAGCGCTCCGCGGCCATGACCTTTCGGTGCAGGCACGCCCCGGGCTGTTCAATGCACTATGGCCCTCAAAGCCAGTAGTATTACAGCGCCTGCGACTGGCACAGCAGCAGCCGAGCCAGCGCTGGGCGCTGAATTGAACCGGATCTGATCGCGTCACGGAGAACTTCTAGCGCGGAGCGGAGAAATGAAAATGTGCTTCAGGCGCTGCAAAGTGAGCGCCCAGCAGCAGGCTGCGAACCCTGCCCGGGAATATTGTGCATGCGACAATAAACGAACGTGGCTTCCCCCGTGCATGCGTGGACTGGGCGCTTACCAGGCGAGAGGAGGGGGGGGGCCGAGCGGATCGTACTGCAATAATGAGTTTTACGCGGTTTATTTGGAAAGGGTTTCAGAGCCCCGAGGCGGGCCCGGGTTGGGGGTGCAACTGCGGCCAGCGAGGGCGCCGGCGCCCTCCGCTTCGGCCATGATGCCGTCGGCGATTCTTCGGCTCGCAATAGTAGTGTTGGCTGCAGCCTATGGCACCTCCCACCCGCTGGGCGAGCCGGCGACATCACTTGGGCGCCGTGCCCTTCGCCAGCACCCCTGTTTCGCTGTGCCCGGCAAGTTGGACAGCGGCAGCCTAGGCCCCAACTCTGGCCTGCTGTCGCGATCGACATGCGCCGTGCAGCGTCTTCCAGGGCTCTATACTCGCCATGTAACGGCACGCGTGAGCCGCATGGCGCAGCAGGACGGCGATACCGCGGCGGAGGATCTGGGGCGCTCCATGTTCTTCCAGATAAAGTGGGTCCCAGCGCCGCGTCTTGGAACACGGCGCTCGCCTGCGCCATCTGCGCGGCACTGAGCGCGGCGCGGGCCTGCACAGGGTCCGGGACAGTCCCGACTTGGCCACGATCTTCTCGCTCCTGCGCAATCAGCTCCTGCTCGGCCTCTCGGGAGTCTGGACTGTTTCGGTCCTCTCGCGTGAAGAGTTCCCGACCTTCTACGCGCTGACGTCCGTGGACACGTCGGCGCCCGCGGTTCTGCTCGGCGTTCTGGCAGCTGCGCCGCTGGTGGCGGCCGGCCTCGCACTCTCGCGCAGCGACTCGCGCGCACTGGTCGACATCAACGCGTCGACGTCGCAGCTCGCGCTGCGGCTCTTCGGCTCGCAGAGGCGCCTCGTGCAGGTGGTGTTCCTCGCGCTTCTGCTCGGGGGCGTGACGGGCGTGGCGGAGGAGCTGTCCTTCCGCGGCCTTGCGGTGCCCGTCCTCGCGCAGCGCCTCGCGCTCGACCTCGCCTCCCCGCCCGGCGCGGCCGGCGCGCTCGCGCTTTCGGCGCTCTCGTTCGGTGCCGCGCACTGGTCGCTTGGCGGCGGCTGGCGCGACAACGCCGTGACCACCGGGCTGCAGACGCTCACGGGGCTCTACCTCGGGGGGCTCTTCCTGGCGGCCGGCGGGAACCTGGCGGTGCCCGCGCTCGCGCACGCGGTCTACGACGCCTTTACGCTCCTCGAGGCACACGTCGCCGCCGTTGCCCAGATCGACTACGCCGACGACGCCGCCCGCGCGGCGGCTGCGCGCGGCGGCGAGGACGCGGGCGGTGAGGCGGCGGCCAACGAGCTGCGCGTGTTTTTCCTCGCCGACACCACACGCGACGCCTGCCTCTCGCTCCCCGAGGTGCGGGCGGCGCTGCGGCAGCTGGGAGTGGGAATGGAGGAGGAGGCGCTGCGGGCGCTGTTTGCGGAGGCGGACGCGGGCGGCGACGGACTCCTCTCCCTCCCCGAGTTCTGCGCCCTCGCCGCCCTCCTCCGCGGCGGCGCCGAGGGCGGGGAAGGCACCTGGCCAGCGCGCCTCCGCCGCGCGCCCGTCGCGCCTAGCGGCTTCCTCTGGTGACGCGCGGCGCGCGCGGAGCCTTGGTTTTACGTGTAGCAGTAAAGGCCCAGAGGCGGGGCTGCGCGACCCGCATGCGCGGGGCCTCGGGCGCTACGCGTGGGGCGCGCGCGCCTCGGGGGCCACGATGTGGTGGTCCGGGGCCTGGGCGGCGAGGCGGAGGGCGCGCGCGAGGCGCACGGCGAACCAGGCGGGCTCGAAGAGAGCCGCGCGGGGCGCGCCGCACGCGGGGGCGCGCGCGAGGGCGGCGGCGGCGGCGGCAGGGAGGACAACCCTCGCCTCGTCGCCGACTCCTTCTTCGCCATGCTCCGCCGCAACGCCGAGCGGGCGAGGAAGGCGCCGCGCCCCGCGGCCAGCAGCAGCGCCGCCGCCACGCGCGCGGGCTGCGCGGCGCCCGGCGCCGAGACCACAGGCACGCCGGCCCAGAGCATGTCTGCCGCGCCCGGGTCCAAGCTCGGGTCTCAGCTGAGAGCGCAGGGCGGCGTGGTAGCGCGCCGGTGCTCAACGCCCCGAGGCGCGGAGGGCTTGCGCGGGGGTCACCCGCGACGGTGGTGTGGCCGTTGCTCAGCCCGACCTACGAAGGCAGCGCGCGCCTTGGTTGGTACGCAAGAGCGGCGCGCTGGATGGAAAGGGGCAGGGGAAGAAGCCAGGGGGGGGGAGGCGGCGGGTCACTTCCGCGGCGGAGTCGAGGAAGAGGTCAGCGCCCGCGCCCATCGCCAGAAACTCCTCAGGCGTCCCCTGCCCGCCCCGCGCCCGCGTCGCCCCCTCCCCATCGGCGGCGGCGGGCGCGGGAGCGGTGAAGAGGGCCGAGCTTTATCTAGAGCCTTCTAGAGCCTTCGAGAGCCTTCTAGAGCTCTAGAAGGAGGCGGGTGCGGGACCTCGGGGAGGGCGAGGAGGCGGGCGGGGGCGACGCCGCGGGCGGCGGCCTCGCGGCGCAGCGCGGCGATGCCTTCCTTGTAGTGGCGGTAGCGGACGAGGAGCAGCACGGCCGCGGGGCTCGCGCGCAGCACGCGCGCGTACGCATCGAGGAGGGCGGGCGAGAACTTGTAGTACTTGTTGAGCGCCGCAAGCACCGGCGCGCCCGCGCCCAGCCGCGCGCCCGCGCCCGCGCGGCGGCGCGGGAGGGCGGCGCGGGGCGCGGCGCGGGCGGGGCATCCTGGGGGGCG
>ENA-UOXV01005990-UOXV01005990.1-marine-metagenome-genome-assembly--contig:-NODE-5990-length-13014-cov-6.693341_pt1 | contig 13014 bp, 17 predicted proteins | sample MGYA00238165_ERZ766961 | MGnify/ENA primary metagenome ERZ766961 (study PRJEB28924, sample SAMN03173240) | marine metagenome | biome: Marine; feature: Water; material: Subsurface seawater | place: North... | reverse complement strand
GCGTCCTTCACCCCGTACTAATCGGACACGCCGCGTCCCTCTCGCAGGTGCGGGAACCGCTGGGTCCCCCCCGCGCCCGCCGACTAAGCCCCTGCGCGGCGCGGCGCGCCCGCGCCCGCAGCCGGGGCGGCGCGCCGCCGTTTTTCCGCTGGGGGCGGGCCATGCAGTACACGCTCGCGTTGCCGGGGCAGGCAGGCCAATGGCTCCAAGGGCACGCGCGCCGCTGCGTATTTCATGCACCTTCACCCGCCCTGAAGGCGCACCAGGGCGAGCGAAGCGCCCTCTCGTACAGCCGCATCTCACACGTACAGGCGCATCTCACACGTACAGACGCATCTCACACATCCGTGGACGATGCATCCTCGCGTTGCTTGCACGCGCGCCGCGCCGCCGCGGTCGCTCAGCTGGGCGAGTCCCCCGCATTTTGACCAGTTTGGGTCCGCTGACTGCCGCCTACGCGCACCTCTCCCTGCGCGCGAGCCGCGTACCGCTCCGACGCAAGCTGCCGCTGGGGCTGGCCGTTGGGCCCGTTGGGGTCATCGATCAGCTTGTTGAGCGTCTGGCCGGAGTTGGAGCGCGGCTGCGCCCATCGGGACACGCGCCGTGGTCAACAAGAGGCGGGGCGCCGCGGCTGCGCGCGGGGGCGTGCGCGCGAGGGCGCCGCGGCAGTACGAGACGTTGCCGAGCGGCTCGAGGGGCGGGTGGGGCGAACCATAGTGCTCCCCCCCACCCCCCACTCCTACTGTTCCCCCTACCGCGTGTCCTAGGGGGGGGGGGGCGAACCATAGTGCTGCGCGCAACAGGGCTGCCGAGGGTCGCGCCGCCGGAGCCAGGCTGCTGCGGGACGTAGGGGCCGCGCCCGAGGAGCGGAACGGCCATGGAGGCATCTCGGCGGTCGCTGAGGGCGGTGTCGACGCCGAGCATCATTACCGCCATCGAATTCAGGTTGTTCTGCGGGCGGAGATAAAATAATAAATGAGAGTCAATCCGCGTCCAGTTTGTACTGGAGGGAGGGGGGGAGACACGAGGCAGGAAAACGAGGGCGGCGGCGGCGTCGGGGGGGCGCGCGCGGGCGCCTGTCAACGCGCCGCAGCCGCGGGAGCCGCAGTGCGCGCCGCGGGGGCGTGTAACTTTAGGATCCCGGGACGCAACTTTAGGATCCCGGGACGCAACTTTAGGATCCCGGGACGCACCCCGCTGTTGTTCCTCGGCAGCACACCCTTCAGCTTGTCGCGTTGCAGCTCCTCTGACACCTGCGCCGCCCACGCGCAGCGTCAGGCACCGCAGCGAGCGCGCGGGACGCGAGACTCGCCAGGGCAGGGGGGGCGCGCGCGATACCGCCTCGATTGCAAAGTGGAGGCTCAACAGAGGGAGTGTAAAGTAGGGACATGGGTAGGGGCAACAGTAGGGAGGGGGGGGGCGGACGCGATACCGCCTCGATCGCGCTGGCCAACCGGCGCGAGCTGCCCGTCTTGCTCTTGTCTCTGCCGGCGTGCACGTGCGCGCCTCAGCGAGGTGTGCGTACAGGTACCGCGACAGGCCGCGAGGCCGGCGCATTGAAAGAAGTTATAAAGCGCGCGGCAGTGGGGAGGGCCGGGCTCTGGGCTCTTGATAAAATAAATGAAACAATAATAATACAATAATAATATACTGGGCGGCCGCACTTGACGAGCCGCTCCTTGCTCGAGCTGAAGGAGCCCTTACGCCGCGCGGAGTTGCGGAACGCAGCGCGCGCTTCCCTGCGCCCGAGCGGGTGAGCGTGCTGCGCGGCGCGCTGCCGGGGCGGCCACGGGACTCGCGCGACGCGCGGCGCTGTCAAGGGTCGGGGGATCGGGTTACGAGCCCTGCGTTTCTCGCGCGGGGCACCGAGGAGCACGGAGGGGCGGGGCCAGACTCTGCCGAGCTGCGCGGGGCAGCGTCGATGTCGGCGCCAGCGTCTTGGGAGAGGAGCGACCTGCGCGAGCCCTGGCGGCTACCCATGCGAAAAGAGCCCTCGCGGGACCCGGAGGCCCGGCGTTTACTGAAGGATGCTGAGAAGGAGTTGAAGGACGCGTTGAACGACAGCGCTTCGACCCCGTCCCTCGAGCTGCTGCGCGACGCCTGCTCGAGCGACATCGACATCGCCCCGCCGCCCTCGACACTCCCCCAGAACGAGTTGCGCGTGCTGCTCCCCTGATGCGACCCCTCGACCATCTGCATGTCGATCATCTCCTTGCGCTGCTGCGCCTCCATCTGCGCCTGCATCCGCGCCTTGGCCGCCTTGGACGCGCGCGCGAGGCGGTACATCTGCGACTCGTCGAGGTCGAGCGCGAAGTGCGTGCCGCTTGACCGCAGGAAGTCGTTGCGCGCCAGCACCAGGAACGCGCTCGTGCGACGCATGGCCTCGTCGTTGAGCTTGCGCTGCCGCTCGAGCTTCTGGCGCTTCCGGCGCATCTTGCGGTAAAGTCTCACGTGCAGGTCGTGTAGCTCCTCGAGGTTCATCGGGTGCAACTTTTCGCACAGGGTAGGGACTAGGCGCGCGGGGAGATGCGTGATAGCAGATACGACGACCCTTGCAAAGGTGATCGGATGCAGCACCGCGAACCAACCGCGCTCGAGAAGAGACTTGAAGTGCTGGTCAGACTTTTCGATGAACCTCTTGCTGCTCTGTCGAAGGAGGGCGCGTTTTACGCCCCGGCCTATGCTTTCCTCAGACTGGTGAGCGGATTTTGTGTCGCCACGATTCAAGAGGCTGCCCAACGGTGGCGTCGAGGTACTTTCCGCTGTAGCGGCTCCCTTCGTGAACGACTCGGGCGTTGGCGGAAATGACAAGACCGCAGGCCCACCTGCACCTGCAGCGCCGTTCTGACGCATCGCTTGCACGCCCTCGAGCATTGTCACTTGCTGGATCCGCGCATGAAGATCGCGGAGCATCTCCGCCTCCTCCAGCTGGGGAAGATCATCGCACTGGAACTTGCGGAACTGGAAACGCAGGTCCACGTAATACCCAAAGATGCCTGGAGTTGGTTTTTCCTGAAGCTGCCGCATACGCGCCTTGACTTCGGAATACCGCGCGACAAAACGGATCACATCGTTCAACAGCATCAAAACGTTGAGGCGCGACGGCGTGCGGTACTCCTTTGCGATCTGAAACATCTCGATCATCCACTCGAGACGCGACTGGTCTTTCACTGCAACATACGTGTCGTTCATGAGCGCTATCAGAAGGTTCACGAGCATGAGATTCATGGTTGGCCAGAGCACGATGGTGAGGATATTGGACGAGTCTGTAGAAAGGTACTCGAAGAACGGCTCGCCAAACGACTGGTAGTAAGTGCGCCACAGCCACCAAGACGACCAGCACTCCATGTCGCCTTCGAGCAGCGCGACGCCGTCGACCTCCGCGCCTGCGCTCTGCGTCTGGCACTTGTGATTCTGCCCCCCATTGAGTCCGGTGCCCTGCATTGCGCACGCGAAGGCCAGGAGCAGCACGCCCCAGATGCCCGCAAAGGAGACGATGTCACCGGCGATGCGCTTGACGGAAATAACGAGGGGCCCGAGGTCCTGGTGCACCGAGAGCAGGTGCAGGACGCGGAACCACATGCAAAAGAGCGAGGCGGAGTAAAACATGCCCTCGCCCTCATCCCACATCCTGCCGGGGTGGACCATGACGGCGGGCGCTGTGCCGGTCTCGTTTAGGAACAGCGCGGTCGTCACGTTGGCGGGGTCTGGCAAAAGGTCGCCGACGAACGCAGTCGCGTTGAACTCGAGCGGCCACGACCACGAAGACGCGGACGCGGGCGTGGGCGCGGCTGGCGCGGGTGTTGAAGGCAACGGCACCGTCGAAGTAGTGAAGTTGGCTGAAATGATGCTTTCGAGTCCAGGGATGTTGTCTGCAAGAAAACTGAGGGAAACGTGCACGTAATGCTGGAGAGCTCTTTCATCGAAAACTTCGAGGATGAATTGCGGGACTCTTAGCTCTGGATAAAGCCGCCGATTCGACTGCATCAGAACCTGATTTACTCCCATCCAGAAGAAGATGCAAGACCCCATACGCACCCAATTCCACATGCTCTTCAAGTAGACAGTAGGCGACTCGACCAAGGCCTGTACGAATTCAGTGATGGTCGAGGAAAACATGAAGGTCATGAGCACCTTTTCGGGGTTGCTGAACCCAGCTTCATGGCGGTCAGAGAAGAGAACAAACATGAAGAGAAGGTTTTGGATGATCTGGAATGCAGCGTCAAGCACGAAAATAGTGACAGGTGCCGCAAAGAATAGGCCGTAGCGCTCCCAAAACGGGAAACCAAAGTCGAGGCGCGATGACGACATCAGGTCTGTAGCAGCCATACCGGTGACTTTCTTCGCCGACTTGAGGATCTCCAATTTTGAGAGCAGATGCGCGTTTTGCCCCACGTCCTTGTCCTGCAGTTTGCGCAGGCGCACAAAAAGCTGGTCATTGGAGGAGCTAGAAACACTGCTGGATCCTGAGCCAGAAATACTAAACCGCTGCTCCATGCCCTTCGGTCGCTTGCGCCTCTGCGTCGGGCCGCGCAAGGCCTCGGCGAATGGCGGCTCCCGAAAGGCGACCATGGAAGGGGCAAGGAGCCCCCCGGTCGACACACATGCGACGACCGTCCCGTATAGTCCAAGCGGCTGGCGGTAAGGATTCAGGTCGCCAGACCATCGCGAGTCGAGCGCTTCTGCACAACACACTTCGATGAAGTTGCGGCAGCCTCCGAGGATGGCGAGGTCGACGCCAGTCTGACCCTTCCAGAGGCGCGATGGTCGCTCCAGCGAGTCGAGAGCCATACGCGAGTCGAATCGCATAAGCAGCAACTGCACCTGCACGGCCATCTGCTCGAACTCGACCGCGTTCTTGATCATCGCGTCGCGCACGTGCGGCTTCACGCCTGCACGAAGCGACCATTTGCGATACCACGTGGCCGCGAGCAGCGACGAGCGAACCGGTACATCCATGCGTGACCAGATCATCTTGGACATGTCGTGGCGGAGCATCAGAATGCTGTACCTGTAAGACCCGCACGGACGCATCAGAGCCGCGTTCTAGCGCTGGTCCACGAACTTGCACGGACCACGAACAGCGCTGCGCCACGAGACTAATGGTACAGGGCGGTGGAGGTCTGGACGTGGCAGGGTTGGGGCGGACAGGAATAGGTCCATAAGTGACCCAAGCGTGGACATTTCATACCACCAGTCCTCGCCGAGCACCTGCAGTGGGTAGCAAATTAGAGGGCTGACTCGCTCATTGCCTGTGGTGTAGATGCATGCGCGAAACCAGCAGGTCACCTCGCGATAGGTAGCTTCAAAGCGCCGAATCTTGTCCATCAGATTCGGGCCACGGTCATCGTTCGTCTCTCCCTGGCTGTCAAATGCAGAGATGGCGTCGCGAATAGACTTGATTGAGAACATTGTAGTCCATGACGGTTTCTTGTCTTGCATGTCGAAGAGCTTTTTTGTCTCATCCTCATTTTCCGCCATAGCCTGCAGCTGCGACCAGTGTTGCAGGGCCTGCTTTGCTCCCGAGATTTCTGAGTTCAGCGCCTTTGCGACAAGCTGGGCCCAGTGGCGTGTCACTGGCGCCTGCATCTTGGCTGCTTTATGCGTGATCCGCATCGACTGGAAGATCTGCCGACTGTTTGCAGCTTGCTTCTTGAAGTTGTATACTGCTGTGCAGTCCCAGAAGTCGAGCAAAATCTCTGCCATTCCGACCTTGTTCTCAGCAAAGGCACAGTGGAAGGCATTCTCGAGTGCTCTCTTTGTTTCCGGCTCCGAGACCTTCAGGCAGTTGATGACTTGTCGAAGGATGCCCTCATGATTCCAAGCGATTACTAGCGGGAGGCAGTCACTCCAGGCGTGCCCGAACATCCTCTGCTTCTTGAGCGCGCAGACAAGCAACGCTCCAGACAGGTCCGAATGCCCATCATTCAGAGACGCAACCGTGTAGACCTGACACAACCCGGAGCAGGCAATCGCAACGATTTGTTCCTGTAGCTCGTTAAACATGGGGAACTTCGCGTCATATCTCTTCTGAATGTCCGCTTGCAGCCATTCATCGTTAGGGTCGTTTGCAAAGACGCGCTCAATCAGCAAATCCTTGCCGCCTTTCGACGAACGCTCGCTCAAGTGCGACGACATGCGCTCGATTGGGTCATCTTCAACTGCCGACGCTCTGGTGGAGGCATGAGATGTTGCTGAGCTGCGGTCGTCATCTGCAGCCCGACCATCAAAATATCCTTTCTCGACATACTGGAACGCATCACACAGTAGGTCTGCCGTCTTGCCCGTGCCTTTGCAAAGCAAAACGGCTGTGCCACCGCATACAGCCTCGAAAGCTTTGTTGATCGTGCCCGCACCACCCTCAATCACGACACACACCGTAGTCACGGAGCTTTCCAGCTGTTCATCGGTTCTGGCCATGTTCATGTTCACCCCTTGCCATCCGAGCTTCTGCTGAATCAAGTGTTGACGGATCGCCTCCTGTACTTCAGCGCTTCCTGAGTGGATTTTTGTCTCGAGCTTGGCGCGAAAGTTTGCTTCTCCACGCAATACTCCCATTGTACCATCGTCAACCAGAATAAAGTGCGAGTGCTGTCTGGAGAGACGCACGCTCTTCTGCCCGTGGGGCTTCATGCTGGCAAAGCTCTTTTCGTGCTCACCGAAGTTCTCGATGACCATCTTATGCCTGTGCGTAAGCAGCTGCCCATCTGCCTCGCGCTCCCACAGCGCCTGCCGCCCTTCGACAAGGCCCCAAGGTACCACGCCAATCACAGGGCACTTCAAACTTGACTCTTGCTTCGCTGTGCCGATGAGCTTTGATACCCCCGAGTCCAACCTGCATGTGAAGTCTCGTCAGTAATGAGAATCTGATGCGCATCAGAAGTGAAGCGATCGTACCCGTTGGTCAGAATCCACGTATTGGTCTCGTTTGCAAGTTGGATAAAGCCGTCAAGAAGAGCCTTGCGGTCCTCAACCAGCATGTCGCAATCCTCCGATGACCTGAAGAACATGTGAGACTCAGTGACATCATAGCTCCTCTGTGCCTCCTTGAAATGACCCGGGGCCTCGTGGCGCTAATATGGCGTTACGTGTCCATGCACAATTTGAGTTCATTCAGTACGGGTAAAAAAACATTGTGTGCTGCTTGGAGTTGGTTGGAGCAGAGTACCCGACAACGGAGATGAGGAGACGTGGACGCTTGAGGCACCAAACACGCTCAGCGAAGAAGCGAGCAAGCTCAGGGAGGGAGCCCAAATGGCGATGGCTATGGCGGTGGTGGTGATGATGATGATGGTGCGCGTTATCAGCAATTGACAGCGGAATGCGCACATAAGACGCCGGTTCCTGCGCTGCATCCCACGAAATTCGCCCAAAGGCCACCTCCGGCTCTTCGGCTGCCCCGACCCACGCCTCAAAGTCGAGCTCACGCGAAGCCGGTATAATCTTGGGGAGCTCGCGCCCGTTTGCAAAGCCCTGCGGTACGAAAAGGTTCATTCCCCCACGTTCGTTCCCATTCATGTCGAGGCCTTCAATGCGTGCGCACTGCACGCCGAGGCCGAAGAGATTATCGGGACCAAAGTAGGAGCCAGATCCGCCGCCAGACGTCTGGACGAAAGCCTCAAGTTGTTCCGCGAATACTGACTTCTCGAGACCATCGACAAGTTGCTCTGTCGCGTCAGCCTCAAGCTGGGTGTCCTGGCCCCCTGACTGGCGGTGCTTGGTGTCAGAACCACTCGATGAAGTTCCGCTGCTCTTTGAGGATGAAGACGATGAGCTTGACCCATTTTTCGAATCCTGTCGGCAAGGTGCGAGGCATCAGCGCTTTGATAAAACCGTCGAGCGCGTGGCACGCATTCGTGCATTCGTGCAAGAGTGTGAACCCGGCATTGGACCTGGTGATCCACAACACAGCCTTCGATACTGTCTAAGCTCCCTTCACGCCGTATTGTCGCGGCCTTTTGCACTGATACAGAACGCAGAGAAATGGTTCAGCCACTCGCAAACAGAGAGAGTACAACTGAAGGACGACATTTACGGCCAAATCATTGATGCACAAGGAATAAGTAAACCAAAATGGATGATCGAGACAGACCACTGCTGTGATGCTTCTGGTGATCAGCACTGCTGTGATGCTTGTGGTGATGTCGATAGCCTTGATGAGCAATGGGAGTGCTCTCTTTCGGCTCGGCGATTGCGTCTGATTTGGCCTGCGTTTCCCAGGAAGTTCCAGAAGCGGCGACTGCCGCGAGGGGCGAGCCTTGCACCTGAGAAGCAGAGCGGCTTTCTTCGGGAGAGTGTTTTGCCAACCTCCCCGTCAAGATGGTACCGAATCCATGTCCACCTACGCTTGCGAGGGGCGAACGTTCGCCTGCAGTACGCTCACGCAAAAGTTTCCTCTCTTTCATCTGCTCCTCCAGCAACTTGGTTCCTTCGTCCACATCGATCAGTTTGGTCCCAGCAGGATGCTGCGTGAGAAAAATGGGAATTAGATGGATGCGACCACACGGGCACCAAATAATGAAGGTCATGGTGGCCACAAAAATGGTAGCGATGCAACAATTGCACGCAAAGAACAAGACGGTGATAAAAATCGAACCGGGAATTTCTCCGCGCTTTCTTGATCATGGTGCGTCTTCCTATCGACGTGCATCCCAGCATGATGGTGAGGGTGATACCCATCTGCGCGGTTGTGGCTTGGAGGGTGGTGCGACTTCTCTTCAAGCAGCGAATCGATGTGCGTATGCTTAACCTGAGCAGGAGCAGCACCGACATGATGCTGGACATGGTGGTGAGGGTGATGCCCATCTGCGTGACGATGATGATCATGATGATGATCATGATGATGGTCATGATGATGATCATGATCATGATGAACAACTGCTTCCTCTCTGCACACGACAAGCTGTCACTCAACTGGCCAGTCCATTGCCCTAGATGAAAGAGTGCAACAACCCCCTCCCCCGCTAGCAGCACCAAGGGTCTGGGATGGAGAGGCACCTGATTTGCCCAGAATTCTTAAGAATAGGGTTTTTGGCAGCTGCACCGGTCAATGCACCAGCCGAAAAGTCGTGCTCAGGGAAGAACACGACGTCCTTGCCATGCCTCTGCAGCGGTGCGACGCCACAGCTGGATCCGGTGCGCTCACCATCGGAGAAGTTCGTCCCGACAGTGACAAAAGACCCTACCTCTGACACGCTATCGCCGTGCATTTCAGACTCCTTTCCAATCGAGACCAGGTTCGACATGGGCTTAATCGGTCCTTCCTGGCGCCTAATAGTCTTCTTTTCTTGTACTCTCTCAAGGTTTAGCAAGCCCATCGGGGATTCATTCCCACGAAAATCCATAAGATCTGAATTCGAGTCGATGGAAGTGATGTCCGCTCGGATCTGCTCAGGATCAGTGCATTACTTGCAGCAGATTACTGTGCGTCGCATTGTGCTTGCGTGCAAGATTGTGATGTGGGGGCAGACCGATTCTACACAAGATTTCGAAGTTCCGAGCGAGGCACTTGCTTCGCTGTACGCAAGAGAGCTAACACTCGGAAACGAGGTCACGTTCGCTGCGCTCGCTCCGCTTTGCCTGCTCGAGTCCGACTCTCCGATGGACCCTAGAGCAGCTGGAGGTAACTCCCCTTTCGATGGCGGTGGTCCCAGTTGGCGGGTTCTGTGCGCAACAATATCAGTGCTCTGGCGCGGTGATACAAGCCAGCAGTGTTGCGCGGGGATGCAACAAGTAAGCTCTGTGAATAACTGTGGCGCGGCTGCAAACCCTAACCACTTTATGGCCTTCCGGACCACCCGGGGAGCAGTGGATCGGTACACACTTGCATTCTTCGGGCTGAGACAGTCGCCGCGGTGCTTGCGGCTTCGCTGTCTCATTTCTGCGCAGGCGATGCAAGTGAAATCGCCGCTTTGAAACGAGAGGGAGCTTGGGCACGCAGGGCAGGTCAAAAGTGACTCAGATCGGTACGAGAGACCAGCATGCTGATCTCACGTGCGGAATCCCTTTGGCAAGGATCAGTACCTTGCCTCCGCCGCGGAAGGTCTACCCCTTGGTGAATCACGCGGAGACAAGAACGGCAAAAAGTTACTCATGAAGCCCCCGACCTCAGCCACGACGTTCTCCGTAACCTCTTCGAGCTTGGGAAGTGGCGCATCTGCGGGCCAAATGCAGCCACTCAATCGCGGGTGGTTTACATCCATGAGGGATCTTTGCAAATCGGGACCCATTCCGGCTCGGTTCATTATGCACGCCTTCCCTCTCATGAGTGGCTGAGAGTGACGCACTCAAAGGCCGGCAGGCCGTAAGGCCACGCATGAGCAGGAAAAAGTTGCCAGAAGTGTGACAACACGCTATCGTCGGCGAATAAGGACTCTAGATGAGACACCGGTCACCCCTACGCTGCCGCAGCCAGCGCTTTGTGCAACTTGGCGCCCGGCGCGGAAAGGGGCCTTCACAACCATCTCTCTCGCTGTAAACAAAACTGTCAGGGAGAGCCAGCTAGCGACAGCAACAGGAGGAAAACATGCAGTGCAATAATACCTTTCCTTTCCGTCATCGGTACCGCGAGCCCCTCCACGAAGCGGCGTGCCGCGCGGGGCCCTCTCCCCGGCAAGATCAGCGCAGGTAAGAACCCTTTTATATATTTATTGTCCCCTTTATTGTATTGTAAATGCTGTGTGAGATTCGAGTAAGCGAGGAGATATTCTGTCTTGGTTCCCTGTTCGCGCGGAGGGCGAACAGGGACGAACACCCCGCCGGCAGGGTGTTCGTCAGGCCTTGCGTGCTGTGAGAGATTACGACTGTTGTCAACAAACAATTTTTTTTCTCAACCAGCATTTTATATAGAGCCTGCGAGGTCTTCGATTCCTGTTGAGTCCTGCTAGGTATCTCTGGGCAGGACGCACTTGAGACACCACCTGCTGGAATGCCTCTACCGTCTGCCATCTTTTGCTGTCTCTAGACCGCTTACCAGTGTTTCACGTTGTCATGACCGATCTTCGTAAGTACTCTTTCCCTGACGCGATGTTGAGATAACGTGAATCGTTCGTTAAGATACTGCATCAACAACGGCTAGTGCGGTAGTTTCAGACAAAGGGACTGCATCAATTCTCAACACGGCGTTACCCCAACCTTAGCAATTCAAGGGCACGCTTTTGACGGGAAGCTTCCAGTTCTTTTTCATCCTCCAATTCCGAGACAGAATCTTCAGTTTCTGACGAATCGTTATCACTCACATCCCAAGACGGACCTCGAGCTTTGGTGATCTTTTGTAAAGTAGAATCGTTGGCTCTTGATGCTCGGCTGCTGCTGTCTAGCTCCATGTTGACACAATTCTTACCGTGCCATACTTCGCTACGCAACTTTGAGGATGCCACCCAATTTGCCTTTCCCGGCAACTCGGATCGTCTCCGCTTCTTATCAGCATCTTCCAAAATATATGCCTGGTTGATAAGGGTGGCAACCCTGAGTTTTTCCTCAAACGAATTAGCGATCGTGCTTTCGCTGTCTGTCGGGGCACTTGAGGCTGCATGGCCCGGCACACCACACCGTTCCCGCCTCTTCTCAGCCTCTTCCACAATCTTGACCTACTTGACCAATGTGGCACCCTGAGTGAGTTTATCAAAGGAGAGTGAATTGCAGATCGTTCTTTCGCTGCTCATCGGGCCATTGCATGGACCTGCTTGTGCTGGTTCTGCTGCTTGTTCTGCTGCTGGCCATGCTGTTGGCTCTGCTTCTGGTTCTGCTGCTGGCTCTGCTGCTTGTTCTTTGGCTGGTTCTTCTGCTTCGCACTCTGGTCCGCGCCTCCCTGTACACAATTATCTCGATTTGTCGATTGAGGTGGGACCTGGAATTGAAGCGTGTCGCCGGGGCGGTATCCAAAAGGAACTGGGACATTGACCTGATGCGTTGCAAGCAGCACCGATCATCAAGGCGATAGCGAAATGGAGAATTGATCAATGGCTGAATTACGGAACAGCGGCGAACCGTGTGATTGCCCATGCTTGTTAACCTTGCTGTGACGAAGGTCGGTCTCGTGTTCGGTGGGCCTGGAATCACGAGTTGGAAATACGTCTGCTGTTGCTGCGTTGGGATGTCCTGCGCATGCACGTCAACCCTCAGGATCCCAACGGTCTATTTGTCATCCACGTCACACATGACGGCCCACAAAGCCACTGCGAAGTCAAACACAAATCTGGTGCCGGGACCTCCTGTCTCGATGGCCCACTTGAAAATTGGCTTGTTGCTTCATCACCCAACAAGAAGCTTCTCCAAGTGCCAGTTTCAGGAGTTGCTGCGTGTTCAAACCCTGCAGCATGATTGCCCATTTGCCCGAGCTGTTGCATGGGGAGGGACATGGGGAGGGCTGGCTGCGTTCCCGCCTGTAATTCCTGCGTGGTCCCCTCTGGGTTCCTGTTTTCAGTCTCTATTTTCCGATGGACTTCTTTTTTTCTGAAAGTCCACAAACTGGAGATGGTGGTCGAGAGCGCACAAAGCGCCCCAAATGAAGAGCTATCGGAGATGCGTGCTGCACCCGAGTTCTTCGCCGTGTACAAGTCGCTGGGCGGTAGTGCGGACGAGGCCGAGTACCGCCGACGCCTGACATCTTTCTTTCTCCACACGATGAATAGCGCCATGGGTTACGACGCGGATATCTGCGGCTTGCCACTGACGGCGACACAAGACGAGAAGGGATACCGCTTCTACGCGTCGCGTGGCGAGGCGCAGCGGGCCTTTAGGGAGGCGGAACAGATTGACGGAGACGAGTTTATGCGCATCTTTAAAAGCGTGGATATGGTGCACCCGTACTCGTGAAAATGACGCACGTACAGGTGAGTGGTGGCGGGGGTCCGTGATGGAAGGGCGAGCGTGAGTGGACAGAGGACCGTGAATTTGGATAGAGGTGTTCACGCTGACCGAATCCTTTTTTCCACGGCCTTGCGCGGAAATTGGCGAGGCCCTGCGGCTCCTCTACGATTTCGCTCGCCTCAAGACGGACGCCGCTGAGCAGCA
>ENA-UOXV01005989-UOXV01005989.1-marine-metagenome-genome-assembly--contig:-NODE-5989-length-13014-cov-96.606451_pt1 | contig 13014 bp, 10 predicted proteins | sample MGYA00238165_ERZ766961 | MGnify/ENA primary metagenome ERZ766961 (study PRJEB28924, sample SAMN03173240) | marine metagenome | biome: Marine; feature: Water; material: Subsurface seawater | place: North... | reverse complement strand
CCATCTGATCATCAATATGATCATAGCCAAGCAAATGCAAAACACCGTGGGTAAATAGATGCAATAGATGATCACCCGCCGGAATGCCAGCCTCGGCCGCTTCACGCATTACCGTTTCACCAGCAATGGCAATATCGCCAATGCCGCCATCCATTTCCGGCATATCATCACCCGGATAGAGATCGTCACCTGCCGGAAAAGATAGAACATTGGTTGATTTATCAAAGCCGCGATGAAGAAAATTCATCGACCGCATGTCACCATCATTGCACAGCAAAAGACTGACCGTCTGCGGGTCAAGCGATAGCCGTGACGCCATGTGATCAAGCATTACTGGCCCGCGTTTTTGCAAATCTTCAATAAGGGGGGTATGCCAGCTAGATGGATCAATGCTGACCTCGATCAAAGCGCCAGCATCAGAAGTCCATTCATCGCTCAAAAATTGATTATCCTCTGGACTGTCAGGTTCCAGAGCGTCGTCGTCATTATTCATTTCACTCGTCATGAGCTATTTTCATTTCCCATTGCACAAGCAACCGCGATAAAGCGCGCCTGTTCATGCTCTATTTGGACGTATTCTGCTGCTTTTGTCCAGCTTCATACGCCTGCAAAATGCGCGCCACTACCGGATGACGAACCACATCTTGGCCAGAAAGATGGATAATGCCAACGCCTTTAATATTGTCTAAAAGCGAAACCGCCTCGGCAAGGCCGGACGGTTGACCCGCTGGCAAATCAACCTGACTTAAATCACCCGTAATGACCATATGTGAATCCTGCCCAAGCCGGGTGAGAACCATTTTCATTTGGACAGGCGTGGTGTTTTGCGCCTCGTCAATAATCACATGCGCTGCGGTCAAGGTGCGGCCGCGCATAAAGGCAAGCGGTGCAATTTCAATCTCGCCACTGGCCAGCATACGGTCAACTTTATCAGCTGGCATCATATCATATAGCGCATCATAAAGCGGCCGCAGATAGGGATCGACCTTTTCTTTCATATCGCCTGGTAAAAAGCCAAGACGTTCACCCGCTTCAACAGCAGGGCGCGATAAAATAATGCGTTCGACTTCGCGCTTTTTCAACGCTTCGACAGCGCGGGCAACAGCCATATAGGTTTTGCCAGTGCCAGCAGGCCCAAGGCCAAACACAACTTCATTGCTACGCAGTAATTTCAGATAATCATTCTGGCCTTTGGTTTTGGCGACGATTTTCTTTTTCCATGTGTCAAAAGATTCGCCTGCGGTTACCGCATCGGCCTGATGACCATTCACCGCCCATCGCAATGCATCTTCAACCATTGATTTATCGATATCATCACGCTTGCCATCGGCAATACGGCGATACAGATCCTCAATCACGGTTCGGGCGGTTTTGGTGGCTTTGCCAGCACCTGAAATTTTGATGCTATTACCAAAGGAATCCAGCGTGACATCCAAGGATTTTTCGATATGCGCCAGATGCTGGTTATGTTCACCTGATAATAGCGCTAGAACGCCATTATCTTCGAATTCCATACGGATGCTATTGGCTTTTGCCGCGTTCACGCCGCCCCCTTCAAATTGACAATATCGCCAGTCATGCTGTTCTGGCGGGCTTCGGACAGACGGCAAGGCACAATCTGGCCAATCTGATCAGGATTGCCGATGAAATTCACCGCCTGCATATAGGGGCTTCGACCCGCCATTTGACCATCGCGGCCACCGGCACGCTCGACAAGGACATCAACAATCTTGCCCTCGGTCCCTTTGTTAAAGGCAAATTGCTGGGCGTTCAGCAATTGCTGAAGGCTTTCAAGCCGTTCAGATTTTACCGATTCTGGAACCTGTATTTCAGATGTTGCCGCGGGTGTTCCTGGGCGCGGGCTATATTTAAATGAATAGGCCGATGCGTAACCAACCTTGCTGACAAGTGCCAAGGTTTCGGCAAAATCGGCATCGCTTTCGCCGGGGAAACCAACAATGAAATCACCCGACATGGCAATATCCGGACGGATGGCGCGAAGCTTGTCAATCACCGCCAGATAGACATCACTTGTGTGACGACGGTTCATTTCCTGCAGAACATGGTTTGATCCAGACTGGATTGGCAAATGCAGATAGGGCATCAATTGCGGCACGTCACCATGAACGGCGATTAATTCATCATCCATATCCAGCGGATGCGACGTCGTATAGCGAATACGCTCAAGCCCATCAACCTCGGCAAGCGCACGAATCAAACGGCCAAGCGTCCAGTCTTTGCCGGAATTATGTTCGCCATGATAGGCATTCACATTCTGCCCAAGAAGCGTCAATTCACGCGTGCCGCTTGCCACCAGCCGTTTGGCTTCTTCCAAAACAGTTTTGACCGGACGCGAAAATTCGGTGCCGCGTGTATAAGGCACAACGCAAAAGGCGCAAAATTTATCACAGCCTTCTTGAACGCTCAAAAATGCGGCTGGGCCACGCGGTGCATGCTCGCCCGGCAGGAAATCAAATTTCACTTCTTCGGGGAAATCCGTATCAATAATCCGGTTGCGGCTTGCCGGATCAATCTTGCCAACCAATTCGGGAAGCCGGTGATAGGTTTGCGGCCCAACAACAATATCAACCCATGGCGCGCGGCGGATAATTTCTTCGCCTTCGGCCTGTGCCACACATCCGGCAACGGCAATCGTGACCTGACGCCCCTGTTGATCGGCAGCGCGTTCTTTGAGTTGGCGCAATCGGCCAAGTTCGGAAAACACCTTCTCAGACGCTTTTTCACGAATATGGCATGTGTTCAAAATCACCATATCGGCGCCATCAGCCATATCGGTTGGCGCATAGCCAAGCGGTGCTAGAACATCGGTCATACGGTCAGAATCATAAACATTCATCTGACAGCCGTAGGTTTTGATAAAGAGTTTTTTGGTCAAGAGCGCTATGTCACATTTCAGCAGTGCAAATCCAAGTCCCCTTGTACCGCCTAGAAGCAAAGATGGTCAAGGAAAAGCCTCAGCACGGCACCACTTCATCATGATTGCGTCAATTTTCTGATTGCCGCGTTTGTAATAGCCTTTGCGGCGGCCAAATTCGGCAAAACCAAAATGGCGATAAAGCCCAAGCGCTGGCAGGTTATCTTCGGCGACTTCAAGCGTGATTATAGCCATATTCCGGCTGGCGCCATGATCGAAAAAATGCTGCAAAAGCCGCTTGCCAACACCGCGTCTTTGCTGGCCAGGCGCAACACCAACCGATAGGATTTCAGCTTCATCATCAATGATCGTGGCAAGAAGATAGCCGCCAAGATATGAGTGTAGATCATCGGTTGATGTGGATTGCGGCTGATCATGATCTGGCCGCAGATCGACAAAGCCACAAAAAACAGGGTTGTTCTGCAATGCCATCAGGCGCAGCTGATCAAGCGCGGTTGCAAATAGTCTGGCCTCAAGCGCAGCAATAGAATCACAATCAGCCGGGGCGATACGCCGTATCATCAAGCCGATGCTTTCTTTTTCGGCCCGAGGCGCGGATCGGCGAGATAAAGCGGTGTTAATGGTGCGGCAATGCCTCTGGCAAGGTGATGCGCGGCAAGTCTGGCAATCATGCCAGCATCGACAAATAAATCATCAAGATCCTGATCAACCGCATCATCGCAAATTGTGCTACCACCCGCCAATTGAACCCGCCTGCCAGCGGCAACAAAGGCGGCAATGACGGCTTGCCTGTCATGGCCGGCAAGCAAAATAGCCTCTTGGCCAAGCGCCGAAGGCACAAGCAATGGCAATTGTTCGATCTGCGCTTCAAAAATATCACCTTGCGGTGTCATATCGGCGGCAAAAAACTGCGCATAAACATTGCCGCGCCGCGTATCGGCAAGACATAAGATTGGCAAATCACCATCTTCATCACCACAAGAATAGGCAAGCGCCTCAAGACCGGAAATGCCAAGCCCAGGCAAATCATGCGCCAGACAAACACCTTTGGCCGCGGCCAGTGAAACACGAAGGCCGGTAAATGATCCAGGACCACGCCCCGCTGCAACATGGCTGATCATGGCAAAATCAACATCTGCCTCAGCCAAAGCCGAAACCGCCAATGGCACCAATGATGCGGCCTGCCCAAAGGCGGCCTCGGCCATTTTCATGGCGCGGATCACCCCATCAGCATAGACGGCAACTGACAGTTGATTGGTGCTGGCTTCAAAGGCTAATATCACCGGCAAGACATCGGGGCGTTTCGGCGTTTTCAATCGGCTTATCCTTTTGTCCAATTCAGGTTATCCGGTTGCATCACGTTACCAAGATGCGTTAACTAAGCGCGCTCTATCATCGACAACGCCGCCGGTAAAGTCAGGGTTGTATCATTTTTTAGGTGAAAAATCTGCTATGGATATAAGGCATTATCAAAATGTTTGTCATTGGCTTGCCTATCTTGGCGCCAGATCTTTGGCCGTGTTGGTTCTGATGCTGTCTTTTCTGGGGTCGGCCTTCGCCGCGGATCATGCTGTCATTTTAATGTATCATCGGTTTGGCGAAGACCTACTTCCAAGCACGAATATCCGCCTTGATCAATTTGATGCGCATCTTGAAAAACTATCAAATGGCAATTATTCGGTCTGGCCCCTGGCAAAGATTGTCGATCATTTGCAAAATGACCTACCGCTTCCCGACCGCACTGTCGCGATTACCATTGATGATGCCTATCTATCGGTTTTCACCGAAGCGTGGCCTCGGCTAAAAGCAAAAGGCTTTCCCTTTACCGTTTTTGTCGCCACCGATCCGATTGATCGCAATCATCGCGGCTATATGAGCTGGGATCAGCTTCGGCAATTACAGGCTGATGGCGTTGGCATTGGCAGCCAGACCGCCAGTCATCCGCATATGCATTTATCAAGCCTTGCCGATATTGACGCCGAATTACAAAATTCAAACCAGCGGTTCCTAACCGAACTTGGCCTTCGTCCAAATCTGTTTGCCTATCCATATGGCGAATATAATCTGGCCGTTATCGAGCGCGTTAAAGCCGCTGGTTTCATTGCCGGTTTTGGTCAAAATTCGGGTATCGCGCATGGCTATGATGGCTATTTCGAACTGCCACGTTTTGCCATGAATGAACGTTATGGCGCGATGGATCGTTTGTCATTGGCGATTGACGGCCTGCCCCTCAAAGCCAGTCAAATTCTGCCTGCCGATGTTGTGATTGACAAAAACCCGCCTGCCTTTGGCTTTACGCTGGCGCCAGAGATTGCCACAAATAATCAATTGCGCTGTTTCAACAACACCTATGACCAGTTGAAAATCAGCCGATTAGGGCCGCGGGCCGAAGTGCGGTTTCCCGGCCCCTTGCCATCGGGCCGTGCCCGCGTTAATTGCACCATGCCCGGCCCTGATGGACGCTGGCGCTGGTTTGGCAAACAGTTTCTGGTGCCGTAAAAGCGGGGGCAATTCTAACTTAAATACGCCAAGGCAAAACGACCAAAATCATTGCTTTGGATCAGGACTTCCAGCTTGTTCACATAGGCTTGACCAATTTCGGCATAGCGATCGAGATATTTGACCAGAATATTGGCGTCATCAGCTTTTGGGTGACGACGCAATTCTGAACGCGCCTGGCGAAATTCCTGATAATGAGAATGCGTATTCAGGTTATGCATATAGGCACGAACCGAGCCAAGCAAAGATCCAAAACTGCGCACAACGGCACGGTCATTGCTGGCATCAAGCGGCCTGATGCCAGCATAATCACGCCATGCCCATTGGCCAAATAGCGCATTGCCCTGAATGGCAAACCGTGATGTTCCCCAGCCTGATTCAACCGCCGCCTGCGCCAATGCCAATGCCACCGGAACCGTATCAACCCGCTCTAGCAATCGCGTCATCAAGGCGTTGCTATCCTGATCGGTCACGTCAATTTTATAAAGCTGCGCCCATTTTTCCAATGTCGCCCGATGCCCATTGTCAAAGGCACGCTTAATTGCCTCGCGGCGTTTGGTGATTTCCTCATTGCTCGCCAAAATAAGCGGCAGCACAATTTTGATGAAAGAATCCTTTTGCGCTGTGCCAGATAAAGCCAAATGCGAGTCAGGAATATGGGGGGGGAAATCGCGTGGAACCAAAATTGGTTCTAGGGCTGGAACCAGCTTTGCTGATTCAAGTTCAATATGGCTAGTATTCGGCCCTTTTAACGTTTTCGGAGCCTTTGCCAACACTGATTGATCAGGCGCATCGCGCGCCGCGACATCAACGCCAGATTTGGGTGAAGCCTCGATTACCAGTGATGGGTCTGGCGGTGCCCCGTTTGGATCAATGACAGGTGCAATCATTTGCCCAGATGGCAAATCGGCTGTCTTTGCCTGTTCGGTAACAGGGTCATGGGTATGAAAAAATTGGGGGGGGGATAGCCCAAAAAGACCGGGGCCGGTAAAGCCGAAAAACGCAATAGCTGCAGCGATCCAGACGATCCGCCTGTTAGTCAGCCAGTTGGAAATCGACGATATCACGACCTAAGCCTTAAATCTGAACATCTATAATTGGCGCAGTTGTGACTGTCTTACAGCTCGGCCGCACGAACCTCACGCACTTCAGGGATATAATGGCGAAGCATATTTTCAATGCCCATTTTCAAGGTTGCTGTCGAACTAGGACAACCCTGACAGGCACCGCGCATCTGCAATGTGACAACACCATCATCAAAGCCCTGAAACACGATATCGCCGCCATCCATTGCCACTGCCGGACGAACGCGCGAATCCAAAAGCTGTTTGATCTGCTGGACCGTATCGCTATCACCATCTTCGGCATGCGGATCAGCAAGCTCGGCGTCTTTTTCAATGACCGGCATGCCCGATGCGTAATGTTCCATAATGCCAGCAAGAATCCCCGGCTTGAGCGCAAACCAGTCAAGCCCTTCAGCTTTGGTCACGGCAACAAAATCAGCACCCAGAAAAACCGCTGTTACGCCATCAACTTGGAAAAGGCGGCGTGCCAATGGTGATTTATTGGCGCTATCAGAATCGGCAAAATCAGCAGTTCCCTGCGCCATCACCGGAACACCGGGGATGAATTTCAATGTTGCCGGATTCGGCGTATCCTGTGTTTGAATAAACATCTAATCATTCCTTTTCGATGCGATAAATTTGCCATCAACATGGCCCATTTCAGGGCAACAACAGATTAATTTTTTGGCATTTAGGCTAAATTCACAATCTTGGCGCAGACAGGTTCGTCACCGCCCCAAAATCATTTTCATGCCATCGCATAATATGCGTTAGCCCCATCAACGTTATATGGGGATTTCCGTAAAAACTACAACCCGACACCGGCTTAATATCGCATATCTGCACCGATCTGGCTAGTGATCAGCGCACCTGGCGATCACAAGCCCATCTAGCGATCGGTGCTTGATCCTAAAAACCCAACAATATCACGTACCTCGGCAAGAATTGGCCGCGCAATGGCCGCGGCACGTTCGGCACCATCAGCAAGAATCGCGTCAATATCGGCAGGGTTTTCAAGAAGCCGCCGCATTTCAGCACCAATTGGCGATAATTTCGCCACCGCCAGATCGCCAAGCGCCGGTTTGAAATCACCAAATCCGCGCCCGCCAAATTCGGCAAGAACATCATCGGTGCTGCATTCGGCAAGCGCAGCATAGATGCCAACAAGATTGCTGGCTTCAGGCCGATCGGCAAGACCAGCCATTTCAGATGGCAAAGCATCAGGGTCGGTTTTTGCCTTGCGGATTTTCTGCATGATCATATCGGCATCATCGGTCATATTGATCCGTGAATTATCCGACGGGTCAGATTTGCTCATTTTGGCGCGGCCATCGCGAAGACTCATGACGCGTGTTGCGCTGCCAAAAATTTGTGGTTCGGGAAGCGGAAACACATCTTTATCATAGATTGAATTAAAGGCCTGCGCGATGTCGCGGGTTAATTCAAGATGCTGTTTTTGATCTTCACCAACCGGAACATGCGTTGCGCGGTAAGTCAGGATATCAGCGGCCATCAAGGTCGGATAAGCATAAAGACCAACCGACGCATTTTCGCGGTTTTTACCTGCCTTTTCTTTGAATTGAGTCATCCGGTTCAACCAGCCAAGACGGGTCACACAATTGAAAATCCACGCCAGCTCGGCATGTTGCGGCACGCAAGATTGATTAAACAAGATTGATTGTTCGGTTGAGATGCCCGCGGCAATCAGGCTTGCCGCCACTTCACGCGTGCTTTTTCGCAAATCAGCCGGATCTTGATGAACGGTGATGGCATGCAAATCAACAACACAATAGATCGATTCAAAATCATGCTGCAAAGCAACCCAATTGCGAATGGCACCAAGATAATTGCCAAGATGCAAATTGCCGGTTGGCTGGATGCCGGAAAAGATGCGGCCTTTTCCTGCGGATGTCTGCATTGTTGAATCGGTCATTTGGTCTATCCATCAAGCCTGATCAGATGCGGGCAGGCCGGTGCGAAACCATCACATCTGCAATTGAGATTACATGCCAGCGTTATCCCCGCTTGCGCAGCCGCGGTCAAGTCTTTCGGTTTCCAAAGCGGCGGACAAATCCGGCTGGAATTGCCCGAAAACACCATGCGGCGACCAGAAACCCGCCACCGCCAACAACGACCAAACAGGCAAGCCAGCCTGCCGCGGGCAGAAGCTGTCTTATCCCCCCCGCCAGCGAAACCATCGCCAAAAGCAAAATCGCCATTACCAAGCTAGCAAGAAAAATCCGGCCAATCATGCCAAGCGAACCACCACCAAGACGACCCCGGCGGTGCAACAAAACCGCCATGGCGATTGCGGCTATCAATCCTGATAATGACGTTGCCAGCGCCAGCCCGACATGCCCAAAAATCGGCATCATCAATAATGATCCCGATATATTTATCACCACGGTCATGATTGATATTTTCAAAACCGTACCTGGCTGGCCTGCCGCATAAAAAGCCGGTTGTAAAATTTTCACCATGACAAATCCGGGAAGGCCAAGCGCATAAGCCGATAATGCCATTGCCGCCATCACCGCATCGTCAATCGCAAAAGCACCATAGACAAACAACCCCTCAATGATCGGCCCCGCAAGAAGGATCAGGGCCATGACCGCTGGCACGACAAAGAACCCGCCAAAGATAATCGCCTCATCAAGCGTTTTGGTTATTTCGTCTTTTTGACCAGCCGCCTCGGCACCCGATAATCGGGGCAGCAATGCCGTGCCAAGCGCAATGCCAACAATACCAAGTGGCAATTGCGCCACACGATCAGCATAATAGAGCCAAGAAATCGCCCCAACCGGCAGCATTGATGCCAAAATTAAATCAACCAGAAGATTAAGCTGCATACCGCCAGCGCCAAGCGCCGCAGGCAAGAATTTGCGCCACATGTTTTTGCCCGAACTGGATAGGCGCGGCCATTGCAATTTTGGTACTGCTGACAGGCGGCGTAGAACAAAAAACAAAAATACCAATTGGCACAATCCAGCGACCAACAGGCCAATGGCAATTGGCAGCGCTTTGAAAATGCCCAAATCAGTCGCCAAAATCGGGATTGAAACCGCCCCGGCGATAAAACAGATATTCGCCAGAATCGGCGCGGCGGCAGCCGCCATAAACCGGTCATGCGCATTGGCGATTGCGCCCCAAAGTGCAACGATGGAAATCATCGGCAGATAGGGCATGGTCACCCGAGCCAGATCGACCGCCGCGGCCAAACGATCAGGCGTCGCTGCAAAGCCTGGTGCAAGAAGCGCAATGACTTCGGGCATGAAAATTTCGGCAATCACAACAAGACCAAAAAGCGTAATGATAAGAAAAATCTGCGCCTCAGACGCCAGCCGAAGCGCGGCATCACGCCCATCAGTTTCGCGTATTTTAGCAAAGCTGGGAAGAAAGGCATTTGTCATCGCGCCTTCGGCGCTAAGGCGGCGAAACATATTTGGCAATTTCAACGCCACCAAAAATGCATCGGCGGCAGGCCCTGCACCCAGAAAGCTGGCAAAGGCGATATCGCGCATGAATCCGACAATGCGACTTAACGCCGTCAGGCTGCCAATCTGTTGAAAGGCGCGGCCAAGCGAGGTGGCCTTTGCTGGCTTTGACGCATTTGTCTGATCGGTCATACCGCGTCCTCATCGGCATCATCAAAAATCGCCAACAACCGGTTGCGGATCGTTTGCTGACGCGTTTCACTTTGAATTTGCAGGCCGAAAATATCTTTTACATAAAACACATCGACAACACGCTCGCCATAGGTCGAAACGGTAGCGGTCTGGATTTGCAATCCGAGGCTGGCAAGACAAAGCGTGATTTTATGAAGCAGGCCCGGAAAATCGCGGCCATTAACCTCGATCACACTATGTGTATTGCTGATCTTATTCGACAATAGAACGCGTGAGGGAACAGGCATTTGCCTGACCCGAAGCGGGGTTTGCTGCCAGCGCGCCAACAGCGCCTTCTCAAGTTTCATTGACCCTGTTAGCGACTGTTCAAGCGTCGTGCGGATACGCGCTAATTCTTCCTTACCTTCAATCGCCTGATTGTTCATATCCTGCAAAAAGAAAACATCAAGAACAGTGCCATCATGACAGGTCGTAATGCGGGCGCCGACAATATTCGCACCGGCCGCTGCCACCGCACCAGCAATACGCGCAAACAGCCCCGGATCATCAATCGTTAAAATGGTCAATTCGGTTATGCGTCGGCCCGGATCAGGCTTGAAATCAATCAATAGAAGCGCATCCTGATTGGCAAATTGATCACAAAGCCGCGCATGACGAACCTGACTTTCGCAATCAAATCCTGTCCAATAGGTCAGCGGCATATTCGCCGCATGCGCGGCAAACCGCGCCGCGTCCCAATCGGTTAGTTTCGCCGCCGCCTCGTGACGCGCCTCTTCGGCATTGCCAAGCGCGATCACCGCCGGATCGGCACCGCGCAAAACGGCATCGCAGCGATAATAAAGATCGCGCATCAACGCCGCTTTCCAGCCATTCCAGATATTTGGCCCAACCGCCCGAATATCGGCAACGGTCAAAACCAAAAGCAGTTTCAACCGCTCGGGTGATTGCACAATACTGGCAAAATCCTCGATCGTTTGCGGGTCATTCAGATCATAGCGAAACGCGATTTTGCTCATCAGCAAATGATGCAGGATCAGCCAGCTAACGGTTTCGGTTTCTTCATGGCTTAGCCCCAGACGTGGGCAAACCGCCAATGCCACCTCGGCGCCCAAAACCGAATGATCGCCGCCACGCCCTTTGGCAATATCATGAAGAAGCATGGCAACATAAAGCGCGCGCCGCGATCCGATTTCCGGCATCACCTCGGTCGCAACCGGCGCGGCTTGGCGCAGCGCGCCGGTCTCAATCCCGTGAAGAATACCAATCGCCTTCAAGGTATGTTCGTCAACCGTATAGCTATGATACATATCGAATTGCATCATCGCGACGATCCGGCCGAAATCAGGCAAGAAGCGGCCAAAGACGCCGCTTTCATTCATCAGACGAAGCACCCGTTCAGGGTTTTTGCGCGATGTCAGAATATCCAGAAATAATTGGTTCGCCTGCGCATCATCACGCGTTTTTGAATCAAGTGCCGATAACGCCCGGGTGACGCGTTGAAGCGTGCTTGGATGAACATCAGCATCATGTTTTTGCGCAATGGAAAATAATTCGATCAGCCGAACTGGCGCGTCACGGAACAAGGCGTCATCAACAAGCCGAACACGGCCGCTTTCAATATGAAACGGATCAAGCTCATGGGTGCGCAGAAAATCAGGACGCCAATTGATCAGGCTTTTGCGGAAATCAGTTTCCATCGCCGCGCAGAAAATACGCGTTAGATTGCCAACATTCCGCGCTGCCAGATAATAGCGTTTCATAAAGCGTTCAACACCACGAAGCCCGCCCCGATCGGCAAAGCCAAGACGCGGTGCAATGATCATTTGCGCTTCGAAATCCAACCGTTCTTCGGGTCGGTCAGCATGAAGATGAAGATGACAGCGAACCGTCCATAAAAACCGCTGCGCCAGGGCAAATTTCCGCGCCTCGCCATCACGAAGAATACCTTTTTTGACAATGTCGATCATGCTGTTGGCACGATAGGCATATTTGGTAATCCAGAACAGGCTGTGAAGATCACGAAGCCCGCCTTTACCATCTTTGACGTTGGGTTCAACAACATAGCGCGTATCGCCAAATCTCTTATGGCGAAGGTCACGCTCGCCAAGCTTTTCTTCAACATAGGCAAGCGGTTTCTGTTTGGCAATTTTGCGCTGAACCGCCCGATTCAATTTCACCCACATCGAATCATCACCAGCCACATGACGCATTTCAAGAAGGCTTGTCAGCACTGTCTGATCGTCATTTGCCGCGTCAATCGATTCGGCGATGCTGCGGGTTGAATGGCCAATTTTCAAGCCAAGATCCCATAAAATATACAGCATGAATTCGATAAATTTCGTATGGGATTCGGTCGCCTTTTTCGGCATCAGAAACATGATATCAATATCGGAAAATGGTGCCATTTCACCACGCCCATAACCGCCAACGGCAATCAGCGCCAGCTCGTCACCTCCAGCGCATTGTTTTTGCGTTTGCGCGTAAAGGCTTTGCAGCAAAATATCAATGACCCAAGCATGCATGCCAACATAAACAGCACCATCATTACTGTGGTAAAACGACTCGCGAAGGCTGGCTTTTGCCTGATCAAGATGGGTTCGCAAACAGCTTAACAGCTTGGTACGATTTACCGGTGTTTTGCCAGTGGCATATGAATCAAGTTCGGCCTCGATCGCCTGCCGGTCAAGCGGTGGCTGATTGACAGCCATTGCGCCTTGCAACGGCAATAGCCAACGATGCCATGCAATGCTATCGGGCATGGTGGCTGGGCTGGCAATTGGGCTGGCTTTGGCCGATTGCGATTTTGACGATTCTAGATCTAAAATTTTGGTCATTTTTTATCACCTGATCGCAATGGCGGCAAAGCCGGGTCATGGCGCAATGCCTTAAGCCGGTAAAGCATATCCAACGCCTCACGCGGGGTAAGGCT
>ENA-UOXV01005982-UOXV01005982.1-marine-metagenome-genome-assembly--contig:-NODE-5982-length-13021-cov-10.240861_pt1 | contig 13021 bp, 10 predicted proteins | sample MGYA00238165_ERZ766961 | MGnify/ENA primary metagenome ERZ766961 (study PRJEB28924, sample SAMN03173240) | marine metagenome | biome: Marine; feature: Water; material: Subsurface seawater | place: North... | reverse complement strand
AAACCGCCGCACAGGCACTGGGCATTGCACATCGGCACCTCTTGAACGCCCGCACTCACGCCTGGACTCACGATCTCAACGCACAGGGCGCTTGGATGACCATTCGCCCGGGGCAAGCTGCCGTGGTTGATGCAGCCTGGTCCATCGGGGACAAGGACCCGACATTCCAGATCGCGAATGCTGATGTGTCACCGGTTTGGTCTGGCTGGATTGAAGGGGCGCTTTATGCCGGCCATTATGCCGCCCAGCGCTTACTCAACAATTAAACCGTGTATTTTGCGCAAAGGCCTGGCATTGCGCACAACAAAATTACCGCAACACTCGCCCAAAGAACTTCAAAGAATAAAGAAGAATGAAAAAGCGCCATAAAGCTCATTCGTCAGTACCTAATCAAACGGGTCGAGTAGCGGTTCGAAAGCGATTATGGCGAGTGGCCTCGACGTTGCCTAAGGCTGCAAGATCGCTCGCAAAACCATCCGAGAGGCCGCCAGCTCGGCAAGCGTTCGTTGCACCCAACCACGATCGATAGCCCTTGATGACCAACCACTTTATAATGACAGTCATTATAAAAGACTGTACGCTGGCCTATCGACAACCACAAAATCCAGTCACATGAAAAAGCTCGTCATCAGCATCGTCTTAGCCAGCCTCATCGCCGGCAGTCTCTGGCACAACCGACTGAATATTTTGCTGGCGATTGCACCAACCCTTCGAGACTGGCAATACCCGGTTGGCCCAAACCAGCCTATTCAATGGACGCAAGGGCCAGCGCAGGCCAGCTTGCCGCCAAGTCAGAGACCGCCAAACATTATTCTCATCCTTGCTGACGATATGGGGTTCAATGATATTTCGCTGCATAACGGCGGCGCCGCCGATGGCTCCCTACAAACCACAGCCATCGACGCCCTTGCACAAGATGGGGTTCAGTTTAGATCGGGCTATGCGGCAAATGCGGTTTGCGCACCTTCCCGCGCCAGCATATTAACCGGTCGCTACAGCACGCGATTCGGTTTTGAATTCACACCTTTTTTTAAAATTGGCGCAACAATTTTTCAATGGACGCAAGACTTAAACCCCGGTCCTTTACCGGTTTATTTTAACCACGCTGGCATTGAGGATATGCCTGACATCAACGCCCAAGGACTGCCGCCATCAGAGATTACGATCGCAGAACTTTTGAAGAACGCCGGCTATTACACCGCGCACATTGGTAAATGGCACCTTGGCGGCAGCGCCGAAAAGCCAGAAATGCTGCCGCAAAATCAGGGCTTCATCGACAGCCTGTACATGGCAGGGATGTTGTATCTACCAGAAGATCATCCAGACGTGGTGAACGCAAAACGTGAAAACCAGAGCATCGAGCGCATGGTGTGGAGCGCTGCTCAATATGCTGCGTCGTTTAATGGCGGTCCTCGATTTGAGCCCTCAAATTACCTAACGGACTACTACACGGATGAAGCCTTGCGGGTTATTGATCAACATCAAAACGAACCCTTCTTTTTATATCTCGCTCATTGGGGCATTCATAACCCCTTGCAAGCAACACGCGCCGACTATGAGGCGCTCAGCCATATAGAAGATCACACGTTGCGCGTTTATGCGGCGATGATTCGCGCCCTAGATCGAAGTGTGCGCCGTATCACCGAAAAGTTAGATGAGACAGGCCTTGCCGACAACACCCTCGTCGTCTTCACCAGCGACAATGGGGGGGCCTCCTATATCGGCTTATCCAATATCAATCAGCCCTATCGTGGCTGGAAGCTCACGTTATTTGAAGGCGGCACTCACGTGCCGTTCCTTGCGAAGTGGCCCGCCCAAATTGAGGCCGGAAGCCAATTCGACGCGCCCATTCACCACATGGACCTGTTTTCAACCTTCGCCGCCGCAGCCGGCGTCGCAACCCCTAAAGACCGAATTATTGATGGCGTTAATTTGCTACCACATTTGAATGGCACTCAGACGACCCCACCACACGAAACCCTATTCTGGTTACAAGGTCACCAAGAAACGGTTCTGCATCGTGGCATGAAATTGATTCGCGCACAGGAACCGCGGAAAGTTTGGTTATTTGATTTAAAGGCGGATCCAACCGAGCAATTTAATCTGGCAAATGAGCGTCCAGAGACCGTGAAACTGCTCAACGAGAAATTGGACGCGCATCGTGCAGCGCAAGCGAAACCCATGTGGCCCAGCTTAGTCAACGCCCCTCAACTCATTGATAAACAGGGTGAGGAGCCCTTTGAGGCTGGTGATGAGTATATTTACTGGCCCAACTAATAAAAAATTTAAGGTACCTTTTGCCATGACCCGCCTGAAACGTCCTGAGATTTTTATCATCATCGCTTACTTGGCATTTTGCTTTTGGTATACCAACACGAGCGGTCCCTTAACCAATACGGAGATTGACGCCTATCTTGCCAAGTTGACCCAACGCGAGGCTGCCAACCAAAATATTCCAATCATCGAGGATTTCATGAGACGAGACACCGGCAACCAGTTTGTCATGGTTAATCTCATCGACCTTAATCCGACGCCGCCAGATTTGCCGGCAACGGGCCCGAACGCGGACCCTATGGCGCTGGTAGATCACTACATGGCACACATGTACCCAACGATGTTCCGACGTGCCTCGCACCCAATTTATTTAGCGCCCGTTCAGGCGGGCGCGATAGACCTTCTTAACCTGCCTGGGGCCAGCAACTGGACTCAGACCGCTTTAATGCGCTACCGCAGTCGCCGAGACCTTATGGACATTGTCACGGACCCGCGATTTTCTGAACGCCACGACTACAAATTGGGCGCGATGCTCAAAACCATCGCAGTCCCAACAGAGCCGAGCTTCAACCCGGCGGATCCTCGGCTACTACTGGGCTTGGTCGCGATCATCTTTTTGCTACTGTTTCGACGCGGTCTGCGGCCCCAAAGGGCACCCTGACGGGGTTGCCGCTCGTATCACCTCAAAAAAAGCGATACAGTCTGCTTGCTATGGACCTCGATCAAAACCACGCGGTAAAAACACCCGGGCGTAAGATTTCCTACTGCGTTGGGTTAATTGTCATTGCGATGCTGAGTTTGCCCAGCCAGGCTGACTTGCCGAGACCCAACATCGTGCTGATCTATGTTGACGACTTGGGTTATGGCGATCTCAGCAGTTACGGCCACCCCATCATCGAAACACCCAACCTTACCGCCCTGGCCGCGAGCGGTATCCAACTGACCAATTACTATGCGCCTTCCGCGCTTTGCTCACCCTCGCGCGCCGCTTTGCTGACCGGCCGGCATCCTTACCGAACCGGGATCCAAAGCTGGATCCCGAAAGGCTCCGGGAGCTACTTAAAAGCAGACGAAGTCACCCTGCCGGAAGTGCTCAAAACCGCGGGCTACGAAACCGCATTAATCGGCAAGTGGCATCTCAACAGCGATTTGGGCAACCCGCAAGAGCCTCAACCGAACGATCAAGGGTTTGACTACTTCTTTGGCCACAATGCTTTTCAAATACCAACCAATCGTAATCCGACAAACTTGTATAGAAACCGGACCGCGCTGCCCACCCAGTCTGGCTATACGGCTCAAATTTACGCAGACCAAGCTTTGGCTTGGCTCTCTGACAGATCAGATCACACACCTTTCTTTTTAATGCTGTCGATGGCGGAGCCGCATACCCCCATTGAAAATCCGGAGGCTATGAATGCGAAGTACCGCGCCTATACCCAAGGCACGATTGTGCCCATCCCATCAGGCGCAGCCGACATTCCAAAAGACAAACTCATCCCAAGAGGGCCCGGTGAATACTACGCCAACATCGATTATATGGACGCGCAATTAGGGCGTGTCCTTGCTTTCTTGGATGAGACAAATCGCGCCCCGGACACCATTATTGTCTTTGCCAGCGATAACGGACCGGTCACTAGCGACTGGATAAATTGGTACGAAGTCAACGCCTACGGCAGTACAGGCGGCTTGAAAGGTCGGAAACACTTCCTGCATGAAGGCGGTATTAAAGTTCCTGCAATCATTCGCTACCCTTCGCGATTGCCTGCCGGCATCCAGTCAAACCAACTGATGACCGGGACCGATTGGTTTGCAACGCTTTTGTCCTTAGCAGGCGTCGCGCCGCCCCGTGACCGCCCCATCGACAGCGTTGACATGGGCTTTGCTGCAGATCAACCCAAGCCGCCCGCTTTAAGGATATTGCACTGGGCGTTGCCAACGCCTGACGCATTAGATTTTGCTGTTCGAGAGGGCTCATTCAAATTGTTAATCGATCGCAAAGGCGTTCCTCGAGAACTTTTTAACCTACAGGAAGACCCGCTGGAGCTCTTCAATCTCGTCGAGGTTGAGCCCGTCATCACCGCTCGCCTACTCGCCCATCATCATGACGTCCTAACTCGGATTAACGCAGATCCCTTGCTCAGACGACCCACGGCGCCAGACAGCTAACGACCGTTAGCTGCTTCACATTGCGTCTGTGATCAACAACCACGGCCTGCGTTCATCGATCAGGCTGCCACCCAAGCTTATACCGCGTGCGTCCACCCATAGGGATCTTCTCGCTCACCTTTTTGAATGGCCGTTAACAGATCATATAACTGCTGGGTCACGGGGCCGATGGCCTCACCATTGCCATAAAACCGGTGCCAGGTGTCCTCAGATCGAACGCGTCCCACTGGTGAGATGACGGCCGCCGTACCACAGGCTGCAAATTCCTCTATGTCTGCAACTTCTTTAAGGAACTCAACCGGGCGCGCCACCGTTTTCATCCCAAGAACATCTGCTGCTAAGGTCATCACGCTTCGCCGCGTCACACTGGGCAAAATTGATTCAGATTCTGGGGTGACAATGGTGCCATCTTTCATTTTCAGAACGATATTGGCCGATCCTGCTTCTTCTAAGAATCGATGTTCGGCAGGGTCAAGATAAAGCGCCTCCTGGGCCCCTAGTTCCTTCGCCATTTGGGTTGCCATCAATCCACCGGCATAATTCGCGCCGGCTTTAAACGCGCCCAAACCCTTAGGCGCTGCACGATCCAAATCAACGACTGCCAAGTCAATCAGGCTCAGCCCGCCGCCCTTATAATAAGGCCCCACGGGTGACACAAACACCCTAAACTCAAACTCTGGCGCAGGCCGCAAACCAAGATTTTCACCAACACCGACTAAGAAGGGTCGGATATAAAGGCTCGCACCAGAACCATAAGGTGGTACCCACGCCGCATTCGCCCGCACAGTTTCTTGTATCCCGCGCATAAACAACGCTTCCGGCACCTGGGGCATGAGCAAGCGCTGCGTGGTCCGCCCCATTCGGGCACAATTTAGGTCCGGCCGAAAGAGCAAAATATCGCCATTGACCGCTGTTTGCGCTTTTAGGCCTTCAAAACAGGATTGCGCATAATGCAGAACCGTTGAGCCTTCGTGCACCGGCATCTCGGCCGAGGCCACTAATTCACCCTCACTCCAAACACCATCGCGCCAACGCGCTGAGAATCGAAGCTCTGTCTCGATGTAGGAAAACCCCAAGTTTCCCCAATCTAAGTCCTTTTTTGGTGCGTTCATCTCGTTCTCAACTGCAGCTAACTCGTGGTTTAAAAAAACTAACGGCCCAAGGCCATGACCCGCAAATCCTATCGGAACCTTGGGATATTGCAATAGACGTCCAAGGCCGTGGCCAGACAAAACGCCCCTTGCTCAAATGCGCATCCGACGCACTCAACGAAAGACAAGACATCGTAGCCTGGGAACCTGCTCAAACCGGCCGAATCACACCATGAAAGTGTTTGGGGGCAATCCGTAAAATCACGCGCTCGCTTGCCTGCAACCATTGTCCTAAATTCTCGGGCAGCGTATAACCCACAGCTTCAATATTCTCAAAAACGCGGCGGGTAGCGTCTTCAAGATGCTCCGTTTCAACCGTCACGACCCCCTCGATTGCCACAAAGTTGAAGGGCTCGGCATTATTGATCACGCACAAATTAACGCGAGGGTCCTGTTCCATCGCACGACGTTTAAACGTTTTGCCGGGTGTTGACACCACAATCGAGTCTGCCTCAACCGCATAGGCAACCACCGACGAAGCCGGCGCGCCACCGCGCTTCAAATGCGTCAGCACCGCCCACCGGTGCGCTTGAATAAACGTATCAAAATCCGGATTCGTCGAAATCATTAGACCCCCCTAACCGTTGTTTGTCACCAGCCAAAGCTCAAGCAACTTTGGCGCGTACAAAATGCCCATGTATTCTCGAGACAAATGACCGCCAAGGCTTACGCGCCTTGGCTCGCCCAAGCACAGTGTTTCAAGCCTACTGGGATATCTGGCCACCCTCACCTTGCGCTGTGGTCGCCATCGCAACCGGTGACTGCGCTCGGCCGCGATCAGAGCCGCTTTAACATCACGCCCTGGTTTAGCGCGTCATGGGATCAGGGTGCCCGCGGCATTAAAATCAACGCTTGCCTGCTCAACACCGGGAAAAACCTCTTTCAATAAACTCAGCATATTCTGCGTGGACCGACGGTCTGCTGCTTCATGCAGGTGACCCGGCGGACCAATGCGGCTCGGCAGTGCAAAGCCGTGGGGCGTTTTTGCATGATCCACAAAACTCCAATCAACACCGGCCTCATCCATCTCTGCAAAGAAACGGTCTTTATGCGTCTGCAACACCAAGTGATCCTCGGCACCATTCTCGATCAGGACAATGGTGTTGGTATTATAGTCATTTGGAATTGACTTTAAGGGCGGTCGCGCCGCACCAAAGCGCGCAGGACTCGGATCTTCACCCGTTTGAAGCAGACCATGAAAAGACACCACCGCGCTCAAATCAAGACCGCCTCGAACGCCTTCCAAAACAGCCATACCCCCAAAACAATACCCGATGGCCGCAGGCGATAACGCATCGTTCACACACGCCTCAGCTTTGCCCGCGTTGATCCACGCGTCTAACAAAGCCCGAAACAATTCAGGATCATGGTCTAGCCAAACCATTGCCTCAAAACATTTTGTTTGAAATGCCTCGATCCGGCTGGGATCCGTTGGAAACTCCCGCTCATCGCTCGGCACGCGATCGCCGTACATATCAATGGCCAATCCAACGTAGCCAAGCCGAGCAAGATATTCCGCCACATCCCGATCGAATTGCTTGAGGCCTTGATAGTTGTGAATAACCAAAACCAGTGGTCGCGGCCCCAAAGCCTCGCTGGGTGCAACCAGATGACCCTCGAAGTGATGCCCGCGAAACACAAACCCAATCCTCCGGTGTTGTAAGTCCGGTGCTGGTGGCCAAAATTCTGATGGATGGGTCACAGTTTTCTCTCCCCTTTTGGCCTTACTGTAGACAGCGCGAACACGCCTGGCAAGCCAACACCAGACTGCTAACCGACGGGTCCTGAGCGACGCGTGCCGCGAGGCTAAGCCGCGAACAACAAGGCGCGGTCCCTCATCAATCTGGACGCGCGTTTTAGATTCAAAAAGGAGCGGGTCATGATCACTAACCGAGCAACGATTGTGTCGATTCATAATCGCGTCGACGCTTGGCAAGCCAGATCGCGATCATCGTTATCGCACAGAAAAATAATTATCTGGTGAAAACAAAAGCATTGTGATTCAGGGGTTCTTTAAGCCGCAACTTTGGTCGCGTCGTCCGAGCCTAACCGCCTTGAATTCGCGGCAACAAAAAGACGTCAGCATTCGTTGGGATTGGTTGATCCTGGCGGTCCCGGTAGATCTCGCCATTGACCGCAACCGCGACCCCCTCATCGAGATGCTTTTGCATCTCGGGATACCGCAGAACGAGCGATTGTAGCAGCTCGCCAATGGTCGCGCCCGTACACTCCACTAAGCGCGCACCATCAGCTGCCTGACTCAAAATACCCGATAGCTGAACCTCCATGATGCAGCCTTAAACTAAGCCTGACCATCCTCAATCGCTTTCAAGATCCGAGGCGGCGACATCGGCACATGGGTCATTCGAACCCCAACGGCATTTGAAACCGCGTTACCAATCGCGGCCAACGGCGGCACAATCGAGGTTTCTCCCACACCCCGAACACCATAGGGATGATTTGGGTTTGGAATTTCAAGAATTTGCGTGTCAATAAACGGCAAATCAGAGCACACCGGAATTCGATAATCTAAGAACCCGGCATTTTGCAGCCGACCATCATCGCCATAGATGTACTCTTCGTTCAATGCCCAACCAATACCTTGCACCGCACCCCCTTGGAATTGACCCTCGACATAATCCGGATGAATCGCCTTACCGGCGTCCTGCACGACGGTGTAACGGAGTATTTTCGTAGCCCCAGTTTCAGGATCGACCTCAACGTCACACATGTGACTGGCAAAGGAAACGCCAGCACCGTCGGCAACGACTTCGTTATGACCCGCAATGGGTCCGCCGGTACGAGGCGACTTCGCCGCAATTTCTTTCAAGGATAAGGGCGGCAAATTATTATTTTGCTTACCCTTAGCGCGCGCTTCGCCCGCTTCCCAAACCACTTGCTCGACAGGAATATCCCAGGTTGCCGCAGCTCGCTGCCGCAGCACTTCAACCGCATTGCGCGCCGCAAAGATTGTTGCCATCCCGGAGGAGAAGGTCCCTCTGCTGCCTTCTGTTGTGTCGTTGTGTCCAAGCGAGTTGGTGTCGCCAATGGTGACCCGGACCTGATCGTAATCAATCCCCAGCTCTTCTGCTGCAATCAAGGCGAGAGATGCTCGAGACCCACCGACGTCAACAGTACCGACGGTTAAGTTGACCGAGCCATCGACACCGATATTGAGATCGGTGCAGGTCTGACCGCCAAAGTTAAACCAAAATCCGCAAGCAACCCCGCGCCCCTGATTTTTACCCAGCTTTCGCTTCATATGTGGATGATTCTTGACGGCATCCAACGTTGGGCCAATCCCGATAGGACCATAAACCGGACCATAGGAGGCTTTGGTGCCCTTCTTGGCAGCATTCTTAATCCGAAAATCAACCGCATCCATGCCCAATTCAGCGGCCAACATATCGACCACGCTTTCAACGGCAAAAGCCGCCATCGGCGCAGAGGGCGCCCGATACGCCGCGACCTTTGGTCTGTTGACCAGGACATCGAAACCAACCGACTTCACATTCTTAAGATCGTAGCAGGCGAAGGAGGTCATCGCGCCAAACATGGCCCACATGCCTGGAAAAGCACCACTTTGGTAACGCAGTTCGGCGGTCGCCGCGGTAATCTTACCGTTGCGCTTGGCGCCAATCTTGACATCGACCGACGTTGATGACGTCGGCCCCGTCGCTCGAAACACTTCATCACGAGACATCACCAATTTCACCGGGCGATTGGCTTTTCGCGATAGCTGCAAGGCGACTGGTTCGGTCCAGACGTGCGTCTTACCGCCAAACCCGCCGCCAATTTCAGAGGAGGTCACCTTCAATTTGGCGACGTCCAACCCCAACAGACTGGCGCAAACATTTCGGAACGTGAAGTGGCCTTGGGTTGTAACCCACAACTCCCCACTACCATCTGGCCCGAGCGTTGCCAAACAGGCGTGGGGCTCAATATAGCCTTGATGGGTTTGCTCTGTTTTAAACGATTTTTCGATAATGACATCGGCTTGTTCAAAACCTGCCTCGACATCCCCGTGTCCAAACTCACTGCGTTGCGCAACATTAGACGCCGCGGTTGGCGCAGGCGTCACCCCCGCTGTGCGGACCCAATCGTGAATGATCGGCGCGGATGGCTTCATCGCTTCATCCACGTCCGTGACATGCGGCAATAGCTTGTAGGTCACTTTGATCAGTTTTAACGCTTTATCCGCGGTATCGGCATCGATCGCAGCGACGGCTGCGACCGCATGACCATCATAAAGCGCACGGCCTCGTGCCATACAATTTTCCAAGATATCCATCAGTCCGCGATTACCACCGGTTAGATCCGGGAAGTCCTTGCTCGTCAGTACGGCCTTAACGCCCGGGAGTTTCTCGGCTTTGCTGGTGTCAATTTTCGTAATGAGTGCGTGGGCATGCGGTGACCGTAACACCCGGCCAACCAATTGACCGGCGGCATTGGCGTCGGCACCGTACTTTGCGCGCCCAGTGACCTTATCAACCCCATCAGGCCGGTTAACGCGGGTGCCAACTTTGGTGAACCCTTGATTTGTAAAATCTGTTTCGTAAGGCATATTGTTCCTTCCTTCCTTTGCTTCTAGCGTTTTTGGCGATTTTTGGTTTTACCCGATCCGATCTCGCTCGATCGCAACCAATCCTTGCCTTAATTTTTTCTGAAGACCCGACAACTCAAAAATAGTGTAATGGGACCTGCTTGATCCTTTTCCTAAACGTTATCGTGCCGACTTTTTACCGCGACGCATCATTTTCGCGGCCGACTGAACTGCCCGAACAATCTTGTCATACCCAGTACAACGACAGAGATTACCGGCTAGGGCATAACGGATCTCTTCTTCGCTCGGGTTAGGATTTCGCTCAAGCAGGGATTTTGCGGCCACCAGAAATCCAGGTGTGCAGATACCGCATTGCAATGCCGCTTTTTCGATAAACGCCTCCTGTAACGGATGCAGCTGACCGCCTTCGCTTAGGCCCTCTACTGTGCCAATTTCGCGGCCTTCGGCTTCCGCACCCAATACCAAGCAAGCACACACTAAGCGACCATCGAGGGTAATCGAGCAAGCACCACAGTCGCCCGTGCCACAACCCTCTTTAACGCCCGTTAAGTTAAGCCGATTCCGCAAGACGTCTAACAAGGACTCGTCTGCTGGACAAACATATTGAACGGCATCGCCATTCACTTTTGCTGAAACTGTTACGCCGTTCATTTTGATCCTCCTGCTCGTTCATAGGCTGAGAGCGCAGCGCGTCTTGCCATCACACCGGCAACTTTCGTTCGGTACTCTATGGTGCCACGCTTATCATCGATTGGATTGCATGCGGCCCGACACGCAGCAACCATCTTATCGAGCGCTGCGTCATCTAATTTCGTTCCGATCAATGCCTTTGCTGCCGCCGGCACAATCACCGCCGTTGGCGCAACAGCCCCTAAAACCACCTTCGCCGACTGAACAACACCCCGTGACAAGGTCAAATTGACCGCCGCACTCACGACCGCAATATCCATTTCCGTTCTCGGCGTGAAACGCAAGTAAGCATCGGCGGATTTGCCAGTTCGCGCTGGCAGCACAACCGCTTCGATGAACTCATCTCGCGCGAGACTTGTCCGACCCGGCCCTAACACCACTTTTTCCACTGCGACCCGACGTTTGCCTTTTGGCCCGACGATCAACGCTTTCGCACCCGCTGCAATTAAGGCCGGCACACTATCTGCGGCCGGTGACGCATTACAGAGATTACCAACGACGGTGCATCGCCCTTGGATCTGATCAGAACCAATTAAATTCGCCGCCTCGACAACGCCGGGCCATAGACTGCGCAATTTATCTGACTCACCCAATCGAACGGCTGGAACCGCCGCGCCGATCTGCACACCAGCCGCTGCGACTTTTAGCGTTCGCAGGCTCTCGATGCGTTTAATATCAACGATTAAATCGGGCTCGATCGCGCCCATCTTCATCCGGACTAAAAGGTCCGTGCCGCCGGCGAGTACGTGCGCGACCCCAGACTCTGATCCGAGCAGTGTTGCTGCGGCTTTTGTAGTTGTTGGCGATTCAAATCTCATAGTTTTCCTCGTTCATTATTAGTCGGTCTACGCCATTAGTCGGTCTACGCCGACCGATTACCCTGCCCTTTTTTAACGTTGGCCATCACGGGTGAATAGCCCAATGCTTACTCAGGACTCTGACATTACTGATTCAATGAATCAATCACATGGCAATAGCACTGCCTGTATCTAAACTTAGACATGCCCGCAAATCAATCATTGCTGTTATTAATTTAAAGTCAGCATAACCCGCCCGGTCCGACCGAGGCATCCGCTGTAATCTGGGCCCGAGCAGGCTTCAGGCGCAGGCTAACGCTTTTGACCCGCGCCGCGGCGAGTGGGATGATCTACTGGCAGCCGGCAGCGGGATAAAATAAATCGTCTCCGCCGACCGGCTTAACCAGAAAAAGGAAGCCCCATGCACGGCAAGCGCGAAACACAACCGGTAGTAGAACTCAAAGACGGCGCTTTGATGGGTCGGATCAAAGATGCGGTTTATCTGTTTTGCGGTATTCCCTATGCGGCGCCACCCATTGGGCCGGCGCGCTTTAAAGCTGCGCAACCCGTGCAGCCCTGGGAAGGCATCCGGGATGCAACAAAATTTGGTCCGGCAGCACCGCAGATTCCGTCCGGTGGTATGACCGACCGGGTGCCTGTGCGTTGGGATGAAGACTGCCTGACGCTCAACGTTGCAACGCCGAGCATCACCGCCGATAAGAAGGCGGTCTTGGTCTGGATTCATGGCGGCGCTTATCGGTCAGGACAAGGCGCGATTCCCTGGTATAACGGCGCGAGTTTCGCAACGCTTGGCAATATTGTCGTTGTCACCATTAACTATCGCTTGGGTGCGCTGGGTTTTACGGACCTGTCGAGCTTTGCTGAAGGCTATGAGACATCGGGCGTGAATGGCTTGCTCGACCAAATCAAGGCACTAGAATGGGTGCAGCATAATATTAGCGCGTTTGGCGGTGACCCAGAACGCGTCACGATCGCTGGCGAATCGGCGGGCGCTTTTTCTGTCACCACGCTGTTAGGCGCCCCTCGGGCAAAGGGCTTATTCCATCGCGCGATTCCTCAGAGCGGCGCGGCCCATCACACCTTGACCCAGACTCAGGGACTACGCGTTGCTGAACTCCTGATGCAAGAGACGCAATCAGCGGATGTGCAAGCCCTGATCGACTGCCCCGTTGAGACCCTCTTAAACGCGCAAAACACCGCCTCGGCCCGCTACCACACAGAGGGTCACTCTCCAGGGGTACAAGCTTTTTATCCGGTTTGCGGCAATGAGATCATTCCAACGACACTACTCGAGGCGATCGAAACCGGCGTGGGGCGTGATATTCCGGTCTTAATTGGGACCAATCAGGATGAGTCCA
>ENA-UOXV01005981-UOXV01005981.1-marine-metagenome-genome-assembly--contig:-NODE-5981-length-13024-cov-5.981494_pt1 | contig 13024 bp, 17 predicted proteins | sample MGYA00238165_ERZ766961 | MGnify/ENA primary metagenome ERZ766961 (study PRJEB28924, sample SAMN03173240) | marine metagenome | biome: Marine; feature: Water; material: Subsurface seawater | place: North... | reverse complement strand
ATAAAAAATTTAGGAAAAAAAGGAACATATGGCACCTTATTTTCGGGACTTTTTAATAATCAATCAGTTGCTATAAAAGTTCAGAAAATAAAAACGAATGATGAAAAAAAAGTATTAGAAAAGGAAGTAAAATATCAAAATAAAGCATACAATATTAAAAGAACCGACAATAAATCTATTACTATTAAAGTTCATAAATGTTATTTTATCTGTAATAGTAAAAAAAATTGCAATGGTTTATTTATAATTATTATGGAAAGAGGTAAAATGGACATTTTTAGATATTTAATTGAACCCAATATATCTTTAGAATCTAAATGTAAAATCATAGAAACAATGTTAGAAAATTTTGAATTATTAATCAAAAATAAAATTTACCTAATTGATATAAAACCTGAAAATGGACTTATTCTAAATAATAATTTAGATGATCCTAAAATAATTGATTTTGGATATAAATTTATAATACGAGACATTAATAATATAATCAGTATCGAAAAATTATCAAATTTAATAAAAGGTAAATTAACTAAAGCAGATTTAGATAAAATTATTTTAACAATTATACAGTTACAATTTGTTCTTAGATGTTTATATATATTACATAAAATTTACGGTAAAACTATTAATAGTATATTACGTAAAGAATTATTTTATTCAGGTTCAAGAACAAAACAATTATTTGTTAATCTAAATAATTCAAAATTATTAATGAGTATATATTACATATTAGCACATAATGATGTTTACAAAAATATGAAGAATCAATTTAATCTAAAATATAAAAATTATCTAAAAAAACTATTTTTTAAATACATAAATTCTAAAAATGAATATGAAGATAGTTGTAATCACACACACAAATGTGAACAAGGATTTATATATATGATTAATAAGATTAATAAATTAAAACCTTTAATAGGAACAATAAAAGTCGGTAAAGTTTCAAAACATAAACAGAAATCAAAAAAATTGAAAAAATAATTCTAAATATCCTTAAAATAGTTTAAATAGTTTAAAATTAATTAATATGACTCGTGTAGATAAAATATTTAATACTATTTCTTTAATAGCACAGAATTCCAATTTACATTTTAGACATGGGGCAATTATAACAAAAGGTTCATCAAAACCACTATATACTGGTTATAATACGTCTCGCTCTAAATTTTATAATTACACGAGCCATAGTTTACATAGTGAAATTGACGTTGCATTAAAACTGTTTTTACAATTAAAACGTAAAAATAAATCTAAAAAAAATATAAAACGAATATTAAATAAATATATAGTGTGGATTGGGCGTGTTTCTCGTACTAATACTATTTTAGATTCTAAACCATGTATTATATGTAAAAAAAGACTTATACAAATGGGATTTAACAATATAGGATATTCTGATAGTAATAATAATATCGTGATTACTAAATTAAAAAATATAGATAACTGCGTTTATACAAGTAGTGATTATAATATATAATTATATTTTATAATTATATGAAAGATGATTTTTTAAAATACGCATTTGATGATAATTTAAAAAAGGTAAAAGAAATTATATCAGATAATCCAAATATTATTAATAAGAGATATGGACCTTATAAACTACATATTTTACATCATGTAATTATATCTAAGTCAAATAAAGTATTAAATTATTTACTCAAATATGGTATAAATCCGAATATTGTTACTATTGAAAAGGTGTCTCCCTTACATACGGCGTGTAAAAATGGTAATAATTACGCAGTTAAAAAATTACTGTATTATTTAGCAAATGTAAATCAAATAACTAAAAAGGGTAAAACGCCATTACTAATAGCATCTCAAAAAGGATACTACCAAATTGTTTTATTATTATTAAAATCTGGGGCAAACATAAATATAAAAGAGAAAAAAAAGAGTAGTATATCATGTAGATTAAGAACCCCAATACAAATAGCAGAAGAATGTGGTCATAAAAATATTGTAAAAAAATTAACTAAACGGATAAAAAAAAAACTATTTAAATAAAATGAAAAATAGAATTAACTTATTAATTCTTCTATATTATTTAATGATTCATATGCCCAACCATGACTTGCCATAGGATGCCCACATATATGATCACTAAAATAATTATTTTTTCTTAAATTATAATGTTCTTCTGGTATATTATTTTTAAAACAGAATAATGGTTTATTAAATAATTTAGTACATAACTCGTCTTTATTATAAGGATATTTTGATATAAATCGTGAAAATAATTTTTTTAAATCTAAATCCATATTTTTAAGTTGTTCACTATAGTTTTTTTTTTTTATATATTGTATAAAAGAATTATATAAATTTTCTATATAAACTTTAGTAACAGATTCAATAATATATTTATCACATTTTGAACATTTATATCCATAACTCATAATATATATTTCAAAAAATAATTGTGATTGCACTATTTCATCATCAATAAAATCTAAAATTTTATATAATGATTCTGTGTTATCATATATTTTTAATAATTTTTCTATACTATAAAATTTTTCATATATTGAATTATATGATTCTCGACATTCATCACAATATGCCATGTATTTATTATTAATACTATTTATTTCTTTAAATATAGTTGAGGATATTTGTCTTTCATTATTTATAATATTATCTACATCTTTTTTTTTATAAAAATTTAAATTTATATATGAATCAAAATCGTAATCATTTTTAATTTTAATTTTCTTTAATTCATTTTCAAAAATTTTATTTTTAAAAATACTTAACATTGAACCTAAAGAGGAATTACTATTAACATTTTTATAATTTAATGAATTTTTACATATATTATTTTCTTTTTCTAATATTAAAATATTTTTAAAATTTATTAAAGATTATTATCTATTAAGTATAATATAAAACAAATAGTAGATATTCCAAATCCGATAATTATTATATCGTTCATATTTACTAATATAAAATTATATTTTAATAACATATTTATTTAACTAATTTTTCAATAGTTTGACTTATTTTATACGCAATTAAAGATGTTCCCGTTCCATAAAATACTGTTTTTCCACCTTCAATATACCATTTTTCCCTAGTATATTTAGATTGTATTGTTCCCATAATAAAAAACGCAATCATCATGGAAAATAATGTGTTTTGGTATCTATTTTTTTTATTTATTTTATTCATTACGAAAAATATTATTAATGGTATTAATCCAAATAATATAAATGAACCAAATGTTACTAACCCAGATTTTATTGAATTATTATTTGTGTTTTTATATTTATTTTCAGCATTTGTTGATAAATAATCAGCAATACCCATTGATAATGCATCCGCAATTAATACTGAAAATGCTATAATTATAATATATTTATGGTCTAATTTAGCCCCTTCAACCGAAGATATTACATTAAATAATGTAATTATTCCATCAATACCACCATAGACAAAACTTTTTAAATACATATTATTAATATAGATAAATTTATTAATATATATATAAATATTTATATATATAAAATAAATAGTAAAAAAATTAGATTGATAATTCAGATTCCTGTATACCATAAAATACCGGTTCTACACTTATTATTTTTTTTTTTTTAAAATGAATTATAGAAAACATGTATGCAATAATAAATAATAATTGTATCATTATATTTAATAATGCTAAAAATATTGTTGCCGGAATATTTTTTTGATAGAATGATTCTTCGGATATATAAAGTAAATAACAACTATATGAAATAGTTATACTAAATATATGAATCATTATTAAAGATAATGTGTAATAATTATACATTGTCAATTTTCTAAAATTTTGTAAATTAAATAATAAAAATATACTTATCAAATTATAATACCATAATCTATTATCAAATCTTTTAGAAGTATATTCAAGAACTAAAGCACATACAGAAACCGCGATATAAATAGGTATAACAAATAATAAAAATAAATATTCTGATTTCATTTTATAATTGTTATGACAATTGTTTAAATAATAAGAATCATTTAATTAATCATTTTCATAAATAGTAAAATTATTAAATTTAGTTCGTATTTTTTAATTCATTAATATTTTAAATTATTTATTAATAGTATTGGTTTTACTATAATAATTTTAACAATTATATTAGAATTCTTTACAACAATTTGAATTAGAACTTTATAATAGTATATATACACTTGCTTAAATAAAAAAATTTGATAATAATGAATTACTTTAAATATTATTAAAGTAATTGTTATGAACTAATGGAAATTATTAAACAACTCAACACCTTAGAAGATATAAGACAATATGTCAATAATAATAATAAATTAAAGTTACACCATTATTATCTTTTATCTCATAAAATTATTGAAAAATATGAATCAAACTATATTGAATTCATTGAATTAATTATAGATAAATTGATTCATTTTGAAAAGGAACAATCATTTAATCTTTCTATAAGATTATATATTTGTATGGGAAACCAAGATTCTATTATTAAATTATTTGAAATAATGATAGATAAAAATATTTCTATAAAAAAAAGAACGATTTCACCATTAGTTAAATATGCTTTTGATAATCTTAATCAAACATTTAACCTATATTTATATACGTTATGTGAAGAAAAAAATATTATATTAGATGAACTAGATTATTATCATCAATTATCATTGTTTTATAACTATCATAATTATAATAATTTTAATGCTTTATTTAAAAAAATTATATTAATTTTTGATGTATTTAGTACTAAATCTGCCGAATTATTTATGAAATACTTTAAACTTTTTGAAATAACAAATATTAATAAAGAACATTGTTGTAGTTACTGTAAACTATATATTCGTCAAAATGCATTAACAGAAACTCAAAAACAGACTATATTAAATACAATTAAAACTAAAATGGCGCATAATAATCCTAAATTTTTAGATTTCATTAAAAATATTGAGATTAATTCTGGTTATACACATATTCTTGATGGTGCGAATATTGGGTACTTTAATCAACGACCAGATAAAGGAAATGTATTGTCTTTTAAAAATATAAATCTATTTGTAAACTTTTTACTTTCAAAAAATGATAAGCCTATTATCTTTTTACATAAAAGACATTTGCAAACTAAAAATAAAAATAATCAACAAATTATTAACTCTTGGAAATCTAAAAATATACTTTTTATAACAAATATAGGGTTAAATGATGATTGGTATTGGCTATATTATTCAATATATAGTAATGCTAAAATAATTACAAATGATATGATGTGCGACCATGATTATGAACTATTACACCAAAAATATTTTAAAAATTGGCGTTCTCTTAATACAATTAGTTATAATATAATCCATAATAAAGTAAAATTAAATGTGGTAAACCCATATTTAAACCAAACTCAAAAAAATGAAAATAAATATCATATACCATTTTATCAAAATGATATAATTAAGTGGTTATGCATAACTATATAATAATTGATAATTGGTGATAATTATACTATATGAGAATTAATATTTTTTTTTGTGTTAAATTCTATAAGTTTTGTAGTCATATTGCTATGATCAAATAAATGTATCATAAACTCTTGTTTTGTTTTAGTTAAATTTAATTCAACCATATATGATAATTGTTTATTATTTGGTCCTGAATGGTCATAATCATCTATGAAATCGCCCAACGAGTAAAAAATTAAACAACTATTATATATTTCATATGGTATTATGTGATGAGCACTATGACCATGAAATATATCAACCCCATTATCAATAAGATTTTTAGCAAACGATTGTATATTTTTGTCTATTTTTAATACTGTATTGGGTCCACAGTGACACGAAAATATAGTAAAATCTGGTTCTATAGCATTTATTTTATATTTTACATATTTTAAAATATTTTGTGTATCATTATTTTTAATATCTACAAAATGAACGCCTTCCTTTTTTTTTAATTTTGTTGTTATACCGACCGTCCAGTAATCATAATGGTCACTTGCACCAAATACTAATATTTTAATTTTCTTTACCGTTGTTAAAATTGGTTGTTTTGCAATAAGATAATGTGGTCCCGAACCAATGTGTTCTATATTTAATTGTTTGAGATTATCAAATGTATCTAACATGCCTTTTTTTTGGAAATCCAAAATATGATTATTTGCTGTATTAACTATAGTTTTTTTAGAAAAAACTTTAAATATATCTTTATATTTAGGATTTAATTTATAATTAAAGATTTTATCTGGCCATAATTTATCTGCATCAGTAATTGTCATTTCTAAATTACCAATAATTAAATCTGCATTATTAAAGAAATCTATACTATCACCCCACACAGATTCATAAATTTTTAGTAAATACGTATTTGATTTTTCTTTACTTGTTTCTTTAAATTTATCATTATATAAACGACCAAGCATAATATCGCCAATCAATAATAATTTCATTATAACTTAATTAGTTTTTATTATTATTTTTATTTTTATTTATTTCACGAGTCATAATTGGGTATTTTTCAAATATTGGTACTTTATGAGGTTTTATACTAAATGATTCTCTTTGTGATAATCTTTCATTTATATCACTAGTATCATATTTACTGTCGACGGGTGTTATTGAAGCAAAATCACGGTCTTGATAACTATTTAATACTTCTAGATTTTTCTTTACATTAAAAATTTGATTATATTGTAAAATTCTATTATTAGTATCTTGTTTTAATGTATTATTATTTTTTTTTTTTGATTTACTATTATCGTGATTATTTTCGCAAGTATTATTGGTATTATTATCTGAATTATTAACAACTAAAGAATCTAATAAATTATTAATTTCTGAATATTCCATTATTAAATATTATATAAAAAAAAATTAATAAATTAACTAATAATATCATAAAATGAATTTAATAAAGAATTATTTATGTGTTGATATTTTTTATTTTTAAAATTTAAATTATTTGGATAGTGTGTATTTATATAATCATCCATATTTTTATTTCCCATAGAACGATTACACCCAGAACAAATTGGTAATATATTATCTAATGTATTTTCACCACCCTTTGAACTTGGTATAATATGCCCTGCTTCAAAATTATTTTGAGTAATTTCGGTTTCATTACAACATATACACTTCACACATCCAATAGTTTTTCCTATATATTTATTCCAAGAATCATTTCTTATTTTTTGAGGAATTTTTTTTTTTAATACTCTTTTATTTATAGATTTTAATTCTTGTCCACATTCTTCTTTTATTATTGCCTTAACCCAATTATAACAAAAATCATCTGCTTTATATATAAATAAACCTAAATATAATTTAGTATTTTTACATTTTTCTTTAATTTTTTCAGGGTCCTTAAATGTTTTATAATTTGGAAAATTTTCAAATGGCCAACGCGAAAGCTTTTCATTATAGTCTTCTATAATAGATTGCAATTTAGTATAACTTTTTATATTCAATTTATCTGTTATTATTCCCAACGCTTCTTGAAAATTATTTTTATTTAAATGAGGTCGCCGAACCCGTTTTGTCGTAGACCATATATTTGAATATTTATCAAAAAAATATTGACTTGCTTTTTCGGGTATATTTTTATCAATTGTTTCGGGAAATTCGGGTAATTCAGTATTTTTATTAATTAAAATATAATTATGTTTAAGTTCGTCAATACTATGAACATTAACTAATTCTACAATAATATCGATTAATTCATATTTTTTATTTATAAGTAACTTTATAGCATTATACCGATGTTGTCCATCAACTAAATAATAGGTATTATTGCAAACATGTATATTTATAACACCTATAAAATTAAAGTTGCCATGCTTCTTAAAATAAGTTTCTTGATATTCAAAAATTTCTCTAATCTTATCGGTATCTTTAATTCGCTGTTCATTTGGAACAATTATATCAAACTTTAATAAATCTTTAGTATTTATTTTACCTATAATACGATTATTAATATTATATGAATTCTTAAATTGTTTATCCATATCTATTATAGGTATTAATATTAATATTACTATACATATTTGTTTAAATTATTTTATCCTTCAATATATTTTACTTTATTTTTATTATGGATTTCAAGTGATTTATGGAGATTAATTATTTGATTTTGTAATTCTTTTATCTGCAAATTAATATCTTTAGTTTTGGTATCTTCTTTTGTTGACCCGTATATAATATATTTACCCCCAGAATATACACCATAACATGTTTGTTTAGTAATCCACCATAGTATTCCACTCGAAATATCGAGAGCCGAATTAGTTAAATAAAATAACATAAATATATTATTATAGTATAATATATAATGTATAATAAGTATTATAAATAATTATAAATAATAAATAATTAATAAATAATTAATAAAATAATAATTTTTTTAAATTTTCTGGAATAACTAATATGACATTTTCATCTTTTAATTCTTCCTTAATTATTTTGTAAACAATCTTAAAATCTTTATGATCAGAAATTATTGGTATACCAATTTTTTTACCCGAATATTCTATTTTTATGTTTTCTAATATTTGTTTGAGTGCTTTTAAATCTATATCATATTCATATGATTTATATCTATAATGTGTATATGCATTTAATATTATAGATTTATTAATATTTGTTTTTGTATATGTACCTAATTTTAATTTACAACCATAATTTGTTTTTTTATCATTATCATATATTTCTGAAAAATTAAGTTTTAAAATTTTAGAAATACCCAATTCCATAGTATGCATGCAATTACAACTATGAATAAAAACATCAAATTCGTTATTTTTAATCATAAAAATAGTATCTATAAATGACCTTATAAAAATTTTCATATAATATAATATTAGTATACTTATATCAAATATAATACCTTTATATATATTATGGGAAATTGTGATACTGTATGTTCTCAAGTTCAAAGTGGTTCTGGATTATCAGATTGTATTAAATGTAGAACTCAAACTCAAGAAAATTTCACTGTAAAAAAAGAAAATATGAATATGAATTATATAATTTATCTTTTAGTGTTTATTTTAATTATTTGTATTTTTATAAAATTGGTGTAAATTCTAAAATTAGTATATAAATTATCTAATAGTAAATCTATAAAAAAGAAAAACTAATCAATATATTAATCTGAAATCAAAACAAGAAAATGCAGAAACAACTATAGTCTAATAAAAAAAATTTATTATTATTTTATATTATTTTATATTATTTTATATTATTTTATATTATTTTCTATTATTTTATATTATTAATTAAGGTATTAATATCCCCCACGAAGTCGGAGCACGAGATGTAGAGTAGATTCCTTTTGAATATTATAATCACTGAGAGTTCGACCGTCTTCAAGTTGCTTTCCTGCAAAAATTAGGCGTTGTTGATCTGGTGGAATACCTTCTTTATCTTGGATTTTAGCCTTAATATTTTCAATCGTATCCGCGGGTTCAACGTCGAGAGTAATAGTCTTTCCAGTTAGGGTCTTCACAAAAATCTGCATATTAGTATTATAATAAAGATATATTTATATATTTTTTTCAATTTTTTTTGTTAATTCAAATAATATCTAATAAATAATTTGAATTAACAAAAAAAAAATATTTAAAAATTCATTACTATACATGAATATAATGATACATACACTTATTAGTACATTTCATGCCGGATATTTATTAAATAATTCTATTTTTTATTTATTAAATTATATAACTAGTGATATTTATGAAACTAGATTATTTAATACTATTTTATATTTTTTAATAGATGGAATGTATTTGATAAAGAATTATAATAGTTTTAATAAACAAATGATTTATCATCACCTTATATGTTTATCGTTTCTTTGTCCAAAAGTTTTATTTAAATATAATATTGACCCAAATATAAATTATTTAATTGCCCTGTCTTGTTTGGCAGAATCATCAACAATACCATTAAATATTTGTTGGATATTAAATAATAAAAAATTAACCAATAATATTGTTTATAAAATATGTGGTGTATCGACCATATTATTATATATACCATTTAGATTAGGAATAAATTCATATATGACTTATTATATATTTATGAATAAATATTATGTTTATTCATTTATATATATTCCGTTCACATTTTTAAATTATTATTGGTTTTATAGATTATCAAAAAAATATTCAAAGTCATAATATAGTTATTTAAAGGATAAATATTATTCATCATCATCGTTTATGAAACTATTTTTATTATCTTTATTATCTTTATTATCACCCATATATTCTAGTAATATAGAATATAAACTTAGAGATGACTTATTTACCAATTATAGTAAATTTGTTCGTCCAATAGAAAATATTGAAAATAGTTTAGAATTACAGTTGGGATTAGCTATACAAAATTTAGAAGAATTTGATCAAATCAAAGAAACTATATCATTAAATATATGGGTGCGTATGAATTGGCACGATTATAATTTAGAATGGGATGAGAGTGATTATGACAATACAACTTTTATTGCCGTAGATAAAAACATAATATGGACTCCTGATTTAGAATTATTGAATGCAGCCAATTTACCAGAAATATATACATTGCAAGGTGGTTCTATGTTATACAATACAGGTGATATTATGTGGAGTAATCCAGGTGTTTATAAATTTTCTTGTAGTTTAGATTTAAAATTATTTCCATTTGATACTCAACAATGTAGTATGACATTTGGTTCATGGACATATTCCGATAAATATATTAACTTAATTCCAAATAATGATGTTCAAAAACGAGTGGATTTATTGGATAGTTTTTCACATAGTGAATGGGAAGTTATTTCGGCAACAGTGCTATCCATAAATTCCAGTAGAGATTGCTGCCCAGATGAAAATTTCCCATATTTGAAATATGATATAAATTTGAAAAGATATAGTCATTATTATAAACTAAATATGGGCATGACAATTTCACTTGTAATTGTAAGTTTTATAATTATTTTAATGGAACCCGATAACGTTTCGCGCACAGGAACTGCGGTTTTTATACCATTAACTATTTTAGCCCTAGAATTAACATTGGCAAATAAGATTCCTGTAGTAGGTTACTATACACTATTAGATAAATTTTTTGTATGTTGTTTTGTAACATCTATGATTTGTTCAATTGAAAGTGGTATAATATATGCTTTAATGCAGACAAAATCAAAATTTATATATAATTTATGTGGAAAAATTATAGAATACAAACATGAAGAAAATTTAACTAGAAATACTTCTTATAATGGCGCAATTACAAATACAGAATTATATCAAAAAATAGTAAATAATAATGTAATTAAAACAATAGAATATGACAATAAAAAATTATATATGACCGATAAAGAAATTCACATTAATAATGTAATTCAAAAATATTGTATAAGAATAGATAATTTTTTTAGAATAGCATTCCCTATTATATTTTTTTCTTATATAGGTAGTATATATTCAAATGATAAATAATCAACTTAAATAATGAAAACTTAAATAATCAATATAAAGATTAGAAACTTATAAGAAATTATATGAATATTTTTAATTATTATAATAAAATTTTTTTACTTTTTTTTAGTCTAATAACATTTTCATATGCAGGTAATGAAAATGCTTTAAGGCAATCTTTATTTGTAAACTATAATAATAAAATTATACCGTCAAATGATAGTTTAAATCTAAAAATAGGAATCGAAATTAAAAATTTAGAATATTTTGATCAAAAGGCCGAAAAAATTAAATTCAATTTAATTTTAACCGAAGAATGGATAGATGATAATATAAACTGGAATAATACCATAAATTATATTTTAGTAGATAAAGATATGTTATGGAAACCGGACTTAGAACTCTATAATGCGGCATCAAAACCAGAGGAATTTGAAGATATAAGACAAATACAAATATATAGAAATGGTAAAATCAATTGGAACAAACCTATATTATATTCATTTTCATGTCCATTACAATTACAAGATTTCCCATTTGATACTCAAAAATGTAAAATGACCTTTGGTTCATGGAAGTTTAGTGCGGATTATTTAAATATTACTTTATTGGATGACCCTATAAAAATAGCACCAGATTTTAGTCATAATGAATGGGTTATTACAAATGTATATTATCAGCATTTAAATTTAGAATATTTATGTTGCCCAGATGTATTATGGTCAGTAAATGAATTTGAAATAGAATTAAAACGAAATAGCAACAAATTTATAATTACTATAATGATGGCATGTTTATTAACATTATCATCTTTATCTGTGACTACATTATCCGTTAAAAATTATAAAAGACCTTATATTTTAATATTTATACCACTTAGTATTATATGGATTCAAATTGATATATCATCTAAAATACCTGTAATAGAATATGAAACTAGAATAGAACAAATTTTATTGTGTAGTTTTTTAACATGTATGTTATGTGCATTAGAATCTATTATATTATATTGGATATTAACAAATAAATATTTTTTAGATAAAAACAATAATATAGAATCTAAACATAAAATAAAAGAATTTGATATCATCGTTAAAGATAGTGATAGTAAAAATAAAAAATTACAGAAGTATTTAAAATGTTTTGATAAAATATTTAGAAGGTTTATTATAGTGTCATATTTTATTTCTATAATAATTTTAATAAATTAACAAACTTTGCTAAATATACTGAAAGACCAACGATTATGGCGACAATTATACTACTTGTTAATGGAACTTGGGCATGATGAACAAACATGTGCATTAACTTATCAACAAATGATAAATTAGCAGCACCATTTGACGGAGATACTTGTTCTTGAGTTGCCAAAGGTTTTAAAACAAACGGTAATACTAAATTTAAACATACGCCAATTCTAAAGATATTAAAACTAATTTAGAATTTTTATTCATTTTATACAATATTAATAGAAAAAAATTTCAGACATTTATAATTTAATTAATATTAATATAAAAAAATATAAGATATAAGATATAAGATATAAGATATAAGATATAAGATATAAGATATAA
>ENA-UOXV01005975-UOXV01005975.1-marine-metagenome-genome-assembly--contig:-NODE-5975-length-13030-cov-6.942274_pt1 | contig 13030 bp, 12 predicted proteins | sample MGYA00238165_ERZ766961 | MGnify/ENA primary metagenome ERZ766961 (study PRJEB28924, sample SAMN03173240) | marine metagenome | biome: Marine; feature: Water; material: Subsurface seawater | place: North... | reverse complement strand
ACATCCTCTGAATCTTTTTCCTTTCCTAGACTGATGGGAGCTTGAGACCTATCGAAACACGTATCAGGGTTCTTGATCGATCTCACCCGGGAGAGAGATAAATTTGCGAATCAAAATCCAAATCAAAAACACTGTGATAACCGAATGAGCTTGCTATCAATCGGCCATCCACCCAAATTGCATGAGCTGCGCCAGGCACGCACTTCAGCAGCACAACGCAAGAGGAGTCCGAAAAATATCCTCACGAATCCGGGAGTTGGAGACGTCTCCAAGCCCATCGAAACTTTCTTGCCCATAATCATTCCCTGCGTTACCAAAATGATTCCCTGCAGTTCTGTCGGGATGATGTGGAGGGTCACCATCATCACTGCGCACATTGAAAACGTATAGTCCACCCTCTTGGATCTCTATGAGCCCATAGAAAGAGGAAACGATATCCTCTCCTACATACAAAAGAAACATTCGTCATCCTTGCCAAGTTTTCCGTTTGAGGTTCGAGAAGGTCATGACGTTTGGAACTTTATGTGGAGACTGTCCTTACCACCATACCCGAAGTATCCAGCAGCAGCATTTGTGTCCGTGACGATTGGAATGTCTCCAATCGTGAAGGACTTGTACTTTCCTTTGTCATACTGCCATGGGAAACTCCTCAGAGCTCTAAAGAAATTTGGAGTTGTGCAATTGTGTGTCTCGATTTCCGACCAGATAATATTGAGACGAATGGTGCTACGTTTTCGTTTCGTGCCCAAAAAAGATGAGGACCCTCCAGACTTCTGTCGAAGTTGTCGTAATTGTAGAATTCTACTTTTAGGCCAACCTGCGCAAGAGAGGAAGTTTGCATTTTGATCGCAACAAGATTGGCATCGTAACTTTGCACAAAACAGCATGAAGGTCGCTGCTCCTCTAATCATAGAAAGCAACGCTTGGGCGGCAATGCCCAATTCTCACAGCGTCAAGTAATGCGCTGAAGAGAGCGTAACATCGTTGCTGGCTGCTCTGAAGAGAGAAAAATGATCCCTCTATTTAGGATGAAGTCGCACCTGACTCCCCACATTCGACTCCGATCCCGTTTCCTCGATCTGTCACACACAGCAATCTCGGGAATTTCAGCAAGCCAGCACATTGCACTCGAAAACAAATCTATGATTTGGGTCTACTTCTGATTAATCGGAACTGAGGCCTCCGCTCAGAGTGGGACATACGTTCTCGGCGTCTTGTGCGATATGAAAGCCTACAAAATCTTGGGGTGTGGATGCAATTCCACTGCCCCAGTACTGCAATTTCGAGGTGTTCCACCCGTATTCTCTTCCTTTGTCGGGCGTGCAAAGGCAATCGAAAACGCTGGACCGACTTGCCTATTTACAGACGAAGGATTACGCTGCTGATGCAGGAAGGATGACACAACCATTTTGATCAAGTCCACTCAAGCTAGGATGCGACAGGTTGTGCAAAGGAAGGAGATCTAGACACCTTACGGCCGCTCTGTCTCTCGACGCCAAAAGCACTTCCGGGGCATTCTCTGCAGAGGTCTCCCGCAGCACTGAGAAAGGTCCTGATTGCGGCGCACAGCTCTGATTACGCGAATGGGACACAAAATGAAATAGGATCTTAGCATGGCTTGAAATATCATTTGCAATCCGCTTGAGTGTGTACAGGCAATGTACCCTGCCCTGCACTGAACACAGGATGTTCCAGTCAGCGCCTCACCGTAATCACATCGAGGTCCAAAAATTTCGACCTTCACACATCAGGGATGATATCAGACATGGCTGTCGAAGCGACCGTACTCACTGCTAGCGCACAACTCAGGAAGCATATGATCGCATTCCAACTCTGATGTTCATGGTACCTCGGGTAACATCAATGTCCTATCGGTGCCTTCGAGCCCGATGATGATGAGTTGTGCCATTGCGTTGCAGACCACATCATTGTAGAATGGTTCTTGATGCACGGGTGTGTGATATCCACCGCATGGAACCAATTCCCCACCGATCAACTGGGCATAAACTACAAAGTCCTGTGCAATGTAGTAGCAGCAATTCAGTGCAGAAGGTTCAGGTGGGTAAGGCACGCATATCAATACCCTCGATGTGACCATTACGATTATCTGTAGCCAAGACACTATACTGGCTTGCTGGAGTACTGGCGTTGACCTGCATGAGGTCACTTGGGAAAGGAATGTCTGGGTCCGGAGAACCTGGGTCCACCTGCCACACTCGAACGGTTCCAACCTGTCGCGGGGAAAGCTCACAAGGATCAGACCTATGCCTTCGGTTAGGAACAGCGAGATTCTAGAGGCTAGTCTCGCGGCATTACGAGGCCATAAATGAACATATGTGATTAATGCCATCAATAAAAACCTTCTCAAATCAATGCAAGCAGGGTGAGACCATTCGTGCTGTATCCCCGAGATTGATGATCCAGAATGGCTCATTTGCTGCCTTAGAAATGTAAGCACAGCATCCTTGTGGTTGCTGGTCTGAGTTACAGCAAGTAGTATCAACCCCAAACACACGCTGCGCATCGCCATCAATTGCTCGCTCCTGGCACGAAATTACATATTCAGAGTCATCACCTAATCACTGCTCTTCAGCTGTCTATTCTCTAGCTAACCCCTGACTGGCCTCAAGACTGAAGAAGCATGAAAGAGGAGTGATGATGCCGACCGGTGTCCAATTATGGCTGACAGCCTCCGTATACGCGTAAAGTGCACATGCTTCGTTTCCTGGTTTTCAGAATTCTCTATCATTATTGGGCGACTGTGCTGCATGCACCATTTTCGCACTCAAGGGACTCACATGTTAGCGGATGCAAGTGAAACAATTCGCTGAAGAGAAGTTGCGACCGTTGGGGCCGCAGCTTCGGGCTAGGTTGATCGCACAATTCAGCTGACTTCCCGGATACATCTGTAAACGGTGCAGAGTGTTCCACAATCAGAGAGCTGAAAAAACTGCATTATGTCAGCCAAGTTGCCCATCTAGTCCTGGGTTTCAGCGCAGAGCAACGGCGAGCCTCGAAATAGGTGAGCATGTACAAGTAAGGCAGTCTTTTGCCCAGCAAATCAAATGTGGATTGAAAAATGCTTACCGCCAGTGCTCTGTAGGGCCCCCCACTCACATCACTCGTTCCAGACCAGGAAGTGATTCCTGACACATACAAAAACATGCCTCAGACTCCTCTGGCAACGTTCAAGACGATTCGGTGAAACCGATACGCTATGTCGAGAGGTGCTGTGATTGACGGGGACTTGTTGGCTTACCCTCCCCGTCCGGTGCGAATCCTGTTTGTCCAGTCATGAATAGCATTAATCCTGTTGTGCCCCAGCCAACATCTTCGAGTCCTGTGAAAGCCGATGCCAAAAGTAAGACAGTTCATGACACGATTGAAGGATTGCGCCCTCATGAGGGCACTTTCTGCGCACGAGTTCCCAGAGAACAAACGCGGTCAAGTAGAACACTGCGTTGGCAGTATGCTTAGTCTCAGGCCACCATGTGCGACTCACCCATTGAAGCTTCGGCTTCACCCTTGAGTCGTGAGTCCATGAACACGCGGAGGCGCGCGGGGTGTCGAACACGAATTTCAACCACCACAACCTGGCAATGAATCCAAATCAATTTCAAAACCATCATCACAGTGCTATGCGAATCGAAGCTCGCACACTCGGGGCTCGCGTCACGAGATTTTCGTGCGTGATGCAAATGCCGACTCGCAGCGTCGGAAATCGGACAACCAAGAGAAGGCACATCTCTGGACCATGATCAAAACGATTGAGTAGAGCTCAGGACGGCTCGTACCACATTCGATTTTCCTCGGACGGACAGGCCCTTCCAAGGAATGTCTACTGCAATCTGTGGGTTTCAGTTTGTTATTTGGCCCGGCTCAAGCGATTGTTCCCAGCGTGTGAGCATTTGGTCCGTGGGCTGTGTGATGCAGTAGAACATTTTCCAATGTCATTGACTGCATCAGCTGAGCAAGTTTCATAAACAGCGGGCATGAGATTCGGATGAACCAAGTCAGTAAAATTGGTGTTGGCGTCGATAGCTCTCCAGTCACCCGCGCGGACCCGAAACTTTGGCTCCGCCGTCCCTGCCAGCCAGGACGGCTGAGAACGTCCACAACGATGCCAAAGCGCACCAGCATAATCTAGACAACTATGAATGGTCCCGAGCGTGTTCACGCGGATGCATCGGCCGGGATCTAAGCATGCCCATATGGATCCGTGGGCCACGCAACATTGCACACAGCTGGTCACCGATCACATCTTGTGGGAAGATTGCAACTCTGTACTTTGACGATGGGCCGGCGGGGATCATGCATGAAAGGACAGAGATAGCTATAAAGTTGAAAGGTGTTACCAGAATCACGAATTCCCGCCCACACGCCCCGTTGTTTCGATGTACCGTAGCCGCCCCCAGCTGAGAAAAGCATCCCGTCCGCGGCGTCCGAGGGAAAAGAAACTGTTGGGGGTTGCCCCAGTGTTGGTAGGGTCTGACTTAGTGACTGAAGGCGAAATAATCGTCTGGCCGAAAGAGGCTATGGCCGGCAATGCCTCTCATCTAGGTGGTCCCGTGCCCTTTTGTTAGAGACAGGCCAGGGTGAGTCGGACCTCTTGTCAAAAACACGACGTCCTCCAGCAACTCTGGCCCACCAATTATGGAACCGAATCCCTGACTTTGACTCACCATATTATGGTGAGCGACGATAGCCCTATCGCGAGGCCAACTGGAAACACGCACGCCCGCACGTTAGGCCGCTCGCGGCGTCCTCATTCTCGGTTGGATTGGCGATGCCGGTCCGCAGCGCACCGCTGGCTAGCCCGCTGAGGCTTGCGAGCCAACATCGATTTTTGCCGCTGAGACAGCAGCAGATCAAGAGAGGACGCCATTGAAGTCCTGTCTGCCGACTAAAAATGTGTAGGCATGCGCCGCGCGTCACACCCAGGCTGCTATAGCAGTCTGGGTACTAGGCTGGGTGGGACGCCTGGGCGTCTCGCCACGCTCATGGATTGCCACCTTTGCATGCAGAGACCGACATTCCTAAGACAGGTGCTACATGCATCAAAATAGGTAAGTAAAGCTCTGAGGCACCGACGGCGCACCTGCTCCAGATCGTGGAGTGGTCTCCGCAATGCGGGGAGCCAGCGGCCAAGCTGTTGAGGAGTAAACCAATGACGCCAAGCATAACGCGGTGCGCAGAGCTGCAGCGCCGAAGGCGCATCCCTATGCGTCGCTCGCTTGAAGCCGGCATCCCTTCGACTATTTACGGGTCGCAATGCCGGCCACTAGAAGACACTCCTCCATCCGCACCGCTCCCCTGGGAGTGGCTTCGGGTTTTATCCTCTAGGTGGATACAAGGAGTGTAAAAGTTCAATTGTAGAACTTGTTGAGGATCGATCCTCAAAATCGAGAGACTCGGGTATGTGGAAGCGCATGGCAGGCAAGCTTGTTATGAATCAGGAAATTTCCAAACTTCTTGTCACTTGACTTCGTCTCCGCGTTTCAAATGCGATTGATGCAGAATGGAGCAGCCTGGTCATGCGAAAACTTGTCCATATTGTCTGATGAACAAGATAGTGCCCTTGCACAGCGTGTTGACGTTTCAATTCAGGTGCCTGCGTACAAGACGATCCTCTGTCTTGTTCCCTCTCGTTGTCTGCCTGTCTCAGTTCTTGCTCCAGCGAGGTGGGTCAGAATCTGTCTGAACCCGCAGACCATGCACGCAGAAGCCCTCATTTTGTGCCACTTGCCCTCGTTGTGAAACGTGATTTGGTGGCAGCGGGGCGGAGTGGACCCTCGCACGAGATGTGGATCGAGCTCTACCCCAAGCCATGCCGAGTACTCGTCGAGTAGCCTTTGCTGTCTCTGACCCGTGCGAAGCCTACCAAAACCTCAGACGGTGCCTGCGTCCGGTGTCAGTGTCCATGAATTCGATACAGCTGATTGGCGCGCTTCACACAGGTACCTTTCAGCTGTTGTGGACCAAGGTAGCTTCGTCCTCTCAGCACTGCACGATCTTTCCAATTTGGTGCGTTGGCACACACACACACCGAAGTGACCAGAGTCATGGATCTGCCGCGATCTGTCGGAGCTCTCGCCAATGGCTCTCTTCACATTGCTACAGTCATCCACACTTTTGGGAGCAGGTTGAGGAAAAACGAGCTGGCGCACTACTTCTTTCGGGCCACCCGTCAGATTCAACACTACAAGGAAGGGGCGAGTTGGAAAAAAGGTCATGGCCGCCACTAGCTCAAACTGTGGGCACAGTGGCATCATAAAGACAGATTGAGGCGCATTATTCGCACATTTTCTAATCGGCTATTGCCGTCTTTGGCGCAGCTTCCTTCACATGCCAAGGCACAACTTTGACGAGCGTGTGCGTCGGCAGGTGGGAAATGGTGGAAAAGAGGCTTGCAGAGATGCGTGTTGTAGAGACAAAAGCTGAAGACGACACCGAGGACCAAGAATTGAAAGCAGCTTGTTTTGTTCGTTTTCCGCCCCATCACGACTCATTCTTGTGTTGAAACTGCATCCCAACTGTGGGAGAGCGATCGCATCTGCGTAATATTTCAGAATCTATTCCGACCCAAATTTCCTCGGATGGGATGCAGGCCCTGACGTGTTGCGGAGTGCGAAGACTTTGGATGCCTCCAGATGGAAGTGCTGTCGAAGCTGATACTGTGAAGCAGTGGTGGGAAGATCTAGGAACGCCTGCGCAACCCGAAGGCTTCGCGGCTTCCATCCAGCTGCAAGCGTGGTTAGTAGCAGAGAAAGAGTTTTCAAACCCCCAAGATCAGCTTCCTCTGACACAATGGTCCTGTCTTTCCCGCGTCTCTGTCACTCTGAATGGTGGTTGATCATTCTTTCGAGCAGGTTGGATGACGAAAATGGAGGCTGGCCAAACAGTTTCGGCTAGAAATCTCACGGCCTAGGGGCACCCAGAATGATATCGCCACGAGTTGCACTACTAGACTCGCATCCGGCGTACAGCTCAACACGGAGCGCACTTGTGATCAATCCGCGCATGTCAGAGACCAGCTGGGATAATAAAAACCGAATTTCATCAGGAATAAACCGGACATTCGACGGACCAGGAGCCTGCATGGGTGCGTCTTACTGTACAACCTCGTCTGTGTTGACCGATGGGGACAAAAATGGGCGTCTCGTGTGTGTGAATCTCACACTATGTAAAAACAAACGCTGGGAGTTGGTATCAACGATTCAAGTTGAAAATGATTGCTACTTCACCTGGAAGCGATTGAACAAGCGTTTACATGCCTGGTGGCATTCGCACATGTACCGATCACTCTACAATCCGAAACCTCAGGACGCGGCGTTACTTAGTAAAACCGCATCTCGTCGCCTCGTTTAACACGCTTCTTTGGCCGTGGCTTCTTACTCTCCCTCCACAGAAAGTTTTCCATCGCCTTCGCTTTCGTAAAGCCGAGGAATTTCGGCTCTTGAATGACCTGCAAGGATGGCATTCTGAGACTTGATGACCGCAATCGTAGCACGAAGATATTCAGTGCGACCAGCGAGGAAGAAGGATACTGCGTGAAGCTCAGCTCTACACAGACTGTACCATGGGAAAGGCCACGGCCGTGCGAGGGTACCGTGTATCTATTTTCCGGCGCTGGCTGCTGGAGTCGCCCGTTTGGAGTCCACTTGTCCAAATGCTGCTTCTTAGCTTTCTCAGCCAGCACGATTCCACGCTGAGAACGCAGCTGCACTGTGTTCATGACCTGTGTCGTACAGAGTTGCCGAATTCTCTCCTGCGATTCACGTCGAAATCAATGGATCTGCGAGACGGAAAGGTGGATCTGGATGGATGCACTGCGATGGATGTGTAGTTTCGGACCTGCATGCTCTCAGGATCGATCCACTCCTTGGCCCGTGTTTGATTTACCCACTCATTAGGAAGTGGAGGTGGTGATGATCTAATTGGCGGCAGGAAAGGGCCTTCTTGGAACGATGGAAGGCGAGACTTCCCAACTGGGAGCATGTACTTGATGGACATGGCGGCCCCACTGCGTCACCTGATTCCAAGCACAGTCTTCTGACGCCCCCGCTGCCAACGAGCCTCCACGGACCTACGCCGCCGCAACGGATTTTGCACGCAAGGTACGGTTTACACGACAAGGACCAGTTTTTTTATTGTTTTAATGTCAAGGAAACTGGTCAACGTTGACCACTTCTGCCACGGCGCTTGTAAGCAAGGGGCTACCAGCACGGCGTGCAGCAGCAAACTATGCCCGGATCGATTACACCAATAACTTTCATTCTGGTCTACTTGCTGCTGTGCATGCCAAAAGGATCCGCGTTGAGACTTCAGCGGCGATATCGCGGTGACCAAGAAGCAAAACGAGAGATAGGCACTGCACATGCTGCGCAGGTCTGCCATTCCTGCGTAGAGAAGCAACAACGGGATGCATGCCCCATTCTGATTGTTTGCGGATGATGTGCAGACAGCCGTGCTGGAAATGGCGAATTTTTCGGGTGTGGATGCGCCGCCTGTGATGCTCGAGGACTACATGAATACTGAATACGTTGGGCATGTACGGAGCAGATCTGAATCTAGAATCTGTTGAGATCCTGATGCTTGCATGTCTTCATGAAATGTTTACATGTGTGCTCACGAAGTGCCCATTTCAGATATCCGCCGGCACCCCGCCTCGAGATTTCCGAGTAGTTTTTGACACAGGGTCGTCCAATCTCTGGCTGTATGGAAGTGCATGCCCAGACGAGCAGTCATGCGGTGGGCGTAAGCGCTTCTTGCCAGAGCTCTCATCGACTTTTAGGTTCCCTTATCCCCCACAATGTCTACGGTTCCCCCGTGCCTGTCTACCCAACTGCGCCGTAAGCCCTTTCCTCCTCAGGGTACCGGAACGGTGCCGCATCATTTCGCATTCTCGCGCTTTCGCACGGGCATCCGCCGCTATGGGCAGCCGCTGCGCTGTCAGTGTAGACTACGGTGGAGGGCACGTAGACGCTGCGCTCGTCGCAGACGACCTCATGGTGGACGGCGCGCTGTAAATTCCTTCCCGCCCTCTGGAGCGTGGCAGCTGCGCCGAAGGCCAACGATGATTTACGAAGTTGACCCTAAGGCGAGCTGGCCTTACAGGCTAGCCGGGGCAGAATTTGGCGCGGCATATGCAGTGCAAGGTGCAGCCTGCCCCTCGGCAAGGTGCAGCTTGTTGCTTCCGACGTGACTCACAGAGCTGTGCTCACAGGTCTGTTCGGTGAGGCGGACGGCCTGGTCGGGCTTGCCTTTCCGGGCCTCGCTTCAGGTGACGATTGCCATTGGAGCGGCCGAGACACGGACAGTAGCCCGTCATGGGGTGGGGGCTGCGGCGGGGCGGTTGGTCTGCTCAATGCCATGGCTGTGGCTCGCGGGAACATGTCGATGACTCGCTCCTTTTGCTTCTACCTGACAAAATCGCCGGGCTTGGAAGGATCTGAGCTGACTTTCGGCGAGCCGGATGGACGTCGGCACGACGCTCCGTTCCGATACCATCCACTGATCGCGCAACGCGACTACTGGGCCGTGCGGCTGCAGGACATCTTGGTTGGAGGGCGTTCTCTTGGAGTGTGCCCTCCTGCTCCGGGGCACTGCAAGCTTGTCGTCGACACTGGGACATCATTTCTCACCGCGCCATCGCAACAGGTGCTGTTATTCGACCATGTGCAGCGGCCTAGGGCAATCAGTGGAGGCCGATTGGAGAGCATCCACTCGAGAGGCGTCCAGGCACTTCACCAGCGCACCAGCTGATGTCTTTTCGACCGCAGGCCGCGCAAATCCTGTCTCTGATTCGCGCACCGCCGGATTGTGCGGGCGTCGACGCTCTACCCGAAATTTCGTACCTCATCGACAACACTTATTACACGCTCGCACCGCGCGACTACGTGCTGAAGGCACCGTGCCATCTCGTTTGTTCCCTTGGCCGAGCTTTGCCTGACCTGCTTGCACTTTGCCCTTTGTGACCAAGACGTGCGCTCCTCACAGACGGGTGGTGAATGCATTACGGGGCTTGCGCCGCTCGACGTGGAGCTGCCGCTGGGTCCGCTTTGGATCCTGGGGGACGTTTTTCTACGCCGCTTCTACTCTCACTTCGACCTCGACGGTTCGCGCGTGGGTTTTGCGAGCGCTGCTTAGGCTGCGCCCAACTTGTTTGACCTTGATGCGCCACAAGTGCTGTGCGTAACATCGACAGTGCCAACGTTCACTAACGTGACCGCGGTGCAAGCTATCGCAACCGCAACGCGTTCCGGAGGCATTTGAGCAAGCTCTGCACTGCTGCAGCCGGTTGTCCGCAACAGGATTTACCCATGGTTCGCCTCCGCATGGGAGGCTGACATTTCGACTAGCGCATGCCTAGCACGCACGGTGCCGCGGGGGGCGGCCCTGCAGCGTTGATCAGCGCGAGGCTCACAGTAGATAGTCAGGGGCTCAGATTCGGTGGGAACCTAGTTGGCCGGATTCTGGGGCGGCGCGGGCTTTTTCTGCTGGTACATGCCCTCAATGATGTTCTTGTGAGCGCGCTTGATTTTGAGCCGGTTCAGCGACCCGTCTGCATTCAGTTCGCCCGTCTCCTTCGTGAAGTGCGCCGTGAGAATCGAGAAACGTCGTACCTGCACGCAGACCCAACTATCGGTACCGCGATGCGCTGCTGACAACAGAACAGGACAAGGGGCGCTGGTGCGCGGGGGAAGGGTTGTTGAGGGGGGGAAATGCACCTGTTGAGCGCTGTCACCAATCTCCTGGTTTGCCGTCGAAAAGCCGGGGAGAAGGCCGTGTGAACGGAATAGCTGGCACTGGCGAGCAAGGTGAACATTGGTCGCTTGAGAGTTGACTTTGCGCGCGAGAGCAAGTGCCGGTTCGGCGAGTTCGAACGGATTCGGCACAGACTTGGGGTCCTGGCCGCGCTCAGCCGCCTCTGAGCCATTGGTCTTGAGCGTGAGCATGCATGAGAGGAACGGCTTGCCCGAACCGATGACCATGACGTACGCCACCGAGTCGAGGTGCTTGCGGAGCACCTCCTCGAGCCGCGCTGCCGCCACTTTCCGCCCGTCGGAGAGCGTGATCTCTCTCTCGTCGTCCATGTCATCCTCATCCCGGGGAGGCAGCGACCCAGCATGCGCAGCAGGCTGCCCCTGGATAGTAGGGGGCATTGCGGCGGCGGGCGCGGCGGCGGGCGCGGCGGCGGGCGCGGCGGCGGGCGCAGCTGTAGGCGCGGCCGATGCCCCTCCAGCACCGAGCTCACGCACAGCGCCCGGGAGCGGCGGAGATGGCTGGCGCGCAATGGGCTGTTGCTTGTCCTCGTTGATGCCCGGGCCACGGTAGACCAACTCGCCAGTGATGGCGTCTATGATGGTCGCGATGCCGTTGCTGTACTCGGGCTGCTTGAGAATCCGCCCGCGCCACTGGAACCGCGACGGGTCACCGCCGGGCATGTCCTTGGACTCACCATCACCGTGGGGCGGCTCCGGTTGTAGTGACGCCCAGAGCGTGGGATTGCACATCGGGCGAAGCGGCACGCCCTGACCCGGTGCGAACGCGGAAGCGTCGAAGGGCAGAAGCTTGAGGTGTGCCATGCGAGGCTGCTCAGTCTTTGCCGACGGCTTGAGGTTGATTGGGAGGTCGCGCGTGAGGTTGTACTTGACGTTACCGGCAGCAGTCTTGAAGGTGACCTGCACTGCGGTTCCTGGCGCACCGATGAGATATTCGTTCATCTTGTCCTCGAGCTCGGGGATGGTTCCCGCCATCGGGACGTTGTCAATCGCCACCAGGATGTAACCCTCACGCACACCCTGCTTTACTGCTGACGAGCCCGGCGCGACGCCGTCTTTGTCGACGAACACTGTTGTGCCCTGACCGGCGAGCCGGACCCCGATAGTGGCAAGCGGCTCATCACCGTTGACACGGCAAGATGTGCGCAGCTCGCGGTTGATAAGGCACTCGTAACAGGATCCATCTGCTCGGCGCAGCACCGCCTGCACAGGCGTCTCGGGTGCCCCCCCTGCCACGACGCTGGCCCACTCGGCGAATGGCCGGCCCTGCACATTAATGCGCGGGAAGCTCTGTGGCTGTACTGAAGGCGCGTCGCCGATCTCGAGCAACACGTCACCGATTGCGAGCCCACCGAGCGCAGGGATCCCCGAGGCCGGACCAAAGTTATCGACGCGTTCCACACAAAACTCGCCCTTTTCGTTCTCCATGAACGAGACACCAATGGTGACACCCGAAAGATTTGCAACCACCTTCTTCTCAGCTTTCGCCTGCGTTGGCCCGCGGTTGATAGGCTTTTCGATGATAGGCGCGCATATGCTTACCGCGTTGCGGTCAACCTGCGACTGGTCGACGAAACCACGAATGATGTTGCACGTGTACAACTCAGCGTTGTTGTCTGCAAATGTGATCACGCAAGACGACCCTTCGCGCCCCATGAGCAGAGAGGACCATGCACGCAGCGGCTTGCGCGCCACGTCCTCGCCGTTCACCTCGAGCACTCGATCGTTGACCTTGATAACCCCTTCGCCAATCGACTCAATGGCAGGGCCACTAGGAACGACCTGGGCAACGCGAACCCAGCCCTGGTTGAAGTTGTCGGGGTCCTGCTTGAAGACGAGGCCACAGCCACAGTTCATCAGCTTCACGCCAGTGTTGCCCTTCGCGATCTGAACGTGTGAGATGTGGCGTTCGCCCGAGTGACGAAGACCGAGTGTGGTCACATCACCCTTGCGCTTGTTCTGCAGCAGCTGCAGAGTGCGAAAGACCGGCTGCTTGTAAACGGGCACGCCATCGACCTCATAAAGCCAGTCACCAACCTGAATGTTCTGGCCGCAGAGATCCGCGGGGCCGCCCGGTACAACAGCAGACACGCGGATCTGCCCGGTGCCTGCCGCATCGAACCATACTCTCAGCATAGACAGCGTACCCGATGAGGCAGGGGCGCACTGACGCCGCGGGCAGTGCAAGGACGCTGAAACTAGCGCGATGGAGGGCCTGGACGGACCGTAGGGCTTGAAGACGAGGC
>ENA-UOXV01005971-UOXV01005971.1-marine-metagenome-genome-assembly--contig:-NODE-5971-length-13037-cov-5.673471_pt1 | contig 13037 bp, 10 predicted proteins | sample MGYA00238165_ERZ766961 | MGnify/ENA primary metagenome ERZ766961 (study PRJEB28924, sample SAMN03173240) | marine metagenome | biome: Marine; feature: Water; material: Subsurface seawater | place: North... | reverse complement strand
TGCAAAATCCATAGACAATCCCCATCAAGCTAGAAAAATCTTATTAAATATCTAATAATAAAAGAATAAATTCATACACACTGATATATTCGTCTGAGCACACCAAGTGCACACTTTCATGCTATTTGGAGCAGATTTACTGTGTTGAACACAGCAAATGAGATATAATTATCTTATAAAAAACAGATGCTTAAGTTTATTTTTTGGCTTTTATGTGTATTTTTTAATAAACATTCTGGCGCAACACAATTAGACATTATAGGCTTACATCCATAGCTGTTTATTCGGTTTTATTAGTGAATAGTGATGTCTCGAATTGTTCGAGGCAGAAAAATTTTCACGATTGTAGTGCGAAAGAAACACTGAAACACAAACGGATCCCAAAATCAGTTAGGTTGTCGCGTTTCGATCCCAGAAGTAATCATGCCAATAGACCAAAGGGCTATAATGAACTAGCAATCAAATCTGACCAACCAAATTAAGCGGCTAAGGGATAACTGACCATGGCAAAACTTAGCGAGGACATCATTGGCAGAAGCGGACTGCCTCCTTTTTTTAAGGTGGAAAACTCGAGCGAAGTAGGCATCGACGCACCTGTAAACCGTAAAGGAGATGCGCTGCGAACTTGGGTGCGTAGTCTTAGTGGCTTCCAGAAAGAGGCGCTGGTGCGGTCAGCAAAAAGTGGTGACACGTGGCGACTTGTCAGCGACGAAGGCCCATATCTTAATGGTCACGATGCGGCACCTTGCCCGTTGGCGTTTTTGTCCTGTGGAATGGTCGCCAGCTTTATGAATGAAATTATGGCACTGGCTGATCACCAAGGTATCAAAATCCGAAAATTGAAGCTTGTGCAGGACAATTTCTACACCATGAAGGGCTCCATGCTGAAACGTACCATGGTTGGAGGCGCCGAAAACATTGAGCTGCAGGTCGAGATCGACTGCGATCTGGGCGACGCCGCACTGAATGAATTCCTGGTCAACGCCACTTATGCCTCGCCTCTCAATGGGCTGATGCGGGGGCAATTGGAAAGCCTCTTTAAACTCAGTAAAAATGGATTGGAATTGCCTACAATCCAGGCTGCCGAACTGAATGCGCACCTCTTCCCAGATCCAGGTAACTATTTCGCTAAGGTCATTCCGCAGACCAGTGAACTGCAATTGATGGAACCCGTTGGCCCGACCCCCAAAAAAACGGTTTCCAAGGGGACCGTATTGGGTGGCTCATCGTTGTCGGATGAGCAGGATAGACGGTTGAATATAGGAGCGGTGGCGGTTCTGCGCGATGATGGCATTAAAGATATTCAGCAAATGCAATATTCACCGTATGGAACATCGTTCAGGTTCCTTAGCTCGGAAGATGGGCGCGCACCAGATTCGAACTCCTTGATTAGCGCAGGCATTGGGTTCTGTTTCATGACCCAATTTGGACGTTTTGTTTCAATGCTGAACCTTGATCTCCCAGACTACCGAATTGTGCAGGACACGCATTTCAGCTTGGGAGGTGCGTCTGGCGGAACCGGAAAGGCCGGTGAAGCTGACCCGATAGAAACGCACGTCTATCTTGAAACACGAGAAAGCGACCATACTGCGCAAGAGATGCTCGATATTGCGGAACAGACCTGCTTCCTACACGCCTTCTGCCGCAATGATTTAAAATTAAAGCTAAAAGTGGTTCGGGTTTGATGGTGGAAAATTGGATGTGAGCAAAAGAGCGAACATACTGGAACACGGAAATTTCTTCTAAATAGCCGTCAGGTTGTCGGTGGTTAAACGTACCGCTCTCGTTGCGGCCGTCATTGGTGTGATGCTCGGCGGAATATGATTTTGGATCCAACAAAACTTTAATTAAGTACAAATTTGTTAGATAAAATTTTAGGGCCATTCATGTGATGACGAGGCAAGTATTTGAGCTTCGGGAGTTCGTCGGGTTTTTCGGAATTGACCGGGGGTTTGCCCCTTCATGGTTTTATAAAAGCGATTAAATTGCGATGCTCCTGAAAACCCTAAGGTGCCGGAGATTTGTTCGAGCGACAGGGATGAAGCTTCTAGATAACGCGTTGCTTCAAGAGCGAGCCTCTCACGTAGCAACAAACCTGGATTGCGTTGATATATGCGCAAACAAATATCATTAAGCCTGTCTCGAGAAATATTCATTTTTCGAGCGTAAACCTCAACGGTCCTACCCTCTAAAAAGTGCCTTTCTACCAAACGGGCAAATTCTGATGCTATTGCATTGCTACTTCCCGATATCTCGACTGCTGGCGCCAGATTATCTTGCGATCGGTGTAAGTGGATTAAAACGATATGTAAGTATGATTCTATTGCAGCGGAAGACAGATGTGTTGGTCGCATTGTCTCTGAAAGAATGGCATCAAAGCTGGCCTCAATGGTGGCCTTCCTGGAAATATCATTTTCCAACGGAACCATGATGTCATTGTTCGTAAAAAGGGCCAATTGCAATGCTTCAGGCCACCGCTTTAAAATCCGCTGTAAGGTCAGGAAATTCAAAAAAAGATGAATACCCTGTGCCCCCGCATCAATTTTTAGTTGCATTCCGATGCGCCATGGGAGCCATGTTAAAAATGGCGCAACGAGACTGATGTTTTCATTTTTTTCATTTTTTAAAGTAGCCGAGCCTTTAGTTAAGAGAATTGCACGTAAGTTTTCCCCCTCCCCAAGGCCGGCACGCCCTAGTACGCGAACCTGCAGATCAGCCCTAAACCTTTCGACGCGAATAGGTGAGTCTGATTGGAAGTGTAGTTCTTCTTCCAAGACCTTACGATATGGCATTATTTTCCCATAAATAGTTAATAGTATCCCACAAAATGTACTTTACTGTGACGTTCTGTCAACACAGGATCGTATAGAATACGGCTTGGCTGGGATCCATTGGGCTCAGTGAGGGGGAATTTATTGTATTTTGCAAATGGAATTATAGCTGGCGGTGCTATTCATGCCTCTGATAATCGCACTTTTGACAGGCACGACTTTGTTTCGGGCGCTGTCGTAACTCGCGCTTGTGCAATGAGCGTGAGTGATGCTGAGGCTGCAGCCGATGATGCCGCTAGGGCTTTCCCTAAGTGGTCGTCACGTCCCGCTCATGAACGTGCGACAATTTTAAGTGCCTGCGCAGATCAGCTTGAAAGTTGTATCACCGATCTAGTGTCCATCGCAGCAAAGGAGGTTGGTGCAGCAGAAAGTTGGGTGCGTTTTAATATAGACGTTGCCCAGAATACACTTAATCACGCAGCCAGCCTAGCTTCAGCGATTGGTGAAGTAAGTCTAACCCCTTTAGAGGGTGTATTAGAGGGAGCTCCAAGGCATCGGTTGTTTCGAAGACCAGCGGGTGTAGTTTTAGGAATCGCGCCATGGAATGCGGCAATAACTTTAGCTGTGCGTGCGGTGGCTGCGCCTTTGGCTCTAGGAAACACAGTCGTGTTGAAGGGCTCGGAACTTTGTCCGAAGACACATGAAACGATTGTTCAAGCTTTGCTTGAAGCAGGTTTGCCAGATGGCGTTTTAAACTTCGTTCTGAATGCACCGGATGATGCACACGATGTTGTTGAGGCTTTGATAGCGCATCCGTCCGTCAGACGTGTGAATTTCACAGGATCAACTCGAGTGGGGCGGGAAGTTGCAATTTTGGCAGCACAGTATTTAAAACCCTGCCTATTAGAATTATCTGGCAAGGCATCTTCAATTGTACTCGCCGATGCTGATCTAACTGGTGCGGCAAAAACTTTAACCCATGGTGCCTTTTTTAATCAGGGACAGGTATGTATGTCGACTGACCGAATTATTGTTGAAGAGGCGGTTGCTGATGAACTTGTAGCCTTACTAAAATGTGAAGCCGAATTGTTGCGTTCTGATTCAAAAGCGGGAATTGAGCCTTTAGGGAAGATTATTGGTATAGAAGCAGTCCAACGCTTGCGTGGATTAGTTGATGATGCGCTCGCTAAGGGCGCGGTATTGGTCACCGGCGGTCAAATTGATGGCATCATAATTCAGCCAACTATTTTGGACCATGTTGGTTTTGGCATGCGCCTTTATGCTGAAGAAATTTTTGGCCCCTTGGTAGGGATCGTTCGTGTCGCAGACCAACACGAAGCGGTGACCATAGCAAATGATACAGAGTTTGGGCTCGCCGCAGCAGTCTTTGGCCAAAATCTGGACCGTGCCAATTTAGTGGCCAGTAAGATCGAAGCGGGGGCTGTTCATGTAAATGGCTCAACTGTTTTTGATGACCCCGACATGCCATATGGGGGGGTCAAATCCAGCGGCTACGGACGCTTTGGCGGTCAGGCCGTAATTGATGAATTCACCGAAATGCAGTGGATAACCGAACGGGAATACCCCGTCAAAGAGCATACCAGCCATTGAGGTTGGCTTACAAACAACAAAGGGAGTATTTAAATGAAACGCAGAACTTTAGCACAATTAGCGGTAATGGCTGTTGTGGCCAGTATCTCATCTTCAGCAGCATTTGCGCAAGATGTCATCAAAGTTGGCGCAGTTGCGCCAAAAACGGGCCCATTGGCCGGTGGATCAGAAGTTAGCTACTGGCCCAACGTTCATCTTTGGGTGTCAGATGTTAACGGCCGTGGCGGCCTAAATGTTGATGGCAAGAAAATGATGCTGGAGCTGATTGAATATGATGATCAGACCAATCCCGCCGAGACCATTAAAGCTGTCCAAAGATTAGTTGACCAAGATGGCGCTCAAATTGTTTTGCCACCATATTCAACTGGCCTCAACCTTGCCGCGGCTCCAATTTATGCACGCTATGGCCTTCCGATGGTCACATCAACAACTACCACTGACCAGGCAGCTGAATTGTCCAAGAAATTTCCTAATGTGTTTATAACTTTGGGGGGAGCCAAGCCGATTGCACAAGGGGCTGTCGATGTTTTGACAAAAATGCGTGATGCAGGCGATTTAGGGAACAAAATCGCTATGGTTAATGTGGCCGACGCATTTGGGATAGAACTCGCTGAAACCGCAAAGCCTGCTTTTTTGGCTGCTGGATTTGAAATTGTTTACGAAAGTTCCTACCCATTAGGAACACAAGACCTTTCCCCTGTTATGAGAGGCGCCAAGGCTGCTAAGCCTGACGCGTTTGTTGCTTGGTCATATCCCCCTGATACTTTTGCTCTGACCCAATTAGCACAAGTTGAAGATCTACAAGTTGGTGCATTCTTCACTGCTGTCGCTACAGCTTTTCCAGCCTATGGCGACCTTTTCGGAGCCTCGGTTGAAGGCGTATTGGGCGTTGGGGGCGTAGACGCTAATAGTTCGGTTTTCCAAGAATATGCTAGTCGACATTTGGCTGTTACTGGCGCCAAGCCGGATTATTGGGCTAGTGCTCCTGTCTACGCTTCTTTCCAGGTACTCGAAAAGTCCATTGAGGCCGTTGGGTTAGATAATGCAAAAATCATAGACCATATAAAAAACACCAGCTTTGATACCGTCATGGGAGTTTTGGATTATGATGATGCCAATAATAATCCGTCATTCTGGACCGTTGGTCAATGGCAGGGCGGCGTTTTCAAAGGTGTAGCATCGACCGGTCGCGAAGGAGCCGTTCCTGCTATCAAAAAAGGTGCTTGGAAGTAACAAAAGCGTTTGCGGGCATCCGTGCGGTGCCCGCATCTCTCTAATTGGAGCTTCAAATGGATGTCCTGATAACTGGCCTTTTGTTAGGTGGAACCTATGCTTTGATCGCAATGGGTTTAAACCTGCAATATGGTATGGCTCGAATTATGAACCTAGCGAATGGTGAGATGCTGGTCGCCGGTGGATTTGCAGCCTTTTGGTTTTGGACAGGAGGAAGTATTAGTCCCCTTCTAACGATTTTCATCGTGGCTCCAATTGCGTTTGTTTTGAATTGGTCGATATACAAAGTTTTTCTTCAACCTTTGGTTAAACGCGCCAAGTCGCGGGGACAGCTTGAGGTCGATTCAATCCTTACAACCTTTGGGCTTTCTTTTGTCTCGGTTGGGGTGATGTTGGCCTTATTTGGCGGAAATTATTTCAACTACTCGTACTTGTCGGTCCCAGTCATAATATTTGGCGATACTTACGGAGCAAACCGTGTGGTGGCTTTTTTAGCGGCTGTAGCCATTTGTGGATCACTTTGGCTGTGGCTGTCTTTTAGCCGTGCCGGGTTATCCATTCGTGCCATCTCAGTGGCGCCAGACAGCGCCCGGCTTGTAGGGATAGATGTGCGGCGCCTTTCTGCTCTAGCCTTCGCGCTGGGCGGCGCGGTTACGGCAACAGGAGGTGCTTTAATTTCTACATTTTTAACGCTGGATGCTTCGACTGGGGTTGTTTTTACTCTGAAGGCACTGGTTATAGTTATAATGGGTGGAGTGGGAGAAGTACGTGGAACTATTGCTGCTGCAGTCTTACTCGGATTGCTCGAGACTTTTGTTGCTACTGTAATTGATCCCGGCTTAACCCTGGCTGCCGCTTATCTTTTGTTTATTGTCGTACTTTTATTCCGTCCTCAAGGTTTGTTTGGGAGGCGTGGTCAATGAGAATGACAGAGGCAGAGTGGCGAGACCTAGTAATTTGTCTCTTGTGTTTGGGCGTGGCGGCATGTTTCCCGTGGATGGTTGGGGCATATTGGTTAAGCATAGGCGTTTCGATTGCGATGTTTACTGTTTTGTCTACAAGCTGGGCCATTTTCTCTGGGCCAACACATTTTATTTCTTTAGCAACCGCGGCATTTTTTGGCGTGGGGGCCTACGTCGTTGGGATAGGCATTGATTATCTGCCATACTATGTGCTCCTACCCATCGCAGCTGTATTGGGGGGACTTCTTGCCTTCCTTGTTGGCTTGGCGACCTTGCGGCTATCCGGTGTGTATTTCGTTATTTTTACATTGGGTTTAGCGGAATTTCTTCGCCAAATGATAACTTGGGTTCAAAATATTTCAGGTACGAAGGGTATGTATGTTCTAACGTCGATCACAGAAGAACATATTTATTGGCAGTTGCTGGCGCTAGCAGCCGGTGTTTGGTTTTCCGGATGGATGATTGGGCGCATGCGTTTAGGCTTTGCGCTTAGGATTATTGGAGACGATGAGACCGTGGCCAAACATGTAGGAATCAATACATCAAGGGCAAAAGTACTTTTGTTTATGTTGCCGGGCTCTGTTGCGGCCTTGGCTGGGGCGATTATTGCTCCGCGTTATGTTTATATTGAGCCGTCGATTGCGTTTACACCAATGCTTTCGTTTCAGGTGGTTATAATGGCTTTATTGGGAGGTACTGGCCGCTTATGGGGTCCTCTTGTTGGTGTAATTCCTTTTACTTTGCTGTGGGAAGTGATTTCGATTTCGGCGCCGAACCAAACGACACTTTTGCTTGGGGTAAGCTTTCTTGTAATAGTATACTTTTTGCCCAAAGGATTTGTTGGACTTGTTGCCTCGATTAAACGGCATAGTTCAATACGGGGGGCACAATGATCTCGGCATTGTCGTTGCACGCAGTAACCAAGCGCTTTGGTGGGCTTGTTGCCGTTAATCGGCTAGAGTTTGACGTGGTTGAAAATCAGGTGATGGGGCTCATAGGCCCAAATGGATCAGGAAAGTCCACAGTGCTGAATCTAATATCAGGAGCTTTTCCACTAAGCGCCGGTACTATTAGAATGCATGGGAATATAATCAGCAATTTGCAATCACAAGATGTGGCTCGTCGTGGTGTCGGGAGAACATTTCAATTGGTGCGGCTTTTGTCCTCTATGACCGTTTTGGAAAATGTTAAGGCAGGCACAGTTTTTGGTTATAAACGCAGATGGGGTGCCGAAGCTGATACGTACGCTGAGGCAATGTTGGAAAGAGTTGGGTTGGGCGGCCGGGGTGATATGTCTGTAGGTCAATTGACTTATATTGATACCAAGCGGCTAGAGCTAGCACGCGTTTTGGCCGGAGATCCTAAAATTATATTGCTGGATGAATGGTTGGCGGGATTAAATCCGACGGAATTAGGGCAGGGGATTAATCTTATCAGATCGTTGCGTGATGACGGTAAAACAATCATCTTGGTGGAACACGTTATGGATGCAATCCGGTCGCTTTGTGACGAGTGCGTGGTCATGGCTGCTGGTATGAAAATAGCACAAGGCAAGCCCGAGCAGGTATTGTCCAATAGTGAGGTGATACGCGCTTATTTGGGAGATGATGATGCTTGATATCAAATCCGTTGGTGCGAGTTACGGTCAGCACCGTGCTTTAACAACAATTAACTTGCGGGTAAAAAAAGGTGAAATTGTAGTCATTTTGGGTTCCAACGGCGCAGGAAAGTCGACACTTCTTAAAAGTATTTCAGGAATATTCGAGGGTAAACTTGATGGTTCTATGTTAATGCGGGGGGAGGAATTAGTTGGCAAACCTGCACATCAGATAGTTGAGATGGGTATTGCACTCGTACCAGAAGGGCGGGGGATTTTTGCCGATTTAAGTGTTGAAGAAAACTTAAATTTAGGAGCATTTAGTCCACGCGCACGCAGTGATTCCGAAAGCAATATGGAACGCGTAATGCGGCTGTTTCCAAAGTTAAATGAACGGCGGCGCCAAATTGTCCGTACAATGTCTGGTGGCGAACAGCAAATGGTGGCTATCGCACGGGCGATGATGTCTAACCCCACGCTTTTAACATTGGATGAACCATCATTGGGCCTTTCGCCCTTACTATGTAAAGAGTTGTTCCAATCTTTGCGTGAAGTCAGGGCGGCGGGTATTAGTATTTTGATGGTCGAGCAAAATGCAAAGCAAAGTCTTGCAATCGCGGACAGAGCTTATTTGTTAGAAAATGGAAGTATATTACGCGAAGGCTCTGCTGATGAATTACAAAAAGATCCGGCCGTTCAAGCCGCTTATTTAGGTATAGTTAAGAACCAAATTAAGCCCAAACCCCTTGGCGAAATTACTCCGATGCCGCCAGTCAACAACGGCCCCAGTCCGAGTGACATAGCGGCTATGGCGCTGACGGCGCTTTCGCAACAAGTAAAAGATCGTCCAAAGTATATGAAGTCAGACCTTAGAAGGATGCCTAATACGGTTCCAGCCCAATTAGTTCAACCGAATGCTATCCGATCGCAAGAACCGGTAGATGTTGTTTTGGGAAGTGTAGAAATATCTGATCTTGTAGCTTCGGCTGCCAAGGCTAGTAGAGCGCAGTATGAAAAACCCCCGTCGATTAAAAAACATTTTATTGTACCCGCACAGCACGCTCTTACGCCGAGATTAAATGCAAATAGCCAAGATCGTTTGCGTAATGTTTTGAATGAAATAGAGGAGGCCGCCGTTCACGCACGAGATTGGCGCCCCACGCCTCGCCGCACCTAAGGAGAGAAATACGATGAATGACGCACTTCAGAGAGCCCCACAAATAAAGGGATTATATATTGGGGGGCAATGGACGGCCGCAGCACGAAACTTTGAAGACCTAAACCCGTCTGACAATTCGCTGTACGCAAGAATACCTGACGGTTCCGCTGAAGATATGAGGCGTGCGATCGATGCTGCGCATGATGCATTTCCTGCGTGGGTCGCAAAGCCGTTCCATGAGCGCGCTCATCTTTTGTTAAAAATTGCTGACTTGTGGCAAAAAAGGTCAGCAGACTTTTGTACTGCGGCAATGGAAGAAGGTGGGGGATGGAAGGGTAAAGGGCTTTTTGAGGCTGGTTATGTTTCGGAGGTCTTTAGGTCGGCTTCTGCTTTATGTTATCAATCCATAGGAGAAGTTTTGCCTTCGGAGCACCTGAAATTCATGATGGCCACGCGCTTTCCTTTGGGTGTCGTGGGCGTCATATCACCTTGGAACATGCCAGGAATTTTGACCTCACGCGGTTTTGCGGCAGCACTAGCCGTAGGAAATACGATCGTATTGAAGCCGTCCGAGGACACCCCATATTCAGGGGGATTATACTTCGCCGAAATTTTGGAAGAGGTTGGCGTCCCAGCGGGCGTATTCAACGTTGTGACCTGCTCTCGCGACAGCGTTGCAGCGGTAGGTGACGAAATGATAGCTAACCCTAGAGTCAAAGCGATTAGTTTTACTGGCTCTACGGCTGTGGGTCGTCAAATTGCAGCCAAATGCGGTGCCTATCTTAAGAAGGTTTGCGTGGAGTTAGGCGGTAAGGACTCAATGATTGTATTGGAAGATGCTGACCTTGATGCTGCTGCACGTGCTGCTAATTTTGGCAGTTTTATGCACCAAGGGCAGATTTGTATGTCGACTGAGAAACTATTGGTGCACGAGAAGGTTTATCAACCCTTTATGGAGCGCTTCGTACCTCGAGCTCAAAAGTTGAAAACAGGCCATACGAATGATCCAACTAATGTGATTGGTCCACTAGTTAACAAGCGGCAGGCCCTGCGTGTTAAAGCCTTAATTGATGATGCTGTCGAAAAGGGGGCTAATGTGGAGCTAGGTGGGCGGGCATGGGATAATTTTGTTGAACCAACTATTTTAACGAATGTCGACACGAGTATGAATATTTGGCACGATGAAACTTTCGGCCCAGTCGTTATAGTTAACACTTTCAAAACAGACGATGAGGCAGTCTTTTTGAATAATGATACTGAATATGGACTGACTGCTGCTGTTTGGAGCCGGGATGAAGCGCGTGCTTTACGTATTGCTGAGCGGCTGGAAACAGGTATTGCGCATGTGAATTGTCAGAATATCAATGATGAGCCACATGTACCGTTTGGTGGCAGTAAAGCTTCGGGCGTCGGGCGTTATGGTGGACGATGGTCCTTGGACGCCTTTACGGAACTGCGATGGATCACATTAGATCGCGGCGGCCGCCACTTCCCACCTCAATTCTAGACAAGGATAAAGGAAATCTTCATGCAAATTATTGGTTGGATTATTCCACTTCTTATTATTCTTGGCGTTCTAATCGCCTTTGCTGCGTGGTTTTATCAACGCGCAACAAATGAAATTAGTCTCGTTCGAACCGGCATGGGCGGTAGGCGAGTGGTAATGGACGGTGGAATACTCGCCCTTCCATATTTTCATGAGATCACCCGAGTAAATATGCAAACCGCACGTATGGACGTTGATCGTCAAGGTAGTAATGCTGTTATCTCTAAAGACCGGATGCGGATTGATATTGGTTGCGAATTTTATATCAGTGTCCGCCCAGAGGAAAATGCTATTGTACGTGCCGCGCAAACTTTAGGTCGCCGTACATTTCAGGCTGATCAGCTTAAATCACTATTTGACGGAATGATGATTGATGCACTTCGATCCGTTGCATCGTTGATGACTATGGACGAATTGCATGAGGATCGACGGGGCTTCGGCGGCCAGGTGCGTAGTTTGTTGGCTGAAACATTGGACAACTATGGCCTACAACTGGAAAGCGTTTCGATTACTAATTTGGATCAAACCCCATTTTCGGCGCTTGATGAAAACAACGCATTCAATGCTGTTGGCATGCGAAAATTGGCAGAAATAATAGCTAAATCCAAAAAAGAACGTGCTGAAATAGAGGGTGAAAGCCAGGTAAGTGTACGCCGTGCAGAGGTTGACGCTAATCGGCGCAAGCTGGAAATCGACTTAGAGCAGCGTCGCGCCGAAATTGATCAGACTAAAGATATAGAAATATTGTTAGCAGAACAAATGGCCCAGGTGGCAAATAGTAAAGCGCAAGCAGAAACACAAGCAGCGGCCGCACGTATAGCAATGGAGCAATCCATTCAGACCGCCACGTTAAATCGTGAGCAAGCTCTCCGTGAGGTTGAAATTCAACAAACCCGTATTATTGAACTAGCAGAGCAGGACCGGGCTATCTCTCTAGCGGCGAAAAGCGAAGAGGGTAGCGCAGCGAAGGCTAAGGCTACCCAAGCTTTGCAAGCTTTAGCTCGGGCCGAAGAAGATTTGACAACGGTGCGTCAAGTCGCAGAAGCGGATCGTCGCAAAACACTTGCCCTTAAGTCAACTGAACAAGAGGCTGAATCGCATGCTTTACGTGTTCGGATTACTAGTCAATCTGATGAATTGTCGGCTAAAACCCGCGGTGTAATTAAGCGTTCCGAGGCCGAAACATTACGTATTGTAAAACAGGCTGAGGCAGATGGTGAGGCTGCTCGCATAACGTCAGAAAATAAACGCTCACCAAGTCTTCACGAAATGGAAATGGAAAAGGCGCGACTTGCGGCTTTGCCACAAATCATCGCGGAAATGGTTAAACCTGCCGAAAAAATCAAGGGTATAACCGTTAATCATGTAACGGGTTTGGGGCGCTCTAATAATTCCATCGACCGACCTGGATCGCCGATTGATCATACCGTGGATGCAATCCTTGATGTTGCGGTCGCTCTACCAACATTGAAAAAAATTGGAGATTCTATTGGTTTAAATGTGGATGGCCTAATGCCGAATGACAAAAAAAATACTTAATTTGCAATAGTAAAACTGCTGAAGGCGGATTTTTGATGGGTGTGCTATGGAGGGCAGAGCAAGCTTACAATTACTCTGAAACCTTCAAATCTGAACCAAAAACAATCTAATCACGGTTTGCCCGAATAGTTGTTCGGGCAAAGTTTAATCCAGTAACCCATTTGACGCTGTAATGACTGGTTTTGGTACCCCACTGCAAATATTACATATTTCAGATTATGAGATAACGAAAAAGCAGTTTTTCAATCGGCAGTCGCTGTGTTTAGTACTTTAAGCAGGCACTAAAACAGATACCCCATCTTTTCATTCAAAATGGAATGTCATCGCCATCTATAGAAGTACTATTTATATTTTGTGGTTGGTTGCGTGCTGGATTGTCAGATGAATGAGCGGTGCGTGCATCAACGCCTTCCCTAGAAACTTTCCAAGCTTTTACATCGGTATACCAGCGGCCGTTATATTCTCGACTTTCAAGGTCTACTGAGACTGCAAGTTTTTCCCCCTGCTGGATATTGAATTGATCAATCTTATCGCCCCAAGCCATAAAGCAGATCTTTTTTGGGTATTCGGCTTCAGTTTCCAAAATATATTCTTGTTTGCGCCATTCCCCATTAGCAGA
>ENA-UOXV01005966-UOXV01005966.1-marine-metagenome-genome-assembly--contig:-NODE-5966-length-13043-cov-4.685710_pt1 | contig 13043 bp, 12 predicted proteins | sample MGYA00238165_ERZ766961 | MGnify/ENA primary metagenome ERZ766961 (study PRJEB28924, sample SAMN03173240) | marine metagenome | biome: Marine; feature: Water; material: Subsurface seawater | place: North... | reverse complement strand
GGAAACCTGCCCGCAATATTTTGTGCTAACAGCAAGAGACTTAGACCGCGATCAGCGCGAGGGGGCTAAATTTGTTTGTTCTCCGGCACCTCGGACCGAAGGAGACCAGGAAGCAGTATGGAACCACGTTCGACTTGGAACCATTGGCAATGTAACTTCGGATCATGCTCCATATAACATCGACGAATTAGAAGGAAAGTTTTGGGCTGGAGATAATGCACCATTTAGTCAGATAGCGAATGGTGTCCCTGGCTTAGAGACAAGAATGCCCATCACGTTTTCGGAAGGAGTTTCTAAGGGTAGAATAGATTTGCAAACATTTGTTGCCCAAACGTCGACAAATGCAGCCCGGTTGTTTGGGCTTTATCCCAAAAAAGGTACAATCTCTGTTGGAGCTGATGCTGATATTTGTATTTGGGATAGCGAAAAAGAAGTTACGATCACGCAGGATATTCTGCACCATGATACAGATTATACACCATATGAGGGTTTGCAGGTAAAGGGCTGGCCGGCAGCAACAATTAGCCGAGGAAAGGTTGTATGGAATGATGGTGTGGAATCGTGCGAACCTGGTTGGGGGAAATTCTTAGCTCGAGATCCATATGATTATATAAAACCACGTGGTGTACTTCCAACTCCGTTTGATCCAGTATTTTTGACAACGGATGATGAAATTTAATTGTTATTATGAGTAATATTATATTTTACTTTACTTCTAGGATAAAGAATTGAGTTAAGAATTTATAAGAGGAAATATTATGAGTCGTATTGTGAATTTAGGGGCCGCACAAATGGGGCCTATTGCACTGGATGAAACTCGCGAAAGTTGTGTGAAACGCCTGGTGGATATGATTAAACAGGCTAGTGCCCGAGGTTGCCAATTCGTAGTCTTTCCTGAGTTAGCTTTGACAACATTCTTTCCTCGCTACTATGAGAAAGATATCAGAAAAATGGACCACTGGTATGAAACCGAAATGCCTAATAAGGCCACAAGGCCGCTGTTCGAAGCAGCCGCCGAGGCAGGCATAGGGTTTTATTTAGGATATGCCGAACTAACCCCTGAAGGTCGAAGATTTAACACTGCGATTCTCGTTGATGAAAATGGTAAAATTAATGGGAAATATAGAAAAGTACACCTGCCAGGGCACTCAGAATATGATCCTAAACGACCATTCCAACATTTAGAAAAGCGTTATTTCGAACCTGGAGATTTGGGGTTTGGTGTCTGGCGGCAAAATAAAAGTATTGTTGGAATGGCTATTTGTAATGACCGCCGTTGGCCAGAGACATATCGAGTGATGAGTTTAAAAGGTGCAGAAATAATTGTACTTGGTTACAATACACCCGATTTAAATACATCTGGTAAAGAACAAAATCACCTCAGAATGTTCCATAACCATCTTACACTGCAAAGTAATGCTTATATGAATGGCTGTTGGGTGATTGGAACAGCTAAAGCAGGGGTCGAAGATGGTTGTATGCTGATCGGTGGCTCTTGCATCGTGCAACCGTCTGGCGAGATAGTTACACAAGCAGCGACATTAGAGGATGAATTAATCACCTTTGCTGCTGATATAGATATTTGTAATATGCCGAAGGAAACTATTTTTAATTTCGCGCGGCATAGACGGGTTGAGCATTATAGTAACCTAACTAGTCAAACAGGTGCTGAGTTACCTGAAGAACTCAGATAACAGTAGGATATCTGGCCAGGAGTAATAGACATATTATTCAAATTTATCTCAAGAGTATTCGACGTTAGGTTCTGAAATATCTAGCATAATACTTAATCTGGCCGGTCCATTTGGAAAAGATCTGTGACAGTAGAGTAGTCCATGTAACCTAGACGAGACACGGGTTTATATATCGTAACATCAACGAGCCCATCGGTAATGATTTTCGGGTCTACGTGAATCCCAACGACCTCACCAAAAATAACCCAGTTTTCTCGGCCTTCGTGCCAGCAAGGCATCTCAACGCTCTGCATATATATACACTCTAGGTGGACAGGTGCATTTTTTACTCTTAGTGGTTTGACTAATTCTGAAGCCTCACCTTCCAAACCCGCATTTGGCATTTCATCTTGGCCGTATGGAAGATGAATAGAGGTTTGATTCATTGCTTCGCGTTGATCGTGACCTACTATTGAACATACAAATTCGCCAGTTTGCTCTGCATTTAATTGACTGTCTTTTTTTCCTTTTCCATCCATTCTGCCGCCCGAAGCAAACATAACGCAAGGTGGATCAGCTGATACCGCATTAAAAAAACTGTATGGGGCAAGATTACTTTGCCCTTGCTGATTAATCGTAGATATCCACCCAATTGGTCTGGGAGACACAAATGCTTTAAACGGATCATGTTTGAACCCATTTTCCCGATGTGTTCCTGGTTTATAAAACATTTTCTATTCCCTTAGTTTTCTAAGCTAGGAGATCGCATGGTTAGCACAAAAAATCAATATAAATGTCAAAGTGATTATCAGCGATCATGCGCACATGTATTCGTAGGTTCCAGCATCGTCAAAAATCCATAGCTAGATATGAGTTCAATGCGCCCTCTACTATATCTCTATCTATATCCTTTACTATAAAGACGAGGCGAGAGCGTTGATCAGATGTTGGCCATTCGTCTATTTTTGCTGGTGGATGAAACATATGTTGCACTGCGTGCACGACTACGGGTTGATCATCGATTTCCTCTACATTGATAAGCCCTTTTATTCTAAGAATATTAGCTCCATGAGTTTGTGCCAGCATATCCAGGGAGCCAGCAATTTTTCCCCATTTCAATGGCTCGTCAAAATAAACCGAAAAGCTTTTTATATGGTCATCATGTCTATTAACGTCATGACTATGGTTATGGCCATGGCTGTCATGTTTAGGAATATGCCCCTCTGTATCCATATACGCCTCTTCTTTTAACCAACGGGCAACATCTGTTGTTTTGGTTAATGGGTCGTATAATCCTGCATCAAATAACTTAAGTGGGTCTATTTCACCATGAGCAGCTTCTATAATTGGGGCAGCTGGGTTAATTACTGCTAAGCGGTCCCTGACTTTTTCTATTTCTGTTGTCTCTGTAACATCAACTTTTGACAGTACAATGCGATCGGCAACTGCTGCTTGTTTTACAGATTCAAATTGTTGATCAAACTGGTCCATGCCATGATGCGCATCAACCACTGTGACTACTCCATCAAGGCGATACCTCGATATCAAAAACTGATCAGACATCATCGTGTGCAGTATCGGAGCGGGGTCAGCTAGTCCAGTTGTTTCAACAATTAACCGGTTGAATGGAGGAATTTGACCGTCCTGTTGCTGTACATGCAATCGATGCATGGTTTCTACAAGATCACCACGGACTGTACAGCACAAACATCCATTATTTAGGAGTATTGTATCTTCGTTAGATTTAACTACTAGTGCATCATCGATGCCCACTTCACCAAATTCATTGATGATAACCGCCACTTTATCCATATTCGCGGCTTGCATTAATTTTGAGAGCAATGTGGTTTTACCACTCCCAAGAAAGCCAGTTAAGATTGAGACCGGTACCCGATCTTGCATTGTGTTATCAGTCACCCGTCCCTACCTCGCAATACACTTTCATTTGATGAGATAATCCCTTAATTATATATAAACGTTTTTTGTGCGTCTTAATAACTTTTTATTAAGAAGGGTTTTACGACTAAGGAATGAGTGCAGTTTTAGGAAATTGCCGCACTTTAGATCCTAGCAATAAAATTTTAAAGTCATCCTTAAAAAAAGTCGATATAGCGGCATCCATAACATTCAGTCCACCAGTAAAACTTCCAAAAGCAGGCAAGATTATTCTTTTTTTATCCGTTATAAAACACCTAGAAGTAAAACTTTTATTTGATAACCGGACCCTTGCTTTTGGATGGTAGTGTCCGCTTATTTCGCCGATTGGAGATCCTTTTTTTGCTTCGTGTCTAAAAGTTAATGGTGCATCAAAATAATAGGGTATAGTGATACCGCCCAAAGGTAATGCTCCTGATGGATCATGATTTCCCTCGATCCATAACCATTCATAGTTATTTGTTAGATTGAGAATTCTATCTCTTTGATCTTTAGGAATACGTACTATCCAATTATCATCATGAAAACTATCACCGATACTAATAATACGGATTGGATTGAAACGGTTAATTACATTTTCTATTCGGTTTAACGTGTCGAGGGTGTCGTATGGAGGTAAGGGAATATTTTGTTTAGCAAACCAGGAGCCTTTTTCTAGGTGAAGATCAGAGAAAACTACCGTTCGTTTTTCGGGCCAGATAAGAGCTCCAGATGTGTCAGCAATAAGACTCTCTTTGTTTAGATGAAATTCAAACATTCACAGCCGATTCAGAAGGAAAATAGATATATTCATTAAATTCCCATTCCCTCAGAGATTAATGATTCTTCCGCATCGTCTAGCAGAGCCTCTAAACCTGATCCCCTGACGCTTTCTTTTCCAATCTCTAGCAGAATTGGCACCGCTAAAGGGGAAACTTTTTCTAAAAACTTAATATTTATATTAGTCGTGATTCTTCGCAGAAGTTTTCCAAGTCGATGGATATCTGTAAACCCCCTTGCTGCATCAATTCGAGTTGCACGCAGTAAAATATGGTTGGGATCATGTTTTCTTAGAACATCATATATTAAATCAGAGCTGAAGGTTACTTGACGACCGGTTTTCTTGTGTCCGGGTAACCGTCGGTCGATCAACCCAGCAATTACAGCAACGTCTTTAAATGTTCGCTTTAAAATAGTAGACTCTGCCATCCAGTTTTCCAGGTCATCACCCAACATATCCTCGTCAAATAAATCGTTGATATTTGACGCTTGTTTACGGCTCCAAATTGCTATTGCATAGTCGGTTGCGACGAAGCCAAGGGGTTGTATGCCAAACCTTTCCATGCGTCTTGTCAAAAGCATGCCCAGCGTTTGATGAGCATTCCTACCTTCGAAGCAATACGCTACCAGATAGAATAATTTTCCTCGCTTAAATACTTCTACCAGTAATTGATTGCACTTTGGCAAGGTTGATAATTTATTTTGCTTTTCAAGCCATTCCTGTACAGGCAAAGCAAGTGTTCGCCAACTTGCTGGCTTTTCTAACAAACTCCTTACGCCTTCCGCTAAATTTGTTGATAGAGGTAACCTGCCTCCCATATAAGATGGAACCTTTGGAATATTACCTTTCCCGGGTGTGACTTCGATTGTTGTTTCCCTTATGCCCTCAAACTGCAAAAGTCGTCCTGCAAATATAAAGCTGTCACCTGGAATCAGTCCCTGTGCGAAATATTCTTCAACCTCCCCTAATACCCGACCTCTTCGCATTTTCACTTTTAAAGTTACTGATTCCACAATAGTTCCTACGTTCATTCGATATCGTTGGGCAATGGCGGTATTTGCGATTTGATATAAGCCATCCTCTTTTAAGTAAATGCGGCGATAACGGTCGTATGTTTTGAGTGCATACCCACCGTCGCATGCAAAATCTACGATTGAATTAAAATCTGCTTGGCTAAGATTTCTGTAGGGGCTTGCGTTGCAGACTTCTAGGAACAGGTCATGTTTGTCGAATGGGCCTGAACACGCTATTCCTTGTATATGCTGAGCCAAAACATCGAGACCGCCCTCTCTTAACCGATCGCCATCTAAATTTTGATTGTAAATAGAGTTCAGTGCCGCCTGGCATTCAAGAACTTCAAATCTGTTGGCGGGTACTAAAATTGCTTTGCTTGGTTCCTGAAGACGATGGTTCGATCTACCTATACGTTGCAATAATCTGGAGGCACCCTTAGGAGCTCCGACTTGGACCACTAAATCTACCGCAGCCCAATCAATGCCAAGGTCTAATGAGGAGGTAGCCACAACGGCTCTCAAACTTCCTTTTACCATTGCATTTTCTACAATTCTTCTCTGATCTAAGGAGAGGGAACCGTGGTGTAATGCAATGCTTAAGTTATTATCATTTATTCGCCACAATGATTGAAAGAGTAATTCGGCCTGTGCGCGTGTATTCACAAAAATGAGGCTTGTTTTATGACTTTGGATTGCCTCGTAAATATCAGGTGCCGCATATAACCCCATATGCCCGGACCAAGGCAGGCGAGATTTTCCGACCAATATTTGAATTGCGGGTGGTTTGGTTGACTGAGCTTTAATGATTTTAATATCGTCAGAGTCTTTGCTTTTTGATAGATATGCAGCCATTTCGTTTGGGGCAGGGATCGTTGCTGAGAGGCCTACTCTACGCGCAGTTGGTGACCAACGGTTTAGACGTGTTAGTGCAAGAGAAAGTAAATCCCCCCTTTTTGTAGATGCTAGTGCATGTAGTTCATCGATTATTATGCATTGTAATTTCTGAAAAATAGTATGGCTATCAGGATATGATATTAATAATGCAAGGCTTTCAGGCGTTGTTAAGAGTATGTTTGGTGGAGATTTTCTTTGACGTTGTCTCCTGGACTGGGGGGTGTCGCCTGTCCTTGTTTCAACAGTAATTGATAACTTCATATCTGCAAGTGGGTTTAACAAGTTCCTAGCCACATCAACTGTTAACGCTTTTAGTGGGGATACATAAAGTGTGTGTAAAGAATCGCTTGGGTGGGCGTTTAACTCGATAATACTAGGCAAAAACCCAGCTAAAGTTTTACCCCCCCCTGTTGGCGCTATTAAAAGGTTCGATAGACCAGGTGTTGCACTTTGGATCATTTCACGTTGATGGTCGTGTAGTTCCCAACCTTTCTTTTTGAACCAGTTTTCTATAAAAGTGTGTGACATTAAAACAAATGACTTCCATTCATTCGATCATCTTTGTAATACACTAGATTGAGTTAAGAAGGATACCAGAATGGGTTACGTTTTTCAGCGAAACTAGCCAGTCCCTCCATTGCTTCATCAGTTTGACGTTTTGCCGCATGTGAGGATACAAGTTCTTCGAAATACTCATCAGTTATAAGTAAACCTGCATCCTTCAGCGTTGCTTTCTTTGTTTCAGCTGTCGCCATAGGTGCTGCAAGTAATAAATTTTCTATTATAGGTTTTACTGTTTCATCAAGTTTGCCGGTTGAACAAATCTGGTGGACGAGGCCAATATCTTGAGCGGTTTGAGCATCGAATCTCTCACACGTTAACGCATAACGCCTTGTGTTTCGGGGGCCGATCGCTGCATTTAGCTGTGGTACTATGATACTAGCCATTACGCCCCAACGAGTTTCAGTAATGGAAAAGAGAGCATCGTCACTTGCTATGACAATATCGCATGAGGCTGCTATTCCAGTGCCGCCGCCAAAACATCCGCCATGGATAAGTGCGACGGTTGGTTTCATTGTTTCTGTTAGACCTCGAATCGCTGAAGCTGTCAGTCGGGAAACCTCTAAGTTTTCTTGTGGCGATAGTTTTCCAATTTCTTTAAGCCATTTCAGATCTGCTCCTGCCTGAAAATGGTTTCCGTTTCCTTTAATAATGATAATTCTAACATTAGTATCGTTTGAACATTGAACGACTGCTTCTATCATCGCTTTAACAAATTCGCCATTATATGCGTTGTTAACCTCTGGGCGATTGAGGGTAATAGTTGCAACGCCGCGTTTATCAACATTTAAAAGCACAACGGGATCAGACATAGGATACTCCTTGTTCAACGTTAGAAAATCAACGGCAGTAGATTTTTGATCTGCGTCCACACCCTAGAAATAGGACTTTATCATGACAAAGGGAATAGAGATTAATTGAAAAAATGCGGTAAATTAGAAAATTTTGAGCTAGTATACTAGCACTCGCATCGATATTATTTGGGCTAATGGTTGCAAAATATGTGGTTGAAAATCAAATGCAAATAGAACGTATAGTTCGAAAAATTTTAGATTCTGAGGCAGAAGCAATAAAGGCGGTGTCGATAGACGAGTCGTATAGTGTGGCGATCGAATTTATGAGCAAGTGTGAAGGTAAGATTATAACGACTGGTATGGGGAAGGCTGGCTTTGTCGCTCATAAATTTGCTGCAATATTAAGTTCAACTGCAACGCCCGCTGTTTTTATCCATCCTGCAGAGGCAGCGCACGGAGACCTTGGGATGCTTGCGGCAGGCGACTGTATTGTTGCTTTTTCAACAAGTGGAAAAACGCGTGAGGTATTAGAATTTATTCAATTGAGCCGGCGAATGGATATTGGTGCGATTATTGGGATAACCTCTCATACCGATTCTGGCTTAAGGGAATTATCGGACGTAACAATTAATATGGGCGTAATACAAGAACCGTGCCCGTTGGGCATGACACCAACAGCGAGTATGGCGGTGATGGCAGCAATTAGCGATGCATTAGCATTAGTGTTGATGGAAAAGAAATCGGTTAGCAGGGAGCAGTATGGCATCAGACATCATGGTGGGTATCTAGGTAAGAAAGCTCGGATTGATGACTAATCTGGAGTCGCTGCTTGATTAGAAGAAAGCCGGAAGAATGGATTAGGGTAACAAAACAAGGCCTTTTTGTTGATCCGGGTAATTTCTTTATAGATCCAAATACTGCCACTGATATAGCTGTAATAACCCACGGACATGCTGATCACGCGCGTTCGGGACATAAAAAAGTAATCAGTACACATGAAACATTAGCGATTATGAAGGTGCGTTTTGGTGAAAATCATAGCCCATTACCCTACGGAATTGCGTATGGAGAAAAATTAAAAATAATCGATGTTGTAATATGGTTGGTGCCAGCAGGACATGTTTTGGGAAGCGCCCAAATAGTCCTTGAATATAAGGGAAGTAGAGTTGTGGTGTCTGGGGATTACAAAAGACAAAAGGATACAACTTGTCTATCATTTGCACCAGTAAATTGTGATGTTTTTATAACAGAGGCCACATTTGGTCTCCCTGTTTTTAAACATCCTGAGGCACAGGAAGAAATAACTAAATTATTAAGGTCAATTGATTTATTTAGTGACAGGTGCCACGTCGTCGGAGCTTATGCTTTGGGAAAAGCTCAAAGAATAATTGCTCTTCTTAGACAAAAAGGTTACGAGCGCCCAATTTATATCCATGGTGCATTGAAAAATTTATGTGATTTATACGCCCAAAATGGAGTTGATTTGGGTGAGTTACTTCCGGTGCCTATTTCCAAAAAAAATCAAAAAAACCCTAATCTAGAGGGGCAGATAGTACTGGCGCCACCCTCTGCTATCGCGGATCGTTGGATTCGACGATTACCGGACCCAGTTGTTGTTATGGCATCCGGGTGGATGCGCATAAAACAACGCGCACGCCAACGAAACGTTGATTTACCATTGGTCATTTCTGACCATGCCGATTGGAACGAACTTTTCCAAACTTTTCATGAAGTGGGGGCTCCCGAAATCTGGGTCACTCATGGCAGAGAAGAGGCTGTGATTCATCAAGCAAACTTGCAAGGTTTCAAAGCTAGAGCATTATCTTTAATTGGTTATGATGAAGACAACGTATGAAGCCATTTTCCGATTTACTTGATAGTCTTCTTTATACTTCAAGTCGTAATGCCAAAGTGGTTTTACTTGCTGACTATTTTAAAAACATACCGGACCCTGATCGAGGTATTGCATTAGCTGCTTTAACGGGGAACTTGAATCTTCCTAACGTTACGCCAACAACAATTAGAAGATTAATATCCTCAAAGGTAGACCCTATTCTCTTTTCTTGGTCATATGATTTTGTTGGTGATCTTGCAGAGACTACTGCATTGATGTGGCCATCTGTCAGTCGCGATTTAGAGTGGCCCAGATTAGGCGATATTTATTCCAAAATAATATTATCACGCAAAACTGAGCTGCCAAAGTTAATTTCAAGTTGGCTCGATGAGATGGATGAGACGGGCCGTTGGGCATTATTAAAACTAATGGGTGGTGGCTTGAGAGTTGGAGTTTCAGCACGGCTTGCAAAAACATCACTTGCAGAGTTTGGTAATATTGACGTGACTGAAATAGAGGAAGTTTGGCATGCGCTGGAACTGCCTTTTGATGATCTGTTCGCTTGGCTTGATGGAAAAACTCAAAGGCCATCGATGGATGATCGAGCAGTTTTTAGACCATTAATGTTGGCTAATCCGATTGCGGATAAAGAACTAAGCGGAATTAAGCCAGATGACTATGCTCTCGAATGGAAGTGGGATGGAATTAGAGTTCAGATTTCCTGTAACGGTGCAGAACGTAAACTTTTTTCACGGACTGGAGATGATATTTCATTGTCCTTTCCAGAAATTATAGAGGCTGCCGATTTCAAGGGTGTTTTAGATGGAGAGTTACTTATCGTCAAAGGGAAAGAAATCGCCACATTTAATGATTTGCAACAACGCCTAAATAGAAAAAAGGTTTCAAATAAACTCATTTCTGACTTTCCTGCTCATGTGAGACTTTACGACATCCTATTTGATGGAGATGAAGACCTTAGGCAATATAATTTTGCACATAGAAGGTTGCGGTTAGAACAATTTTTCCAAGAAAAAACGTTATCAAATATGGATATATCTGAGCTTGTGGATTTTAAGATTTATAAAGATCTCAGTAATTTACACTATTCTTGCAGAAACCTTGGGTTAGAGGGGATAATGTTAAAGCCCTGGGGTGGTCCCTATATCGCAGGTCGTCCAAAACCAGGTTGGTTTAAGTGAAAACGTGATCCGTTAATAATAGATGTAATTATGATGTACGTGCAAAGGGGACATGGGCGGCGTTCGTCTTTCTATTCTGATTTTACGTTTGGTGTTTGGCGCAACAATGGAACAAACACCGAGTTAGTCCCAGTCGCAAAGGCCTATTTTGGATTCACTGATGATGAACTTAAAGAATTAGATAAATGGGTTAGAGCCAATACAATAAAGCGCTTTGGGCCAGTTAGGCAGGTAGCGATAGGGCTCGTTGTAGAATTGGCATTTGATAGTATTCATTTGTCTAAACGACACAAATCAGGAGTTGCTATGCGGTTTCCAAGGTTTCATCGTATTCGCTGGGACAAACCTGTCGAGGAGGCAGATTGGTTGCAAACGTTAGAGTCGTTGATAGAGTGATACCGTCCTTACTGATGCTATTAATTATTACTCACTCATTTCGTCCAAGCCTTCACGCAATAACTTATTGAACCTATTAGGTGACTCCACATTCGAGAAATGCCGCTGGCCATCTATGGTAAAAAGTTTTGAATTTTTGATTTTTTGATGAATTTCTTCTGATTTTTCGATCGGGGTGACAGGGTCATCTCCTGCCGCTATTATTCGGGTTGGAATGTCTATCCTATCTAGTTGATCGAGGTAATTCAGATCAGCGACAGCAGAAGTGCCGCCAAGGTATCCTTCCACAGGAGTTGCGATAAAAACATTCTTAACATCGGAATACTCACTACTTTCAGCATCGACGAAATCATCAGTAAACCACAATCGCTTAGTCATTTCCCAAACAGGAACCATACCTGATTTTTTAACAACAGTTTGTCTATCGGCAACCCATTTACGATACCAGGGATTGCTTTGTGAAGTTGTATTGCAAAGCGTAAGGGAAGAGAGGCGCTCCTGGTACTTGATTGCTAAACCTTGCCCTATCATCCCTCCAGTAGAGATACCGACCCAGTGTACTCGTTCTAATTTGAGGGCGTTCATAGTCCCTACAGCATCCTCAACAAATTGGTCCAGAGTATAGGGGGCAGTGGATGCGTCAGTTTGACCATGTCCACGCCAATCATAACGTAGAATATGATATTGATCAGAAAGCGCGTCGATCTGTAAATCCCATATTTGACTACTTGTGCCCATTGCGTGAGCCATCATTATGACTGGACCGTTTTTATTTCCATCCCAACGATGAGCTATATCTATTCCGTTCACGTGCACTGTTTCGGTTTTCATAACTTAACTATTCTCACTTTCTATGACCTATCACTATAACGCACTAGGACTTTCCCGGCGCAATTTCCCATCAACATATCTCTTAAAGCACTAGGTGTTTTCTCAAATCCATCTTCAAGATGATCGATAGTGGTAATTTTATTTTCTCTACACAGAGCCATCATTCTCTCACGAGCAAATTCCCAGCGCTCTGGATACGAATAACGCGAAAAACCTTTAATGCTTGCTTCTTTTGCCCAGAGTTGCCGCATATTAATGGGGTCAAGATCAGGCCGTTCGCTATTATTGGAAATTGTTCGCCCAACAACAAGAACCTGGGCATATTTGGCTAAGTTTTCAAATACGGCGTCCGCTATTGGCCCACCAAGAGTATCGAAGAATAAGTTGACCCCATCAGGACAAGCAATTGCTAAATTATGAGCAAATGTCGGGTCGGTATGTTCTAAGCAATCGTCTGCTCCTAGTTGTTCAATAACCTTCCTGCTTTTATCTTTATTGCCTGTGATTCCGATAACGCGCATTCCCGCCAGTTTTCCGAGTTGAACTGCGAAACTGCCAACTGCTCCAGCCGCAGAGGTTACGACTAAAGTTTGTCCTGGCATTGGCCGACCAAAAAGGTCAAGTGCACAGTAGGCCGTAAGGCCTGGGGAACTCAAAGCGGTGAGCCAGAGTTTTTCATGGAATTCCGCGCTAACAGCAATTAATTGATCAGGAGATGCCACTGCATATTCTTGCCATCCCAATCGACCCGTAACTAGCTGACCAGGGATATAGCCGTCTGCGTCTCCGTTAATAACTTGGCCTAGTACGTCACAATCTATTAATTCACCGATTTTAAACGGCTTTGTGTAATTTTTGAAATCCTTCATTCTCTGATTTTGCCACGGAGATAACGCTACCATGAGAGTTTTAATCAGAAGTTTTCCTGGCGGAGGGGGCAGAATTTCGCATTCTTCGATGTTAAAATTTTCGTCGCTCGGAAGCGATTCTGGTCGTGTTTTTAGAGTGTATCGACGATTAATTTCTGCTACCTTAAACATGAGTATTAAATGTCCCTAATATCAAAATCTTTATTGGGTTTATACAGAGGAGCGCTTAATGACAAGTGAAGTTTTAGATCTAGGCAAAACTCGAATATCGTATGAGTTTGATC
>ENA-UOXV01005965-UOXV01005965.1-marine-metagenome-genome-assembly--contig:-NODE-5965-length-13043-cov-6.180089_pt1 | contig 13043 bp, 12 predicted proteins | sample MGYA00238165_ERZ766961 | MGnify/ENA primary metagenome ERZ766961 (study PRJEB28924, sample SAMN03173240) | marine metagenome | biome: Marine; feature: Water; material: Subsurface seawater | place: North... | reverse complement strand
CATGAACACTTACAAACAAATAAAAAGGAGTGAATAATTGAAGCATCGAGCAAAAAGTGTGGCTCCTGAGCGGAGCCGAAGGACCACATTATAAGCGTCCTTTTTTGCCTACTTTTTTTGACGTAGGAAAAAAAGTAGGAAGAAATACTCTTTACAAACTGTCCAATCAAAATCTTCCATAGAGACTTTAAGCGCAGCAATCTGATGAATAACATGAGGGATTGACGCAGGCTTTACCTTCGTAATGAACGATGCAACTTAGGTGCAGTCGATCTCATAAACACTTTAAGATTAAATAAGAAAGAGTAAATAACAGAAGGATATGCACCACAGCTATCGGGACGATTTGAGCACTTCGACCAGTTATGTATAAGCTTATTATAGTAACAACTAAAAGCCAAAGATTCTTTAGGTCAATACCCGAAAAATATACTAAGTTTGTTTGCAGAATGAAGATTACATTAATAGCAGTTGGAAAAACGATTAAACCCTTTTTAATTGAAGGAGAAGCTGCGTATGAAAAACGTCTAAAACATTATATAGGTTTTGATGAAATAATTATTCCTGAATTGAAAAAAGCGTCAAAATTATCTGAGAATCAAATTAAAGAGAAGGAGGGTAAGCTAATTTTAGAAAAAGTAGAAAAATCAGATTGGCTAATTCTATTAGACGAAAATGGAAAGGAATTTTCATCTATTAACTTTAGTCAGTTTTTACAAAAGCAAATGAACTCAGGTGTTAAGCGAGTTGTATTTGTTATTGGAGGAGCATATGGTTTTTCTGAAGAAGTTTACAAAGCTGCGAATCAGAAAATTTCATTATCTAAAATGACTTTTTCCCATCAAATGGTCCGCATGATTTTTAAAGAGCAATTATACAGGGGTTTTACAATATTGAAAGGAGAGCCTTATCATCATGGGTAGATGTGTTTAATTTAATAATTATCAAAAATTCCATTAAATATTTTTTTACCAACGCTTTAATAATCTGCAAATAATTTATTTATCTTGTAAAGTACATCAAAAAATCTTTTTATTGTTGTTATTTTTTATAATATTTACCGAAAAAAAAATAATGATTAAAGTTGGGATTGTTGGATATGGATATTGGGGAAAAAATTTAGTTAGAAATTTCAATGCATTAGATACTTGCGATTTATTTTATGTCTGCGAAAAAAATGCTTTTCTAGCTGAAAAATGTACTAAACTTTATCCGAATATAAAGGTTGTTTCTGATTATGATATTTTATTAAACGATGACACAGTAGATGCCATTGTTATTGCAACTCCTGTAGATACACACTACCCTCTTTCCAAAGCTGCTCTGCTTGCAGGCAAACATGTTCTAGTGGAGAAGCCATTAACAAGTTCTTTGGCTGAAGCGGAGGAATTATTAGAACTTGCTAGTTCGAATAATTTGTTGCTAATGGTCGATCATACATTTCTTTACACAGGAGCAGTTCAGTACATGAAAAAAATGGTGGATAATGATGCTATTGGGCGATTGCAATATATAGATTCTACTAGAATAAATTTAGGTCTTTTTCAGCATGATGTAAATGTACTTTGGGATTTAGCGGCACATGATATTTCTATCTGTTTGCATTTAATGGGAAAAGATCCTTTATCTGTTGATGCAATTGGAGTTTCTCATACAGCGAATGAAATAGAAAACATAGCGTATTTAACGCTTAAGTTTGAAAATAATTTAATTGCACATTTTAATTGTTCTTGGATTTCACCTGTGAAAATTAGACAAATGCTCATTGGTGGTGATAATAAAATGATTCTCTATAATGATAATGAGCCAACCGAAAAGATTAAAATCTATGATACTGGATATGAAGCAAAAACAGATGAAGATAGAACAAGAATTTTAGTGGATTACAGAACAGGAGATATCAATGTGCCGAAAATAGAAAGCACCGAGGCTTTGTCGCTAATGGCTTCAGATTTTGTTAACTGTATAGAAACAGGTAAAACACCTGTTTCAGATGCAAAATTGGGAGTTAGTGTTGTTAAAATATTAGAGGCAGCACAAAAATCGATAAAACAAAAGGAATCAGAAGTGCTAGTATAATGAAATTAATTTCTATCGATACAGACAAACAAAGCTTGAACCATGTTCAAGTGGGAAAAGGTGTTCGGTTTTTTAATTTCGTTAATGCTTATGGTTGCTCTATTGATGATAACTCAAAGGTAGGTGCCTTTGTTGAAATTCAAAAAGGGGCAAGTGTTGGTAAAAATTGTAAAATTTCATCGCACACATTTATTTGTGAAGGAGTACACATAGATGATAATTGCTTTGTAGGCCATGGTGTAATGTTTACAAACGATTTATTTCCACGAGCAACTAATCCTGATGGATCACAGCAAACAGATGCGGATTGGAATACGGAGGAAACTTTTGTGAAAAAAGGAGCTTCAATTGGAAGTAATGCTACTATATTATGCGGTATAACTATTGGAGAAAATGCATTAGTTGGTGCCGGTGCTATGGTTACAAAAAATGTTCCAGCTAATACTGTTGTGGCAGGTAACCCTGCAAAAGTTATAAAAAAAATAAAATGAACGAAACTATAAATTGTTTAGACCTTAAAGGTCAACACGCACAAATAAAGAATGAAATCTTTGAAGCTTTTGAAAAAGTATATGCTAAAACAGCTTTTTCTGGAGGCCCATTTGTGCAAGAATTTGAAGATAATTTTGCACAATTTATTGGAACAAAATATGCTATAGGAGTTTCAAGCGGAACAACAGCTTTACACCTATCAATGTTAGCATTAGGCATTGGACCAGGAGATGAAGTAATAATGCCGGCAAATACATTTATTGCTACTCCGTGGGGACCATCTCATGCTGGAGCAACTCCAGTTTTTGTAGATTGTGACCCTAAAACATGGCAAATAGATGCATCCAAAATTGAAGATGCTATTACAGAAAAGACCAAAGCTATAATTGGCGTTCATCTATACGGTCAGCCATTCGATATTGATTCGGTTAAAGAAATATGTGATAAACATAATCTCTTTTTAATTGAAGATGCTGCCCAAGCACATGGAGCAAAATATAAGAATACAACAGTTGGAAGTTTTGGAGAAATGGCATGCTATAGTTTTTATCCAGGAAAAAATTTAGGTGCTTGTGGTGAGGGAGGTGGAATTACCACAAATAATGAGAATATTAAAGACCACCTTCTTTCATTAAGAAATCATGGTTGTAAACAAAGATATTACCATGATGAAATTGGTTATAATTACAGGATGGGAGGATTGGAAGGTGCATCATTAAATGTTAAGTTGAAATATATTGATAGCTGGAACAAAAAAAGACAACAAATTGCAAAAAGATATTTATCTGAAATAAATAATCCTAAAATTCAAATGCAACACCAACCAGATTGGGCTAAATCTGTATTTCATTTATTTGTAGTAATTCCTGATAATAAGTTAGCATTTGAAAATCATTTGAAAGAAAATGGAATTAACCCAGCTTATCATTACCCTGTTCCTTGTCATTTACAAAAAGCATATACTAATTTAGGTTACAAAAAAGGTGATTTTCCTAATTCAGAATATTTGGCTGAAAACTGTATCAGTTTGCCAATGTATGCGGAACTTTGCCAAAAAGATGTTAATAAAATTATAAGTATAATAAACAAATATTAAAATGAAAGAAACATTAGAATACTGGAACGAACGCGCAATATTAAACAAAGACGCCAGAGAAATAACACATTTTGACGTTCATCAAAGACAATTTGAAATTGATTTTATATTAAAATATCTAAATCAAAATCAGAATGTATTAGATCTTGGATGCGGTAATGGATACACTACAAATAAAATTAAAAATTCAGTAAAAAAAATAACAGGTATTGATTTTAGCCCTGAAATGATTAATAGAGCAAAAACAGAGGTTGGAGAGGATGAAAATTGTAAATTCTTAGCAGGTGATGCTAGAAATTTTCAATTAAATGAAAAATTTGATGTAATTATAACTCAAAGATGTTTAATTAACATTTTAGATTACAACAAGCAAAAAGAAGCTTTAATTAATATTCATAAACATTTGAAAAGCGGCGGGTTATTTTTAATGTTTGAAGGAGCTGCAGAGGGTAAAAAAAACCTAAACAAAATTAGGAATAAATTTGGTCTTGAAAACATCCCTAAAGTTGAATATAATTTAGATTTTAAGGAGTCTGAATTAGAAGATTTCATGAAAGTCAAATTTAATCTAAAAAAGCTGATAACATTTGGACAATATGAATATATAACAAGAATTATATACCCATGCTCTATTTTTCCTGAAAATCCTCATTATGAAAGTAAATTTCATGATATTGCTCTAAAGGCTGTGCAGAATAATGATGACAAATATCCTGAAATCAGCAAACTTAAATTCTGGATTTGGCAAAAAAAATAAATTAATAATATAATGATAAAATCACATGAAATGGTAGTTCATAAATAAGTGAATATGAATCTTTCAATATGCATACCGTGTTACAATGAAGAAGAGAACATTTTTGAAACGATATCAGAAATAAAAATTGAATTAGAAAAAATAAAATCAATTACCAACCATGAATTTATAATCATTGATGATCATTCAAATGATAATACTTTTAAAAGTATTAGTAAATTAAAGGATAATACAATAAAGTGTCTTAGACTTTCAAAAAGAAGTGGTAGCCACATTGCCATGAGGGCAGCAATAAAGCATGCTATTGGAGATGCTGTTCTATGTATTTCTGCTGATGGTCAAGAAGATTACATTTCAATTTCAAGGATGATATCAAAATTAAATGATGGAAACAACATAGTTTGGGGAGTACGCAACAATAGAAATGAACCATTTTTTAAAAAGGTATTTGCTAATGCTTTCTACTTTATGCTTAAACGACTGGTTAAAGTTTCAAATGAAGAAATTGACATATCAAATGTAGATTTTTGGATCTTAGATAAAAAAGCAGCAAATGCCATTAATGAATGTAATGAAAGAAACACATCTTTATTTGGACTAATTGTATGGCTAGGTTTCAAACAAGAACAAGTTCATTATGAAAGAAAAGAAAGGAGAATGGGAAACTCTAAATGGAGTATTATTAGTAGGTTTAAATTAGCGAAAGATTGGATTATTTCATTTTCCGCACTACCTCTTAAACTAATAACTTATTTGGGTATATCTTTAGCATTATTAGGTTTTTTATATGCTATGATAATTTCAATCTTAGCTCTTATGGAAATCACTACTCCAGGATGGGCTGAAACTGTTCTGTTAATTTTAATTATTGGTGGTGTTCAAATGACAATGATTGGCATAATAGGAGAATACTTATGGAGAACATTAGATGAAACTAGAAAAAGACCTAATTATTTTATTGAAAATGACTCTACAAAGGAATAACAATTTGATTTGGAAATTAAGAAAAGTAATATTTAAAAATGATAATAACTTAAAAGGAAGTATACCTTTTTGCAACTCCCTTTTATTAGATGAACAATTATCAAATGAAAATTCAATCGTATCAATTTTAATTAATCATACTGAAGTATCATTAATTTATATTGACTATAATGAAATTAAGTTAAATTTTGATTTTGAATTTTGGTATAATAATTTAATAAATGAAAACTACAGGGAAGAACACGTTAAACCTATTTCTGCAAAACTCCCATTTCATTATCATTATATCCCAGCAAAGATTAGAAACTTTATTGCCTCAAAAATAATTACTGATGAAATAAAAAAATACCCTTCTAATTTGTTAGACTTCAGTGTTCAAAGAATAATTAATATTATCGGCAAAAAATATTCTGAGGCACCATTATTAGTTCTAACACACGATATTGATAGTGCAAAAGGGTTTAATTATATCGAAGATATTATTTCAATAGAGGAGAAATATAAACTTAAATCTAGTTGGAATGTTGTTCCTGACCTTTACAAAATAGATCATAAAATTTTATCAAACCTATTTAATAATGGGTTTGAGATAGGTTTGCATGGTCTAAGACATGATAATAATGAAGCATTTATGAGCTACAAAAAGTTTAAATACAACCTAGACTTACACTCCGGTTTTATAAATAAATATGAAATAAAGGGGTATAGAGGTCCTTCATGGTATAGAACTAAAAGCCTCATGAAAGTTTTATCGGAAAATTTTCAGTATGATTTATCATGCTTAGATAATGATGTTATTTGTCCAGGTGGAAAAGGTGGTGTTGGTACAATGAATCCTTTCAAATTTGAAAATGGGCTCATAGAACTTCCTTGTACCATTCCTTTTGAAACTCCGATATTATTAAATATGGTAAATCAAGAAGACATCGTTGAATATTGGAAAAATAAAGTTAACTTTATTATTCAAAATAATTGTATGCTTTTGATAAATACTCATCCAGATCCCAATTATTTAGGAAATAAGAAAATGTTAGATCTCTACGATGAATTTTTAAGTTTTGTGTCGAGCTATAATTGGAATCATAAATTACCGTCAGAAATTTTAGTAAAATGAATGAATTATTATACTACCAACTTGAAAAAGTTGAAGAAAATCATTGGTGGTTTCAAGCAAGAAAAAGTCTTTTATCTAAATTATTGACCCAATATCCTCATTTAAAATCACTTGATGGAGTTGATGTAGGTTGTGGAACGGGATTTCATTTAAATACTATATCTCATTTTTGTAATAACGTTTATGGGATTGATTCTGAAAAAATAGCAATTGATATTGCTAGAAAAAAGAATCCTGATTTTAATTTTTTTATAGGAGATGCTAATAATCTTAAAAGCTCTTTATTGAAAAATAACAACTTAGGTCTCGTTACTATTTTTAACGTTTTATATCATAAATATGTAAAGGATGAAAAAAAAATAATCAGTGATGTGTTTGATCTGCTTCAGCCAGGAGGAATTTTAATATTAAATGAACCAGCTTTTGATCATTTAAAAAGAAAACATGATGTTTATGACATGGGTTTAAGAAGGTTTAAACTTTCACATTTGAGTGAATTATCAAAAGAAATTGGTTTTAATATCTTGAGTCAATCATATTATAATGTAACCAGTTATTTTCCAGCACTTTTACTTGCAAAATTTGATCAACTAAAAGGAATTGAAAATATTGATGAAAATGAAAAAACTATTGTTGGTGAACTTAAGATACCAATCAAATTTGTAAACCAAATAATGAAAATGTTTATTAAATTTGAAAATGAATTAATTTTGAATTCAGTTAAATTGCCCTTTGGAGTTTCAACCCTGTTTGTTTTACAAAAACCTTACAATTAAATGAATAAAAGTCATAAAATTTTAGTTACCGGAGCTGCCGGTTTTATTGGGTCTCATCTAGTTGATAGACTATTGCAAGAAGGGCATCAAGTTGTAGGTTTAGACAATCTTTTTAACGGTAAATTAAACAACTTAGAAGAAGCAAATAAAGATTTAAATTTCCTTTTTATTGAAGGTGATATATTAAACCGTAAAGATGTCAAAAAAGCTATGAAGGGCATTGAAATAGTTTATCATTTGGCCTGTCTCGGAGTGCGACATAGTCTTCATTCACCATTTGAAAACCATCGAGTCAATGCAGAGGGAACACATATTGTTCTTGAAGAAGCTACTAACCACAATATAGATAGATTTTTTTACATCTCCACAAGTGAAATTTATGGAAAAACTAATTCATTTCCAATAAAGGAAACTGATCCAACGTGTCCCATTACCATTTATGGATCTAGTAAACTTGCAGGTGAACACTATACAAACTCTTTTAATCAATGTTATGGTTTAAATACAACTGTTTTAAGAATATTTAATAATTATGGCCCTAGGGCTCACTATGAAGGAGATTCGGGAGAAATTATTCCTAGAACAATAGTCAATATTTTATACAACCAAAATCCAATAATTTTTGGCGATGGATTAATTACCAGAGACTTCTTTTTTGTTAAAGACACTGCTAAAATATTAACTTCTTTGTTAGGGGAGACTAAATTAAATGGGCATACCATAAATATTGGAACAGGTATAGAAATTACCATGAAAAACTTGTTAGATACCATCTTAAAATTAATGCCTGAAAATAAATCTAAAATTAAATATTTAGAATCTAGACCTGCTGATGTTCCTAGGTTATGGGTAGATAATGGGAAACTAAATTTAATGATTAAATTATCCCCATTTAAAAATTTTGAATCTGGTTTAATTGAAACTATAAATTATTACAAAGAGTTAAGTAATGAAGCTAATTTACTTGATGAAATTAGCTTATTAAACTGGAAAAAATAATGAAAATACCAATTACAAGACCTCTATTAGGAATTGAAGAAGCAGATGCTGCTCATAAAACAATTCTTTCTGGTTGGGTTACTCAGGGCCCAAAAGTAGCTGAATTTGAAGAAGATTTTGCTGAATATGTAGGTTCAAAATATGCAGTTGCTGTCTCTAATTGTACTACAGCATTGCATTTAGCCATGATTGTTGCAGGAATTAAATCAGGTGATGAAGTAATATGCCCATCAATGTCTTATATCGCCACTGCTAATTGCATAACATACGTTGGAGCTAAACCAATTTTTGCTGAAGTTAATGAAGATTTCAATTTAGACATAGAAGATGTTAAAAACAGAATCAATTCCAAAACGAAAGCTATTTTATTGGTTCATCAGATGGGGATGCCTGCTGACATTGATGCATTTCAAGCTATTTGTAAAGAAAAAAATATAATATTAATAGAAGATGCTGCATGTGCTATTGGTTCCGTTTATAAAGGAAAAAGAATTGGAAGTCATTCTGATTTAGTTTGTTTTTCTTTTCATCCAAGAAAAATTATAACAACTGGTGATGGTGGAATGATAACAACGTCCAATGAGAAATTTAATGAAAGACTGAAAATACTAAGGAAACATGCAATGTCAATCAGCGATCATGAAAGGCATAGTTGTAATGAAATCATATTTGAAGACCACTTAGAAATAGGTTACAACTATAGGCTAACTGATATACAGGCAGCAGTCGGAATTGAACAACTAAAAAAAATCGGTTCAATCATAGAAGAAAGAAGAAAAATATCGTTTAAATATTTAAATAGTTTTAATGATATTGAATGCATAAGACTACCATTAGAAAAAAATGGATACGAGTCTAATTATCAGTCATTCTCTATATATTTGAAAGAAAATGCCCCTATTCAAAGGAACGATGTAATGAGGAAATTATTAGAAAAGGGAATTTCATCTAGAAGAGGAATAATGACAGCACATCAAGAAACGGCATATAATTTTATGGATATACAACTTCCAATTAGTGAGGATTTAAGAGATAACAGTATTTTGATTCCTTTGTATAATGAAATGACTATCGATGAAATAAATTATACCATAAGAGAAACGAGGAAATTATTGCTTTATCCTAAAAAATAAATGACCTGTATGATTATCTTTTGAAACAAGGAGTAATTTGTTTTTTATAAATTCGGGTATCAATAAACTATTCTCAACTAACAAATATCTTAATTTAGTTTTTTCAATATAATCTGTGAATAAATATTGATTGCCATTTTTATAATCACAGATAGGGTGCAATTCATTGTTATATTTATCACACCAATTTATTATGTTTTCACTATTAATTGAACTTATATCAAGTGGAAAATCCATTCTTTTATTCGTTAATATAAATTTACCAATGAAACTAGAATTATATGCCCAATAATTTGAAATATGATCAGTTATGTATGCCCATTTTATTAATCCATTATTTTTACAATTATTAATTTCTTGAAAAACATCTATTGAAAACTTCTTAGAGTATACTTGTTTTAATTTAGGAAATTGAATTGCATTAAATTCATGAGATTTAGATAGATTAAAACAACTACTTAATATTAATAATGATAAAACAAAATAAATATGTTTCTTATTTTTAATTAAAGCAATAATAAAGAATGTAATAACAACAAATAAAGGAAATAACAAGTTAGTTAAAACTTGGTAAATGTCATCTAAGCCATTATTTAGAATTATAAATATTGAGGAAGAAAAGTGAGAGGCAATAAGAAACACTAAAGAATATTTAACAAAAGGAATTGAAAATATATTACTCGAAAGAAGAGCAATTATTATAGAAAATGGAAGAAAAACATAAATAATGTAAGGTGATATATTATACTCAAATATAAGAATTAATATAGATTTGAAGGAATATTCACTATTGAGATGAGCATTAACATTGTTTTCCATCAATAAATTTTTGAATATAATTATAAAAAACAAAAACAATAATATTATTGAGGTTTGTTGAATAACAATATTTCGAATACCAAGAATTTTAAGCTTTCTGAAATTTGAAAAACAAAAATAAATTAAATAGAAAACCATTCCTCCAAAAACACCTGGTATTAATGTGTTGTAGCAAAAAACACTCAAAACACAAAAACATAAAAAGTAAATATTTTCTTTATCGTACAAGCATAGAAAAGCACAAATAAACAATGGAATAATAACTATTATTTTAGAAAATCCAGGAATAGAAAATAACAAATAATTATAGTTTGAAGATGCATTTTGATATATATTACTATCGAAATATGGTAAATAAAATGAAATGCCAATAAATATTAAAAAGACAATTAAAATTAATAAAAATTCATTTTTGATTGCAGATATCTTTTTTAGTATGCCGACTCCGCCAATTATAGAAATACAGAATAAAATTGGATAAGAAACAAATAACAATATTGAGACATCATCTAATGATGAAAACTTTCCGATGAAACCAGTAAACCAACATTCGGAAAAATGATAAAAACTATTACGATGCACCTCAATGTAATTTGAGAATAATGATAACGGTGTTTCAACTCCAGAATCAAATAATTTTCTTGAAAGCATTCCATAGTGATAAAAGTCAAAGTAAACATCTAAATTTTCAGACGAATTAACATTACCTAAAAGAAAATATAGGTAAAAAAATGACAAAACTTGAATTATAATTAATTTAAAAAACAAATTTCGGTTGTAAAAAAAAATATTTTTGAAATTTAACTTCTCTCCAAGAGATATTTTTTTTCTGCAAAAAAAAATCAATATTACAGGGATTAAAATTAAAATTGTAAAAAACTTGGTCAAAATAATTGCACAAATTGAGGAAATTACAAGAAATGCGATCGTCAAAGAAAGAAAAACAGAGAGAAAAGAGTTATTGAATACATCATTTAACCTTTTGTTAATAACTAACTTTAGAAAGAAGCCTAGAAATATCAACAAATAAAATACGATTGAATAAACAATGAAATTGTTCACTAGATATAAACTCATAAAAATATTCTTTTAATTAAATCTTAACAATGTTTTTCAATTGAAGTTGGTTCGTTGCTAATTAGAATGACATCTATTAACAAATATAACATAATAGTTTATCCCCCTCAAAACATAAGTTTGTAACTTTAGCTTTTATTCTTAATTCTTTTTATTGTAAGCTATTATTTTTCCGGTTAAGCTAAAATATGGTTCTCATTAAAAATGGAATCCTAAGAATATTTATTTCATTTAAATTTTCTTCTAAGATAAACAAGATTTTTCAATTATAATTGCTTCATTTGTAATTCAAAATAATTTTGTCCTACAAAAACAACATATCGTTCATCGTACCCAAAAGAAAGTTTTTCAAATTAAACTTGATTGAGCTTTGGTTGTATAAAGATTTATTGTTCCTGTTTGTTAAAAGAGACTTTATATCTGTTTATAAGCAAACTATTTTAGGTCCAATATGGTTCTTTATTCAACCGGTGTTTACTACAATTATTTTCACTGTTATATTTGGGAAATTTGCTGGTTTATCAACTGAGGGCACCCCTCAGATTCTGTTTTATCTTTCAGGAATTACTTGTTGGAATTATTTTGCTGAATGTTTAACCAAAACATCAACAACTTTTGTTGATAATCAAAATATATTTGGAAAAGTTTACTTTCCAAGACTAATAAGCCCTCTTTCGATAGTATTATCAAATTTACTTAAATTTGGAGTTCAATTTTCTCTTTTTCTTATGGTATATTTTTATTATTTATTTAAAGAAGATACCGTTTTAAATCCTAATTTATTGATTTTGATGTTTCCATTTTTGATTATTTTAATGGGGCTCCTCGGATTAGGTTTGGGTATGATAATATCTTCATTAACTACTAAGTATAGAGATCTTCGTTTCTTGATACAATTTGGCATTCAGCTATGGATGTATGTTACTCCAATTATATATCCCTTGTCATCTCTTAATGGTAAACTAAAAACAGTCGCAATTCTTAACCCAATGACCTCAATTATTGAAACATTCAAATATTCTTTTGTTGGAAATGGATCCTTTAGTTGGGCTTATTTAACATATACATCAGTAATTACCATATTTATTCTTTTTGCAGGAATATTGATTTTTAACAAAACTGAACAAAATTTTATGGATTCAATTTAAATGGATATTACAAGAATTAATATTGAAAATTTATCCAAACAATATAGAATTGGAGAGATTGGTACAGGAACTTTATCTCACGACATAAATAGATGGTGGTATAAATTAAGGGGTAAAGATGATCCTTATAAGATGATTGGTTCTAAAAATGATAGAACAGCTAATATAGATACCAATTATGTTTGGGCATTAAAGAATATCAACTTTAATGTCAAAGATGGTGAAGTCATAGGTATAATTGGCAAGAATGGAGCTGGTAAAAGTACATTGCTTAAAATATTATCCAAAGTTACTGGTCCAAGTAACGGAAAAATTACTGTAAATGGAAGAATTGCTGCTCTTTTAGAGGTAGGGACTGGTATGCATCCTGAACTTACTGGAAAAGAGAACATATATCTCAATGGAGCCCTTTTGGGGATGACGAAAAAAGAAGTTTCTAGTAAATTTGATGAAATCGTTGATTTTGCTGGTATATCCTTGTATATCGATACGCCTTTTAAAAGGTATTCTTCCGGAATGAGAGTTAGGCTGGGTTTTGCGGCGGCCGCGTTTTTAGAATCAGAAATTTT
>ENA-UOXV01005960-UOXV01005960.1-marine-metagenome-genome-assembly--contig:-NODE-5960-length-13048-cov-4.429924_pt1 | contig 13048 bp, 8 predicted proteins | sample MGYA00238165_ERZ766961 | MGnify/ENA primary metagenome ERZ766961 (study PRJEB28924, sample SAMN03173240) | marine metagenome | biome: Marine; feature: Water; material: Subsurface seawater | place: North... | reverse complement strand
CGCCCGATGGACACCAACACGACATCGGCCTTCAGGGTTTCTTTCTTACCGTTGTCGCGACCTTCCATGCTCAGCGTCACGCCGCCTTTGGCGGTCTTCGCGCCGGTAACTTTGGTCGCCATCTTGAATTTCAGGCCCTGCTTTTCGAGCAGGCGCTTCATGGTCTTCGAGACTTCGCCGTCCATCCCTGGCAGCACAACGTCGAGGAATTCAACGACCGTCACATCCGCGCCCAAACGCCGCCACACCGAGCCTAATTCCAAGCCGATCACACCTGCACCGATGACCACCATCGATTTCGGCACACCGGTCAAATCAAGCGCACCGGTCGACGACACAATCTGCTTTTCATCAATGTCGACACCCGGCAATGGCGTCGTATCCGAGCCCGTGGCAACAATGATGTTTTTGGTCTTGAGGACTTCTTTTTTCGCGCCCTTGCCATCCGGCGTCACGGTCACTTCACCGACCGCACTGATTACGCCCATACCTTTGACGTAGTCGACCTTGTTCTTTTTCATCAAGAACTCGACACCCTTGGTCAGGTCTTCGACGACTTTGTTTTTTCGCCCAAGCATGGTTTTCAGGTCCAACTCGACCTTCGCCTTGATGCCATGATCCGCAAATTCGTGTTTTGCCATCTCAAAGTGATGCGAGGATTGCAGTAATGCTTTCGAAGGGATGCAGCCGACGTTCAGACACGTGCCGCCCAGCGCGCCGCGCTTTTCGACAATCGCCGTCTTTAGGCCCATCTGACCGGCACGCACGGCGGCAACATAGCCGCCCGGCCCGCCGCCGATGATCACAACGTCATAAGGTTCGCTCATAAGTCCTGCCCTCCCTTGGGCGCATTCATATATGTGGTCGTTACCGCGATCAAACGTCGAGCATGATGCGCTGTGGGTCTTCGATCAGGTCTTTCATCCGGACCAGGAACGAGACCGCTTCGCGACCGTCGACGATACGGTGATCGTAGCTCAGCGCCAGATACATCATCGGGCGGATTTCGATCTTGTCACCAATCGCGACCGGGCGTTTTTGGATTTTGTGCATCCCCAAAATACCCGACTGCGGCACGTTCAAAATCGGCATCGAGTTGAGTGAACCGAACACACCACCGTTGGAAATGGTGAACGTGCCGCCGCTCATTTCGTCCATACCGAGTTTGCCGTCGCGCGCGCGACGACCGAAATCGGCAATCGCGCCTTCGATTTCAACAAACCGCATGTCGTCGGCGTCTTTAAGAACCGGCACCACCAAGCCCTGCGGGGTGCCGACGGCAACGCCAATGTTGTAATAGTTTTTGTAGATCAAATCTTCGCCATAAATCTCGGCATTAACCGCTGGCCATTCTTTCAGTGCGATGCAGGCAGCACGGACGAAAAACGACATAAAGCCAAGCCGAATCCCGTGTTTTTTCTCGAACTGATCTTTGTAGGTGGCGCGCAAATCCATCGCGGCCCCCATATCGATTTCGTTCCAGGTCGTCAGCATAGCAGCCGTGTTCTGTGCCTGCTTTAGGCGCCCGGCGATGACCTTGCGCAGCTTGGTCATGCGGACTTTTTCTTCGCGCGGATTTTCAGGGCGTGGCGGCAGGTCGGCGGTTGGCGTAAAGCCTTTCGCAGGTGCCGCAGCTGCCGGCGCGGCGGCACGGCGTTTGCCGGTACCGTTTTCAATCCCCTTCATCACGTCGCCTTTACTCAAGCGACCATCCGGACCGGTCCCCGCGATTTGCGTCGGATCGAGATCGTTATCATCCACCAATTTGCGGACCGCAGGTGACAGCGGCGGCCGCGATGCCTGTACCGGCGCTGCGGTAGGCGCGGCAACCGGTGGCGGCGGTGGTGCGGCAGCGGCTGGTGGTGGCGGCGGTGCAGCCGGAGCTGCCTCAGGCGCAGCAGCCGGCTTTTCTGCGGCTGGCGGCGGCGATGCGGCAGCGCCTTCGGCCCCCTCATCCAAGGTGGCCAGCAAAGCGCCAACGCCCACGTCCGACCCTTCGGCAGCAATGATTTCCTTGAGCGCGCCGGCAGTCGGCGCATTGACCTCAATCGTGACTTTGTCGGTTTCAAGCTCGCAAACCGCTTCATCTTTGGCAACCGCGTCGCCGGGTTGCTTGAACCACTTCGCGATCGTCGCCTCGGTCACAGATTCGCCCAGGGTCGGGACTTTAATTTCAACCGTCATATTTTACTTCCTCGATCTTTATCCAAGGATCAAATCATTCAAAATCGCATTATGCCTTGCGACCGCTATTTGCCTTACTTTTCGGCGCCGCTTTCTTCGCAGGTGCCTTTTTAGCAGGCGCTTTTTTAGCAGGTGCCGCCTTTTTCGTCGGTTTTTTCGGCGCCGGTTTTTTCGTTGCCGCTATCGGGCGCGGCGCAGGACCGGGTACGGTAATTGCTTCGTCGACCAAAGCGGCTTGTTCGGCAACGTGCTTACGTGCAAGACCCGTCGCAGGGGCCGCAGCGGCAGCACGACCAGCATACAAAACACGCCCTTTGAAGCCGAGTCTTTCAACATGATCTTCCAGCGGTTCGCGAATGTATGTCCAACTGCCCATGTTCTTTGGCTCTTCTTGGCACCAAACGATGTCCGCATTTGGGAACCGCTTGAGTTCGATTTCCAAAGCTTTTTCCGGGTACGGGTACAACTGCTCACAACGCAGGATGTACACATCCTTAATGCCCCGTTTATCGCGCTCTTCGGCAAGATCATAGTAGACCTTGCCCGAGCAAAGTACGACGCGGCGAATTTTGCTATCGGCGACGAAATCACCCTCGTCCCACAGCACGCGGTGGAAGCTGGTGCCGTCGCCCATTTCCGATAACTTAGAAACCGCGCGCTTATGCCGCAGCAACGATTTTGGTGTCATCAACACCAAAGGTTTACGGAATTCACGATGCATTTGCCGGCGCAACACATGGAAGTAATTGGCCGGCGTGGTGCAGTTGCAAACCTGCATGTTATCTTGCGCACAAAGCTGCAAATACCGCTCAAGCCGTGCCGACGAATGCTCCGGCCCCTGGCCTTCGTAGCCGTGCGGTAACAGCATCACCAAGCCAGACATCCGTAGCCACTTCGCCTCCCCCGAAGAAATGAACTGATCAATGATCACCTGCGCACCGTTGGCAAAATCGCCAAATTGCGCTTCCCAAAGCACCAGCATGTTCGGCTCAGCCAACGAATAACCATACTCGAAACCGAGCACGCCGGCCTCAGAGAGCGGGCTGTTCAAGACCTCATACGGTGCCTGACCGAACCGCAAGTTATTGAGCGGGGTGTAGCGATCTTCGTTCATCTGGTCGATCAGCACAGAGTGGCGCTGCGAAAATGTCCCGCGCTCGGAATCCTGACCAGACAACCGCACAGGGTGGCCTTCCATCAGCAATGTGCCGAATGCCAATGCCTCACCGGTTGCCCAGTCGATACCCTCGCCGGTATCAATCATTTCCCGCTTTGCTTCAAGCTGGCGTACGATTTTTGCATTGAGGTTGAAGTTGTCCGGCACAGTGGTCAACGCCTTACCGACTTCACGTAGGCGGTCTTCAGAAACACCGGTGACACCGCGACGATCATCGCCGGTTGCGACCGACATGCCTGCCCACACGCCGTCTAACCAGTCAGCTTTGTTGGATTTGTAGCCCGATGCTGCTTCGAACGCTTGCTCCAAGTGGTTTTGAAAACCGCTCAGCTCGTCGTCCAACTCACTTTGCGACAGCACACCCTCGTGGATCAGTTTTTGCGAGTAGATTTCGCGAGTCCGTGGGTGGGCAGCTATTTTTTTGTACATCAACGGCTGCGTGAACATCGGCTCGTCACCCTCGTTATGACCATGACGGCGATAACAAATCATATCGATGACAGCGTCTTTCTTGAAGCGCTGACGATATTCGATAGCGATCCGCGAAACATGCACGACGGCTTCCACATCATCTGCGTTGACGTGGAAAATCGGCGCAGCAACGACCTTGGCCACGTCCGAGCAATACGGCGACGAGCGCGAGTGCTTCGGGTTAGTCGTAAAGCCGATCTGGTTGTTAATGACGATATGAATCGTACCACCCGTCTTGTAGCCACGCAGATTTGAGAGATCGAAAGTTTCCGGCACCAGGCCTTGGCCGGCAAATGCTGCATCCCCATGCAGCAACAAGCCCATGACCTTTTCGCGTTGACTATCGTTTTTCTGACGCTGCTTGGCGCGCACTTTGCCCAAGCAAACCGTGTTAACGCATTCCAAGTGCGACGGGTTCGCGGTCAGCGACAAATGCACTGAGCGCCCGTCAAACACACGATCCGAAGACGAGCCCAAGTGATACTTCACATCGCCCGATCCGCCGACGTCTTCCGGACTAGATGACCCGCCTTGGAATTCGTGGAAAATTGCCTGGAACGGCTTCGACATCACATTGGCGAGCACGTTCAAGCGCCCACGGTGTGCCATGCCCAGCACGATTTCTTCGACGCCCAACTGCGAGCCCCGCTTAAAAATCTGCTCCATCGCAGGCACCAAGCTCTCACCGCCATCAAGGCCGAAGCGCTTGGTGCCGGTGAATTTCTTATCCAGAAATTTCTCGAATCCTTCGGTTTCAATCAACCGATTGAGGATCGCTTTTTTACCCATCACGGTAAATTCAGGCTGGTTGCGAATGCGTTCGATACGTTCCTGAATCCAGGTTTTTTCGTCTGGATCCTGAATGTGCATGAACTCCACGCCGATCGAGCCGCAATAGGTCTGATCAAGAATCGTCATGATCTCACGCATGGTGGCCTGTTCGAGGCCCAGCACGTAGTTGATGAAGATCGGTCGATCCATGTCTTTTTGCTTGAAGCCGTAGGCTTCCGGATCAAGTTCCGGATGTTCGTTACACGCTTGCAAGCCGAGCGGATCCAACTTCGCCTTCAAATGCCCGCGCACGCGGTACGCACGGATCAACATCAACGCACGAATACTATCCAGCGTTGCTTCGCGTACTTGGCGACCGCTTTGACCGGCGCTTGCCGGCTGCTGTGCAGGGCTTGAAGCGTGCTGACCAGCGGACATCTGTTCGGACAAGGTTTCCAGGGCGCCTTGATCGAGCACGCCGGCATCCGATGGTGCCCACGTTGCACCGCGCCGCTCCGAAATCATGTCTTGCGCATCATCTTGCAATTCGGCGAAGAAATCCTGCCAGCGGTGATCCACGGAGTGTGGGTCATCAAGATAACGCTCGTACAATTCGGCAACGTACACCTGGTTGCCCGAATAAAGGAACTGCGTCGGATCCATACCGTCCATATGTCAAACGCCCGCTGGGCGCCTCCCTAGAAAAAAGCCGCAGCCCGGTGTGTCAGGCTGCGGCATCTCGCTCACCCCTTAAGGGCTTTCAACATTGTTTCACCGATACCCGCCGGACTGTCCGTGACATAGATGCCCGCAGACTTCATGGCTTCAATCTTATCCCCAGCGCCACCTTTGCCGCCGGAGATAATCGCGCCGGCGTGGCCCATACGACGGCCTGGCGGTGCGGTAAGGCCAGCAATAAAGCCGACAACTGGCTTCTTATTCTTACGGTCGATCAACAACTGCGCACCATCTTCTTCGGCAGAACCGCCGATTTCACCGATCATTACAATGCTTTCGGTGGCATCGTCCGCCAGGAACATTTCCAAGCAATCAACGAAGTTGGTGCCGTTCACCGGATCGCCACCGATGCCGATACACGTCGTCTGACCCAGGCCGACAGCCGTGGTTTGGGCGACCGCTTCATAGGTCAGTGTGCCGGAACGCGATACGATGCCGACCGAGCCTTCGCGGTGAATATGCCCCGGCATGATGCCGATCTTGCACTGACCCGGCGTGATAACGCCTGGGCAGTTCGGGCCGATAAGGCGCGTCTTTGATGTCGACAAGGCGCGCTTTACTTTGACCATATCCATCACCGGAATACCCTCGGTGATGCAGACCACGAGCGGGATTTCCGCATCAATGGCTTCCAAAATGGCATCCGCAGCAAACGGCGGCGGCACATAAATCACAGATGCATTCGCTCCAGTCTTTTCGACCGCATCGGCAACGGTGTCGAACACCGGCAGATCAAGGTGTTTGGAGCCACCTTTACCAGGCGTTACACCACCGACCATTTGCGTGCCGTAAGCAATCGCTTGCTCAGAGTGAAAGGTGCCCTGCGCGCCGGTAAAGCCCTGACAGATGACCTTGGTGTTCTTATCGATGAGAACGGACATCAGCTGGCCTCCTTCACGGCTTTGACAATTTTTTCGGCGGCGTCGCTGAGGTTATTGGCAGACGTGATCGCAAGACCGCTGGCCGCCAAAATCTCTTTGCCCTTTTCAACGTTGGTGCCTTCAAGGCGAACCACCAACGGCACACTGATGTTGACCTCTTTGGCGGCAGCCACAACGCCTTCGGCAATCACGTCACAGCGCATGATGCCACCGAAGATATTGACCAGAATGCCTTCAACGTTCGGGTCACCCAAGATGATCTTAAACGCCTCGGTGACGCGCTCCTTTGTGGCACCGCCGCCAACGTCGAGGAAGTTCGCCGGGTCGCTGCCGTAAAGCTTGATGATATCCATGGTTGCCATCGCCAGACCGGCGCCGTTGACCATGCAGCCGATCTTACCGTCGAGCTTGATGTAGTTAAGCTCGTGCTTGGCAGCTTCGAGTTCTGCCGGGTCTTCTTCGTCCTCGTCGCGCATTTCTTCGACATCTGGATGGCGATACAGCGCGTTGTCGTCGAAGCCGACCTTGGCATCAAGCGCGATCACATCGCCGGCACCGGTGACCACCAGCGGATTGATCTCAACCATCGAGCAATCCAAATCGGTAAACGCTTTATACAGCGCCATGATAAATTTCGACGCCGACTTGATCTGCGCGCCTTCGAGGCCGAGGCCAAAGGCGATTTTGCGGGCATGGAACGGCATAATGCCGGTCGCCGGATCAATCGCGACCTTAATGATTTTCTCAGGTGTCGCATGTGCGACCTCTTCGATTTCCATGCCGCCTTCGGTCGATGCCATGAACGTCAACTGCGAGGTTTCGCGATCAAGCAACATGCCGAGGTAAAGCTCGCGGGCAATGTCGCAGCCTTCTTCGACATAGAGCCGTTTGACCTCTTTGCCGGCGGGTCCGGTCTGCTTGGTGATCAATATATGACCAAGCATCTCTTCGGCGTTTTCTTTGACTTCCGCCACAGATTTGGAAACCCGCACGCCGCCCTTACCTTCAGGCTTATCCTTAAAACGACCGGCACCGCGGCCACCAGCGTGGATTTGCGACTTCACGACACAAAGCCCACCGCCCAATGTCTCGGCAGCTTTAACCGCCTCGTCGACCGTGTACGCCACGTGGCCCTTCGGCACGGCAACGCCGTACTTAGCAAGCAACTGCTTGCCCTGATATTCGTGAATATTCATGCCCTATCCCCGGTTGTTCCCGCCGGGCGCCGCTTGCACGGCAAACCCGGCCGGGTGTTTGTCTCTCGGTCGGTCTATTTTTTAGCCGGTTTCTTGTTCGCTTCGGCTTTGACCTTTTTCACAACGGCGGCCAATTCCTGGACCGCTTTCACTGATTTCTTGAACATTGCGCGTTCCGACGCGTCGAGCTTGATCTCAACGATCCGCTCAACACCCTTGGCGCCGATGACTACTGGGACACCGACATAAATACCTTTGACGCCGTATTCACCGTTCAAATACGCCGCACATGGCAGCACGCGCTTTTTATCTTTCAGATAGCTTTCCGCCATCGCAATCGCCGAAGATGCCGGTGCATAGAAAGCCGAGCCGGTTTTCAGCAACGACACGATCTCGCCGCCGCCCATCCGGGTCCGCTGCACGATATCGTCCAACTGCTTTTGCGTCATCCATTTCATCTTCACCAAGTCCGGCAACGGAATACCGGCAACGGTGGAGTAACGCACCGACGGCACCATCGTGTCGCCGTGCCCGCCCAGCACGAATGCGGTGACGTCTTCAACCGAGACATCCATCGCTTCGGCCAAGAAGTACTGGAAGCGTGCGCTGTCCAACACGCCGGCCATGCCGACCACTTTGTTGTGCGGCAGGCCGCTCGCATCCCGCAACACGCCGACCATCACGTCGAGCGGGTTGGTGATGCAGATAACGAACGCTTTCGGCGCGTATTTTTTGATACCGGCGCCGACTTGTTCCATGACGCTGGTGTTGATGCCGATCAGGTCATCGCGGCTCATACCGGGTTTGCGGGCAACACCTGCGGTGACGATGATGACGTCGGCACCTTTGATACCGGCGTAGCTTTTCGTGCCGCTTAACTTGGAATCAAAGCCTTCGACCGGTGAACTTTGCGCGATGTCCAGGGCCTTGCCCTGCGGAATACCGTCTGCGATGTCGAATAAAACGACGTCGCCAAGATCTTTCAACCCAACCAAATGCGCGAGCGTGCCGCCGATGTTACCGGCGCCGATCAGCGCGATTTTGTTTCTTGCCATGAATAAGTCCTCGTTTATCTCTCTACCAGTTGGCTTATTGAACAGCCCCGCCCAAAAAGTCCTTCAAGAGTCGTACCCCCTTTCAAAAAGCAGAGCAAGGTTTCCCAGGGGTTTATCAGGGGACTCACAGGGGATTTAGGCCCAATAGTCGTCCTACTTGGGGATTTGCGCCCGCTTTTAACCAAGAATGCGAAAGTATGGTCGGATTGAGTGTTGGCTAGGCGCGACGTTGGTCGCCCAGCGCTTGCAGCATGAACGTGAATGCGGCTGCGATCAGAAGGAATCCAAACGCCACCATGAGGCAACCTTCGATCCCGCCCCACTGATAGGCCGCACCGGACAACAACGTGCCGAGCAAGCGTCCGACCGCATTCGCCGCATAATAAAAGCCGACATTGAGGGTGACGCCGTCGCGCTCCGAATACGCCAAAATCAAATACGAATGGATGGCGGAATTCACCGCGAACACGGCACCAAAGACCGCCAACCCGACAACCAATACATGCGTCGCCGATAGACTTGCGAACGCGTCAAAGCTCATTCCAAAGATCATCACCAACGGGGTTAGCGCCAGCAGCCCAATCCAAAGCGCGGCCGCGCGGATTTCAGCGGACCGACCATCGGGTGAACTTTTCGTGAGCTTCGGTGCGAACGCCTGCACGGCGCCATATCCGATGACCCAAAATGCCATGAACGCACCGACTTCGTTGAACGTCCAGCCGGCTTGGTCGTAAAGGTAAACCGGTACGCCGACCACGAACCATACGTCGCGGGCACCGAACAAAAACACGCGTGCAGCGGACAACAAGTTGATGGCCCGGGACTTGGAAAAAATGTCGATCAACTTTGCTTTTTGCGACGCCTTGCCCATCAAGACATCCACGAAAATCAAAGCCGCCACCAAAATCACTGCGAGAAAGCCGGCCATGGCGTATAGCCCGCCTGCAAAACCGAGCGTCGATAATAAAACCGCGCCCAGAAAAAACCCCAAACCTTTGATCGCATTCTTTGACCCGGTCAACAGCGCCACCCACTTGTATAGGGCGCCGTGCGCGCCGCCGGGCAGCACCAGTTTAATGGCGCTTTTGGAACTCATTTTCGTGAGGTCCTTGGCAACCCCGGAAATGCCCTGCACCAACAACACATAGGTGACGGAGGCTGCTGCCGACCAATCGGGCTGCAACGCCGACAGCGCCAATAGGGCTATCACTTGCATCCCCAAGCCCAACGTTAATGTCAGCTTGAGCCCGAACCGATTGGCGACCCAACCGCCACCGGCATTGGTAACGATCCCCATGAATTCATAAATCAAGAACAGCAGCGCCAACTGAAACGGTGTGTAACCAAGGGCATGAAAGTGCAACAGCACCAGCATCCGAAGCGCCCCATCGCTGAGCATAAAGCCCCAATAGGCAGCCGTGACGATGGCGTAGTTTCGGATGTCGAGCATCTTGCGCCTTAGGTCAATTCAGCGACGAATTGATTGAGCGGGCAACCTTCGCCGTCAATTCGTAAAGCCGTGTCGCGTAGCCCATTTCGTTATCGTACCATGCCAGAATTTTTACCTGCGTGCCCGCCGTGACCATGGTGGTTTGCGCGTCAATAATCGACGAATGCGGATCGCCACGATAGTCCGTTGAGACCAGCGGTCGCGTTTCAAAAGCCAGGATACCGTTGAGAGGCCCTTCGGCGGCGCTGCGCAAAAGATCGTTCACTTCGTCGACCGAGGTTTCCCGCACAACCTCAAACACGCAATCAGTGAGCGACGCATTCAATAGCGGCACCCGCACGGCGACCCCGTCGAGCTTGCCTTTAAGTTCCGGAAAAATCATCGTGATCGCAGTCGCAGACCCGGTCGACGTCGGGATTAAATTCAGCAGCGCCGAGCGCGCGCGGCGCATGTCCTTCATCGGTTTATCGAGCACAGTCTGTGTATTCGTTACATCGTGGATCGTCGTGATCATACCGTGCTTGATGCCGATGCCTTCATGCACAACTTTGACCACCGGGGCCAGACAGTTCGTGGTGCAAGACGCCGCCGTCACCAGGTCATGGACAGACGGGTCATATAGGTCATCGTTTACACCCATCACAATATTCAACGCATCATCTTTGACCGGTGCAGACACCACGACCTTTTTTACGCCAGCGGCATAGTACGGCGCCAGGGCTTCGCGGGTTTTGAATTTTCCCGAACACTCAATCACCAGATCGACACCCATTGCCGCCCAATCAATATCGGCTGGGTTCGGGATGCGTGAATAGCTGATCTGCTTGCCGGCGATATCTATTCGATCTTCAGCCGGCGCTTCGACGGCGACCGGCCAGCGTCCGTGCACGCTGTCGAAGGCCAGTAAATGCGCCGACATTTCGGCACTGCCGTTCGGCTCGTTGATGTGCACGATGTCCAGCACACCAGCCCCCCATGCCTCACCCGGCGCCGTCAACGCCTCGGCCCGCGCCGGATCAAAGCCCCACGCCGCACGCAGTGCCAGCCGGCCCATGCGGCCAAAACCATTAATGGCAACCTTAACCGTCATTTTGCCTAGGTCCTCTCAACATGGAGTTCATTTGTTTGCTGTCATGGCTGGCATCCGATTGACGTTCAAATGAAATTTCAGTGACAGCTACTAAAGAGGATAAAAAAAAGCCCTCGTCAAAATCACCAAACGCTACTTGTCTAAATATTCTTTTCGGTGCGCCTGCGCGATATAGTCCGCAGACTGCATTTCCATCAGACGCGAAACGGTGCGTTCAAATTCAAATGCGCCGTCGCCTTCGGTATACAGTTCAATCGGCGGCACGGCGGCCGTACAGATCAGATTGACCTTGGCCTCATACAACGCATCAATCAGCGTCACGAAGCGTTTTGCCTCGTTTCGGTTATGCGGGCCGAGCTTGGGAATGCCACTGATCATCAACGTATGGAAACGGCCCGCAATGGCAAGATAGTCGCCAGGGCCGAGCGGTTTTGCGCACAACTCGTCAAACTCGACGAACGCCACGCCTTCGGCCGTCTTGGCGATCTGCACCTCGCGCCCATTCACGGTAAGCGTAGTCGGATTTGCGGTGGCACCGACGGTCAAGCTGGCGAAATCTTCATCCAATTTTTGCCGCGCAGCCTCATCGTCAGGGCTCAAATATGCTTCCATACCTTTAAGCCGTTCCAAGCGATAATCACGCGCTGCCGGCACCTCGATCACCGCCATACGATCCATCAAGATATCGATGAACGGCAAGAAGCGTTCGCGCTGCAAACCGTCTTTATAAAGGTCTTTCGGATGACGATTTGAGGTCGCAACGACCACCGCACCGGCGGCAAACATCGCCTCGAATAAACGTCCTAAAATCATCGCATCAGCAATGTCTGTTACATGGAATTCGTCAAAGCATAGCAACCACGCTTTATCGACGATGACCCGCGCCAACGCCTGCACCGCATCTTTTTCACCACCGACACGGCCAGCTTTCTGGGCTTCGCGGAACGCATGCAAGCGGCGATGCACTTCTTGCATAAAAGCGTGAAAATGGACGCGTTGTTTTTGCTCGACCGGGGCATGCTCGAAAAATAAGTCCATGATCATGGACTTGCCACGTCCAACCCCGCCCCAAAGGTAAAGCCCTTTCGGCACCGGTTGCGGCTTGGCCCCAATGCCGAGGCGCGCGGCCCAGCCTTGTTTGCCCATCTGACCTCGGTATGTCGACAGTGACTGGCCAAGTGCGTCCAGTGCATCCATCGCATGTGCCTGCGCCGCGTCAGCATCGATCTGGCCGCTCTCCACGAGGGCAAGATATTCGCGTTTTGGCGAAGACATTCGCGTGTGCGCCTGCGTCGTCAGGCCGCGCCGCGCGCCGAATCGGCACCCGTAGCAAACATCGTTTCCATCTCGCGCCGCGTACGGTAGGCGACACTTTCAGCTGGCGCTTCAACATCGGTCCAACAGATCACGGCGTCTTTCGGTAGCGGATGTTTAAGGGTTATCCCATGTGCCAGGCCAATCGGTACCGCACCGGCATCCCGAGAATCCGTTGCCGCCATTAAGCGGCCCCATACCGTAAAGCCGCCTTCGCCGTCTAATGTCTCACCGGCTTCAAGGTCGCGTTTAGCGACTGCGACCACATCGCCGGTCCAGCCACGCGGCGCACCTGTGGGCAGCCCCATTAATCCGGCCCAGGCAACACTGATACCGAGCTCCAACCCGATCAAATGATATGGGCGCCACATCGCCGAATACTGGCCGCTGTCATCGGTCAAAAGACCGTAATCAGCAAAGCAACGCTTCACATAATCGCTCGGCGCTTCAAACGTCACATACACGCCCCAACGCAAATCATCTGCGATGTCTTGCCCGTCACGGGCGCGGCTTGAGACAACCTCAACCTGACCTTTGTGATCCAACACCCCGCCGGCACTTTTCGGAATCAATGTCGACGCAAGCTTCGACGTTCCGCAGGGCGGAAATGCGAGGCCGCCGTCGGGCACCCTTAAGTCACATGCATTGGCGACCGCAGCCATTTCGATGGCCAGATCGGAAGAGCACACGTCTGAACTCCAGTCACGTCCGCATCTCGTAT
>ENA-UOXV01005959-UOXV01005959.1-marine-metagenome-genome-assembly--contig:-NODE-5959-length-13048-cov-6.471254_pt1 | contig 13048 bp, 1 predicted proteins | sample MGYA00238165_ERZ766961 | MGnify/ENA primary metagenome ERZ766961 (study PRJEB28924, sample SAMN03173240) | marine metagenome | biome: Marine; feature: Water; material: Subsurface seawater | place: North... | reverse complement strand
AGGTGGATGCAATTTTGGGGTACATCGATCCCAAAAAAAACATCCGAAATGCGGCATGCCAGAGGAGCTGCGTACACCTAATTCGTATATGTAATTCGCCCACGGATTAGACGTAACCGGCCAATCAATTGGCGTACCGCAGTAAGCCGGATCTGTCTGATCCAGGCACGCCGCCTCGGCCACTTCTCGTGCTGCTTTTGCAAGCGGTCAGTAAAAAAACGCAATTCCTACTGTAGTCCTCATTTGTATATCCATCAACGATGTCGGGGGAAAGCCCCGGCGCCACAAGCGTCCTTGAATGGAGCGATGAAGATGCGGGAGAGGTTTACCTTGTCTGCAAAGTCGCCGCCCACGCCTTGACTGCACCCTACGCGAAATTCGCGACAATCCTCCGCGTGGATCGATCCACGGAGACAAAGACACAACGTGCCGAAGGTGTGTCTATTAACAACGACCGCAGCGCCCAGCGGCTGCAGGTCAACGCGCTCGAGGCCATGGCCAACATCCTTCGCCGGAAGGACGAGAAGTCGGACGAGCTCAGAATCGCGATCTTGGCGATGGCGGACGAGAGCGTCCTCGAGTTTCAGGACGCGGACAGCGCGTCGGAGAACTGGATGGAGCTCATCAACGGCTACGCTCCGGGCCACCTCCTCGCGCTGGCGAAGGCGGGGAGCCGCCCTTCCTCGCCGGTCAGGTCGACGAACCCGCCGCCGGCCCCGCTACCTCCGCCGTCTCTCGAGATCCAGGCGGTCACGCACGTCATCCAGGGCGAGGCGCTTTCGGTGGTGCTGCACTGCGCGGAGGGGAGCCCCCCCACGACCAAGTCCTACGTTCTAAACGTCTTCGTCGACGCGCGGGTCTTGCAGAACTGCGTGACCCTCCCGGACACGAACAACGACTTCCACACGTACCTGGGGATCTGGCACATCGACACCGCGGGGGAGGATGCGCCCCTGCCCTCGTCAACGGGCGACCAGGCGATCCTCGACGCCGCCGCCGCGCTCATCCCCATCGGCACCGTGGGGATGACGAAGGCCCTCCACGCGCTACTGGGAGCTGGCGTCTCGGCGTTCGTCACCAACGCGGCGGGTGCGGCGGAGGGAGACTCGGACATCCTGCCCACCTTTCGGGCGGAAGGCGAGAAGTCGACGCACAAGTCGGGCGCGGCGTACACGCGGCTCTGCGCCGGCTGGCGCGCGACTGCGGAGGCGGAGACCGGCGACGCAAAGGTTTCGGACCTCAAGGCCTACACCCACCAGACCTTCAACGGGGGCATTCCATGGACGGTTGTGTCGGTTGACGGGAAGAAACTGCCCACCACGGGCACCGTGCAGGCGCTCGACTTCCTCTCCGACCTACTGGCTGCCGTCGGGTACTCCTCGACCTCTTCCTCTCCGTACAGCATCAAGGCGACGTTCAACGCCCGCGCCGCTGGCACGCGGGGCGATGCGGCGGCGGTGTTCGCGTCTACAGGGCGCACGATGGGCTTCAACTCTGTGAACGAGATAAGCGCCAACGACATGCTCGCGCTGGTGGAAGCCGTCGCGATGGCATGGAGGCGTGAACCTCTGATTTTCTACTGGGGAGTCCACCACACGCGCGCGGCGGTCGCGATCCTTCCCGGGGTGGAGCGCCCGACAAACTCGCCCAACGTGCCGCTGCGGATCAAGGTGAGCAGGGACGCCACCTTCGCCAAGCTCATGGCCGCCATCAGCGCCCAGTGCAAGGGCCCCTTCGTCATCCGCCGCGCGACCCCGGTGGCCTCCCTCGTGTCGACGCTCCCGCTCACCGAGGAGCAGATCAAGACCGACATCCTGCTCTGGTTCTTCCGCCCAGGGGACGTTGACACGGCAGCGGCGCTGGCGGCCGCCATGGTCAAGTGGTCGGTGGAGCACCCGAGGACGCTCCTCGGCGATGCGGGGGGGGCCGTCTCCATCGTCATGGAGGGCTACCACCTCGAGCGCGACACGCTCACGCGGGACGGCCAGCTGGTGGCGTACGACTCCTTCATATCCGACGACGTCAAGTCGATCGATGTGGAGCGTGGCGACAATGCGCGCGGCACTATCATCGCCCACCTACACGGCGTGCGCAACACGATTGACGTCAGGCGGCAGAAGAGCCTCCTCGACTACGTCGCACGGCGTCTGGACTCGGAGCGGACCGGGGGCCTCTACATGCCGGGCAAGCGCGCCCTGCGGCAGTGCCTTCAGTATAAGATGACGGGGAAAAAATCGAAACAGTATGGGATGATCGTGCTTATCAACATCTCAGACGCTGATTTCGTCGCGACGGTGGACCTCGCGGCAGACGAGCGCGACAGGTACGGCACCAGCGGCACCCTCTGCTCGGGCGGCAACAAGAGCTTCAGCGTGCTCACCGTGGAACTGGCGCCCCCTGATCCGGGAAAGCATGCCAACATGTACGCGCTCACGGGCTTAGGCGTCTGCAACCGTTGCTCGCTTCCAGGTCACGAGGCTGTACACTGCCGAGAGTCGCCGGGGGTCTGCCTTCAACGCAGCGAGGGGGGCTTCCTCGGCGGGGGCTGCTGCCGCACTCGAGTCGCGGGCCCCAACGGCCTTGTGTGCCCGTCCGAGATCGAAGGATCGACGCTGGTCTGCGGCTATGGCAACCGCAGGGACCCTGACCACCAGACGCGCGCCAAGGCCCGCTTCCTCCTGTACCCGAAGCAACGCACCGGACGTGCGGCATGGGCCTACATCATGTACTTCAACAAACAGCTCGCCCGGGAAGGCGACCTGCACCTCCCAGGCGACTGCATTCTCCCGCCCAAGCCTCTGCCCACGGTCTCGGCCCTGGCCGCGGCGCCGTCGACGGCCTCATCCACCACCACGAAGGAGGAGCGGCGGCGCTTGGACGAGGCGGACGAGGCCGCGGCAGCAGATCTCGCGGACGAGTTGGATGCGCGAGAGGAACTCAAGGCAGCGATGCGTCGAGAAGGCGTCTGGTTCCCCAACGCGAGAGAGGTCAAGCTCCAGATCGGTGATACCCCGATGCGGGTTGTGGGAGGCCCGATACGGCGCGATCTCGCCTCTGAGCGGACTGTGCATGAGCAGGAGGAGAGCCGGGCACATGGCCTGGTGATGCGGAAGGAGAACCAGGCTGCCATGCGGGAGGGTGGCGGGACGATCTCCTTCCTCGAACAGGCCGGCGCTATGTCAGGCGGGCACATCGTCCAGTTTGGTGACCTCACCGCCCAGGCGAAGGCGGCCGTTGTCTACAAGTGGTCATCCATGAACAGCCAAATTGGCGGCGGGCACCGCGCTGACGGGCTTGCCCAACTCATGGGGATGACTCCAATCACTCCGCGGCGCACGCTCCCGGCCGGGACGGGGATCACTCCTCAGCTGCGGGACATGATGGCGACTCCGCAGCAAGACGGCCGGAAGAAGGGCCGCAACGCTCATAAGAGGCGCTCCATCCTCGACGGCGGTGCGACGTCTGCGAAACGTGGCAAAAAACCTGTGCGGCCGCAGCGCGGCACGACACCCAACGCCCCTGGCGCCCCACTTGATGACGCAATCTGAAGCCCCCGGGCGGCACCAGCCAGCCGTGCGCCTGCCTCTCTGAGGTGGGCGGCTACGCTCCCGGCGACGGGGGCGCGCGGCGTCCCCCCATCTGGGTGACGCCGTCACGGTGCGAGCTGAGAGACAGCAATGGCCATGCGCCGCTGCACGGCGATGCCCCAAGCGGGGCGCCGCCTTGTGGCGACGCGGCCGGCCACAGCGGCACGACCCCGCCCGGGCGCGCCACCACCCATGGTGTGCGTGCACAGGAGGGGTGGGTTGCCGGGCCGGACTTGAGGAAGGGGGGCAGGACCCCCACACGCCCGATCGCCCACGGCGGCGGCGTGGTGGGGGAGCCGCTGGACGCGCTGGCGTGTGCTTCACGCATACGCACATGCCGGCTCCAGCGGCGCAATGCCCCGGCCAACTACCGACAACAACCGCTGCCCCTGAGCGGAGCGAAGGCTTGCGCCTCGCCTCGCCCAGTGGACAGCGGAATGCGATTTCAACAACAAACACAACTGCAGGGGCACCGCCGTGAGGCGGGACTCCCACCGACGATGGCAGCAGAACACACACTGCCTTTCGCCCACTTTATGTGTGGCGGAAAAAACGACGACCCGTGTGGCGAAGTGAACACGGGTCTGGACGACCGAGCGAGACGGACAAACAAGATGCTATTTTACGCAGGCTCGGTCTGGGACGTGGCGGGCCCACCGGAGTGTGAGTCCGCGGCTCGCCTGCCCTTCACCTGCCCTCCAGGCGACGGACGACCCGCGGCACCGGCCGAGGGGGGCGTCCTGCTCAGCTACGGACGGCGGTACAAGCCGATGGGATTGCCGCTGCTAGGGCCCCCCAGTCCCCTGGCTCGGCGGGAGGACGACACAAGCGGCTGCTTCCGGCGCCAGGGCAGCGTGATGCCGGCCGCCCGCGCAGCATCTGGCCGGCACTCGACCACACGTCCACAGGCACCCTCGTGCGCGGCCTCAGCCGTGCTCCCCCTTCTGGAAGGCGAAGTGCTGCAAGAAGCAGTCGTTGCAGGACGGGAGGACGCGGTCTTCACAGGCGATCGACAGCTCGCCCTCTGCCGGGACGAGGCAGCAGAGGCCGCACGCGACGACCTCCTCTGGCCACATGGGCGGGCTCACGCTCGGAGCGGACACCAGATGCGGCGACAGCTCGGTGGAACAGCGTTCGCAAAGAACTGCGCCGACGTCTCCGGCAAGGCAGTCATACTCGGAGAAGTGAAGCTCGCCCCCGTCGTCCCAGGCCGGGCCCTCATCGGAGGAGTCAGGGGACTCGTACTCCGACGAGACGCTCTCTCCGTCGCTGCTCGCGGGGGCGGCCTCGCCGACATGACGACGGCGCTGCTGCCACGCCTCTTGCATAGCCAGCACGGTCTCCTCCGGCAAGGCCCCGTGCAGGGGGTTCTCGGCGCGCAGCGGGAAGTGGTGGGCCCTCCAGGCCAGGTTGAGGCCGTCACAGAGGGCGCGGGGGATCCCGGCGTCGCGGAGAGTGAAGCCCCCGGGGCTGCCGTGAACGCCACCCCTCATGGCTCCGCAACTGCCGCTGACGTTGTCGCACTTCCGAGCCCAACCTCTTCCGAGGCATGGCGAGTGGGCGATGACGGTTGGCTTCCGGAAGCTCGCGCCATAGGCGCAGTAGTGCACGACGGTGCGGGTCAGCGCGGGACTGCTGCCGTCGGCGGCTCCTTCCTCGTCGCCCTCGCCGCCGAGGTCGTCTCCGAGGAGGCCCTCAAGCACGCGCCACAGAAAGCTGCCTCCGGGGTTCTCGATCGTGAACGTCGTCACGCAACCATACGACCGCATGAACCGGATGAGCTCGGCGATGTCGACAACGCAGGCGTCCGCGTTGTGGGCGGCCTCCGTGGCAAGCCCATCGGCGTACGGGCTCAGACGGCTTCGTCCGGACAGCCAACCGCTGCCGCAGCTGTATGTCAAGCAAGAGGGCGACAAGTGGAAGTGGAGTGGGATCCAGACCATGGTGCTGCCGTCGGCGGCGACGAAGGAAAACTCCTCGAGGAAGTAGCCCCACAGGTCAAAGTCGAGGAAGTCGGAGACGACATCTGGCGAAAATGCCTCCTGGACGTCGACCGTGACGGCCCACGTGCGGTACAGGCGCTGCGCCGACATCGCCATGCTCTTGGTGCCGCTGAAGAAGTCTGCCATGACGAAGTCGTCGGAGGAAAGGTCGGCACGGCGCGCGCTGTGCCGCCCGCGCAGGCGGTCCGTCAGCTGCCGGTCCGACAAGCGCGGTGGGTTGTCCCCGAGGATGGCCATGGCGGCGGCATCTCCGTCGCGCAGCCGCCGGCGGCGCCCGGCGCGGCGGGCGTGCTTGGCGCGCGCCCGACGTCGCGCTGCGCTGCCGGCGGCGGGGGCTCCTTCGCGCGCGCGAGCAGGCGGGGGGCTCGTAGCAGCTCGGTCGTCCACGCTGAGGCCGTCCTCGTCCGCCCCGGCACTGGGCGTGCGGCTGGGCGGCTCCCGCCACTCTTCGCTGCTGACGCCGCTGCCAGCGGTCTCCTCGCTGCTTACCCCGCTGCCGGCAGTATCCTCGCAGGAGGAGTCGTCTGCCGAGCTGGGCGCGCTGATGGCGGAGCCGTACGCGCTGTGGGGCTCGCTGCTGGGGCAGACGCCCGGCGCGCTGATGGCGGACGCGCCCTGGTCCACAGCGTCGTCCGAGCTCGTGCGGGCTCGCGGGGTGGCGTCCCAAGCGGTGCTGCACAGGCCGCCTCCCCCGTCGTCGGGCGTGCAGACGCCGCACAGGCACAGGTCAGGCGTCCTTCCCAGCCTGAGCACGCACTCCCTTACAGCTTCGAAAGTCATCACGGCGCTCTCGGTGTGGTAGCCGATGGTGATCTGCGGCGTGTCATACAGGGTCGTGATGTGCAGCACGACGCCAGTGCACTCGCAAGGCTCACCGCCGACGAACTGCGTCACAGCGACGGCGTCGCCCACTGCCAGCAGAGTCCCCCTACAATCTCTTGGCCCCTCGACGGGAACTCCCCGGAGACGGCGGCTCTGGCGTACCGACGCTGCCCTGCGCGACGCCACGCCGGCGGCGGTCACGGTCATCAACACGGCGGCGGCGGCGATGCTGTACCGACGGACGACATCACTGAGGTTGCGGCCGCGGGAGGCCCGGATCACCACGGCACCACCATTAACGGACTGCACGAACCCGTTGTAAGGGAAGTCACTCCCGGCGACGCGAACGCCGTCCCCAATCTGGAGCTGCACCCCGCGGCTGTCGACAGCGGCGCTCGGTCCGTCTTCCCCACCATTCTGACCGCTGCCCGAGGTACTGCCACCGTCCCTGCCCGACGAGATCACGGTTACGACGGCCTCGGACATCATGCGGGAGTAGCGCACCCGGCGTCCTCCGATGTCTATGCCGACGGTGCCACCGCCGGTGGCGGTGACGACCCCAGTCTCCTCGTCACTGCCGGCCAGCTGCACTGTGTCTCCGCGCCGTATGGCCGTCCCCAGCGCATCCTTCACGGGCTCCTCGGCCATGGCTGCTCCCTCGGCGGACTGCGAGAGTGTAATTCTGTCGAGCGCAACTCAACGCCAGCGAACTCAACCGCCGGTACGGGTACCAACTTCTTAGGAACTCGGGTAGGTACACGGCATGAGCTGGACGGTTCCTACTCGCCGCTGCAGCAGGCGGATGCCGCCTTCCGCAGCCTTATCAGGTGCCGCACGGGGCGACGGCGGTGGCGCAGCTGGCGTCGGTGGCGCGCGCGCCGGGCGGCGGAGGCGGGTTGCCGCGTGAGAGCCGGCCTTTCGGCGCGGTCTCCGGCGTGGACCCCGCCCTCACGGTGGGCGGGGGGTCTGCGTGATCGCTTGTCGCAGGCCACGACTGCCCGACGGCTGGCGGTGCGGCCGAGCGGTGGGGGAGCGGCTTGGCAACGCTGGCTGGCGGCGGGGAAAGGAGAGGCGCAGTCCCTTGACGATCCACCGATACGCCCAGGCCTCGAGGCTGACTCGGACAGGGCGGTCACGGCGGGCCTCGACGGCGCGCAGACCACGACAACAACAGACGGGGAGGATACTCCGACGCTCTGGGTCACGCCCTTGCGCCTCCGCGCTGTGGCCCCCGGCCTGGGCACTACCGCGCCGCTGACTATCTCGGACTACAGGGGCCTTGCGCGCACGGACGGCCTTGTCAACGCGGCCGTGATCAATGCATACATGGCCCTCCTCCCGACACAGGGCCTCGCAGTGGCGTCGGCGTTCACCTCAGCGATATTTAGGTCTCCCGAGTTGAGCTCGTACGGCAGGTCCATGCGGACCCTTGCAGATGAGTGCCTCGATGCGACCCTACTTTACATTCCGTGGCGCATCCCAGGGGGGCTGGGACATTGGATGTCAGTGCTAGTGGACCTACACACGTGGCGAGTCCGGATCTTCAACCCGCTCCGTCCCAACGCCTCGGGCCCACGTCGCTCGAGACAGACGGGTATCATCAGGGACCTTCTGGGCGCGCTGCAGAGGCTGATGCGACGCAGGGGGCGCATCAGTTTTACCTCTGCACCCACTACGGACCAAGCAGGCACAGTGGACTGCGGCGTACACTTGATCCTAGCATTCCGCACGCTGACGACGGCCCTCCGCTCACTCCCTGCCGACGGCTGCCTCCACCGGCATCTGGCGGCGCCGCTGGACTCTCATGGAACGAGCGGCCTGCCTGGTCGGCAGGTGTTCCTCACGCACTCCTCTCCTGCGTTGCTGCGTCTGGAACCGGTGGTGCTTCGCCGGCATCTGGCGTTGGAGATCACCCTGGGGGCCGTGGACGTGGCGGTGGCGCCGGCTGGAGCGGAGGCGCTGGAGGTCTCCGCTCCAGCGGAGACGACTGCGCTGGTTCAGGCTGCCCCCCCCTCGCGGGCGGCCCGTACACACCGGCCTATGCCGGCTGCCCTGGAGGAACAACCTCCTCCGCACGAGGACGTGCAGCCAGGCCACGCGGTCAGACATCTTTTGAAGGGACGGCTGAAGCAACACAAGCCGAAAGGCACGGTAACGAAACGCCACCGACGACGGGGGGCTGGGGCAGTGCGGAAGACCCTGCCTTGCGGTGGTGCAGCACCGGTACCCCCCATCGTCCCGTCCATGCTTACAAGTGCGCCGGGAGACCGGCCCGCTTCGAGTACGCACTTCTATGGGCAGAACGTACTTCGGGTCCACATCCGGGAGGCCAACGACCAGTCCCTGATACGCGCTCTCACGTGGAATGTGCGCGGATCTTTGACGGAGGATGGCCTCGACTACCTGCTGAAGCACATTACGCCCGGCGGCGCGGACTGGAGGTCGGTTCCCACGGGAGAGACGCAGTGCGGCGGGATGGATTTTGTGTCCCTGCAAGAGCTTGGCCCGCGGTACGCCGGACGCCAGACGAGGCGGATCTGGCAGAGCGCTCCTGAGGAGGGTGGCACCTCACACCGGACTTCCTGGTGCTGGTGGCACACGGAGTATGTGGCGCTCATCTGGGATGAATGGTGGGACGACCGCCGCCTCGGCCAGCCAGAGATCTCTCCGGATCGACGAACTATCTCAGTGTCCTTCTCCTCCCCTCAAGGGAAGATTCTCGTGGTGGCGCACTACGGGGTTCCCGCCCCTAAGGTGATGGCGGACGCGGGCCCGCAGTCTGCGGGCGCATGCGTCGGCCACCTCCTGGCAGCGCTCCGGCGGCACAGTGGTGCGGCCTTGAAACTGGTTCTGGGCGACCTAAACACGCAGCGCCGCTCGTCACGTATCGACGTCGTGGGCGCAGCCTCGCCGGACGCGGCTGAGCAGTTGCTGGTGCAGACGCAGACGGAGGCAGGGCTAGTGGACCCGGTCGAGGCCATCCGCGGGTCCTGTGCGGTGTCAGCGAGATTGCTGCTGTCGTCCTCCGGGGAGCTGGGGGGGGTTTTCAGCTTGGCGCTCGGCGGCAGCACGACTACGCCTATACCGGTGCAGGCGACTGCGCAGGAAGTCGAGGCTGCCCTACGCGGGCTCCCGGGCATGGGGGGGGTCCGCTGCAGCCTTCTGGACAACGGTGACTCTACGGCCTCTTGGCTCCTCGAGTCTTTGGACGGCGCTAGACTCGAGGGCCTCACTGTATGCACGGACAGCCTCCGTGGCGAGGATCTTCGAGGGAGGTGTACCATGGCTAAGGCCCCGTGGTCTCGGCGCATCAGCCAGGGAGGGAACAGGACCCGGCCGGACTACACTCTAGTCGGCGGTGACTGGGCGAAATTCAAGATTCGCAGGGCTGGCATAGCCCAGGACCTCGCCGACGCTCAGGCATACAGCGACCACCGGATGGTGGCCGTGGAGGTCAAGGCAACCAGACGCCTCCCCCGTGTCCGATCAGAGAGGGTGCGGCCTCCGGGCTACTTCACGACGCGCGATGCGGCTGATGAGGACTGGCTCGAGTGGGACGACCTGGTGGAGAAGATACAACTCGACGCTCCCAGTCAGGGCTCGTGGGAGACTGGAGGCAGGGCTTACTACGACTGCCTCATAGCGCGTCTGAGCGAGGCAGGATCGAAGGCTTTTGACTCGCCCGGCTCGGTCCGGAAGATCATCCGCCCCTGGTGGGACAAGGTGGCGGGGCGGATGCGCTCCCAAGTCGCGTCCGCTCTTCTGACGCGGTCTAGGTGTGACGCGCTGGCGCGGGCACGACCACACCAGGTCGACCGCTCCTGGAGACGCCTACTTGCGGTGCGGTCGGAGCGGCACCTCCCGGAACCGATAGCCGCCCTCATGGAGGATGGCAGGGAGACCGACGTCCCTGCCCTCGCCTCAATGATAACAACCACTATCCTGTCCCTCCGCAAGGACTTGAAGTACAGGAACAGGCGCCGGCGCATGAAGAGCATGTACACTTCGCGACAGCGTGAGAAGGGGCTCGCCATGTCGGAGCGGGCGAAGCGTGCGCTTCGAAGAACGATGGGCGGCAGGGACCCCTATGTGGCCAAGATCCCGGACGGAGATGGCGGCACGTTCCTATCCACGGACAAAGAGGTTGTGAAGCGCGAGTCGGGCAAGATGGCGCGGCGGTGGTTCAACTCGGACCGGAACTGGTCGCGGTATGTTGTCCGTTGGAGGGCAGGAGTCGAGGAGGCCGCGGGGGATGCAGTCCTGGCTGCTCTCCGAGCCCGGCCGGGGGCGGAGCCCGTGCCGGTCGAGGAGGCGGCGGTGCGGTCCAGACAGGCCCTTGCCGGTGGAGGCCGGAGTGACCTGGTGCTCCTGCCCGCGATGGACGTCGCTTGGATGGCCGACCACTCGGACGTCCGGTCCATCACGCTGCACTCCTCTCCCTATGCGGTCTGGTACAAGCCTCGGGCAGAGCACTTCGGAGTCGGGGGGCCGGTCGAGAAAGCTAGGGAGACCGACTCCGGCTGCGCCATGCCGCAGATTGCCGCCACTGCGGACTCGGCGATGGGGCGAATAGAGACGTACTGGATGACGCACGGGCAGCGAAAGGTGGTTGCCGCGGAATCCAAGTACGTCCTGGCAGTGCTCCCAATGCCGCCGATGGTTTTCTATGACAACGCGCCGGCGGTACGATCTGGCCTCCCGCTGATAGTGCAGAAGGCTTTCGCGCTGGCGGCGCACGACGGCGACGAGGACGGCGTTGGCCCCTGCGGGCACTGGGTATGCCCGAAGAAGCAGCGGCACTTCGACAAGCTCATGCGCCCGAAGGTGTTCAGAGTGCTGTTTGACCAGGCCCTCTCCCGTGTCAATCCGAAGGCGGCGCCCGGGGCTGACTTCCTCACGGCACCGATGGCTACGCGGCTCCCCGAGGGACATAAGCAAGGCCTCTCCGAGTACATGCGGCTTGCGATCGTCAACATGGACCTCTCTACACGGCTCACAATGACGATCCTGAAATGGCTGCCCAAATCAGCGGACGGCGACCCTTGGGTGGATAACACCTCACGTGACTTTCCCCGCCTCCGCCCAGTGGGGCTAAACTCGGTGTTCTCGAAGGTCTTTGAGTACATCTTGTTCGAGGTCCAGCTCCGAACCAACTCCGACGACATGCGACAGATCGACGCAGGTATGTATGCGTGGTTCCGCGGACGGCGGGCGACGTCGGCCGCGCTAAAACACGAACTAATCTGCGAGGACAGCCGCAGGAGCGGACGACCACTCCACCTGGTGAGCCTAGATGCCCGGCACCAATTTGACATGTGTCACACGACCACCTCCGTCATGGTGGAGCGGGCACTCGGGTACCCTCCCGCAATCTCTGCGGCGAAGGCATCGGTCAAGGCAGGGGGGATACGAGTGCGGACAGAGTTTGGGCGGTCTTTTCACTTCTTCCCAGAATGTGGGCTCGGCCAGGGGCGCGTCGAGGCAACCGGGGACTCCAACCGCCTGGACACGTGCTTGCTGTGGGCGGTGTCGAAGGGCAACCCTTACGTGGCCTTCGCCGGAACGCCCTGGTCGACGGCTGTGTCGTGGATCTACTATGCAGACGATCGCAACTTGTATGGCCTACCCCCAGGGATTGACGGGGGAGCTGGTCTGCAGGAACAGGTGGACGAGACTACCGCCTTCCACCACTTCAGCGGCGGCAGCCTCACTGCCTCGAAGTGCTGCCAGCGCTCGGTGTTCCTTCCTGGAACGGCGCGAATACGTCCGGTAAGAGACGTGGCGTCTGGCGGCCTGCGCCCCATCCCATACATCTCCTCGGCTACGCCGGTGCGCTATCTAGGGTTCTACTCCGACCTGGAAGGTCGGTCCACAGCGGGTTCCTCGGCCCTGCTCAAGCGCCTCAGCGACGATGTGGGGAACCTGTCCCGGCCGACAGTGCTGTGGGCGCCTGCTAAGTACGCGGTGAATCACATGCTGGCGGGGGTGGTTGGATACTCCTCCCTCCTCACGCGTGGGGGGTCTGCAGCGGCACTATCGGTCGACAAGCTGGTGGCGAAGATGGCGCTCCACAAGCTTGGGGAGCGCAGCTCTAACTCCTCCGATTTCCTGTGGGTCAGGGGCGGCATTGGCATGGGGCTGAAGTCGGCGCTGGACACGTGGTCGCTCCGGATGGTCACCGAGCTCATGCACATCGTTGACGAGTCAGCGACGGAGGCGTACCTCGGGCAGCCGGGCGACCAGCGCGAAGACCGCCGCCTGCTCGAAGGGGCAGCACATGCGTACTCGCGTGAACGTCTCACCACTCTCCCCTTTGGGCGCCCACGGCGGCGGGCGGATGGGAAGCTCGTGAGGGGGGATGGATCGGTGTGTGAGAGGCTTCACGCCGCACTGAGCCACATCGGATTCACGCTGGTGCCGAAAGATACACCCGCACGTAGGCCGCGCGGCGAGGGCGGCCGGCCGGGTGTCTCGGCTGACGGGGGCCGCTATGCGGACTGGCGCCTGGCAGACGTGCTGCCGCTCCCTCTACTCGAGGACACTCATCGGTGGCGGCTGCGATACTCCCTGGAGTGGATCGGGCAGATGATGAGCCAGGACGGCCTCTGCCTTGACACGGAGGACAGATGGCTCGTG
>ENA-UOXV01005957-UOXV01005957.1-marine-metagenome-genome-assembly--contig:-NODE-5957-length-13051-cov-6.413589_pt1 | contig 13051 bp, 10 predicted proteins | sample MGYA00238165_ERZ766961 | MGnify/ENA primary metagenome ERZ766961 (study PRJEB28924, sample SAMN03173240) | marine metagenome | biome: Marine; feature: Water; material: Subsurface seawater | place: North... | reverse complement strand
TAAATATTTATTACCAATCCTACTATCAGAACCTATTGCTGAAAGAATTTTAGTAGAATCTATTCTATTATTTTGATTATCCGCAATTTGAGATATTGTATTAGAAAATGAAATTTTCATTGTAACATAACAGTTGATTGCTAGTTTTGCAATTTCAGCTTCTTTATAATTTAAAAAATTTAATTTTATTTTATTAATCTTATTTTTATAAATTTTTTTTAAAAAGTTTTTATAAAAAGAAATATTTTTTTCTTTGGCGCCAACAAGTAGTAAATCAGGTTTTTCCAAGTCATTTACAATAGACCCTAATGCAATAAAATATGGATTATATATTAATCTATAATCGCTAATATTTTTCATTTTATATTTCTTAAAAATATAATCTATTATCTTATCGCAAGAACCTGGTGAAACTGTACTGGTGATTATTATTGTGTGTTTTGTATTTTTTTTTTTTAATATTGGAAAAATACTATCAACAGCGCTCAATATGAAGCTCAAATCAAAACTATTATTTTTTAATGATGGTGTTGGAACAACCAAGTAACTTAAGTTAGTTTTAAGTATAGCATCTTTAATATTATAGACATATTTAATTTTATTTTTTTTTATAAAATTTTTTGTACTCTCTTCAAAAAATATAGGTTTTTTTTTTTCAAATCCATTTAAAATTTTTTTATTACTATCATATGCATAAATTTCAAAACCTTTTCTTGAAAGAAAAAAACCTGTTGATGAACCAAGTTTACCAAATCCAATTATCGATATTTTCATTTGTTTTGTATAATATAAGTTTTTTTAAATTCAATTAGTTGTTAATAAAAGTGTAAGACTTATTATTTTGAATTAATTAAGATATTTCTTAGAAATAGTTGGAATATGTTTCCATTCTATGAATTTTATTAAATTTTCCGTAAAGTTAGGTGTATTTTCAGAAAATTCCCATGCTGATGTTCCTTCTTTTAGAAGAAATCTATCCAAATAAGGTTCAAATTTTCTTGTGAATTGAATGCCATGTGCGCGACTATATAAACACATATTGGTTGAAAAGCCTGCATAAATGACTTTTTCAATACCTTTAGATTTAAGCGTCCAAAATAGCATAATAGTTTGAAGTTTATGAGGCAATCTAAATGTCCAAGATAAATCAAGATCTAATTTAGTGTTTATTATATCAGGGTAAGTTTTTGAACCATTTGCAGAATGTATTATTAATCCATCTCTTTTCCTATGTTTATTAATTGTTGGTACAATAGTTTCATTAATAATTTTTTGATTAACACTTTTAACCACATCATTTTCTAATTCTTCTAAATCCCAAACATCTATTAACAGAATAGCAGTTGTCTTTGGACAAATCTTAATTTCTTTAACGCTCTCTATCCAACTATCCCTTGTTTCAATAATTTTTTTTTTCTGAATTGGTTTTCGACTTAATGATTTTGCTGTGATTAAATCAGAAGAGTTGCAGATACTCTTTTTTTTAAAACTCCAAAATAAATCAATTGTTTTATAAATATATCTTTCTTGAGTAGAGTGAAATAAAGCACCTAAAAAAATTCCAAACACTAATAAAAAAACTGCAGTTAACTTTGATTTTATAAAATTCATAAGTTTTTTTTAAATAAAATAAGTACTGTCTTTATCTTCAATTAATCAAACTATATTTTTTTTCTATTTATGTATAGCTAAATATCTTTTTATTCTTTTAAAATTCTTAGTAAGGTTTTGTAAAGGTTTTTTTATGGGGATTAGTTGTTAATATAAAGTTAAGTGAAAATTGTATACTCCTACAACTTTTCTATATTTCTTTTATATTTTTTGAATTCATAAATAATTTATTCGATTTTTTTAGCTCTTGATAGGTACCTTGACTCACAACTTCTCCCTTTTCTAATAAAAAAATAGTATCACAATTTTCAATTGTACTTAGTCTATGCGCAATCATTATAATTGTAATCTTTTTATCTAAATTATTGATAGTTTCTATGACGGCTCTTTCTGTAAGGTTATCTAGTGAGCTAGTAGCTTCATCAAGAATAAGCAAGCTAGGTTTGTGATAAAGAGCTCTTGCAATTCCTATACGCTGACGCTGCCCTCCTGACAGTCTAACACCACGCTCACCAATGGTTGTATCATATTTGTTTGGTAACTCATTCATCACAAATTCATGTAAATTTGCAATTTTTGCAGCATTTTGCATCGCATTATAATCAATGTTTTCGGCTTCAATACCAAAAGCAATATTTGCTGCAATACTAGTGTCTGCTAAATATATATGTTGAGGAACATAACCAATATTTTTTTGCCAGGATCTTTTATTATTTTTATTAATAATATTTTCATCTACGCTTAAGGTTCCTTGACTTGGATCTAATAACCCTAAGATCAGATCTACTATGGTAGTTTTACCACTTCCTGTAATTCCAACAATTCCAACCTTACTAAAAGCCATTATCTTCAAATTAATATTTTTTAATGTTGTTCGCTTTGTATTTTGATAAGTAAAATGCACGTTATCTAATTTTATAGAGTTTACTAAAGGGATGGTTGGTAAGTTTATCTTTTTATCCGTTGGAAATTTTAATTCCATAAAATTCTTATGTAAAATATCTAATGAAGTTTTTGAAAAACGAAGTTGTGTAAAAGATGCGTAGATTTGCTGCATAGCTGGAAGCAGACGATAACCGGCGAAGGCATAAAGAGCAATAATTGGTACAATATTTATAAAACTATCATCCTGTTTCATTAAAACCAATATAAGAAAAATCATACCTCCAAACGCAATTCCTTCTAGACCAAAGCGAGGTAAATCAGATATCATTCTAAATAAAGATTGGTTTTTTGCATAAATTAGCGCAGGTTTTGAAAAACGTTTTGTATAAATCTCTTCTAAATTACTAATTTTTATTTCTTTAACAGCACTAAAAGCTTCCATTACCGTCATAAAACGATCTGTATTTGCTTGAAGACGGCCAGAACCAATAAGTGAAAGAATTTTTTTCACTGAATAAAAAACAATCCCATAAGCAAGTGATAGAAATAACCCAATACTAATTGCTAATATCGGGTCAGTTAAAATAAGTAATATCAGAATAGCTAAAGTTAATGTCATTTGACTAATAAGATTTATCGTTGGAAGTATAGTCTGGTAAATAATTAAATTCACTTCTGATAAAATACCTTTGCCAAGATCAGCACTATGTTGATTTAGAAACCATTTATACGGTTGATGCAAATAACCTTCAACTAAACGTCGACTAATGTTGTATTCCTGTAACAAAGCAAAATGAACTTGAGCATAATGAGTAAAGGCTCTAAAAATTAAAGAAAATATCAAAAATAAAAAAACTCCAAAACCAAGCACAAACAGAAATTGTTTAACATTGGTAACTCCCAAAACACTTGATGCTTGGTAAATATAGTTAAGGAGGATGTTGGTTTCAACTAATTGAGGATTAGCTAATACTGTTAAAAATGGCAGAATTGAAGCTATACCTAACATATCAAAAGAAGTCGTAACTAAAATCAAAAATAATAAAAGAAAAACTTTTTTTTTCTCTGTTGGCTCAAGTAAGTCAAATATTTTCTTTAACATTTTCATAAATTTTATAGGCTTGTGGCTAAAACCATATTTAAAATATTATCCTAAATTAATAAAAAAAATTTAATTATTTTTTTTAATCTGCTGATAAATCCAATGATATGTTTTTTCTAATCCCTCTTTTAAGGGCAAACTCGGCTGCCATTTAAGTTCTTTGTTTATCAAGCGATTATCTGAATTCCTTCCTCTAACCCCTAACGGGCCATCAATATGGTTAATTGTCAATTTTTTGTTAGCTATCTCCATAATCATTTCTGCTAATTGATTAATACTAACCATTTCTTCTGATCCTATATTTACAGGTCCTGACCAATCACTTCTAAGTAATCGAGTAGATCCTTCTAAACACTCATCTATGAAAAGAAAAGATCTAGTTTGTAAACCATCTCCCCAAATATCAATTGACCCTCCATCTTCCGCTTGAGCAATTTTTCTACATAATGCTGCTGGAGCTTTTTCTCTACCTCCATCCCATGTTCCCTGTGGGCCAAAGATATTATGATATCTAGCAATTTTGCAATTTAATTGATAATTTTTGGCATAAGCTAGATACAGTCTTTCACTAAAAAGTTTTTCCCATCCGTAATCACTATCAGGATTTGCAGGGTACGCACTCTCTTCTGAGCATAGTGGATTGTTAGGATCTAATTGATTATGTTCGGGGTAAATACAGGCAGATGAACTATAAAATATATTTGAAATATCTCTTCTTTTGCAGGTTTCCAATACATTTAAATTAATCAATCCTGAATTGTGCATAATATCAGCATCATTTTCTCCAGTAAAAATAAATCCTGCTCCACCCATATCCGCTGCTAATTGATACACTTCGTCAAATTTTTGATCAAAGGCTCTTTCACAAAAAGAAATATCTTTTAAATCTCCTTGCAAAAAATCGTCTGCTGAAGTTTTAGAAAATTCAGGAAATTTTAAATCAACTCCCCTTACCCAAAAGTCTTCTGATTTTAATCTTTGAATTAAATGATTTCCAATGAAACCACCTCCTCCTAAAACAATTGCTTTTTTCATATTTTTATTAGTTGCTGAATTTTAAACATTTAATTTAATTAAGTAATAAAGCCTACCTAGCATTTCTCTTATAAATAATGAAGTGTTATTTAAAGCATATGTACTTGGGATTAAACTTAAAAATGTTAATTTTGAATGACCTTTTTTAAAATCTACTGGAATTGGATATATATTCAAATCTTTTGATGTAAAAGTCGCAACAGCACGAGGCATATGAAAAGAAGATGTTACCAGACCAAATATTTCTTTAGTGCCAATCATATTTGAAATCACTTCAGCTTCTTGTTCAGTATTATAAACTTGTGAAGTTAATATTATATTTTCAGGCTTTACACCATTTTCAATTAAGTATTCTCTTAAAAATACCCCCTCAGACACTCCTAAAGACCAAGGCATTTTACCTGCTGTTAAAATTATATTTTTAGTTTTACCTATTTTGACCAATTTTAAACCTACTATTATTCGGTCTACAGATTCATTAAACTCATATTTAATTTTCTTATTAGGCATTAATATAGGCCTGACCATCCCACTTAAAATAACAATATTGTTAAATTGAGGTAGAGACTCTAAAATAATTGGTGGATATTTTTTTTCTAGTGAGGATATAAGGATCCTAGCTATAATTGGACTACTTAAAATAATTATCATAAAAAATAATAAAATTAATGGCCATTTCTTTTTTAAAACAAAGGAAACAATTACAATATATAAAATAAGCATAATTGGACTTACTAAAGCTGGAAGTAATTTGTGTAGATAAATCATGAAATTAAATCATATTTTTATTAAATTTGAAAAAAATAAGAAATCTAAAATTAATTTAGAAATAAACTCACTGCCATGATAACCTAAGTGGTCATGATCAGAATATAATATTTTGTCATTTATGATTGTAATGCATTTTTTCCTGTCTTTACAAAAAAATTTTTCTGGATAAAATTTATAAACATTTTTGTGTTTAATTGAATCTAGTAATCTTTTGGAAGATTCATTTCGAGAAATATAATCTTCATAATTAATATAAAAATTAAAGTTATTTTTATAAATATTTTTCTTATATATTTTTGGAATATGTTTTTCACTTTCTGGTATTGGATAAATTAAAACAAGTTCATGTCCCTGATTTAATATATCGTAAAAAGTTTTTTTTAATCCTGTTTTAAAGTCAACACCAGATTTTGACAGCATTGAAGGCAAACTCAGTTCATAACCTGGGTCAGCTTTTGTTTTTCCTTCAATATAATATGCATAACGAGTAAGATATATGATCAATGATGGTTTTGTATAACTATCAATATAATCTCTTATATTTTTCATATAGTTATTGTTGCAAGCTTGTCTTTCGTAATTATAAAAATTTAAAGTATATGGACAACCAGGCGGAGTTATAACAGTTACAGGATGATCTTTACTTACAAGTTCTGTAGTTAGTGATTTTGATATTGCAGCTAAATGTGAGGTTCCTAGCAAAATAATTTTTTTATTTTTTCCATTTAAATTAAACTGACAATTATTAAAATCTAAAGAATTTCTTTGGCAAGAATTACCGTCATTTCCTACTTGAATTGATCTAGAAAAATTTGAATATTTTTCATTAAACTTCACATCAAGTTTTTTGTAAAAATTGTATTTATTTTGAAAAATAATTAATTTATTAATAATTGAATTTGAAATATTAGAATTATTTTTAATTAACAATGACGAAAGTCCAAATAACAATGAAATTATGAAGATTAATAAATTCAATTTATTTATTTTAGATTTATTCTTAACAAATAACTTTTGATTAATTTGATAAAGACCATGCGAAAAAATAAATATTAAAATGATTGAAATAAAAACTGCACTAATTTCATTAAAGTATAGGGTGCTGAAATATATAAATGGCATATGCCAAAGATAAATTGGATAAGAAATTTTTCCTAAACTAACAAGAGAACTTGATGAAAATATAAAAATTCTTGTATCTTTTTTTTTATTCATAAAACCAATTAACATTAGCCCTGTAGATAAACTTACAATCAATGTTGACGAAATATGGTTTAAATAATTTGGAAATATTTGCCATAATATCAAAAACAAAGTTCCAAAAATAATAAAGATGTAACTATGGTCAATTTTATAACTTCTAATAAAGAAATAAATATTTGCTCCCAATAAAAATTGCCAAAATCTTGAAAATATAGAGTAAAAATTACTTAATTCACTTTCGTTATAATGTCCAAATAAATATGCCGAATATAATATAATCAAAAAAACTAATGAAATATAAAAAAGTCTATAATTATTCAGTTTAAAATAATTATCAATCTTAAAAAAAATTTTTAATAAAATTGGATAAAAAATATAAAATTGAATAATTACTGAAAAAGCCCACAACGGTAAAAAAGGATTTATATATTTTTGATTGTTGTAGTCATGTTCTTGACTTATTAGATAAAGATTCATTGTTGAGCTTGTTGATGAAAAAAATGATTCAAAAAAAATACTATTGTTATCATACTCACCAATCACCAAGTAAATAATTAAAATTATAAATGAAGAAATTAAAAGCTGAGGATATAAACTGTTCAATCTTATAAAGTAAAAATGGAAAAGACTAAAATTGAGTCCTTTTGAATAAATGGTTTTAGTTATTAGAAAGCCTGATAATACAAAAAAAATATTTACACCCCCATATGATAAAAAACTGTTTTCAAAGTGTGAAATAACAATTATTAAAATTGCTAATCCTCTCAAAGCATCTATTTCTTTATATTTTTCCAAAAAATTTTTTATTTCAAAATTTTAATTTCTATAAAACATGTTTCTTTAGCTTTGCGGGCACCCCATAATAAAGACCGTTAGGTTCAGTGCTCTTTGTAATTAAAGATCCTGCTCCAATAAAACAATTTTCTCCTAGAGTATTACCGCACACAATTGTTACATTGGCTCCAATACTGGCACCTTTTTTCACTAAAGTTTTTAAAAAATTTTCTTTTTGCTCAATATTTGCCCTTGGCATATTAACATTCGTAAATACCACTGATGGCCCAACAAACACATCGTCTTCAAGCGTTACTCCCTCATAAATAGAAACGTTATTTTGAATTTTACAACCATTTCCTATGATAACACTTTTTCCTATAAAAACATTTTGTCCAATAGTTACATTTTTTCCAATTTTTGCCTGATCTGATATATGGGAAAAATGCCATATTTTTGTTCCCTCACCTATTATAACATTTTTATCTATAATCGCTGTTTCGTCTACAAAATAGTTCATAATTCACAATATCACTTATTTTGATATAGAACAATTTTATCTAAATCTATCGCTAATTTAATAGCTTTTTTGACTATATTTAACCCAAAATCTTTTTTTTCTATAATTGCTTTATAACTATCAGTATGAGCTTGTTCAAAATTTTTTACTAAATCCATCTTTTTATTATCTATAATAAAATCTCTAACTACTTTTTTATTTTTATATTTTTTTAAATCCTTTTTATCTATTGAAAGATTAAAATTAGCTTTAGCATTTTTAAATTCAATTGATCCTTTAACACTATAATCATTTTTTTTACTTATATTATATTTTAAATAATCTCCAAATAGATAGCACAAAACATCAAGTAGATGAATTCCTATATTAAATAAAACACCACCACTTTTTTTAATATTCCCTTTCCATGACTTTTGATACCACTGACCCCTTGGAGTAATATAATTAATGAGCACATTGTGGTTTTTTTTTGATTTTTGTATTTCCTTATATAGACTCTTAATAACCTCTAAGGTTCTAAGCTGTAAGATTGTGAAAACTTTTTTATTGTACTTTTTTTCAAGCTTTTCAATTTGCTTTAAATGATAGTTCGTTAAAACTAGTGGCTTTTCACAAATAACATTTGATTTATTTGATAAAGCAAATTTGATATACTTAAAGTGGGTGTAATTAGGAGTTAATATAACAGTATAATCAATTTTTTTTTTAGAATTAATAAATTTTTTTTTAAATGCATAAAAGTCATTAAAAAATAAACTGTTTGGAAAATATTTATCTAGAATACCCACAGTATCACTTTTATCATATGAAAATAATAAATTATTTTTTGTATTTTTGATAGCTTGCAAATGTCTAGGAGCAATGTACCCTGCCACACCAATACAAGCAAAATTTAAACTCATTATAGTTGAAAAAAATTATAGTTTTTTTTAATTAAATCTTTTTCAAGAAAATTATTTTTTATATCAATTAAAATTTTTTTATTTTTATTCTTAAATAAAGTATCATAATAACTTAATTTTTTAATGAACTCTTTATGTGAAACAGCAAGAATAATTGCATCAAAATTTTTTTTATTGATGTCTTGTGATTTACTAATAGAAATTCCATGTTTTTCTTTAACTTCTTCTTTAGATACATGGCTATCAAAGATCTCTAACTTTACATTCCACTTTTTTAGTTCGTGAATAATATGAATAACTTTAGTATTTCTAAAATCTGGTATATTTTCCTTAAAACTAAAACCTAAAATCGCTATTTTAGCTTTGTTGTTTGGAATTTTTTTTTTTGATAGCAGTTGTAGTGTTTGTGTTGCAATGTATTTTCCCATATTTTCATTGATATGTCTTCCTGATAAAATAAGTTGTGGAAAATAATTCTTTTGTTGTGCCTTGAAAGCTAAATAATAAGGGTCAACGCCAATACAGTGTCCTCCAACTAGACCAGGTTTATAATAATGAAAATTCCACTTAGTGGAAGCCGCTTTTAATACCTCATTTGTTGGGATCTTTAGTTTATTAAATATAACACTAAGTTCATTAATTAATGCAATATTCACATCTCTTTGAATATTTTCAATTACTTTTGCACTTTCTGCTATTTTTATACTTGATGTGGTGTAAATTTTTTTACAAATAGTTTGATATAATTTTTTGACGATAGTCGTTATTTTTGGATTATTTGAACCTACAACTTTAGTTATAGTCTGAAGTGTATGAGTTTTATCACCCGGGTTTACACGCTCAGGAGAGTAAGCAACAAAAAAATCTTTGTTGTTTAGTAGTTTTGAATACTTTTCTAATAATGGAATACAAATCTCATCTGTACAACCAGGGTATGTTGTTGATTCATAAATTACAATAGATCCCTTAGAAATAAACTTCGCTACTGCTATTGTTGATTTTTTTAAGAAAGAAAGGTCAGGTTGATTTTGTTGATTAATTGGAGTTGGGACCGTGATTATAAAATATTTTTGTTTAGCAATTTCATTAATTTGATTTGTAAAATCTAAATGTTTATTTAGAATTTCTTTTTTAAAATGCTGTTTATTGTCATCAAATCCTTTTTTCAATCTTTCAATTCTTTTTTTGTTGATATCATAAGAAATCACTTTAAATTTTTTAGAAAATTCGATGGCTAATGGGAGCCCTACATATCCTGAACCAATAATAGCAATGCTCATATAGTTTATTTTATGATATTTTAATTTTTATTGTTAAAATTAGTTTAAACATTCTATATTTAAATATATTTAAAAGTTTTACCACTTCAGATAAAAATTATTATACTTTTTGGAAGTATAGAAACGACCTGTTTTATTTTTACTAATAAATTCAAACATTTTTAAAACCTGATTTTCTACACTATAAAAAGACCTATATGAAAAGTCACGATTAAATCTTTTTAAAGTTATTGAATAACTTCTTGGATCGTCAATCTCATCGTGAAATTCAATAGAAGTTTTTTTAACTTTATGATTTAAACATTTTATAATTTTTCTTGCAATCTGCTCCATACTTAAATTGCTATTATCAGAGCCAATATTGTAAGTTTTATTTTTATTAGAAATTGTTTGACATATTCTGTAAATATTTGCTAAGTCTTCAGCTGATAAAAGTGGCCTCATACTCTGCGAGTTAAATACGGAAACTTTGTTAGTTTTAATTAAATCTAATGTCATTTTATTTACAACTAAGTCAAATCGTTGTCTCAAACTTGTCCCAAAGATTGTTGGGAGTCTTAAAATAATAATATTTTTTTTCTCAAAATTTTTTAAGATATTCTCACATTCTATTTTTGTTTCTGCATATAAAGATTGTGGATTTAATAATCCTGTTTCGCTAACAGGATTTTCTACTAAACCATATACAGAGCATGACGAAGGATAAATAACTTTGTTATTTTTAAATTTAATGTGCTCTAAAATTCGTCTTAGTGAGTCAATATTATTTATTAATGTTTTATTCTTATCTAACCCACAAACTGGATCCCCCACTAAGCCAGATAGTGGATAAATAAAATAAAAATCATTTATAATATTTTTTAAATTTTTATAATTTAGAATATCAGCATTAATAATCTTTAAATTTTTATTATTTTTTAGTGTTTTAAGAGAGTCTTTGTTGTAAATAAAATTATCTATCACTGTAACTAATTGGTTCATTTCTAATAATTTTTTGACCAACAAAGATCCTGTGTAACCTGCACCACCTACAATTAAATTATTAATTTTCATTAATATTTAATTTTTGAATATCTAAAATTTTTAAAAATAATTATAACAATAGCCAATAATAAACCAATCAGTAGTCCTATTTGCGTATAAATTAATGTCAAATTTTTGCTATCTTTATTAATAGCCATTTCTAAAATTGGGTTCCAGTCAAGCTTCAATTTCTTAACTAAGCTTATTCTATTTTTTATATTATTTTCTGTAATAAAAAAATTATTATATCCTTCAGATAGTTCTAAATTATTCAATTGATAAATAATGTTTTCTCTTTCTGCTAGAATTTTATTGTAATCTTCAGTTTTTTTTAGGTTCTGCATTTGGTTATTAGTCTCTTCAATTTGACTGATCAATTCATTATAGTAACTTGTTTTTTCTATGTTATCAAAATTACTTTTTATTATTCTAATCTTCGAAGATATTACTTTAGCACCTTCTTTATATAATAAATCTTTAGGTTTATCAAAAACAGAATATTGATTCCCATTTAAATTGCTCGTTTGAGTATTTTCTATTAAGCCAGCTTCTCTAGCCACAATCAAAGCTTGTTCGTGGTTATGTAGGGTAATTTCTAAATTTCTAGTTTCTCTATCAATATATTCTTTAATCTTTAATCTTAAATTAAAAATTTCTGTTTCTAGGTCTTTTTTTCTGCTTTTAATGAATTGTTCTAGATCAGATTCTTTCAATAACAGTGAAGTTTCTAGGTTTTTTTTTGTATTTTTAATGTGGTCTTCTTTTAATTTTTGTTGGTTTTCTAATTCTATTTTTAAATTATTAATTAACCTTTCTTTAATTCTATCAAATTGCTGCTTGCTAATATAATATGCATAATCATTCAAAAATTGTGCCCCATCAATATTCTCCCCATATACTAAACTATACTCTTTGTTTTTACTTTTTTTTTTACTTATTTCAGTAAACTTATTTTTAAAGAAAGATTGTAAATTTATATTATTTTTTTCTACTTTTTCTTTTAATATTTTATAGCTGGGGTGATTTATTGAAAATTCTGAAATGTTTGTAGAAGAAGATAATTGGTCTAAAAAGCTAGAATAATAATCATCTTTAAATTGTATATAATCTTCTTTAGAAAAATAATTTTTAAAATTTGTTAAAAAATATAAGCTTGGTTTTTGAAATGTCACAGTTGTTTCATATTTTTTGGGTAGCTGCAAACTGTATAGAAAGGCTATAATAGCTATTAACAAAGAAGTGCCTAATAAAATAGTTTTTTCATTTATCAATATTTTTGCTATTTTTATAAAATCAATTTCAATGTCATTAGATTTAGATTTTTTCATAAATATAAAGATTCTTCTATAAGTTTAAAAAAATATATAACATAATATTTTGATTAAGATTAATTAAATTCTTTATCTGTTTCATTCAAATAATGATTATTTAAAATACGTTGAAATTAACATGATTATTATAAGAGAAAATTATAATCGATAATACTTGTTTTTAACAGTTTTATATAATTTTTTGTCAAGATTTAAAGCTTTTTTCAAATTCCTCAATATGAGATCGACTGATATCAAAAACAATAACTTTATATATTTTTTGCAGACTCTATGTTTAAAGTAAGTCCAACATATCTCAAACCAATGATTGCTATTTTAGTTTGTGATTGATTCATTATTATAATCTAAATACCATTTAACAAAATTATTAATTCCGTCTTTGTAGTTAGTTTTTGGTTTATAGTTTGTTAATTTTTGTAATAGAGACGCATCAGCCCAAGTTTCAGTAACATCTCCTTTTTGCATGGGCATATAGTTTCTAATTGCTTTTTTATTAAGACTTTCTTCAATTGCTTCAATAAAATCGATTAATTTTATCTTATTAGAGTTTCCAATATTTACTATTCTAAAAGGTGCTACAGGAGATAAGCTATCATTTTCTGAAATTTTTTTAT
>ENA-UOXV01005952-UOXV01005952.1-marine-metagenome-genome-assembly--contig:-NODE-5952-length-13059-cov-5.127269_pt1 | contig 13059 bp, 10 predicted proteins | sample MGYA00238165_ERZ766961 | MGnify/ENA primary metagenome ERZ766961 (study PRJEB28924, sample SAMN03173240) | marine metagenome | biome: Marine; feature: Water; material: Subsurface seawater | place: North... | reverse complement strand
ACATTCCAAAAAATAAAGTTCGAATTGTTACTGCAGCATCTCTATTTGACGGGCACGATGCCGCCATCAATATCATGAGAAGAATTATTCAATCTACTGGAGTTGAAGTAATTCATTTAGGCCATGATAGAAGTGTGCAAGAAGTTGTTGATTGTGCTATTCAAGAAGATGCAAATGCGATTGCAATGACCTCTTATCAGGGTGGTCATAATGAATATTTCAAATACATGTATGACCTTTTGAAAGAAAAAGGAGCTACGCATATAAAAATATTTGGTGGAGGTGGTGGTGTAATTCTGCCTGAAGAAATAGCAGATTTACATAACTATGGGGTAACTAAAATATATAGTCCTGACGATGGTCGTAAAATGGGACTTCAAGGAATGATTAACGATTTGGTTCAGTCCTCTGATTACCCATTAGGTGGAGAATTGAATGGAGCTGAGAAGAACCTGTCAAAGAATAATGTTTCAGCCATTGCAAGAATGATTTCTGCTGCTGAAAACTTTCCTGAAGAAACAAAAGAAATATTAGCCGAAATAGACGAAAAGTCGAAATCAATTCAAACACCAATTTTAGGTATTACCGGTACTGGTGGTGCTGGTAAGTCATCTTTAGTCGATGAGTTAGTACGTCGTTTTTTAATTGACTTTGAAGATAAATCCATTGCAGTTGTATCAGTTGATCCTTCTAAGAGAAAGACGGGTGGGGCTTTATTGGGCGACAGAATTAGAATGAATTCTATTAAGGATGAACGTGTTTATATGCGCTCATTGGCAACTCGTCAGAGTAATTTGGCTCTATCTAAACATGTTGCAAATGCCTTAAGCATCTTAAAAGTTTCAGATTTTGACTTAATAATTCTTGAAACTTCAGGAATAGGACAAAGTGATACAGAAATTCTTGACCATAGTGATGTTTCTTTATACGTTATGACTCCAGAATATGGAGCTGCAACACAATTGGAGAAAATCGACATGCTTGATTTTGCTGATGTAATTGCAATTAACAAGTTTGATAAAAGAGGAGCGTTAGATGCTGTAAGAGACGTTAAAAAACAATACCAACGGAATCATAATCTATGGCATGACAACCCTGATGATATGCCTGTTTATGGTACAATTGCTTCTCAATTTAATGACCCGGGCACCAACACGTTGTATAAATTATTAATTGATAAAATTGATGAAAAAACAGGGTCAACACTGAACAGTACCTTTGAAATTACCAACGAAATGAGTGAAAAGATTTTTATCATTCCACCAAAACGTATTCGTTATCTTTCAGAAATAAGTGAGAATAACAGAGGGTATGATGAATGGGTTATTCAACAGGCAGAAATTGCTCAAAATTTATATTCTATTCACACGTCTATTGAAGCCATTAAAAATACCGATGTTGACGATAAAGACAGATTGTTAAAAGGATTGCAAGAGAGCTTTGAGAAAGTTAAGCTTGATTTGGATCCTCACAACATGAAATTAATAGAAGATTGGGGCAGTGTGCAAAGTAAATACCGCGATCCGGTTTTTAAATTTAAAGTAAGAGACAAAGAGCTTTCTATTGAGACTCATTCAGAATCTCTTTCTCATTCTCAAATTCCTAAAATTGCCTTACCCAAGTACAAAGCTTGGGGCGATTTATTGACATGGATATTACAGGAAAATGTACCTGGAGAATTTCCATACACTGCAGGTTTATTTCCGTTTAAAAGAGAAGGGGAAGATCCAACTCGAATGTTTGCAGGAGAAGGTGGGCCAGAAAGAACAAATAAGCGTTTTCACTATGTTAGTTTAGGTATGCCGGCCAAAAGGCTTTCAACTGCCTTTGATTCAGTAACTTTATACGGAAACGACCCTGGTCATAGACCAGATATATATGGTAAAATTGGAAACGCAGGTGTTTCTATCTGTTGTTTAGACGATGCTAAAAAACTATACTCTGGTTTTGATTTAGCAGACCCCAAAACTTCAGTTTCAATGACCATAAATGGTCCAGCACCAATGATGCTTGGTTTTTTTATGAATGCTGCCATTGATCAGCAATGTGAAGAGTACATTAAGGCAAATGGACTTGAATCAGAAATTGAAAAGAAAATAGTTGCTATTTATAAGGCGAAGGGAGTGGACCGTCCTAAGTATCAGGGCAATTTACCAGAAGGTAATAATGGTCTTGGGCTTATGTTGTTGGGAGTAACAGGAGATCAAGTATTAGATACTACTGTTTACAATGAAATAAAAACCGCAACATTAAGTAAGGTCAGAGGTACCGTTCAAGCTGATATCTTGAAAGAAGATCAAGCACAAAACACATGTATTTTTTCTACGGAATTTGCCTTACGTCTAATGGGAGATGTACAGGAGTATTTCATTAACAAGAATGTCAGAAACTTCTACTCTGTTTCTATTTCAGGATACCATATTGCTGAAGCCGGTGCAAACCCAATTACACAATTGGCATTTACACTAGCAAACGGATTTACTTATGTAGAATACTACTTGAGTAGAGGTATGGATATCAATAAGTTTGGGCCAAACTTGTCATTCTTTTTTAGTAATGGTATTGATCCAGAATATGCCGTAATAGGCCGAGTTGCTCGAAGAATATGGGCTAAAGCCATGAAGAATAAATACAAGGCGAACCCTAGGGCTCAAATGTTGAAGTATCACATTCAAACTTCAGGACGCTCGTTACACGCGCAAGAAATTGACTTTAACGACATTCGAACAACTCTACAAGCTCTTTACGCAATTTATGATAATTGTAATAGTTTGCATACCAATGCTTACGATGAAGCAATTACAACACCTACAGAGGAATCAGTTAGAAGGGCAATGGCAATTCAATTGATTATCAATAAGGAATTGGGATTAGCTAAAAACGAAAACCCAATTCAAGGGTCTTTTATTACCGAAGAATTGACTGAATTAGTTGAAGAAGCTGTCTTGACAGAATTTGATAGAATTACCGAACGTGGTGGTGTATTGGGTGCGATGGAGACTATGTATCAACGTTCTAAAATTCAGGAAGAATCATTGTACTATGAAACGTTGAAACACACAGGTGAGTTTCCGATAATCGGTGTAAATACTTTTTTAAGTTCTAAAGGTTCACCAACAGTAGTTCCACAAGAAGTTATCCGTGCAACTGAAGAAGAAAAGCAATATCAAATCGATATGTTGGGGCATTTGAACAAAGGAAATGTTGATCAAACGGCTCATTGGATTTCTGAAATTCAAAAAGCGACCATTAAAAATGAAAATCTTTTTGAGACTTTAATGGAGGCCACCAAGCATTGTTCTATTGGTCAAATAACTGATGCTATGTTTGGTGTTGGAGGGCAGTATAGAAGGAATATGTAGGGGCGATTTAATAGAAAATATAGTTAGGAAAAGCTTAAATGTATTTTAAGTCAAGTTTAAATGACCTTTTAAAAACATTTGAATATCTCCTACGATTTTTGCTATAGTATTCTTTCTGAGTATTGGGTTAATTAAATTGAAAGTTTGTTGATCACTGAAATTCTTTAGCCACAAATTCTCTCCGTCCTGCAGTTCAATATAACGCCACCAATAATCGTCGTCCTCTTAAAAAAAAATTACTTTTATAAGCTAATTCCATTTCTTTTCATATGGAGTTAGGCATTCAAACCAAATTATTTATTAAGAACTGAAACAATTAAAACTACTAATATGAATAATCGAAGCGCATTTTTTAAAATTTTCTTGGTAGTGTTAATTCTAGTTGGATTATCTGAAATTTCTTTTTCTCAATTACTAACTGTTTTTCCGGAAGATTCGGCAAGGTGGTATTTGCAAAAAAAACACCCCAACCGTGACAGGATGCGAAGTAAGTTATATTCGCTATTATTCTAAAGGAGACACAGTGGTCGGAACCAAAAAATACCACAAAGTTTATCGACAAACTTCTTTAGATTCTACTTTGTTTTTAGACTCAAAAGACACCCTTCGTATGTTTATGAGAATGAGCGCCGATAGTCAAAAGGTAATAATGAGATTTGTAGATAGTATTAATGGTTACGGCATTTCTGAGCATGTTGTTGGTGATTTTAGTTTTAGAACAGATACAAGTAGAGATACATTATACAGACCAATTACGGCAAATTTATTAAAGGTAGACCAAGCCTTAGTTGAAACTCAAGACATTAATGGAAGCAGAGATTGTTGGCTTTATTCTGAACACAGTCCTTCTATACTAATTAGTTTACATTATTCAGCTCTCAAAATGCCTTACTCAAGCTGGACGCCTTATGTCTTGCCTTTTTATAGCTACTTTTCTTTTATTGGTGAGAAACAAAAAAGTTGGTTTGGCACTGACCTAGATAGTGCCGGAATTTACGCTTATACCCCTCCTTCTTCTTGTTTAAAAGTATCCGCAGCACTATATGCAATGGATGTTCGTTATAAGAATAATGGCAAATATGGTTGGTATAAAATGGCTTTAAAATGCACTAGAGGTGTAAGTGTTGAATCAATTATTTCCAATTCCAAAATAAAAATCCACCCAAATCCCTTTTCCAATTCCTTTAAAATAGAGTTTTCGGAGTCAATAAAATCCTTAAAACTCATAAATGCGCAGGGTAAGGTTTTTTTAGATGAAAATTATGGGAGCGTTGAAGCTGAACAAGAAGTAAATTTAGAAGACTTAAAACCAGGCATTTATTTCCTTATTGTTAATGGTGGGTATTCTAAAAAGGTGGTGAAAAACTGAAACAATTAAAACTACTAATATGAATAATCGAAGCGCATTTTTTAAAATTTTGTTGGTAGTGCTAGTTTTAGTTGGATTATCAGAAATTTCTTTTTCTCAAAACAATTTATATAATTTCCCAAAAGATTCAGCCAGATGGTACTTAAAAGTTAGAATTCCGAATGGTAGTGCTTGTGACCTTAGTTTTATCAGGTATAGTTCTAAAGGCGATACTACGGTTAATGGAAAAACCTATAAAAAAATTTACAGGCAATGGATAAGTGATTCCTTGCAGTTCACCGAATCTAAAGATACCCTAAGAATGTTGATGCGAAACGGAGTGATTGATTCGTTTAAAGTTTATGCTCGATTTGTAGATAGCGTAAATGAATATGGGACTAAAGAATTTAAACTTATGGACAAATATTGGTACCAATATAATGACACGGTAGTAAGAAAAATAACTGCAAATGGGCTTGCTGAAGATCAAATTATGACAGTAGGTGCGCCAAGGTTAGAAGGTGCTCCTCAGCGATGTTCATACAAATCGAATAATGATTCCTGGTTAACAAGTTCTGAAGGCTATGTAGCAGAAGAAATTAATTGGAGAACCTTACCGAAATGCAATAAAAGTAATATTGTTGTTGTAGGTGCAATTGGAGAATTAGAAAACGGTTGGTTTGCAACAGACTTGGATAGTTTAGCGCTTTTCTCTTTCAACCCTTATCATTCTTTTTTTGATAACAAAGTTTGCAAATGCAAAATGAAAACAGCTACTTTGTATCATTTTGAAACTATACTTTATAGTTTTATTACAAAAAAAAGAGACTGGTATGAAGCGGATATTCATTGTTTACATTATTACCCTTATACTAGTGTTGATGAATTAACAAATCCCCAAAAAATAAAGGTTAGTCCCAATCCCTTTTCCAATTCATTTAAAATTGAATATTCAGAGTCAATAAAATCGTTAAAACTTATAGATGCACAGGGTAAGGTTTTTTTAGATAAAAATTATGAGAGCGGTGAAGCTGAGCAAGAAGTAAATTTAGAAAAGTTAAAGCCAGGCATTTATTTCCTTATTGTGAATGGTGGTTATTCTAAAAAGGTGGTGAAGTTTTAATTAGATGCTAGATACTAGATACTAGACACTAGACACTAGACACTAGACACTAGCTGTTAGACACTAGACACTAGACACTAGAAGCTAGTAGCTAGTAGCTAGAGGCTAAAGGCTAAAGGCTAAAAGCTAGAAGCTAACGACTAGCAGCTTATTAATAAAATCTTGGAATAAAAACCCACAATCTTCATTTAAGTATAATTTCAATTCGCTTATAAGCTAAATCATACAGATGGCCCTCTTTTGCAAAACGGGTTTGATTGGTGAATTTGCTGAAATAATTGGATTAATTCTATTTGTTTCCACTTCCTAAATAACGAACCTCCCTCAAAGAACTGCTCGTAATTACTTCTTACTTACCTTCCTTGATTGAATGATTCTTGAAATGCATTGGAAGCTACTCCGAATCCGATGCTCGATGTCATTAAAGTTCTAACGGCTTTTCCATCGACTATTGCTGGATACCATTTCAGTGCTTTTATTAATCTTAGCCCTTCTTCTGTGCAGCCCGATGGTAGAGGTTTTAATACTTCAATATTGGTAATTTGACCGCTTTGTTCTATGATGAAAGAAATCACAACTTCTCCTTTTAATCCTATTTTAAACGCCTCTTCGGGATAGGTTAACTTGCTGGATATGTAATTATTAAAGCTTGAATATGATTCTTTCTTCTGATAAATGGGTTTTGGCTTAATTTTTAACAATTGATACTTGTATACTTTTTCGGTGCTGTCAATGGGTAAGTGAGGATAGTTAATCTCTTGATATTTCCTTTTATTAGAAAGTTTATCCCAATTCTTTATAGAAAACGTAATCTGAAATAGGTCATCGGGGTCATTGTCCGTTCTCAAGTTGCTTTTACTAAAACGAATTTTCAAAAACATTCTTTTAGTTTCAGCTTTTATGGCTTCATTGTCTGTGCCAGAGATTGAGCTGATGATTGGGATGCCTTGTTTATTCAGCTTATACTTAATATCAATTGCCCCTTCAATGTTATTGGTAATGCAAGATGCAGGATATACAAACTCCTTTTTAATTATGTCTTTAACGTTTTTCATCCCTCCAACCGGAGCATTTGTTTTGCCATAATTGGATTTCCAATAAACCTTTTGCCCAAGAAGTGAACTCGAAAGAAAACTCAACAGCAGCATGAAAATGTATCTGTTCATTATTATTAATATTCAGCAGGTAAAATTACATTCTAAATCATCAATTTTGTTGCAATGGTTAGTAAAAGGTTTTTGTGTCTCGTTTTTTTGTTTTGTACTCTTATTAGTTCTAGTTGTAAAAGTGACATGGATAACAAGAAACCACCCATTTCGGACAAGGAACTTAAGGAAAAACTATTAGAAGCCAACAAAAATAGAGTGGGTATAGAAAAGGGTAAAATTGACTCTACAACTAATGGTTTGGGGTGGGATTTGGAGAGTACTGGAACCGGATTGCGCTATCAGGTCTATGAAACCGCCAATGGTGATTCAATTAAATTAAGCGATGTAGTAGAGGTTAAATATGTAATTACCTATTTAAACGGAGACAGCATTTACTCCAGTAAAAATGGAAGCAGTCAGTTTTTTACTGTTGGTCGAGATAATATTGAAAGTGGAATTCATGAAGTAGTAACTTATTTAAAAGTAGGGGATAAGGCACACGTTGTTTTACCCGCTCACTTGGCTCATGGTTTTATGGGCGATAACCAAAAAATCCCTTCAAACACTACTTTACTATATGACTTAGAAATCGTTTCAGTACAATGAGAATTTGTCTTTTCGTATGCTTATTGGTCCTTTTTAATGCCTGTGATATAAATAAATGGGATGGGTTTTCTTTAACCTCTTCAGGTCTCTATTACAAACTTCACACGTTGGGTGAAGGTGAAAAGAAAGCAGAGTCAAAAAATCAGGTTTTTGCCGAAATCACCGTTTTAAATAATAACAAAGAGATCGTCTTTAGAAATGGAATGGCGCAGGGAGCGGTACTCAAGGTTGAATTAGGTAGTACTTCAAATGGTTCTTTAAGCGAAGCCATAAGTCTATTGCATTCCGGAGATTCGGCCTCATTTATATTTCCTAATTCCATTGACATAGCTACTATTTCTAATGGAAAGATAAAGGAATGGAAAGATTCTTACGTCATGGGCATTAAACTGAATCGAATAGTTGATAAAAACAAAACAAATACAAGCATTGAAGTACAAGAGAAAGATTTAGATGAATTGAAAATTCTAAGGGCCTATTTACTCGAGAACGATATTAATCCCACTAGACATATTCAAGGAGTGTATTTAAAAGTGATTAAAAAGGGGAATGGAGTAAAAGCTCAAAGTGGACAAAATTTGTGGATTAACTACAAGGGAAATTTCTTGGATGGAAAAGAATTTGACAACACTAAAAAGCTAGGTCAGTTATTGGACTTTCAATTGGGCAAACCGGACCAAGTAATCAGGGCTTTTGAAATCGCTCTGCATCACATTGATGTAGGTGGGAAAATCCAAGTTATATGTTCTTCTGAATTTGCCTTTGGCGAAAAAGGGAGTTCTACAGGAATTGTCCCTCCTTATACTCCGGTAGTTTACGAAATTGAGTTAGTAAGAGCGATATAATTACTCTTAATAGTATTGAAACTTAGTGGTAGTGGTTCCACCAATCACCCAAGTCAACTTGTAGCCAGTAGAATTACAATCATTTCTAGGAGTAATAACTCCACTCACCAAAGCAAAACCAGGCTCTGCTGTTAACGAATTAGGCGCAACAGTGTAAGTCAATTTTCCTCTTGTCATTATAAAAGGTCCTGTCCAAGCACCACTTGTGTTACAATTTTGCATTACAAACGGATTTGGGATAGTTGTAATAAATTGCTGTCCAGCTTTATTTGTACCAATTTCAGCAATATTACCAGTAGAATCTGCCGAAAGTTCTAATGTAAGGTTGGCAATACTTTTACCCGGAGCCGCATACGTTCTTTTTTTATAAATACTCCATTGTCTTGTTTTGCCATTATCAAAAGTGACCATAAGATTACCTCTTACTTTATGAATAATTGTTGAGCCTAAAAGTATGGTTTCATAAACCAATCCTCCATTTACATTAGTAACATAAAGGCTTCCGTTAAATATCAAAGTTTGTCCGTTGGCATCAAATTTCACGGTGTAATTGGAGTAATCCAAACGAATAACTGAACCTACATCTCTCCATTTTCCATTACTTGGAATACGTGTGGCTGATATACTTCCACTCAATACTTTTCTTCCACAATTGGCTCCATATACAATTTTATAGACTCCACCTGTTGTATCAATTCTAATGACTCCGCAAGGTAAAATAACAGTCGAATCTGTACTTCTACTTCCGAAGCTCGTTTTTTCTAAAGCAGTAAAAACATCATCAATAGATCGGTCATATTCATCTCTTGCCGATTCATCATTAGAACCTTGCTCAGCAATGTTAGATTCAACAATAGGATCTACTTCATCTTTTTTACATGATTGAAGAGCTAATATAAGAGAGCAGAAAAAAGCGAAATATTTTAAAGTTTTCATAGAAACCGATTTGATTCAAAATTAATGGAATTAAAACGAAGTTTTTTATTTAATTATTGTATTGGATGAAATTCCCCATGAATTCGTCCAACATAAAAGAATGCAATACTTTTGTTTTTTCAATTATGACAAGAATAAAACTTATTTGGGATTTCAGAAGCCCTGACGCCAAGCCAATAGCTGAACATCATGTTAAACACATCAAAGAATACATTATTCAAAAAAATGTGGATTGTGATATTACTGGAGTCGAGGATTTAAGTGAAATGTATTCAATTGCATACATGGTTGTAAAAGAAGAAGATATGAGGCCTATTCGAGATGTTCTAAAACCCCACCGAGGGGAATATTACGAAGATTAATACTAAGCTAGATAAGCTTCTACAGCTTTGCGAACACTTCCATGCTTAAGCAATAATTCTTGAGCGGTATTATATTGAATTTCATTTTTCAATTCACGTAAAACCATTTGTGTTCCTCTGTCAACAAGTTTGTTGTTGCTCAGTTGCATATCAACCATACGGTTTCCTTTTACACGACCGAGTTGAATCATACAGGTTGTAGAAATCATGTTTAGTACCAGTTTTTGAGCTGTTCCTGATTTCATACGGGTGCTTCCAGTAACAAATTCTGGCCCTACTAGAACTTCGACAGGGAAATCCGCGGCAGCCGATAGTGGCGTGTTTGAGTTACAAGAAATGGATCCCGTTTTAATGTTGTTTTCTCTGCATTTTGTTAATGCTCCAATAACATAAGGTGTGGTGCCACTCGCAGCAATTCCAACTACAAAATCGTCACTACTAATAAATTCTTTTTCTAGATCTTTCCAGCCCAGTTCTGTATCATCTTCTGCAAATTCTACGGCCTTTCGCATAGCCTTATCACCACCGGCCATTAAACCAACTACCATTTCATGAGGCACTCCAAAAGTAGGGGGGCACTCAGAGGCGTCTACAATTCCCAACCTGCCACTGGTTCCTGCACCGATATAAAATAACCTTCCACCGTTCTTTAATTTGATTGACGCAGCTTCAACCAGTTTTTCAATCTCAGGAATTACTTTATCTACTGAGTGGGCAACACTTTGATCTTCTTGATTAATTCCATGAAGTAGTTCTTCAATCGATTTTTTATCTAAATCTTTATGATTTGATTCTGATTCTGTAATTCTTTCCAAAACAATTGAATTTGAAAGCTAAAATACCGAAAGGAGTATAGCTGATAATCCCAAGAATATAAACTTGCGAACGAAGAAATATTAATTATTCATCTCTTTTAATCGTTTGCTGTTCAGCAGGGCATCAGAGTGATTAGGATTTAATTTTAGGCACATATTGAAATTAAAACCAGCTTTTTCCCAATTTGATAGTTGAGCATAAGCTATTCCCAAATTATTGTAATAGTCAGCTTCAGTTGGAGCGAGTGAAATTGCTTTTTCAAGGTCAAGTACTCCTTCTTCCGTCCTTCCGTATTTTGATAACAACACTCCACGGTTTGAATAGGCAGCAGCATAATTAGAGTCGAGTAGAAGTGCTTTTGAATAATCATTAAATGCTAATTCAGGTTTTTCTATGTTTTGTAAGGTTAAGCCTCTGTGATTAAATGCGATTGAACTTGTTGTATCCAAACTCAAGGATTTATTTAAGTCGGCTAAAGCCTTTTTAAATTTGGATTTGTCTAAATAATTTCTTCCACGTTCTTCCCAAGCAACTGGATGATTGGGATTTTTTTCTATAACCTGACTCCATAAACTGAGTTCATTTTCCCAAACCTGTGTATAAGAATAGCTAATCGCGGTAAAAACAAAAACGACAATAGAGCCAATAAGTATAAAGTACATCTTGCGTTCTTTATTGTAAAACCGTTCGATTAACAATCCCACGAACATTGAAAGTCCTAGGTACGGGAGGTAGGAATATCGGTCTGAAACAATGTCGTTTCCAGTGGGAATAACTTTTAATACGAGAACAAGAGTTATTAAAAAGAACAACAGTCCAAATAGATAAAGTCGGTTTTGTTGAATGGATTTTTTAAGAATAAAAAGAAAGAGCAACAAAATAATGGGAGCAACGGAATAAGCTGCTGAAAGTCCTTCTAAATCTAGTAATGGGTAAAAATGCTTGGGTGATAAGTTAATGGGAACGATAAAGTTGACTACATAATAAGCAAAGGAGTAGGAGAATAAAAGAACTCTTTCGTAGATCGAATAATCGGGGAGTTCTGTAATAAACCCTGCCGATTGCTGTGCCTTAATATTGATGACACCAAAAATTATAGAAACGACAAAATAGGGTAGTGTTTTTAAAATGCTTTTAGAAAATGAAAAACGATTGCTACAATAGTCGATAAGTAATAAGACCAAGGGAAAAACCACTGCAGCTGATTTTGATAAAACCGACAATACGAATAGCAGAAAAGTAAGAATATGCCATTTGAGATTGTTCGTTTTTAAGGCTTTCAGATAAGTCAAGCAACCCGATAAGAAAAAGAAAGTATATAGCAAATCCTTGCGCTCAGAAAGCCACACAACAGACTCAACATGCATAGGGTGAATAACAAACAATAGCAAGGTTATTCCTGCAGTTATTTTGCTTTTCGATAGATTGAGAACGAATGAATAAGCGAGAATTCCATTTAGGAAATGCAAGAGAATATTTACCCAATGAAAACCTGTTGGGTTTCCGTTAAATAAAATGTTATCAATAGCAAATGAGAAAGAGGTAATGGGGTGGTACAGTCCATACACAAACTCGCCAAAAAGTTGATTAAGATTAAATTGAATGACTGCTAAATTGTTGATTATTAATGGTCCGTCGTCATAATTGATTAAAAAAGGGAAGCTTGCCGAACGAAAGAAAATAAACAGACCGAGAACGACTGAGAGCCCTGCCCATATTTGGAAACTTCTATTTTGGAATATATCCTTCAATCAATTATTATAAGCGCTCAAAAATAGGGCAGTAGAAAGGGCTTTGCAAGAGCTTTGAATATTGCTGAAATTGCAATATTTTGTTTTAGTAATTATCAATCAATATAACTTCTCATTTAATTACTTTCTTCTACCTTTCTAGTCTCAAATATTATTAAAAATCATGAGTAGTATTATATTCGAACAAGTTGAAAATCTGGCTGTTATTAAATTAAATAGACCGGACAAATTAAACAGTTTTAATCGTGAAATGGCCTTGTCCATGCAATCGGTTTTAGATAAATGTGAAAGCGATGCTTCAATTCGAGCAATATTAATTGTAGGTGAAGGTCGTGCATTTTGTGCAGGCCAAGATTTAGAAGAAGCGATTTCTAGTGATGGTCCTGAATTAAGAAAAATTGTTGAAGAACATTACAATCCAATTATTTCGAGATTAAGAAAAATTGAGTTGCCAATTGTTGCTGCAGTAAATGGAGTTGCAGCTGGAGCTGGAGCAAACATTGCTTTGGCTTGTGATGTGGTTGTGGCGACTCAAGCAGCTTCCTTTATTCAAGCTTTTAGTGGTATAGGGTTAATTCCTGATAGTGGAGGAACGTTTACACTTCCTCGCTTAATTGGCTGGCAAAAGGCAAGTGCCTTAATGATGTTAGGCGATAAAATAAAAGCTGATGAAGCTGAACGAATGGGAATGATTTATAAAGTATTTGAAAATGAAAGCTTTATGGAAGAAAGTATGAAGGTTGCTACAAGGTTATCTAAGAT
>ENA-UOXV01005951-UOXV01005951.1-marine-metagenome-genome-assembly--contig:-NODE-5951-length-13066-cov-6.018446_pt1 | contig 13066 bp, 15 predicted proteins | sample MGYA00238165_ERZ766961 | MGnify/ENA primary metagenome ERZ766961 (study PRJEB28924, sample SAMN03173240) | marine metagenome | biome: Marine; feature: Water; material: Subsurface seawater | place: North... | reverse complement strand
GGGGGGGGGGGGGGGGGGGGGGGGGGGGTCGACCGCGGTCGACGAGCGCCGGGGTGAGGAGCATTCCGTCGACCCACGCGTAGTGGAGCGCGAGATGCGAGCCGAGGCCGTCGGCCGCGACGAACATCGCCAGCAGCACGGCCGCGACGATCCGCGAAAACATGCGCGCGTCCTCCCGCCTCGACAGCGAGCGCGCAAACGGCACCCTGCGCGCCCGCGCGCGCCGCTCGTGAGCCGCTGCGCTGCCTACGCGCGTGTGGCCGAAGGGGATCGCCGCAGGCGGGCGGGGAGCGGGGCAGGGGCGCACTGGTGGCAGAGGAGGTCGCAGCAGTTGTCCTGGAGCGGCGTCTCGGCGAGCGCCACTGGGACCCCGAGCACCCGCGGGAGCCCGAGCACGGCGTCGTCATCGCCGTCGTCGTCGGTCGCCCACGTCTGCGCGCCGAGCAGGGGCGTCGCGATCGTTGCGGCAGCGCCGCTGAGCGCGGGGACGCCGCCCGGCGGAGGCCCGCGCGGGAAGAAGAGGGGCGAGGGGTGCGGCGTCCCGGCGGGGATCCCAACAGGACGCGCCGGAGGCGACACGGCAGGGCCAACGAGCGGCGAAATGGCGGGTCGGCCTTGGTACAAGGGAACGTCCATGGCAGCTACCAGCGGCGACCCGACCGGGGGGGTCCGGAAGCCTTGCTCTTCCATTTCCAACATGGCGGACAAGGTTGCCCTCGGGTACGGGTCCGATTCGGCGATAATCGGCGGGGGAGCAGGCTGATCAGGTAGTCTGTTTACTGCAGGAGAATGCCCAAGGGTTGCTGTTGCGTGACTTCCCGCATGATCTGATCCGTCGGCCTGGTGGTGCTCTGCAGAGAGCTGAGCAAAGAGCTCGGTTTCGCTCGCCGGCGAGGAGTGCAGAACCGCGAAGCGCCTCGGAGGCGTTGCCCCTGACGACATAAAAACGTCGTGCACTCGACTTTGTATGCGCCCGAGACGCTTTGCCTACGCTTTGCCTCTGCTGGTGTCAACCGAAGCACGTTGTTGTGCAGGACTTCCGTGGATTGTAGTCTTCGCCCAGGATTGGTCGCGCGCGAGCAGCAGGTACGTTTTGTTTTAGATTCTAGCCAGCTTCCTCCGGCTCGTGCTGCACGATGCGCACCCGGTACGTTGTATCCTCGAGATGTTGACCACTCTGTATAGATCTATGAAGCGCAACACCGTTCGAAATTCGTGCAGCGCAATCGTTTTTTCTTGCGCGAGCCCGAGAGCACTGCTGATAGAAACTCAACTATCGCGCGCTACGTCCGACAGGCGCGCAATGGAGCGTGCGCGCTCCCTGTTGCGGGGCAGTGCGTCCCCCGGACTATCCGACTATTCGCCGAATTCGCATCAATCGGGGTTTGACAAAATGCCGTAGATTTCGGACGTGACTCCAAGGACAACCCGATTATTAAAACATTTTAGGATACAGAATCGCGGCGGGCCCTTCCCAGGCCAATTGTTTTTAGAGGCCAGCTGTCGATTTCAAGCTGCTGCTTGGGCGCGGGGCGAGCAGCAGAACAAGCGGGTGGGCGGCGTAGGGAGCTGTCAGCGGCGTGTCTGTTGCTGGACGGCGCTTTTCTTGCGTGATTTTCCTCAGCGATGTCAAGCTGTAAGGTGCGGTCCCAGGCTGTCCCGCAGACCGCGGGGATCCAGTCGTACTACCATGGCAAGATTGAGGAGCTGGAGGCGGTGTGCCGCGAGCGGACGCAGAACCTGCGCCGTCTCGAAGCGCAACGCAATGAGCTCAACGGCAAGGTTCGCATGCTTCGCGAGGAGCTGCAGCTTCTGCAGGAGCCGGGTTCGTACGTGGGCGAGGTGGTGAAGGCGATGGGCAAGAACAAGGTGCTGGTCAAGGTGAATCCCGAGGGCAAGTACGTGGTCGACCTGGACAAGAACATCGATGTGAATGACATCAAGCCCAACCTTCGCGTTGCCCTCCGCAACGATTCGTATGTGCTTCACAAGATCCTGCCGTCCAAGGTCGACCCACTGGTGTCGCTCATGCGCGTCGAGAAGGTGCCTGACTCCACGTACGACACCATCGGCGGCCTCGACCGTCAGGTCAAGGAGATCAAAGAGGTGATCGAACTCCCGATCAAGCACCCAGAGATCTTCGAGTCGCTGGGAATCGCACAGCCCAAGGGCGTGCTCCTGTACGGGCCGCCCGGAACCGGCAAGACCCTGCTAGCGCGCGCGGTTGCCCACCACACGGACTGCTGCTTCATCCGCGTCTCGGGCTCTGAGCTCGTTCAGAAGTACATTGGTGAGGGTTCGCGCATGGTGCGTGAGCTCTTCGTGATGGCACGTGAGCATGCACCCAGTATTATCTTCATGGACGAGGTGGATTCGATTGGAAGCAGCCGTATTGAGGGCTCCGAGGGGGGAGACTCCGAGGTGCAGCGTACCATGCTTGAGCTCCTCAACCAGCTTGACGGGTTCGAGTCATCCACCAACATTAAGGTGCTCATGGCGACGAACCGCCTCGACATCTTGGACGATGCGCTGGTGCGTCCGGGTCGCATCGACCGCAAGATAGAATTCCCGAATCCGAACGAGGTGCACCCCACATCCTTTTTGACTGGAGAGTGTGTCCGAATAGCCCGTCTAGCGGTGCTGTGTGCGCTGAAGTCTGAGCTTGCGTGCTGTCACAGGGCGCGCGTGCGGACATTCTCAAGATCCACTCGCGCAAGATGAACCTGATGCGCGGGATCGACCTTGCCAAGATCGCCGAAAAGCTTCCCGGCGCGTCGGGGGCGGAGATCAAGGCGGTTTGCACGGAAGCGGGGATGTACGCACTTCGGGAAAGGCGCGTCCACGTGACCCAGGAGGACTTTGACATGACCGTCTCCAAGGTTCAGCCCACCCCAAAGGAATGGGGCGCTCGTCTTTCTCGTTGCGCCTGAGTGAATGCGGCTAATGTTGCTGCGTGGGTTGCAGGTCATGAACAAGGACAACGACAAAAACATGTCGCTCCGCAAGCTCTTCAAGTGAGGTAGACTGTGTCAGGAAGCTTGCCTGGAGTGCGTGGCGTAGGGGGGCAGCACAATGATGACAGCAGAGCTCGCCGCAGAGTGCAGATTGTGGGGGGACAGTAAAATCAAGTGTCTGCATTCAAGCAAGCGAAGCTGCCACGCAGTATCTTTTCTGCACTGCGCTGTGATTAGTAGGAATCTTTCTCGTCGTCGAACTCGTGCGCGGCAACCCCGCGGCGCACCGCGTTCGCGACCTGCAGCCTGCAAGCGTCAGCGCGCGGATTCCGCACCCCACCACGGCACAACGCGCGTGCTGCAACCCCAGGGCACTACCCCGTGAACCAGCGGGTGCACGGCGCACCTTGGAGCGCGCGGAGGCGTCCGCGTACTTGCCGATGTGCTCGAGGTAGCGGTCGTGGTCGGGGATGGTGCGCGCGACCTGCGGGAGCGCGACTGCCGCGTCGCGCCAGCGGTGGAACGCAGCGAGGGACGGGTCGTCGCGCGGCACGACAAAGTCCTTGCCGCGGTAGTGCTGGAACACGTAGTAGCGCAGCGCCCACGGGAGCAGCGCCACGTCTGCGGACGAGAGCTGCCCGTCGGCGAGGAAGAAGGGGCCCGGAGTCTTCTCGAGCTCAGCGCTGCGGGTGCGATGCGCGTCAGTGCGTCGGTGTGTCTAGGTGCAATCATTTTGTCGCGCATGGCATGGAACGAACCTGAAGTTGCGGAGACCCTGAAGAAGCTCCTGGAAAGCTTGCCGCTGCCCACAAACGCAGCGTCAGAGCCCGAGCAGCGTGAGCGGAAAGTTGTTTTTTTCGAACTGCCGGGAGGGGCGGTTGCCCGTTCCGCATCGTCGGTACGGACAAGCACAGAGTAGTACGGTGAGCAGCACTCGCGATTGACCCTGTCCGCCCAAACTCGTGCGCGCGCAGCCTCGACCGGGTCTTCAGAAACAAGGCAGTCTTTGCCCGAGGCTCCAGACACGGCATCGACGAAATCGATGCACACCAGGCTCTCAAAAATTGCGCGCCCGTCCTTGTCGATGAGCGTTGGAACAAGGCCGGAAGGGTTGCTTGCCTTCAGCTCGTCACTTTTCCAGTGATACCTGCACGCACCCCAGTCTGTCAGGCAGTATTCTTTGCACAGATGGGTAGGACTCGGCAGAGACCACCACTCATGCGAGGTTTCTGTACTTCCATCCTTGTTTTCTCGCCTCTCCCATCCCAGCGCTTCAATCCACTCATAGGAAACGCGCCCCTTGTGGTGCTCGAGAGCGATTGTCGCTCGGTGAGCAAACGGGCAGAACCATGCCGATAGATAACGAAAGTGCGGAATCGCACGTCCAGACATCGATCTCGCCCTGATATCGTTCGAGGCGCGCACGTATCGCGCTGGCCCTTGTCGCAACATGATGCTTCGCATCAGCATGGAAGTGGTTGTGGCCCCCCCGGCCATCTCAGGCGAAAAGTGTTCGGCTTTCGGAGCTTTACAATCAAATTTTGCTCATGAACGTTGGATCGAGACAGACTAAGCTGTGACGTGACCTGCGGGCACTCCACACGTCGCGACCATGAAGGGAATGTCGATCAAGCAGTCCTATCGAAAAGAAGGCATCAACCCCGAGGACATAGACTACCAGGAAGTCGGCATGGACCTCGAGTCGATCGGCAAGACGATGCTTGTGCGGCCGAAGCACAACATGTGTGCTCCAACAACACAAGCCCGCAAACAGCGCGTGCTTCTGCACGTGTTTGCAACTTTGTGAACAGCATCCTGTCAGCATTCAAATCAAATCCCGCGGAATTCGACACCCACCCAGCGTGCAGCTGACGCCTGTCGTTCCCTCGTTGCAGGTCGGGGCGAGCGGTTCCGGTGGGTCCAAAAGATCTCTTGCGTGCGATGGGGTACACGGAACTGGGGAAGCAACTTCCGCCAGGAAGGTGGAAGCCTGGTGACAAGGAGGACGACACACCCTGCTGGGTGAAGCCGGACGGCAGGCTCGCACCGCTCTGTCCGTACCCTATCCCGATGGTGGCCGGTACCGGGAACGCGGTCACACCATTCGTCGGCTGCGAGCGTTTCGAAGACCTCGGGCCAGTCGTGCGCTTCTTCCAACCCTATGTCTTCATTGGGAAGGTCCTGCATTGCGATCTTCAACTCCCCGTGTCGTGTCTGCCCAGTGCACCAGCTTGCAGGGTCTTGAGGCTCGCGCGCCCTCTGAAAACTCGCGAGTCCACCGCAGGAAAAGCAGTGGTACCGCTTGACGGGCGGCACCCCGACAGACGACACGGGGATCTTCACGGTCAAGCACTTCGCCCACACGCTGCGGATGACGTATGAGGCGGGGACAATAACCTGCAAGCACGGGCAACGCTCCCGCCCCGCCAATCCCGTAGCCTGTCATCCCGCACCCTCGTCCGACTATCGCGTGTGCAGGCTGACCGCGCACGCATCCCGTGCGCAGGTGGGTGCGCAAATACCCTATCGGTGCTCACGACAAGCTTGGTCAACTGTACTACTCGGGGCTGGAGGAGCATGCGCCATCTTACACGATCTACTACAAGGCCGGCAAGTCGCACAACGACATTCTCTACTTCGATGCTCGCAAGATGGAATTCGGGCCAGAGGAGCTGGCGCGTGCCAAGAAGAGGGAGCTGCGCGAGAAGCAGATTGCAATGAATTCAGTCAAGGTCCAGCCCCGCAACTCCTCGACTAATCTCGACCTGCTTGCCCCGCGACCATCGCCCTGTGCGTTGCCTGAGCGCCCCGACAACTTACGGCGGCGCGCTTGGCAGGCGCGGGAAATCGAGCGCAAGAATTTAATGAAAGAGCTGGCCACTAATTCGCGCAACGAGGAGGACGACTTCCAGCGCAAGCTGCGCAGCGAGCAGCTTGAACGGCAGCACAAGGAGATGGAGCTGGCGGTCGCCAAGAAGGACCAGGAGAACGCGATGCGCTTCGCGCAGAACAAGCTCTTCGAGAAGTTGCGGATGGAGAGCGAGGACTGAGCTCGGCGCGTGCAGCGCCCTGGGGCTGGCGGTTTGTAGAATGTACAGTACACAACTCTTGTATATGCGATCACCCCCGCGTCGTCTGAGGGGCCCTGCAGAGGTCCTCCGCTGCAGCAAGCACCTCCTTCATGCTTGCGCTGGTCTTCACAGCCTGCGCCTCCGCTTGCGCCTCTCCGGCGCGTGCACCTGCGTGCCCAGCCATTCTCAGCTTCGTGCGCAGCGAGCCCTCCCGCCGCCGTCCGCCTCGGCTGCATAGCTGCATCAGGGGAGGGAGGGCGACCGCTGCTGCGCAGCGCGCGTATGAGCTCCGCCTTGGACGGGAGCCCCGGCACCCTGCGCGCCCCGAGAAAGCTGTCCGCGTGGCGCCGCCTCAGCTGCGTGCGCGCGCGCTACTCCGGGCAGGCGCGGAAGAGGGGGGAGGGGGCACACCGGCCGACCTCTCTGAGGCGGAAATACCCCAGGGCGTCAAGGTCGAGATCGGCCTGCAGTGGCCGCGCCGGCCACTCGACTGAGTCGTGTGCGGCAGCGCGGGCGGCTCGGGCCGGGTGCGCGAGCTCTGGACAAGCGCGGCAGCGGACAGCACGGGCGCTCGGAGCGGATTTGTAATGCACGTACCTGCATGGCTGCGAGCAGCTTCTGCGCGGCGCGCATGCCGCCGCGCCCGGCAGCATCGAGCGCCATTGCTCGCAGGGCCGGCGCGTCTCCGAGCGGCCCCAGCCACGCCGGTCCTGTCAGAGACAGCTGCGCGCCCGCCTGCGCGCGCCCAAGCCCCAACGCACGCATCTCCCCATGTGTCGCCGCCTGAGGTGCGTCCGGCGCCGCGCGCGGGTCTGCGGCGTTGGCGAGAGGGACAGGCCAATGCTCGTTGCTCGCGGAGCAGTGGGCGACGAACCCGCACGCCTCGAGCTGCGCGTGCGCCCCGCAAACGCCGTTACGACCCTGGACCTTTTCGAAAAGTGGAAGAGCGATTGACACGGAGCAGCATGACAATCCGGGTTGGCTGAACCCGGCTGGTGACCTGCGGGGATTTGCGCCCGGTCGCCGCGAGACGAAGCATGACGCGAGCGCACGAAGACGGCCGGTGGTAGAAGGCGAATACCGGCACCAGCTGCAGGCCGCGTGCGGCGGCCTGACGTGCCGCATCAGCGATAACCAACCGTGCGATCAGCTCGTTCGAGCATGGTGTGCTTGCCGCTAGGCCGCCGAACGCGCGGAGCGCCTGCGGTGGCGCATTCCGTCCGGCGCCAGTCCGCGCGTCAGTGCAGCACAGGTAGAGCAGCCCGCCGACCTTGAGTGCGCCGAGCGCCTCGGCGTTGTGCGGGGCACCAGATCCGAAGCCATCGATATCGATCAGGTCGAAGTACTCCCGGCTGAGGCGCGCTCCAAGCAGGCAGTCCATTGCGTCGCCCGTGCGCAGCTCCACACGGCCCCGCGCGATCTCCTCGCCGAGATTTCTCTGCGCAACGGGGCAAGCACTGAAATGCGCTGGGAACGCGGCACGTGCACCGGGGGCTAGGCATGGGTGGATCGAACCTGAGCTCCCGCCACGAGGTCGTCGTTTGCATCGTTGGCGAGCACGAACGCTGCGCCGCCCTCCCGGATGTATCGGAGAGCGCGGATGCCCGACCCACACATCGCGTCCAGCACGCGGGGGGGGGGCTGGCTATCTTCACGACAGAAGTGGCGCAGAGCGAGTACCCCGAGGTCGCGCACGACTGCAGAGTGTGGGCGGTAAAAGCAGTCCCCGGGGTCGAACTCGACCTTGCCCTCGCGGATCACCTCGCGCGATTGAGCGCACGCGAGCAGGCGCACAGGCCGACGTCGGGCCGCCAGACCATTGACACATGGCGCAAAGGCAGGAGAACCCGTGGAAAGAGGCGCTAGCGAGGTGGCTGCGATGAGGGTGCACAGTACGAGCGCCCGCAGCATCCTCGCAAGGTGCGAGAGGCCCGGCGGCTACCAAAGTGTTCTTCGGAAAAGCTTTTCCGAAGCTCGCCAAAAGTGGAGAGGGTGATGCGACGCTATGCGGCAAAAGCGGCCGCGGAAAGTGCCGTTGACTTTGGGGTTGACTTTATTGTGACTCCTTAGGGGGCAATGTGTCCCTCGGGCGAGCCGTTCCGTTATTTCATCGAAAAGGGGTGATTTACAATTAAATTTAGCGTTGATGGCTTCCCGTCGCCGGTATCCTTTGAATGTCGTTGGGGGCTGAAAGGAGCACCTCAAAGAGCCCCTACATGGCGGATCATACCTGGGTCCGCGCGGGGAGGGGGGGTGTTGCGCGCCGCCACGCGCCGCCATCAACACCGGAAACTGCCGGTGCGACTGAATCGCGCGATAGAGAAAGCCCGCATCGCGCAGAACAGCCGGGCGGCGCCTTCAGCCGCGCGCACGCGCCTGTCGGAGCTCCGACCACGGAGCCGTATTGGCGTAACTGCTGCCCTGAGGGCCGCATGCGCGCGAGCCCGCGCCGCGCCCGATGGGCCACGTGGCAGCTTGCAACCATCACTATTGCGGCCTGTGCCTCTGCCGCTGGGACCCTCGGCGGCGTGGACGGCTGCCAGCCCGCCTTCTCTGAAGCCACACCAGCACTCGCGGGTTTGCGGGGGGCGAACGGCAACAGGGCGGGTCTGGCGATCGCCACAACGGCCCAGAGTGGCTCGCTACCAACCACTGCGCGCTCTATTGACCCATCGGTGAGTGCACAGAGCGCCATTCCCCAGAGTATCGCTGAGAGCTGCGCCGCTTCAGCTGCCCGTCCACCTGGGCACGCCAGGGATTGAGACCCGTGGTCCTGCATCGGGCGCTGATGTGGGGGCCCTATTTCAGGTGACGCTGCTCGAGTCGAGGGACAAGCACCGGGGCCTGGGTGCAGGGATTGCGGGGGGGGTGCGGGGTTTCTTTGGGGGTTTGAACCGCAAGGGACGGGACATGCCCGAGCTGCGCCTTGCCGCGGGCAAAGTCACGGATAGCGCGGATTCTGAGAGTGGGAAGCTGCGGGATGGGAAGAAGAAGGGCAAAACCGTCGATATCGACCAAATAGCGCGCCTGTCGCGCAGCGATGTGGCCGGGGAGGAAGACGTTTCAGAGTACGACGACGAGGCGTTCACGCTCAAGTCCGAGGCGCTGCAGGTTTCCAAGCCGCTGCAGCCCGGGCGCACACCGCTGCAAGCAAGTGCAGAGGACAAGGCCGAGACGGATGGCGCGGCCATGCTCTACGATACCAAGCTTGCAAGCTACGTGGGCAACAAAGGGGTCTCGGAGAAAGGGACGTGGGCGCAGGCGCAGGTGCTGGGGCTCGACTGCGGGTGGTCGGCGATCCCGCACCCTGCCAAGGCCGACCGCGGGGGGGAGGATGTGCACCTCGTGTGCCGTGCGGGGGGGGCGACCATGTTTGGGGTGTTCGACGGCGTCGGCGGGTGGGCCGAGCTCGGCGTGGACCCCGCCGAGTATGCGCGGCGCCTGGCGCAGGAGCTGGAGGAGCAGCTACTGCGCGACCCCTCGATTGCGACGTGGCAAGAGCGCCCGCTCCTCTCCATGCTCGAGGTACGTCCCAGGCCTTCCCACATCGGAGCTCGCCTTCTGCGCGGGCAGTACTCGGACCTGAGTGTTCAGAGTGTTCAGATGAATGCGGGTCGTGCCCACGCTGACCGACCGCCCTCCCCGCGTGCAGGTTGCGTTTGAGCGACTGGAGCAGGACGAGCTTCCGGGATCTTGCACCGTCTGTCTGGCGATGCTCACAGCGACAGGGCAGTTGCACGTGCTCAACATTGGGGATTCGGGGCTGCATGTTGTGCGTGACGGAGTCTCCGTCTTCCAAACCAACGAGCAGCAGCATTACTTCAACTGCCCGTTCCAGCTCGGGATGGGCTCTGACGACTCTCCGGGCGACGCGGACTACTACGTGCTCGAGGATCTAGCAGAGGGAGACCTCATTGTGGCCGCGACTGACGGCGTCTGGGACAACGTGTACGAGGAGGAGATGCTGCAGCTGCTGTACAACCCCTCAACGTTCAACCGTCCCGAGCTGATGGCCCGCACGCTCTCTGAAGCGAGCCACAGCCACGGCAAGGACCAGACGTACACGTCGCCGTTCGCGGCGAACGCACAGCGCCAGGGGCTCCGCTACGTTGGCGGTAAGCTCGATGACGTGACAGTGATCATCTCGCGCGTGTGCCTCCCGTCGGACGTGGCCGCGCCTGCGTCCCCGGCGGACACCGCGTCGTCGCCTGTTTCGTCAATGGACGAGACGGGGTCGGAGGAGTAGAGACAATGCGTGTAGGATGAGGGAAAGATGTGTATTCATTTTTCGCGTTAGGGTTCGTGAGTTCAAGAGTGTAGAAACTTGCATTAAACACATTAGAGACATTTGCGCCTGCAAGCTACACCAGTCGCTTGCTCCCCGTGGCTCGCTGTGGTGCTCATACCAAGAGGCGGTCCATACTCACAAGGACATGTAATTGATCAAGCAGGAGATTATGAGATTTCATCTCGAAATCTCTCTCAGACATCTCCCTCCTAGTATAAAGCGGCTCGAGGAGGTCCAAAGCCTGAAATTGCCCGACCTCTCAACTGGGGGAGTTTGTGCCTGATGGGGAGGCTGGTCCTGCTCTTGGCATTTGCAACAGGGTCCACCGCCTTCCTGGCCCCGCATTCTTTTGGACAACTGGGCTCCATCGCTGGGTCGCTCCCAGCCGTGTCGCACATCTCGCGCCGTGTCTTGCACACTACGCTTTCGATGAACAAGGCACTTGCACGCCCAGGCGCCGCACCGGTGGGCGCAGCCAAGGTCGCAGTAATCGGTGGCGGAATCTCGGGGCTCGTGTGTGCCCGGCGCCTTAAGGAGCTTGGGCTGGATCCGACCGTTTTCGACACAGGAAAGAGAGCTGTGGGTGGACGAGTCTCGTCTCGTGTGCTTCCCATCGATGAAGGCTCCAAGAAGAGCGTGGCTGTCGACCATTCCACTCAGTTCCTGACCGCGACCGACACACGTTTTGAAAAGGTGCGCCTTTCTGTGGGATTGACTCGGGCTCTAAAGCGGACCCGCGGGCGTATGCTGACTATCTTGGTCCTGTGTGCCTGCTTCGCAGATTCTTGAGGATCTAGCAAAGGGAGGTGCTGTCAGAGCCTGGGACGGGCCTGTTGGAGAGCTCGAGGGTGGAAATTTTAAGCAAGTTGATTCGACCCTGACCAAATGGGTCGGTGTGGGTGGCATCTCTGCCGTTCCCAAGGCTCTTTCGGCCCAGCTCGACGTCCGGCTCGACACGTGGGTCGCGAGCGTCGAGCGTCAGGGCAACGGCAAGTGGCGTCTTTTTCTTGACAGCCAGAAGCGGCGACCGCTGAGCGCATCCCCGACACGGGGCGTGCAGGAAGACTTCAACTACATTTGTGTGGCGCACAACGGCAAGTGTGCAGAGCGGCTGATGCGCGACGCGGACGTGCCCTCGCTGCACCGCCTGCTCAAGTGCCGGTTCGGCGCGGGCCCGCCACCAAAGGCTCTCATGCAGCTCTCCAGTCTCTGGGTGTGCTGGTTCGCGGTGAAAGGTTCCGGCCTGAACCAACCCAGAACCCTCGCCTCTGCCTGCGTGTGGCGTGAAAACGTTGCTCTCGGCGCAGGCTCGCTCGGTCTTCCCTTTGAGGGTGCCTTCGTCAAGGGGAGCGATGCGCTCTGCTGGGCAGCGGACAACACCCGCAAGCTGAGGGACACGAGTGCGGGCGCCGCAGACGACGACGTGGAAGCGTGGACGCTGATATCCACGCGCCCGTTCGGCGCGGCGAATAAAGTGCCGCAGGAGAACGTGCCGCAGGAGGTGGCCGAGCGGGTCACCGCGGAGCTGCTTCGGGCGTTCGAGACCGCCGCGGGCCTGCCGACACGGTACCCCTCGCCACCCACCCCTCGAGGATCCTCCGCGCCCTCGCTCACCTATAGATTCCTGCGCTGCATGCAGCCGACCTGCGCTCCACGCGCGTGCTCACTCGCTCGCCTCGCGGTTGCCGTGTGGTCAAGTCATGCTTCGCGACACTGATTTTTGCCACGTGCAGCGAGAAAGATTCGTTTATTGACAACAGTCACATCGCAGATCCATATCGCCGATCGCATCCAAAGTGCAGCTCTGGGGTGCTGCAGTCCCCATGAACACCTACACCCCATCGACGTGCATCTTGGACGCTGAAAAGGCCGCCGGCATCTGCGGCGACTGGCTTCAAGACTCTTGCGTGCAGGTTCTGCCGCCCCAGGGCGAAACCCCTGGCGCGCACGGTCCTTATGCGTGTGCGCGTTTCAGGGCGCGGCGATCAGTGGTCTTGACATGGCCGAGGCGATCAAGGTGACTTGCAGCCCGAAGCAAACTCCTTCTCATGTAGAGCGGAACCCCCATGACTCAGCAGCCGATTCCTGGGCGCGCCCAGCGCCGAATCCGCAATCGCTCAGCTGCCCACCGCGGATGCGCAGGCCCACGTTGATGGCGCGGAGGGCGACGTTGGGGTTCTGGAATCCTTGGACGGGACCTTTGCGCCGGTGCAGTCGCCTGCATGTGGCTCCTTCCCGGGGATTCCCCTAAAGGTGCCTCCCTCCTACTCAAGCTTGTGTTTCGGAAGAGGCGCATCACGTGGGCCAGGGCCTGCACCGCCTACACACTTCAGCCCGCGGATCCGCTGAGTTGCTTCTCCGCACGGCAGGATGCGTGCCCTCCCGTGTTTGTGCCTCGAACGGGCGGGGGGGGTCGTGGGCGTGGCAGAGGACGCGGGCGCGGAGGGGCTGCTGGTGGGGGCGGCGGTAGGGCTGCAAGTCCCCGTAGCAACGGAAAGCCTAGCGAAGTTCCACCGCGGAGGGGCGGCGGAGGCGCTGGGCAGAGAGGACGTGGTGGGGGACAGCGGCGCGGCGGGTCAGTAGCCAGTGCCCCTAGTGTCTGAGTGGCGACTCCATTACACCGCAGAGTCCTCTTTCACACACTGGCGCATCACGTTGACGGATTCGGCAGGCCTGGGTCCGTCTTGAGCGGCGCGAACAGCGGCGCAGCGACACGCACACTCAACCGCGCTGTTCGCGTCGGACTTTGCTCA
>ENA-UOXV01005949-UOXV01005949.1-marine-metagenome-genome-assembly--contig:-NODE-5949-length-13069-cov-6.000615_pt1 | contig 13069 bp, 9 predicted proteins | sample MGYA00238165_ERZ766961 | MGnify/ENA primary metagenome ERZ766961 (study PRJEB28924, sample SAMN03173240) | marine metagenome | biome: Marine; feature: Water; material: Subsurface seawater | place: North... | reverse complement strand
GGCAACTCACCAGGATCAACACCGAAGCCGCGGTAGAGCGACGAGCCTGCGACGCCAACGTCACCTTGCACAGCCCGGGGTTGCTCGTAGAAGAAAATCGGCGGCGACTGCATGCTCGGCGTGTAAATCTGCCCATCGAGAGTGATCGCGAGGCGTGTGGCACCCGCTAGGGTGCTCTCGTCGCCAGAGGGGATGTCGCAGTCGATTTGCCTCGATGAGATGAAAGCAGCACGTGTGTACTGCACTCCGCCAAAGGAGTCAGTGAAGCGGCAGCCGATCAGCCGCGTGTCTTCAAATCCGGTGCCGTTCACACGCAGGCGGAAACGCTCGAGACAGTCGGGAGACCCGAGCGGGCAGAGTGGGCAGAGCGCAGGAGCGTCACAGATAGGCGCAGTCACATTTGCGAAGAGCGGGCCTTCGATCAAGTTCTGGCCTTGTACAATGCTCACTGACTTAACACTCGCAATCGCGTAGTACTTGAAGTCCACACCCGGGCCAAAATCTGCCTGCGACTTCTTCTCCCCGACGTTGACCATTGACACTGTCAATTCCACGGAACCGCCTTCGGATACCTGAGGCGCACGGCACTGATAAATGCGGTGAGTTTCCTTGATACGCGGCATGTTGACCTCCCTCACGAACGACAAAGACGAGTTAGCATTGCAGTCTCCAAAGAAGCACTTGTAGTATGACGCGGGAGGAAAGTTTTCCCAGCCGGGGTTCGCCTCGAACATCGAGAGCGTCACAGTCACAAGCGTGTCACCTGTGATGGTGCCCGTTGTAGGAAGGATCGAAATTATGCGCGGGCCGGCCGTGCACGCAAGATCACTAGTTGCGCCAAGCTCATTTTGTCTTTCATCGCTGATCCACGGACGCTGCGCGTAGGTCCCGTAAAAGCGCCCCAGCTGCGAGGTAATCGTTGCAGGAAGCAAGGTGTCGTCAATATATGATCTGGGCTGCTGTTCCCCGCATCCAACAGCCCAGCGACCGCACTCGCAATACCGCATTCCATTGCTGTCCTCAATACAAGAACCATGCCCACAACCTGTCGTCGGACAGTCTTTGAACTTGTACACCTGCACCACATGTTCCATCTCTGTGTATTGTTCGCCGCCATCGAACGAGAACGCCATTCCAACCGACATCTTCAACTCAGTTTGATTGAAGTTATAGAAGGGAGCATGACTGCACTTATCGTTCGAATCGGACGAGCATGGAAGCGGCATGTGCAGCTGTACATTTTTGGCGCAGTCGTCGTAATAAGCCGCGTCGTGCAGCACCACTTCAAAGGTATCTTTGCCATTCTGCATGTAGTAGAGACGCACCGTGAACGCAACTTTCTTCCCTGTAGTCGCACACAGCGGGTCCTCGGTGTCGAGCCATGGCCACTCTGCCCACATCGCGGTACGGAACCCCTCGCCAGATGCTGTCACCAAAATAGTCTGGTTGTTAACCTCGCCAACGGCCGCTGGCGAAAGGACGTGTACAACGGGCGTTTCATAGATCATATGGCGCTCGTATGCGCTCTCCCCGAGGCAGCCGTAGTAGAAGTCGCGATTTCCGGGCGCGACGTTTGAGCGTGCGGGACAGCCCTGCGTGCTCCCGCAAAACAGCACGTGCGACAGGCGGGGAGGTGAGTCCGGACAGTAGCCCCCAGTCGACTCATCGTATACAGAAACATCTGTGACCGTGTCCCACATTGCAAGCACCGTTTTGGAGAGGCACTTGTCGCGCGCGAAAGCTTCCAGCTCTACTGCCGGAATGTTCACAGGGCGGTCCGCACAACCACACTGGATGCATGGGTCACGACTATTGAGCGAGAGGAAGACTTGGAACATCTGGACACTGTCAACATCCGAGGTCCTCACATTGGACGGCGTTTTCACCATTGCACGGCACTCGCCGTCGACACAGGTGGCGTTCTCAGCGGGAATGTACAAATACTCGCCACTCGTCGGAGAGAAGAAAAGGACAGACAGGGTCTCAGGTGTAAGCTCCACACTAGCAGGCTTCAGCCACTGCGGGAATTGCCAATCTGTCGCTGTGATCTCGATGTATCGCGGATCGTCATTGCGCGATGCTGCGCGGCTGATTGATGTCATGTTTGGCTGTGGCATGAAGATTACCGTGTACACTTCGTGATCCCAGTTCTGACCGTTCAGAGCCATAGACGCGTAGTATGCAATCGGTTCTGTCGGGCTGAATTCTTTCTTCATGTGCGGCGGAACCGTGCAGCCGACCGCGCCGATCCAGCCGTCATTCTGATCATACTTTTCCACAAGGTCTCCCGGCGAGAAATCTACCTGCACGCCGGGTGGAGGCCACGGGGTGTTCGCATCGACTGTCCTGAATTCTCCGAATTCGTCGTCACCTTGGGCTGCGAGCGTGTCCTCCCTGAGCTGACCGACGATCGGAATGAACGCACATTGGATAGTGTCGACATCGACAAAGCCGCGGCCCGTGAAGGTGATTGGGTAGTCAAGCTCATTGTGTGGCAGGATAACATAGTCGCACGGGAATGTCTTGCACGGAATGATGGACTCAAGCCCCACCTCGTAGAACACAAAACTGTAAGGAGCGAAGTAGTGGTACTTCTCCGTGACTGTGACTGCGAACTGTGCCTCGTAAGTTGTGGCCGCTGGCTCAGGCGCGTACCCCTTGGGAATGAAGAATTCGACGTATTTCTGCACAGGTACATACCGCCCTGCGATGGACTGCAGAACCTCCTCAACCTCTCCTTCCGGACCGATGACGGGTAGGTCACGCCGAAATCGCATCGAGTAGCGCATCGTTGGCCCGGTGGGGTCGAAGTTGTCCCCGCCATCGAATCTCACGCGCACGAACGTGCCACCATGCACGGGACCCGACGATGGCTGCATACTTGTGACCTTGTAGTAGTTGTACGTCAAATTGAACGCAGTCCAGTCCAATAGATTCATGGAGACCTCGACGTTCACGACCTGGGCCTCGTCGACAGGTGGCGCATCGCACAAGATGGCCTGCGCTGTCACAAACGTTCCAGCGACTATCTCCGTACCAAATCGACAGGCCAGCGTAGGAAGATTAACGAAGAAGCCGCCTTCGACGCGCACCTGATCGCCACCATAGTAGGGGCCAATCGAGTCCACGAGACGTGTTAGAGTTGGATCTTGGTAAAACAAATACTCCTCTTCAGAACCAGTCAGCTGCGAGGAGTGCGGCTGCCCAGAGATGGACACATCAACGATAACCGTCTGAGGCGACGAGATCATACGCGGAGCTTCGCACACAATCTCTTCAGGCGAAATAAAAACCGCCGGAGCGACTGCGCGATCCGACGAGTCACGCTTCGAAATGAAAACACACGAGAGCACGCGCGGAGCGGCCCCGTTCTCGCCTGGTGAAGAATCCACGAATTCCTTGCCGAACACAGTAACTGAAGTTCCGCCTGTCGCGATACCCGCCGTGGGGTGGATGCGATCTACCTGCGGGACAGGCGCGTACTGGAACTGATTTTTCTTGGCTGAGTAGGTCTGACCGTCCAGCGCGACCTCAATGACAACCGTTTTCGGCTCTGTAATCGGATCAATCAACGGCGCTGAGATGCAAACGATCATCGAATCTGAAATTAGCTCGACACGGGTCGAGACAGAGAGCCCGAATCTGCAGGCTGGAATGGGCGCCGGGTTGCAGCGCGGCTTGGTCGAGATCCACTCGAACGGCACGATCCCATTATTGGGCCCGTAGCGCGCGTAGTCGAAACCGTAGCCTGAGATAGTCACGCGTGTCCCGCCCTTAATCGAGCCAATTGTCGGCGCAATCACGTACGGACTTGAAGGGTGTGGCCCGATTTCTGGCGGGAAGTATGTCCGAAACGTCACACCAGGAGCCGAATCCCACGGCCCCACGTAGTAGCCGTCTGTCGGCACATTCGCGTTGGCTTTGTACTCCGAGTCGAGTGTGAGTGCGAAATTGTCAACCTCTACAGTCCAATCTGGCACCCTGCAGGTCAGCGCACCAGGCACTTCCGTGGAAATTATGGCCGGCGAATGATACGCGTAGACCTGATAGCCGGGCTGGTACGGGATCCCGTTATTCTTGGTGAGCCCAGAAAGCGAAATCCGCCCGAAGCGACAGAAAAAGCGGTTCGGGTTGCGGTTCGGGTCCTCCGGGTCAACGAGGTACTGCCCCGAGACCGTCGCAATTGCGACACCCGTCTGCCCACCGCACATGGGTGTGATACGCGTGATGCCAAAGACAGTGTACAGAGCCTCGCGTCCCTGGGGAGGCGAAAAAGTCTGCGCCTCAGACGCGACGGTGATGAGCATCTGACCAGGCTTCGCCAGCGTGGGCATTGTGCACGTAATCGTGGCCTGATCGACGCGCGTACCAATCACCGATTCACAGTCGCCGAAGCGGCAAACGTATGTTCCCGCTGGTGGAAAATACGTGCCAGTGACAGTCAAAATGTTTGGCCTGTTGACATCAGGTGGCCCGCGGTTCACTCCGACAGGACGAAGGGGCGCGAATGTCGGCATCAGGCGGCGAACGCGATTCATTACGAAGTATTCGAATCCTGCGTAGCCGACACCCGTGATGAGCTTGTTCCCTGTGAAACTGTACAGTGCAACTTTTACCCCCGACTGACTCGCAATGTTTTGCGGCGGTGTTGGGCAGATCATCGTGTTGGCGGCTGGGCCGACACGTGCTTGGGTGCGTGTGGGCGCCTCAAAGTCGCAGAACACCCCTTGCGGGTTCTGCGGAATGAGACGCTCGATTCCCGGTCCGAAAATCGTGACGATTGTGCCACCTTCCAGCGGCGAGACTTTCGGCTGGACATCTTGCACAAAGAATCCTGGCGGGACGAGACAGTCGACACCCCCGTACACACCACGTCCCTCCTCGTTGAAGCAGGTGCACGTATACCCCTGATTGGTCTGGCATACGCCCTTGCCGCCGCACTGAACCCCCGCGCCCTGCGATTCCGTGTACCCCGGGCACTGTCTGATTTCACACGATGCACCAGAGTATTTGATCGTGTCAAAGGGCGTGTCCGCGATGTCGTACTTCTCGCAAGAACACTTGCCGGGCGAGTCACGCGAACCAGAGCACGTACCACGTCCGTTGCAGTTATTTGGACACACCGCTGGTTTCGAACAGTTTTTGCCTGCCCAGCCTTGATCACAGACACAACCTCCGGTTGTCGTACACCTTCCCCGTCCAGAGCAAACCGTGCTCTTTGCGGGGTCCGTCGGAAACGCCGGATCCCAAATGCGCGAGTCTGCACATACGTCGTTCTCGCAATTTTCGCCCGTGAAGCCGTCCTCGCAACGGCAAAACCCGCAACGACGAATACCTCGCGACGTGCAGTCAATGAGAATAGAGCAGTCATCGCCAGCATAGTTTTCGTAGCACAAGCACGTCCCGTTCTGAGCGCAGCCTCCGTTGCCGGAGCACGGGATATACGGGTTTGACGTGGCCTCCGAAGTTGGGCACACACGATAGCCGCAGTCTGCCCCACCCCACCCCGAGTCACACACACACTGCGGCAGTGTCCCCAGTGTTCCCTCGCACGTCCCGTGACCCGAGCAGCTGTTCGGGCAATTGACGTCGAGACACGCCTCGCCTCCCCAGCCTGCGTCGCATGCGCACGTGCCATTCGCGCAGATGCCGTGCCCTGAGCAGCTCCCGACGCATGCGGCAGATCCACAGTCGCTTCCGACCCAGTCACGGTCGCAGACGCACGTGCCATTCAAACAGTGCCCGTGCCCTGAGCAGTTGACCCCCACTTGAGGGGAGAAGCCGGGACAGAGACTCGGATACGAGCAATCTGGTCCGTCCCACGCAACATCACAAATGCATGTCCCGTTGAGGCACGCTCCATGTTGATTGCAATGGTTAAGACATGCCCGCTGGACAATACTCACACGAGTCTCGCACGAGGGACCCACGTAACCAGCGTCACAAACGCAGGTTCCGTCAACGCAGGTTCCGCGCTCGGAACACGACAGATCCCCGCCACACGGCAGCGGCTGGGATGCATTAAACAAGTCGATCGGCATAGGGGTCGCAGAAGGCCCGAAGAGCTCACAGTAGGATCCCGTGAAGCCTGGATCGCAGAAACACGTGGCGTTCATGCAGACACCATGGCTGGAGCAGTTGAAGGCACAAGGCTGCGCCTCAGAGACCTTCATGTCGCACGCCGGACCCATCCATCCAGGGTCACAGAAGCACGTTCCATTCAGGCACGCGCCATAGCCCGAGCAGTTGCCGGGACAGCCCCCCCCATGCACCGGGGCGAAAGAGCAGTCGTCGCCTGACCAGCCATTGTCACACAGGCACGTCCCGTTAATGCAAGCCCCATTCCCCGTGCAGTTGTTCATGCACTCGTCACCTGAACGACCAGCCGCGGCAGAGAGTAGATTGCAACCCAACCCCATGTAGCCCAAATCGCAGGCACATGTCCCATTGGTGCAGGCCCCGTGGCCGGAGCAGTTCCACGGACAAAGTCCCCCCGCGATCTCCGACGGGTCCGAGCACAAGCACGTTCCTGAACTGTTCACAAATACGCCGTAGCCAGTGGTACAGTTGCTGGCACAAAATGATTCCTCATCCAGCCCACTGCAGTCTAGCCCCCCCCAGCCCCAGTCGCACACACACGTCCCGTTGAGACAGGAGCCATGCGATGAGCAGTCACCGGGGCAGCCCGAAGCCCCCACTGAGATCGAGCAATCGTCACCAGCCCACATGCTGTCGCAGAGGCACGTCGCGTTCAGGCAGGTACCGTGAGAGGAACAGTTTCCGATGCACAGCGTGCTCTTCATGGCTGCGGTCATGTCCTCGCACCCGTGACCCTCCCACCCGTCATCGCAAATGCACGTTGCGTTTGAGCACGTTCCGTGCCCCGTGCAGTCTGGGACGGCACATATTGTGCGCTGCGAACAATCATCCCCCCCCCAGCCAGTTTCGCATGAGCAAGTCCCGTCAATTAGACAACTGCCTCTCCGCGAGCAGTCGTTCGGGCACAAGGGAGTCGCGCAGTCAAAGCCGCCGTAGCCCGGCTCGCAGACGCACCGTCCATCGTCGCAATATCCGTGCCCTGAGCAGTCCCTTGGACACAGTCGCGTATCACAAAGCTCCCCAGTCCACCACGGAAAGCAAACGCAGCGCTGCATTTCCTCGTTGCAGTTCCCGTGGCCGGAGCAGCTGTTGATGCAAACGAATGTTTCGCAGTCATCACCCTCGTAACCCGGGTTGCACTCGCAGCTTCCATCGACACACACCCCGTTGGTGCAGTTGGAGGCGCATTCCTGCAACGCGCATGTAGAATGAAGATTCCATCCAACATCGCATGCACAAACGCCCGTCGTAACATCGCAAGTGCCGTGACCGGAGCAATTCCTCGGGCACGACGCGAGAGAGCAGTTGTGGCCGTGCCACCCGCGGTCGCACATGCATACCCCCCCCTTGACGCAAATCCCATGATTGCTGCAGCCTGCTCATGCGGGGTACCGGGGTCAGTAGGTTCCACACAGCGTTGCACAGTCGTCTAGGCTTGTTTATCCAAGTCGGGGTCAGTCGCACCTCCAAAATCCGTGCAGAGCTCTGGCACGGAGCAGTTGCTAGCAGGGTCCCATCCCATCTCGCAGGCACAGGCCGAAGTCCCGAAACCGTCCTCGACACACTCACCATGGCCGTTACAGTCGCGGGTGCAATTGGCACTCTGAAGCAAAGCTCGTGACCCGGCTTTGCCGGAAGAATAACCCCCCCCCAGCTCACTGGGGACCCCGGACTGGCCTTTGCAAATACCGTCAAAGCACTGCTCTTCCGCCCCAATGACAGTGACACCTGCTCGACAGGGCACAGCGTCACGTCAGCGGCGATTTCCGCACGATGCAGCCGTAACCCGCTGCCATACTGTATCATCGTCCGCCCGCTTCGGCTAAGCAGATCGAACACGTCACGGAAACCCCTCTGGGTGGTCAATGCCGCAGGGCGGGGATGCAGCGTTGCAGTGCGGCATGCCAAGAGAATAGCTACCCCAACCCACCACTGCAAGCACCCTCTTTGAAAAAATTCCCTGGGATCCTCAGCCGCTGTCCCTTCCCCCTCAGCTGGCGCTTCGGCTTACCTGCTGCACTGATAAGCAGCAAAAACGCTATCGGAATGACCACCGCCCATCGTCGCGGGAAGATTTCCCCATGCGAAGCCTCCAAGCGCCGTTCCGACGCCCCAGCGGTCCGCCTCATCCCTGCATGGGCGTCCACCGCGGCGTGCGGGGGCATTCTCCCCTTCGCTGTGAATTCTTCGAGCGAAAGGTCGGGGATATCAGTAAACCAAAGGACATCCCTTCTTACACGAGAAAGCCACAAAAGGGAAAAATTCGATAAGAATTGGAGACTTTTGGCAACTTGAGACGGTCAAAAGTGCGAGCTGGAGCGAGCCTCCAGCTTCTCTCTGCCAAGGACAAAAGCCGCTTGTCAGTGGGGACATTTGGGCGGCGGCGTGGACTGGCAAACAATCCTCGTCGCAGAGACATTGCAGCTGGTCTCTAGCCCACGTTGACTTTGCCTGGACAGCCCCAGCCGCCGGTTTCAACGCAAGGAGCCGCCTCATTGAAGACAGCGACAGCTCCCGACGAGGAGCACACCTCCGGAGTTCGACTCTACTGACCCATAGGAAAGGTTATGAAACGCACACATTCCAAGATTTTTGACGTCCGCGGCGTGCCTCTCAACACCCGCAACCACACAAGGTGATTGCTCCCCCCGAAGAAAGGCTTCGTAAATGAGCGCCTGGTGAATGGAATTGGCAATGGGCGGGCGCACGTACATTTCCTGGTGTTCTGTGCGCTGATTCATGTCGCTCGTCGATACACTGATGGTGTGCTTTATCCTGGGACAGAGGAATCAAATTCAGCATTGACGAGGGCCAGAACATTCCCCTTGCAATCGCGGTAATCCAGCGTTTAGTTGGCCCAGTTTTCGATGAGGGTCGTGGAAAATATCTGCGTCTTGCCGAGCCATAAATCGCTCTGACGGGTTCCTCATCCGCAGACGGTCGTGGTTTTTGTCCTTTGCTTCGCTGGGATGGTCTACTGGCACTTGTCTGCGGCATCAATGCGTCGGCGACACAGCAATGAGAAGCAAAAAATCCGATGAGGGTTCACAAACCACTACGATGTGGTTCAATAAATGCGACTCTCCTGTGGAACAAGAGTATGCACCACGCCGGCGCGCCAAGTGTGCTGCAAGCACTCGGTGTGATCGAATATTCGAAGGGCGTTTAGCACAGCAGCTGTACCCACGCAGGGCGTCACACTCGCGGCACAACTGCGCAATCTAACTACTAAGCGAGCTCTGGCCCAACAAGTGGATGATGATGTGGACTGTTCCGCACCCAGCACCTTGCTTCGGCTAGCAACCCCCACGCTCCCATATCTCGTGCGTGATCAACAGATGTTCTTCTGGCAGAGCGGACACGCCCGGTTGATCTGCAGCCACCTGCCAACGCATTGGTCGTGGAAACCGTGCGCGCACGGCAGCGTCCGGACCGTCTCTCCGTCCTGCGCAGCCACGCCCCGAGAGCGCGCGTCAATTCGGCGGGCCGGCTCGCCGCCCCGCGACCCTGCGCGGCGGAGTGCTTCCAATGGAAATGCTTTTCGTGAATCGCGTTGAAAGTCCTGATGCTAACAAAGGGGGGGCGCACCTCGTACTCTTCCTGGCAGATGCAGCAGTACGTACTGCTGCATGACGGTGCGTCCTCGCCCGCTGCGCGACGCGACCGCGAGCGCACGCGCGCGACGCGCAGGGAAGAGAGGGCAGCGATCTCCTCTTCTGACGCGCCCCTGCGCGCGAGAGAGGGGTTTAGCTGTTGTCAACAGAGGGAGTGTACAGTAGGGATATGGGTAGGGGCAACAGTAGGGAGGGAGGGGGGTGCGGCGGCGCCGAGGGGCCCAGGGTTGTCAGCGCGCGTCCCCCGCGCTCCTGAGGGCGAGCTGCTCACGCTCGCGATGGCGAGGCGTGTCTGGAGCACATGCGAGGCGCTGCGCGCCGAGGCTGAGGTGGGACAAAGCACAACACAGCAATCCCGGGACGAGGACTAGGACTAGGACGCTGGCATGCACGCACTTGGACACAGCGCCCAGGCGCTCTTCGATCGCAAGCAGCTCCTCGTAAGAGAGGTCCTCGAAGCGCCGCAGCGCGGCGCTCGGCCGGGGCAGATCGTCTCTCGCATGTGCCCCCGCCTGCACGCGCGCGCCGGTCGGAGGCAGACCGCGGCGGTCTGCCGCGGGGGCGCGGCGGTTCCTGCGACTTGGCTGGGGGACTGCGCACCCTCCGCGCGCCGTCTCGGTCGGCAGCCGTCCGGACGCGCGCTCGCCCGCGGCGGGCCTCGCCCGTCTCTGCGTGCGGTCCGTCTTCGGCCGCGGCGGCGGCGGTGCGCCCCTGCGCCAGGGTGATCTCCTGCTCCTGCGGCGCCCGTCCCGCGCCCGTGATGGGGGCGCGGCGGCGGCAGCCGCGGCGCGCTCTGCGGCGCCCGGGCGCGTTGGCGCAGAGAGAACCTGCAGCCTGCGTGCGATCTCCTCGTCTGTCGCTGGCTCCGCCCCCCTGCCCTCCCCTGCCCGAACCCCTGCGTCGCCGGGCTCTGCCCCCCCCCCCTCGCTCCGCCGCACCCAGTCAGCGAGCACCGCCGCGCGCCGGCGCGAGGCGATCTGGCCGGCGGACCGGTCGGCGCCGAGGAGCTCGTCTCCGCTGTCGAAGAGCCCTCGCTCGCTCAGTGCTGCGCGCTGCGCCCCTGGCCCCATGCCGAGCACGCGCCCCGCACCAGAGAGAATCGCCCGCCCGAGGCCCAGCAGCCCGCGCGGCACGGTGTATGGCGGCGAATCAGTGGGGACGCGTTCTGTTGTGAGCCGGTGGTGTGGGGAGATGATTGCTGCCCGAAGGTTCTCTTCCTCCTGAAGCCGCCGCGCAAGCTCCTCATCATGCAAGCAGTCATTCTCGCCTGCTGCCGCTCGCACAAACTCGCCGGCGTCCGCGAACGATTCCGGGCTTGAATCATGCAAGTTGTCCGCACGATTTGAATCCGAGTCGCGCACGATCCTTTGCTCATACGCCCCGCCGCGCAGCCCCCGAAGCGCGCAACGTACCTCCGAGATCGGCAGGACCTCGAGGACGCCGCACCGTGCACTCCCACCAGCACATTCTCCTGAGAAAATAGCTGGTGTCGCCACGAGAGTGCAGACTGTTGACTTGTCTGACGGTGCTGCAGCTGTTAGGGCAGCGAGGCAGACGACGAATAACCAAGAATCGCTTGGGGGCATCCTTCGGTGTCGGAAATCCGCCCTGCACGGAGGGCGCGAAAAGCGCGAGCGGCGCCTAATCACGCCCGGCGCCCGATGTTTTTGCACACACCACACATCAAGTTCCCAGAAATGCCCTGTACGGCCAAAATGCTGCACACAACGTGCAACCTTCGCTCGCGCGCGGCCTCACGCTCAGAGCAGATTTTGACCGATCCTTTTTAGTCACCTTTTGGAGCAACCACTTTTGGGGGAGGGTCAGTTGGACGACTTCGGCAGAGAGGTGGGTGCGCTCAGGTTGCGGCGGTGCCTGAGAGAATCGCTGAAGGCACCGAGGAAGAGGCGCACCATGGCACAGGAGTACGATGTTCTCGCCCTGGAAAACATGGTGCGCCCTGTTTCCCGACATTTGAACCTGTGCCTGTCCGAGCACTTGTGTTCGCGCACTGCTCAACCCCAGCACCCCGGGCAGGTGCGCACGCCTTTCCGAAGCGGCGGAGTTAAAATTTTGGGCGAGGATGGCAAACCTGTCTACATGGAGGGCCCTGAACGTATCCCCAAGGTGCGTTCCGAACGGCCCAGTGCCTCGCTCTTGCCTGGCCTTCGACTTCGGACCGCGTGACATCGGACCGCGCTCCTGCCCCCGCGCCCGCGTGTGCGGTGCATTTGGGCGAGGTCTCTGAGGTTTTCACGGCGCACAGACGCGTGGACGCCAGGAGGTGTACTTGAATAACAAGGGGATCGGCGACAACGGTGCAAAGCTCGTGGGAAACGAGCTCAAGAAGAACACCGACTGTCTTTCGCTGTGGCTCTTCGGAAACGGCATCACGGCAGTGGGCGCCGCCGAGCTCGCAAAAGGCCTCAAGCACAACAAAACACTGACGGTTCTCGACCTGCACGACAACAAGCTCGGCAACGAAGGGGCGAAGGTGCTCGCGCAGGTGCTCAAAACGAACACGACGCTCAAGATCCTCAACCTCTGCTCCAACGGCATAGGCCCGCGCCTCCCGATGGCGCTCGAGAAGCACCCGACGCTCGACTGCCTCTGCTTTGAGGTGGTTACCGCGCCGCCGCTTGTTCCGCACGACCCATGGACGACGAGCCACACGCAGATGGAGTCCAAGAAGAGCAAGGTCAAGGACATGCTCTTTGAGTGGAACAAAGGTGCGCCGCCCCAGCGCGCCCCGTGGACGCGCACAAACACGCCCACGCACGTTCGCGCACAGCACGCGCAAATCGCGCGCGCCTGGCGCCGCCTGCACCGCCTGCCGCCGCCCGCACCGACCGCTGATGTCGCGCCTCCTGTCGCAGGCTCCCTATACGGGATCACCGGGCTGTCGCGGCTGCAGGCGCCGTGGGAGCGCTCCTCTGCGCCAACGCTCTACCCCGGGCTCAAGCGCATCGAGAAGGGGTGCGTCGCGGATCCCCCTGTACCCGGGCCTGCCGCTGCGCACGCCCGCGCTCTGAGAGTCACCTCTCTTAGTCGTCTTAGGAGATTAGACGCCCCTCGTCTAGGTTGGAGACAGTGTTGTTAATCCAGCACCCGCCTGTACCAGGCTCTCGGGCGTTTCGCGCGGCGACCCCGAGTTCGACCCGTCGTGGAAAACACGCACCGACGACGACCTCAACATCTGACTGCGCGGCGCGGGCGGCGGGCTGGCGGACGGCGGGCGGGCGGGCGGAGGCAGTGTGCGTGTGTGTGTGTTTGTGTAAAGTTGGCGGTGCGTGCGGGAGTCCACGAGACGTGTCCAATTAGTACGGAGGGATGGACGAGACGTGTCCACTTTGTAC
>ENA-UOXV01005939-UOXV01005939.1-marine-metagenome-genome-assembly--contig:-NODE-5939-length-13088-cov-24.396225_pt1 | contig 13088 bp, 12 predicted proteins | sample MGYA00238165_ERZ766961 | MGnify/ENA primary metagenome ERZ766961 (study PRJEB28924, sample SAMN03173240) | marine metagenome | biome: Marine; feature: Water; material: Subsurface seawater | place: North... | reverse complement strand
AAAGTAATGGAGGGTTTGGATCTTATGTTCTAAAAATGAACCCTGGCTCAAAGACGCTGCCTCATCTTCACCCGGGTTTTGAGGAATTTTTAGTTATCAAAGGACAATTAACTGATTCAGATGGTACAGTTTTCAAAAAAGGTGATTTTGTATCATTTAAACCAGGTAGCAAACATTCGTCGTATACAAAAAAAGGTTGTCAGTTATTGGTTTTTATGAGAGGTAAAAATAAACTAATCTAATTTAATATTATTCATTATGATCGGAATTTTAGGAGGAATGGGTACTCAAGCTGGTTTAGATTTTTGTAATAAACTTGCTGTTTTAAATAGAGGAAAAATTGATCAAGAATATCCTCTATTCATATTGTACAATAAATCCAACATACCTGGTAGGCCAGAGTCTATAGGTGTTCAGACTGGAGATATATCGAACTCAAAACCTTTAAAAAAAAATAAAAAAAAATATCAAGCAGTTTTAAATAGTTTACTGAAAGGATGTAAACTTCTTCAAAAAAATAATTGTAAATTTATAGTTATTCCCTGCAATACAGCGCACTATTGGTATGATGATTTAAAAAAAAAAATAAAAATACCTATAGTCAATATGCCTTATGAAGTTTTCAAGGTAACAAAAAAAACTTGCAAAAAAAATTCTAAAATCGGTCTACTTGCTACAGAAGGAACATTAAAAACGGGTGTTTATAATAAAATTTTTGATAAGGATTATAATTTAGAATTTCCAACAGAAAAATTACAAAAAAACTGTGTTAATAAAGCTATAAAGTTGGTAAAAATGGGAAATGTTAAATTGGCTGAAAAGACTATTAGACCTGCAATTCAGTATCTTTTGAATCAAAAATGTAAAAAAATAATTTTAGGCTGTACGGAATTACCTATAGCAATTTTTGCATTTAAATCTTTTAAAAATGTTAAAGAGTCAAAGATATTTTTGGATCCAAATCTAATTTTAGCGGTTTCATCAATGAGTAAATATAAATCAAAGAATGTCAGAACAAATTTCTAAACCATACGTTCTAAAGGCTGCTGAAAAAATTTATTTTAATGTCTGCAAAATTAAAGATGAAAATCTATTAGATAACGAAAAAGCAATAGAGAATTTTATTAATACTGATCATTACGACAAATTATGTACAGGTGAATTTCATAACGAATGGCTAAATACTATCAAAAATAATAAAAATATTGATCCAGAAACTAATCAAAAAATACCAGATGAAACTTTAAGATTATTGGAAATCCAAAGAGATGCTATGATGAAAGAGTTGATTAAAATCCCCAAACTTTATGATGCAAAAAACCATCAACTTATTGAATTGTCAAAAAAAGCTTATAATTTTTTATGGAGAATGTGTGAAAGTTATGAGTTGTGGTGCAGAGAAACTAAACAAGAAGATCTAATAACTTTAAAAATTATTGATTAAATTTAGTTAAATCAAGTTTAGCTCTAGTTTCTAAAATTCTTCTTTCAACTAATTTTCTTAATTCTTCATTCATATCAATTTTTTTATTCTGAGTTTTAATTTCATCACTAAAATATTCCAATGTACTTTTACCAGTTTTTTTTTTCATGGTATGGTCCAACAAGTATTGTGTTCCTGCTTTATAGATATTTCCGGAAGATAAAACTGTTACTCCAGGACCTATTAATGAAAATATTGGAATGAACCCAGTAGTCATTATGAATAAAAAAAGAAATGTTAGTATTTTAATAAATTTACTAAACATTAAAACACTATAGAATTTTAGTTAAGTTTGTTCAATTGTTAATTAGTTCAAAATAGGTTTAATTAGTTTATGAAATTTGGTTTATAAGTCGCAATGATCAAAATATTTCCTTTTATTTTTATTATTCTTTGGTCATCTGCTTTCATTACTACTAAACCATTAATAGATAATAGTGATCCATTTTCAGCACTGGCTTTTAGATTTGGAATTGTTGCTATTGGTTTTTTTATATTTTCAATAATTACAAACAATAAAATTTTGATTAAAAGAAAATTTTTTTTAGAATCTTTTTTTAGTGGTGTTTTATTCCATGGACTTTATTTAGGTGGGGTTTTTTTTGCTGTCTCCAAAGGTATGCCTACAGCAATTGCTGCTTTAATAGTTACACTTCAGCCAATCCTTACAAATGCTTTAAGTGGACCAATTTTAGGTGAAAAAGTTTCCTTTAATCAATGGCTAGGAGTGATACTTGGTTTTATTGGTGCAGCAATGGTTCTTGGAATTGATGTGGGTAACGGAATTCCTTTAACTGGTTTTATTGCTACAGTTATCTCTTTGATTGCTATTACTACTTCAACCATCTGGCAAAAAAAATTGAGTAATAATTTACCTTTACCAGTAAGTAACTTTTATCAAGCGGTAGGAGGGTTTTCTTTTCATTTGCTAATAATTATAATTTTTGTTGATCCATACATTAATTTTACAAAAACTTTTATTTTTGCAATGAGCCATCAAATTTTTTTGGTTTCTTTTGGTGCTTTTACAATTTTGATGTATTTGATTAAAAAAAATTCAGCGAGTAAAACTGTTTCTATTTTTTTTCTAATACCACCAACTTCAGCATTTATGGCATGGGTCTTTTTAAATGAAAAATTAAACACCTTGGATTTAATTGGATTTGTTGTTGCATCAATTGGTGTTTATATCGCTACAAGAAATAAAGTCTAAATTGCTATATATCCATATTCTAAGCAGGCATCAGTAATTGAGTGATAAAAAGACTCTCCATAACTTCTTAAACTGAATACCCTAATTTTTTTTGGATTATCTGAAATAAAATCCAATGTGACTGATATTGAATTGTAAATTGAATTAGAGCAATCACCCTCTTTCATCTCATTAATATTTAATGGGCAACCTTTTTTTAATACCTCATCAGCTAAATCACCTTCAATTTCAATAATTGTTTTGGAATTTGAAAGATCTGTTAATGCAAAATTTACATTATCAATTTTTTTGCTTTCATTTTCCAATAAATCTAATTTTTTTGACACTATTAACCAATTGTTGGGGCCCATCCATAATATCCTAGTTGTATCATTTGATGTTACCTTTAAAGGTGCAGGCAAACCTAGATGATCGATAGTCAAATAATCATTTTCAATAGCTGAATGTTTAAATTTTACTAATTGAAAAATGGCTAAATTATTTATTTCAGAAATTTTTAATAAGTTTTTTTCATTTTTATTTTCATGATTACCAAATTTTCCTTTTTTATGAATTGAATTTAATACTGAAAACTGTGTCATGATCTAACTCTAGTTCCTTCTTTATCAACATAATGTGATGATATAATTTCAACTTCAACTGCAGTATTGTTTAATGGTGAAACTGCATAGAGTTTTTTTCCAATCATATTTCTTCCATCTTTAAGAATTGCTAATGAAAATGGATTATTATTTTCAACACTCCAACAAGATGATGATACATGTCCTAATTTAGGATTTGGTAATTTTGCATCTTTATCTTTAACTAAATGAGAGCCTTCTGGAATACTTGTTTTTTTATCTATTGGAATTAGACCAACAATTTTCTGTCTATCTTGGATGCTAAAAGCCTCTTTTTGAAGAGACCTTTTTCCAATAAAATCTTTTTTCTTTGATACTAATCCCTCCAAAGCTAAATCGTAAGGAATAGTTCGACCATCAATTTCTGGTCCTGCTACATGCCCCATTTCAATCCTTAAAGTAGATAGTGCTTCTGTTCCATATGGTTGAAGATTAAATTCCTTACCAACCTCTATAATTTTCTCCCACATGAATAGACCACTGTCTGAATTAACATTGATTTCATAAGCAAGCTCACCTGAGAAAGAAATTCTAAACACTCTCGCATGTACACCAAATAGGTTTCCTTCAGTATATCCCATGAAAGGTAATTCTTGATTACTAACATTTAAATCTGGGAACAATTTAGACAATACATCTCTAGATTTTGGTCCAGCAAGTGCAGCTCCAGCCCATTGCTCGGTAGTTGATACAACATTTACATTTAATTCTGGCCAAACTACTTGAAGATAATATTCTAAGTGTGATAGCACATTTGCTGCTTGGGCGGTTGTTGTGGTCATATGATAATGGTTATCTTCAATCCTAGTTGTTGTTCCATCATCCATAACAATTCCATCTTCTCTTAACATTACCCCATATCTTGATTTACCTATTGGCAGTTTGAGCCATGAATTAGTATAAACTCTATTTAAAAATTCAGCAGAATCTGGTCCTTTGATATCAATTTTGCCTAATGTAGTGACATCGCAAACACCCACGTTATCTCTAACATTTTTTGCCTCTCTTCTTGATGCTTCAGACAAAGTTTCATTACCTAACTTATAATATCTTGGTCTTTTCCAGGCTCCAGCATCTGTGAATACAGCATTATTTTTTTCGTGCCACTCATGCATTGGTGTTTTTCTTGTTGGCATATATTCTTTTCCAACCTCTCTTCCAACTATTGCTCCTATCGTTATTGGAGTAAATGGGGGTCTAAAAGTAGTATGACCCACTTGTGGTACAATTTTTTTTTCTATATTTGCAACTAATTGAAGCCCATTCAAGTTACTGGTTCTACCCTGGTCAGTTGCCATGCCAAGTGTAGTATATCTCTTCACATGTTCAATTGATCTATAACCTTCCCTTAAAGCAATCTCTATATCTGAGACTGCTACGTCATTTTGAAAGTCTACAAATCTTTTGTAATTTTTACCTTTTGGCAGAGGTGAACACCAAAACTTATCATGATCACTGTGTTTTTTTTCATTAACATTCGGTACTAAAATACTTTTACCATTTTTAGTTATTGATTTTGAAGTCTCAGTTCCAATTTCAAAACTTGTTTTTAAAGTTTCTTTAAGATTAAAAATACCATTTGATGCACCTAATGATTTTTCATTTTGTTTTGCTTTATCAGGAATAAAGGCATCTATTTTCTCATCAAACTTTAATTTGTTGCCAGATTGAGAGGCTAAATGGACTGTTGGAGTCCAAAACCCAGAAACACATATACAATCACAATTTAATCTTTCTATGTTTTCAAAATCAGTTTTATCTTGATTCAATTTTCCAATAGATGCTGATTTTATTTTTTTATATCCGTGTGCAGCAATAACGGCGTGGGAAAACTTAATTTCAATATCTTGAATTTTAGCTTCTTCAATAAGATCAGATTTTTGATCTTCTCGTGTATCTATAACGACAGGATTTATGCCGTGTTTTTTGAATTCTAGTGCTGTTTCATAAGCGCTATCATTGTTGGTAAATATAATAGGTTTCTTGCCGATTAGTACACCATAGACCTTTATATATTCTTTAGCTGCTGATGATAAAAAAACTCCAGGAGTGTCATTATTTCCAAAAACAATTGGTCTTTCTATGGATCCTGTTGCTAAAAAAACTTGTTTGGCTCTAATATACCAAAGTCTTTGGCGGGGCGAATATTTGTTTCTTTTTTCTAAATGATCTCCAACTCTCTCAAACATTACAGTCATGTTGTGATCATAATAACCAAAGACTTGTGATCTATTTTTCACAATCACATTTGGCATCTCTTTTAATTCTGAAATAATTTTTTCAGCCCAATCTTTTCCAGATAGATTATCTATTGTAACATTATCGGTTAATAAAGTGCCTCCAAACCTCGGTTTATCTTCAGCTAATATGACTTTAGCTCCATTTTTAGCAGCAGCATACGCACTTGCTAAACCTGCTGGACCAGATCCAGCTACAAGTAAATCACAATATTCATATTTATGTTCATATCTCTCGTTATCTTTTGAGATAGAAGCAACCCCTAAACCTGCTGCCTTTCTAATGAATGGTTCATAAATTTTATACCAAAAACTTTTAGGCCACATAAAAGTTTTGTAATAAAATCCAGCAGGAAAAAACCTGCTTAAGAAATTATTTATAGCCCCAATATCAAATTTTACCGAAGGCCAACAATTTTGACTGGTGGCTGACAAACCTTCTACAAGCTCAATTTCAGTAGCATTCACATTTGGTTCTGAATATCCATTTATTGTAACTTGTAATTTTGCATTTGGTTCATCCACCCCAGCCCCAAAAAAACCTCTTGGCCTATGATACTTGAAACTTCTTCCAACTAAATGAATACCATTGGCAAGTAGTGCTGAGGCTAATGTATCACCCTCATAACCAAAATATTTACTTCCATTAAAGTAAAAGTTAATTTTCTTATCTCTGTTAATTAACCCTTCGTTATCTAATCTAAATGGCTGAGACATTAAATTTCTTCATCCAATTTTACTGTTTTAAAAATTTCATGAGTAACAGTATCTCTTTGTGCCCTAAACCATTGTCTGCATCCAAAAATATGATGCCAGAACTCTACATGTTTTCCTCTTGGACTTTTTCTCTCATAAACAAATGCATCCCATTCTTTATCTGTAACCGATTTATCTAGTTCTGGTCTTTTTATTGTTCCATCTCCACCATAAGCAAATTCTTTTTGAGCTCTCTCACCACAATATGGACATTTAATATTTAGCATTTATGAAATCCAAGTTTTTGTTCCAAGACCTTTTTCATCTAATAAATATCCTTTTGAAAATCTACTAAGACTAAATCCTGAATTTAGTTCGTGTACTCTATCCTGTGCAATTGTATGTGCAAAAGTCCAACCAGAAGACGGTACAGATTTAAATCCACCGTAACACCATCCACAATTTAAATACAAACCCTCAATATGAGTTTTATCTATTATTGGAGAGCCATCCATCGACATATCCATAATACCACCCCACGTCCTTAACATCTTAAGTCTGCTTAAAAATGGAAATAACGCTACGCCTCCAGATAATACGTGTTGAATAGTTGGAAGATTCCCTTTTTGTGCATAACTATTATAGCCATCTAAATCACCTCCCATGACCATTTCACCTTTATCAGATTGACTTATATAAAAATGACCAGCACCAAATGTTACAACACCATCTAAAATTGGTTTTACTGGTTCAGATACACATGCTTGAAGTAAATGTGTTTCAATTGGTAAAGTAATATTTAGTTTCTCAGCAAGTACATTTGTGCTTCCTGCAACGCAAAGACCAATTTTTTTAGTTTTAATATCTCCTCTTGAAGTTCTTAATCCCGTAATTTTACCACCACTCATATCAAAACCTGTGACTTCACAGTTTTGAATAATATCAACTCCCATTGAATCTGCTTGACGTGCATAACCCCAAGCAACAGCATCATGTCTTGCAGTACCAGCACTTGGTTGCGCTAAACCTCCAAAAATTGGATACCTAACATCTTCTGAAAAATCTGCCATAGGTATCATTTTTTTAATCTCATCTCGATTAAGCAAAACAGCATCAATTCCATTTAATCTCATTGAATTACCTCTTCTGGCATATGCATTCATCTGAGCATCTGAGTGTGCAAGATTAACTATTCCTCTTGGAGAAAACATGACATTGAAATTTAATTCTTGAGACATATTTCTCCACAAATTCATTCCAAATTCATTGAACTTAGCATTTTCATCATACATAAAATTTGATCTGATAATTGTTGTATTGCGCCCAATATTTCCTCCTCCAATCCAACCTTTTTCAATGATGGCCACGTTTGTAATTTTATGTTCTTTTGCTAAATAATAAGCTGTTGCAAGTCCATGACCTCCACCACCAATAATGACAACATCATACTCTTTTTTAGGTGTTGGATCTTTCCATGCTAAGCTCCAATTTTGATGATTGGAGAATGCATTTTTAATAATGCTAAAAATTGAATACTTGTTCACTCCAAGACATTATAACAACGAAAAGAAATAGTCTTTATTATTTATATATCTAATTTTTAGAAGTTTCATATTTTATAAAAAAGAGATAAGTGTTGGTAAATTTATAAAAATTTATAATGAGTGAAGTTAAATCTGATATCCAAATAGCCAGAGAAGCTAAAATGCAGCCTATTAAGGAAATTTTAGAAAAAGTGAATGTTCCTGATGAAAGTTTTGCATTTAGTCCAATGGGTCGTCATATTGCTAAAATAAATTTAGAATACATAGACACTTTAAAAGATAAGCCAGATGGTAAATTAATTTTGGTTACTGCAATTACCCCAACACCAGCAGGCGAAGGCAAGACAACTACCTCTGTAGGTTTAAATGATGGTTTAAATAAAATTGGAAAAAAATCTATAGTTTGTCTTCGAGAACCTAGTCTTGGTCCCTCTTTTGGAATGAAAGGTGGAGCAGCTGGAGGTGGTTATGCCCAAGTAGTACCAATGGAGCAAATAAACCTCCATTTTACAGGTGACTTTCATGCAATCACCTCAGCTCATAACTTGCTATCAGCATTAATAGACAATCATATCTACTGGGGAAATAAATTAGATATAGATGTTCGAAGAATTGTTTGGAAAAGAGTAATGGATATGAATGATAGATCATTAAGATCTATAAATATTAACTTAGGTGGTGTTGCTAACGGTTTTCCTAGAGAAGATGGTTTTGATATTACAGTTGCTTCAGAAATCATGGCTATTTTTTGCTTAGCCAATAATCTGAAAGATTTAGAAAATAGAATTGGAAATATTACAATTGCTTATACTAGAGATAAAAAACCAATTTATGCAAAAGATTTAAATGCCCAAGGCCCTATGACGGTATTGCTTAAAGATGCGATTAGACCAAATGTTACACAAACTTTAGAAAATAATCCTGCAATAATTCACGGTGGACCATTTGCGAATATAGCTCATGGTTGTAACTCTGTTATTGCAACTAAAACTGGATTAAAATTAGCAGATTATGTGGTTACTGAAGCAGGTTTTGGTGCTGACCTTGGTGCAGAAAAATTTTTAGATATAAAGTGTAGAAAATCAAATTTAAAACCTAGTTGTGTAGTTATTGTTGCAACAATTAGAGCTTTAAAAATGCATGGTGGTCTTAACAAAGAAGAGCTCAAGAAGGAAAATGTTGATGCTTTAAGTAAAGGTTTAGTAAATCTTAAAAGACATATAGAAAATATTAGAAAATATGGATTGCCAGTTGCTGTAGCTGTTAATCACTTCATTACTGATACTGAAAACGAAACAAAAACTTTAATAGAAGCTTGTAAAGATATGAGTGTTAAAGCTACTTTGTGTACTCACTGGTCAAATGGTGGTGAAGGAACAAAAGAACTAGCATCTCATGTAGTAGAATTAATAGAAAAAGAAAAATCTGATTTTAAATTTTTATATGAAAATGAAACACCATTATTTAAAAAAGTAGAAACGGTAGCAAAAGAAATCTACCGAGCAAGTGAAGTGGTTGCAGATACCAAAATTAGAGAACAATTAAAAAGCTTTGAAGATCAAGGTTATGGTGAATTACCAATATGTATTGCTAAAACTCAATATAGTTTTTCAACTGATCCAAATTTAAAAGGCGCTCCCACAGGACACGTCTTGCAAATTAGAGAGGTTAGGTTGTCCTCTGGTGCAGAATTTATCGTTATTATTTGTGGTGCCATAATGACTATGCCAGGTTTACCGAGGGTGCCAGCAGCAGATTCTATAAAGCTTAATGATAAAGGTGATATTGAAGGTTTGTTTTAATTTATACTTTTAATTGAACCTAACCAATTTTCTAATTCCTTCATTCTAAAGCTATCTGAAGATAATTCTTTTTCTTTTTTTAATAGCTGGATATGATTTTCAAATTTTAACTCATTTTCAAATAAGTCTTTTTTTTTAAAAATAGTTAAATTGATCATTTTATCATAATCAAATTCAGGATGATACTGAACTGCCCAAACATTACTTTTATCACATTCAAAACTCACAGATTGAAATTTATTAATACTATTAAAAGATAAATATTTTGTATTAGAGGGTAGCTTTACAACTTCATCAAAATTAAATGCAGGAGCACTAAAAGTATTATTTTTGTCTTTGTACATTGGGTGAGTTTTGCCTTCATCGGTTAATTTAATATCAAGACTTACTCCTATATTAGGACCATTGATTGATTTTTTGACTTCACCTCCAGCTGCTTTAACAGCAACCTGCATTCCCCAACATATTGCAAATATATTTTTTACTTTTTTAAAACAAATTTTCATAAACTCAATTTGAGCCTTGGTATCATCATCATTTTCATAAATATGCCCATTACCTCCACTCCAAATTAAACCATCATATTTTTCTAAATGTAATTTATTTAAGTTATTTTTTATTGAAGGATTAAATTCATCTATCTCTAGATTTTCATTTATTCTATTTAATGAATTGTGAATACTTTGTGTATGAGTCTCAATATTATTTGATACTAGTTCTAAATTATTTTCTTTTGTATTCCCTTCAACAATAAGAACTTTTTTCATTACCAATCTATTTTCAATTTCTTGTTATTACAAATTGACTCAATTACATTAAACATTAATGGAAAGTCCTTTTTTGAATAATTCTTTAATATAAATGGACCAATTTCTTTAGCTAATTCAGCACCCTCTACTGTTATATTCTTCATAAATTTTTCTTTAGCTTCTAAATAAAGATAACCATCACCTAAATATTTTCCCATCAAACTATTTCTTCCACCAATAGCACTAACATAAAGATCTCCAAGTCCTGCCAGACCATAAACAGTTGAGATACTTCCGTTGTTAGCTTCAATAAATTTTGACATTTCTGAAACAGATCTATGAACCAATGATGCTGCGGTATTTAAATAGTATTTATCTTTAATATCATCAGATGCCTCAAGGTTACTCAAACCTTTTGATGCACCAATAAGCATTGAATAAATATTTTTTATTGCACCAGATAATTCAACACCATTAATATCACTTGTTATCTCAATTGAATAATAATCTGTTGCAATTAAACTGCTTAAATCTTTTGCAATATTAATATTTTCATTGGCTAAAACTGCACCAGTTCTCATTTTATTGGCTAATCCTGAAGCTAAACATGGCCCTTTAACTGCTGAAATATTGATTTCATCACTACTAAAATTTCTTAGATTTTTTTTTATTTTTTCAGATAAAGTTAAAATCTTATTTTCAAAAACTGATAACCCTTTTGTGAGCAATATAATTGGAAGATTTTTTTTATAATTTTTTGAAATTTGTTCAGTAAACCAATTAATTCCAACAGAGCTAATTCCTGCAACTATAATATCCGCACTACTTAAAACTTCGTTTAGCTTATCATGTTTTTCAATTATTAAATTATTTGGTAAATTAATATTTAATGCTGGATGGAATTTATTTTCTTGAATTTTTGAAATGAAATCATTTTCTAAATGTGTGCCTACAAGATAAGTTGTATTACCATTATCTACACAGGGAAAACAAAAAGCAGAAGCCATTGATCCTGCTCCAATAATAACTATTTTTTTCATTTAATAACTTTTCATATTTTATTAAATAAATGTAAATTTGTTACAATAGTTATTTTACTAGTTAATTAATGAAATATTGAAAAATCTTTAACTAGCTCCAAGGAAAAGGACTATTTGAAGTTGGGTGAAGATTTCCTTTGCTGTAACGATCAAATCTGAATGGTTTTAATAAATTACTTTCTTTTCCGAGTATCTCGTTTGCAACTAAGTGACCAACACCAATCATTTTATAGCCATGGTTTGCATCTGCAATTAAATATACATTCTCAAAAAATCTATCGAAAATAGGAAAGCTGTCTGGTGTCATACATCCCAATCCTCCTGATGGTCCTTTTCTATATAAAGAGGAATTTCCTTCAAATCTTTTTTGGCAATGTGCTAATGCTGAAGTCCACATGTCTGAAAATGCTTCTGTTGTTTGGTACTCATCAGAATCTAATCCATATGGATCAACATTAACATCATCAAAATGTTTATTTACAATATAGGGTGATGTTCCACCTTGAACACCTAAACCATCAATATCAGGTTTGTAATAAATTCCCCACAATTTATCTGTCAAAAGTTTTTTATCTTTATCTGAATAAAGTGGAGCATCTGTATCAACATGAATTACAGGGGGCTGCTTATTTTCATTTGTTCGTAAATAATCTGATTTAACTCCCAACACTCCCTCTTGCAAAAACCAATATTTCCACATTTCTGTTTCGTGTAATTTTTGATCTTTACCTTTAATTTCTATTTTTTTTGGTAGCCCTAACATATTCCAGAAATCTCTAACCCATGGTCCAGCACCTATAACTACTTGTTCACATTCTATAATTCCTTGATCTGTAATTACACTTTTTACTATGCCGTTATTTTCTTTATTAAATCCATTAACTGTAATTCCTTTAAGAATATTTACACCTCCAGCAATAGCTTTTTTTTCTAAAGCCTTTATTGAATCTTTATTAAATGCATAACCACCTTTTTTTTCATGTAGAACAGATGTAATCTTTTGTGCTTGCCAATCTTCAAATATATTTTTCATATATTTCATACAATCTTTTTCACCTTCAATAAAAACAGATTCATAACCAATAGATTTTTGTTGTTCAAAAATACTAGCAACATCTTCATGCATAATTTCTGGTGATATTTGCATATATCCAACTGCATTATATTTAAAAGATTTTGGATCACTTTCCCAAACCTCAACCGAGTGAGCCATCAACTCTCTCATAGCAGGCTGAAAATAATTATTTCTTATAACGCCACAGGCAATACCGCTAGCGCCAGCAGCTGTATCTTTTTTTTCTAAAAGAATTATATCACCAAAATTTTTATAAGTTTCAGATAGTTTCCAGGCAGTACTCAGTCCATGGATACCACCACCAATGATAACAACTTTAGCTTTTTTGGGTAAAGACATCTTAAAACTGATTATTAATAATTTTCAAAACAAAGATATTATTTTTAATATTAATATAAATTATATATAAAAAGTATACGTTATTTAGTATTCAATGTTTTTAAGAGTGTTTAGATAATCCTCAAATTCTTTCAAAAATGAGTCTGAAGGTATTATGTTTTTAATTCTCTGATCTGAAGAGTTTTTTATAAGTTTAAAAAAACCTTTTTCACAAGCTTCATTGATCATTATTGCTGATTTAGGTCTAGAAGTTTTGAACAATCTTGTTTTTAATGCCTCAACTGATAATT
>ENA-UOXV01005936-UOXV01005936.1-marine-metagenome-genome-assembly--contig:-NODE-5936-length-13089-cov-5.776584_pt1 | contig 13089 bp, 8 predicted proteins | sample MGYA00238165_ERZ766961 | MGnify/ENA primary metagenome ERZ766961 (study PRJEB28924, sample SAMN03173240) | marine metagenome | biome: Marine; feature: Water; material: Subsurface seawater | place: North... | reverse complement strand
TGTCGCGACTTTCAACGTCCCGGTAGGACGCCTCAGGGCCGGTGAACGCGTGAGGAACGCCAGGGATGGGGCGCGGGGGTAACCGCTCGAGGTACGCGGCTGGGGCCGCTGACTCGGACTCCGACATGGACGAACCCGTGACCCCGAAGGCGAAGAAGCCGACGAGCAAGAGCCCGTTCGCCTCCTTCTCCGCCATCGCCAGCCGCACGCTGCGATGGCGAACCCGCGCGGCGAAAGACACCGACTCGGACACCGACTCCGACGACGACGTCATCGACAAGCGCACGGGCGAGGTCAAGAGCAAGGAGGACCTGGCTCGCGACCGCGGCGAATACATTCCGCCCAGCGTCGAGGAAGCCATGGAGTACAGGGACGAGGAACACCCACGGATACAGGGCGCGCGGGGTCTCGAACCTTACCCGCTCAAGATCGGCATCGGTGACATGGGCGTCGAGTTCGGCCCAGGCATCGCGCTGTACTTTAACTTCCTACAGTGGATGTCCGCGCTGTTCTTCATCCTCTTCGTACTCAACATCCCGACCATCATGATCGCGCACGCCGCCAAGTACTACGGTCCGTACTCCGCGTCAAGGAACAGCACGGGGTTCCAGCAGATGTGGGACGCGGAGTACGACATGGCGTCAACCACATTCGGGTCCATCGCCCCGGATGATGTCCAAGAAGGGGACTGGCTCAAGTACACGAACGAGGACGTCGGGCTGGTTCTCTCTTTGACCAAGACGGATTTCCTTTACGGCGCCGCCATGGCGGACATACTGGGATGTATACTGTTCCTGGTCATGTGCGTGTTCTTCGCCAGGCGTCAACGGCAGATCGTGCGGGCGGTGGACGAGGACTCCATCGAGATCACCGACTACTCGGTCATGATCAAGGGTTTGCCCGAGGACGCCACGGACAAGGAGGAGGTTCGGTGCTTCTTCGAGCTCAAGTTTGGTAAAGTGGTGGACGCGGTGCTGGCGAAGAACGACGGCGTTTTGCTGCACTACTACAAAAAGAGGAGCGCGCTGGCCATGCGTCACGACGTGGCGCGGAGCAAGTTCATCAAGACTGGGAAAGGGGAGAAGACCATCGACAAGCTCGAGGACAAAATCGCCGTCGTCGACGATAAGATCATCAAGCTCAAGATGAAGAAAAACTTCAAGACGAAGCTCGCGTTCGTGACCTTCTCCGACGAAGAATCCTGGGTGGAGTGCCTACGGGCGTCGCCCCGGGGCTGGCTCGCGCGGTGGATGATGCGGTCCGAGACGCGTTTCCGGGGTAAGTTCGCGTACACGGTGGAGGAGGCACCCGCGCCGACGGACGTCATGTTTGAAAATCTGGACGTCCCCGAGCGGAGCAGGTACTGGCGACGGAAAGTAATCTCCCTCGTGACGGTCGTCCTGCTCCTCGCCTCGTTCGGCGCGCTCACGGTGTTGTCCGGCCTCAAGACGATGCTCACGTCGGACACGGCGATGGACGACGCGAAGCTCGCGTTGCACATCGGCGGACCGGGCGGCGGCGCGTTTGCCACTGCGGAGAGCGTCCAGCTTGCCAGTGAAGATCCGAGCCTGATCACGCTTGCGCCGAGTTTCAACGCCACCAATGATTACCACCCGATCTGCGCGCCGGAGTTGTCGATGTGCGAGGTGACGTACTCGGAACCCGGTTTACTGGCGATCATGCCGTGGGGCACGGCGCTCTCGGTGCTTCCGCTGGCGAACACGATGAGCCAGACGGAGAAGGACGTCAAGGTGAAGACCATCGTGAAGGAGATGACGGACTGCGGGGAGAGTCTGGAAGGGTGCTCGCCCAACAGGGTCGACGAGGGCGTCCGGGAGCGTCGCAGGTGTCACGCGTGCTATTGCGCCGGGCGACAGTACGCGTTAAAGACGACGACCACGGACAGGTGGAGCGCGGGCGATCTCGCGATTGAGTACGCCTCGGATTTGGAAATCGCGACTCTTCGAGAACAGTGCGACGATTTCCTCGCCGCTCCGTCCGCGATGGTGTCGTTACTCGTGACGGTCACGGTCATCGCGGTCGCCGTCGTGAACTCCTTGCTGAAGACGGTGGTGAAGGCCATCTCCGCGTACGAGAGACCCGCGAGCCTGATTGAGCAGCAGAGGAAGGTTTCCGAGAAGGTTTTCAGCACGCAGTTTTTCAACACGGCGATTTTGTCGCTCGCGATTAACGCCGCGCTGCCAGAGCTGCTCAATGGGATTCCCATCGTATCGCGGTTCATCCTCAACGGAACGCACCGCGACTTCGACTACCTCTGGTATAAGAAGATCGGCGGCCCGCTGCTCTACACCATGTGCATCAACAGCGTCGGGCCCATCGCGGGGAACTTGATCGCCGAGGTGATGGGATACGTCACCAGGGCGACGGGCAAGTACACCAAGTGGACGCAGCGCGAGCTCAACGAGGCGTTCACCGGGCCCGAGTTCGACATCGCCACGAGGTACGGCGAGGTGCTCATGTGCATCATGGTGACCATGATGTACGGAAGCGGCATGCCGTTGCTCTACGCGTTTGCGTCGTTCTTCTGCCTCGCCATCGGCGCCTCAGACAAGAGGTTCCTGTTGAGGGTGTGCCGCCGGCCCCCGAGGTACGGCACCGCGCTCGCGATGCTCGCCATCGCCGTCGTCCCGTGGGCCGCGTTCGTACACCTCCTCTTCGGGATGTGGATGCACACGCACTTTCTCACGCCGCTCATCACCGAGACGGCGGGCGTCGGCGCGGAGTACAGCGACGCCGCGTTGGCTGCGACTGGCGGCGACGCGGGCAACGCCACGGAGAGCGCGTTCAGCAACCTGCTCGCGTCCGGCGCGACGCTTCAGGACTTGCTGGACATCGCGAACAACGCGAGCGCCGCGGCGCGGGACGCGGCGGCGACGGAGTATCCCCCGATCCTGGGCGAGATATCCCGGCGGACCATGCAGACGAACGGGTTTCCATTTTTTCTCCTCGCGATTCTCTTCGTCGCCATCTTCGCCGTCGTGAACGTCGTGTCGCACTTCTGGAAAGTGCTCACGACGTTCCTCCCGTGCATCAACGCGTTGCCGTGCTTCAGGGAAGACGCGGACTACGAGGGTGTGCCCACGTTCGAGGATGCCTTCATGATGGACAAACTCATCGGCGCTCACACGTACGAGATGCGGGAGATGCCAATGTACAAAAAGTTCTTCTTCGAAGGGAAAGGCGGATTCAAGGAACGAAACGCGGGTCCCGGGGGGGATCAGAGCGACCCCGACACGCCGTTCAAGAAGGGCGAGGACCCGTACAACGTCGACGCCGACGACGACACCGACGACGACGACGTCATGGCGGATATCGCGGCGATGATGGGCAAGCCGCCCGAGCCCGTCGCGATGAACGGTGGCGCGCCGGGTGGCCTGGGCGGTGGACTCGGTGGTGGATTAGGCGGTGGGCTCGGCGGTGGATTAGGCGGCGGGCTCGGGGGAGGGCTGGGCGGCGGCCTCGGCGGCGGCGGCCTCGGAAGCAGGGGCCCGGGGATGGCTCCGCCGGCGCCTCCGGGTGGATGGGGCAGGCCGGTTTCCGCGCCCGCCGGGGTCGGCGGCCCACCATCCAGGGTGGGTCCGCCTGGGGGGAGGGTCGGGCCGCCTGGCGGGAGGGTCGGTCCGCCTGGGGGGAGGGTCGGGCCACCCGGTGGAGCACCCGCGCGCTTCGGTCCGTCGCGCGTCGGCCCGGGAAGGCAGTAGTTTACGTACACCGCGGTAGATGTGAGATAGCTGAGTAATTGATTATTAGTCGTGTTACAAGTCGATCGACGCGCTATCCGCGCAGCCGCGCGCCTGCCTCGGAGCTCCTTCTCGGACCAAGGACGTCTGTTTCATCGGGAACCCGCCTTCAAATGGTTGCTACACCCTGAATGCGGCGAGGGTTCCGTCACTGGACGTCCACTCCTTGGCGACTGCTGCTGCGATGTTTCGTTAGTATGTATGCGGAAGACCACGTCATCGGGTCGGAAGCGAAGGCCCGCCGGGCTCGCTCACCGGCTGGCGAGCGAGCCGAGCGCGCCTCGTCGCACCGCGCGAAGCTGATGGATGCTTACTTCCCCTTGACGGGGAACTTCGCCTTCATGGGCTTCTTGGCCGCCTTGCTCGTGGGCTTGGCGGTGGGCTTGGCGTTGTCGCGGCTCATCTTGAGGCCGGACCACACGCCGGTGCCCTGCATGGAATCGGTGGCGCCCACCGCGTACCGCGCTCCGTCGAACGCGGTCTTCATGGTTCAGAAAATAGGCATGGTTTAGGTTGGTGTGCGTGTGCAACGACGAGAGCTGCGCGCGGGCGTGAGTGATGCTGACGACTGACGTACGTGGCTCTCTGGATGAGAACGCACCAGAGCCTCAGGATTTGGATTGTATGCAGGCCAGTCACGGGACAAGCCAAATTAGATAATTAAGAAAATGGCGAGGATGTGGTATGTCTTCATAGATTCCTTTGGTCAATACATTTAACATTAACGTCGAACAACGGCTATCGAGGGCGCCGAAGGGACGCCCCGTACCGCTGAGCCACCGCCCAACGCCCTCACAGCACCTGCACCAGCTCGACGTCGAACTTGAGGGTGGCGTCGGGCGGGATGAGCCCGCCGCCCGCGCCCCTGCTGCCATAAGCCAGGTTGGCAGGAATGGTGAGAACGCGCTTGCCGCCGACCTTCATGGGGGGGATACCCTCGCCGCCGAGGATGCCCTCGTCCCAGCCCGCGATGACCTCCCTGACGCCAACCTTGAAAGTGAGCGGGGAGCCCCTGGAGTAGGAGCTGTCGAACACGCGCCCGTCGAGGAGCCGGCCGGTGTAGTGCGCCTTGATCAACGAGCCCTTGGACGGGGTGATGCCGGAACCGACGACGGACTCGCAGAACTGGAGGCCGGACGCGCCGGTCGCGACCTCGCCGGTGCACTCGAACTCGGGGAGACCGCGCGCGGACGCGGGCGCCGCCTGGGAGACGGCCGCGGCGGCGAGCACGGCGGAGGCGACCGCCTCGCGGCGCCCGAGGGAAACCTTCTTCTCATCGGAAGACTCGGGTCCGGACGCGCGCACGGGAGCGGCGGCGCGACGCGAGGAGGACGCGGCGCGCTTGGACTTGACCGCGACGGGCCTCGCGGCGATGCAGACGGATGCGGAGAGGACGGACATGGTCACTCACGGGTGTCGGTGAGGACGCGCTCGCGGTTGTGAACTCATCTGGGGCGATGATGCCACGTCAACTCCAAACTGGATAGAATCGATTGCCAAAAGTGAAGGAAGCCGCCGCGGGCGACGCACGCGAACGACGACGAAGGCTTTACAGACGAGAGCGGGCGCGACTCGCCATCGATCGACTCGATCAACATCTTACTTTTAAAACCCAGAGATACGAGAGAGGTTAGATCTGACCCACCGCGTTGATGTCCGACGTGGAATTTAGGGGCAGAGCGTCGAAGTATTTGAACTCTCCGTCAGCCTTCCTGTACCTCGCCCTCTCCGCCAGTGTCTTGGTCCCGCCCCTGTTCTTCTTCCCCGCGGCTTTGTAGGACACCTCGTACGTCACGAACACATCCCCGTCCGCGTTCTCCTTGGTCCCCTTGACCCGGAGTGACGTGAAGTTCACCTTCTTCATGGTCGCCTCCGCGTCCTTCTCGAGCTGCGTCTTCGCCTCCGCCGGGTCGTCCTTGCGCTTCATGTCCTTGGAGTCCGGGTGCGTGGACGCGACGATGTATGTGGGCACGTTCTTGACGTACGCGCTGAACCGGGCGCGTACGATGGCCTCGGGGGTGACGGCGTCGGCGGGGGCGGCGGATGCGTGATGGGGCCCGCAGCATGATGCGTAGTCCTTCCCGCTTCCGCACGGGCACCTCGGGTCCACCTTCGCGGGCACCGGGTCGCCCGCGGAGTCGGTACCGTCGTCCATGAGGTCCGCGAGCATACCCTTGCGACCCATGCGCACGGAGACGTCGCGGTCGCGGCCGCGGGCGGAAGGGAAGGACACGGCGTTTCGGGGTTTAGGTAAACCCGCCGACGTCATCACTGTTGCGCGGGCATCGGTGGCGCGAGTGGCGGCCGAGGCGCGAGCCTGGACGACGACGGTGCTGCAGATGATGCTCGACATCCGTGTGCTCGATTCTAGATTGGATACAGGGTCGCGGTCTGGAAAGTGCGACTCGTCGTGCGGGTCTTCTGCTCGGCCCTCACCCCTCGGAGCCTTCCCACGGGTAGACGCAACAAAAATCATCGCGCGAGTGCTGACTCGGAATTGTTAGTTACTGCCTCAGATCGACGCGCGCCTCGGCGACACACGACGCAGGATGGCGGACTGGTTCGTGGCGCAGTTCCTTGATGAGTGGGAGGTCCAAAAGGGCACCTCCTCCAATGTCCCAAAGTACAACAAGAAGTGCCTGGAGTCCGACTTCCACGAGGCGACGACGGCAAAAATGAAATGCAGAGGGCCAGCCTACCCGGGCGATGTAGACTGCCGCGTCGCTGACCGCCTGATGAACCAGTTTCACAACGAGTTCCTCCGCATCCGCTCCTACGTGGAGCTGGGTGACGCGCGAAAGCTGGTGACGGATCAGGACAGGCTCGCGCACTTCCTACTACGATCCAGGGAGCTCGTCGCCATGGAGGCGGGAGCGTGTAAGTTTCACAGGTTGGAGACAGTGAAGAACCCTTTCCTCAGCCCCGGCCAGTGCAGGGAGTGCGTTCGAAAGGACGACCTCGGGATGCTGAAGAAGCGCGACATGGAGGTGATCGAGTCGAGGCGCATGCAGCTCATGGGCGCGCTGCGGGGGCTTCGCATGAAGGACGGGAAAAGCGTGGAGGAAACAGTCGCGGATATCATCTGCGGCAGGCTCGAGAAGAAGACCGAGTTAACACGAGAGTAGTCTTGAGACAGAGGCGTGAGTCACGTAACTATGTTATGTCACGAAGAATGTTACTAAAAGTCTGGGAACATGTGGCCGTACTGCGGACACTCCTTCGTCGGCGGCGGCACCAGCTCCTGGTCCTTCGGAGTCATCCGCAGCGCCTCCTTGTTCCCCGCGTCTTCCGGCCTGAACGGCGGGGGGTACTCCATCCTCGCCAACGAATGCCAATCCAAACCCTCGAACCACGAGTTAGCCTTCACACCAGCCGCGCCTTCGCTCAGCGTACCCAGTCGTTTGTGTTGGTTCTTAGCGAGTAACCCGGTGATGAGCGCCCGGAGCTCGGGGGAGAACCGTTTGGCCGCGCCGCCGAACGAGACTTGCTCGGTGAGAATCTTTTTGCGAATGTCGCCCTGCGTCTCCCCTTGGAACGGGAGCGTACCGTTGGACGATATCTCGTACGCCAGACAGCCCAGCGCCCACCAGTCCACCGCCGCGTCGTGGCCGCCGTGCCCCCACACCTCGGGCGCGAGGTAGAGTGGCGTGCCGCAGAACGTGAAGGTTCTCTCCCCCGGGCCCAGAAATTTGGAGAGGCCGAAGTCCACCAGTCGCAGGTATCCGTCGTTGGCCACGATGAGGTTCTCCGGCTTGACGTCCCGGTACGCAACCTGCCTCTCGTGCATGTATTCGAGCATCAGCACCACCTGCGCGACGTAGAACGCGGCGCCCCGCTCGGAGAACTCGAAGTTTTGCATGCACCAGTACAGCTCCAACCCCGATACCAAGTCCAGGACGTAGTACACGTGATCCGCGGCTTTGAAACAGGCGTGTAACCGCGTGATGAACGGGTGATCCAGCGCCATCATCACGTCCCGCTCGTTCCGCACGTTGTGAGTCACGTTGTTCCTGACCATCTGTTCTATCGGGACCACCTTGAGCGCGTACGATCTGCGAAACTTCGCGCCGTCGGACCCGACCAACACCCTGGCCGTGACGTGAAACACCCGGCTGAAGCCGCCCGATCCGAGCGTCGCGACGAGCTTCAACGAAGGAGGCACGACCCTATCCTTGGGCCTCGCGCGCGATGAAGCCGCCTCTGATGAGAGGATAGATGCGTTCTTTCCGTTGGAGAGTCCGCGGCCGTCGGGGTCGGATCGTGCCGAGTTTGGCTCATTGTTTGGCTCGTCGCCGCTCAGCGCCGTCACAGCTCTTTTCAGCCGACTCGACGGAACCGCCGACGGCATGAGCAGCACGGACTGGGTCAGCGCGGCGACCTTGGCGTCGATCGCCCACCCGGGCTCCGACCATTCATCCCCGAGGAGCGTCCTCGCGACGGCAGCCTTGGAGGGCAGCGAGACGACCCCGTGCTTGGCCACCTGCCTCCGCGATAAGTTCTCGCCACCCTTGCGGACGCGGGTCACCGCGGCGACCGTCCCGGACACGAGAACGCCCACGAATTTACCCGCGGGCGCGTCGTCGCCGTCCGCGAGTACCTCCCCGGCCTTGCAGCACCTGACCTCCAGCTCACCCGTGAGCGCAGCCACCGCGGTCTCACCCTCCGCGGAAGCCGGGTCCGTCCCGCTCGTCGCCAAAACTTTTTCAATCGCGTTTCTCTTCCAAGCCTCCTGCACCTCCCCGAGTGACCCGACGGTTCGAGCGATGGCGCCCCTCGATAACGTCACCGCGGACGCAAGTCCCACGGCGCGCACCCCCACCCCACGTGGCTCGTTCGTCAGCAAGGACGACTCGCCAAAGTAATCGCCTCGCCGCCACGCTTTCTTCTCCGCGGTTCGCATCATCCGGTCGCCGCCGCTCAAAAGGCTTCCCTGCGCCGCGAGCGCCCTTCGCTCCCCGACCCCCGCGCCGCTCCCGAACTCTTCGAACGCCCCTTCGTCCACTATGAACAAACAATCCGAGGGCATACCCGCGCGAATGACCTCGTCGCCGCCGCTGAACTTTCGCAGCGTCGTCTCCTCCGCCAACGCCGCGATTTGCGTTTGGTCGAGGTGCGCGAACAGTGGCACGTTTCGCAGGTCACGCCCGTGAAGCGCAGCCTTGAGCGGGCCGGCGATCGCGGCGAACACGTCGCGGGTTATGCGAAGTAACACGCAGTCGCTCACCGCGACGGCGTCCGCGGTCCTTCGCTGGTCGTCGTTGAGCAGCGCCACCTCGCCGAATGCTTCCCCGCGTCCGAAACGTCTGACCTCCGTCCCGCCGGCGCTCACCGATACCTCCCCACTCTCCACCACGTAAAGCGCATCCCCGATCTCACCCTCCGAGAAGATCGTCGTACTCTTCGTGAAACGCACGGGCTCCATCGATTCCGCCACGCGCCGTAGCGTGTCGGGGTCGAGCGCGCCGAGCGTGGGCGACCCCGACACCAGCTCCAGCCTCGTCTTCGACGCCGCGTCCGCCTCGGCGGCTCGGATGAGCGCGTACCGTTCCCGTCGCAACTCGAACACCCGCGCCGGTTCGTCTCCCGTCGCGCGCACCGTCGCCGTGCGCTCGGTGTTGTAGATCAAGCTCACCTCACCGAACGGGTCGCCCGGTCCGAGGGTCCGCACCGGCAGCCCGTCGACGACGACGTTCGCGGCGCCGGCGACTAAGACGTAGAAGGCGTCGTCGTCCCGTGATCCCTGCGTCACGATGGCGGCCCCGGGGTCGAATGACCTCTCGCGCATGGCATCCTTGAGCTGCACCGCGACTTGCGTTGTGAGGTCGTCGAAAAGCGCGCACGTTCGAAGGCCGCGGAGGATGAGGTTGCGATCGTCGGCTGACTTTGGCGCGTGAAAGGATGGGGCTCGCGCTCGCGTCGCGGCGTCGAGGTCGGGCCTCGCCGTCGCCACCGCCTTGTTCCGCAGGTGGACGTGATCCCGCGTTTTACCCAAGAGCTTCTTCTTGGACGAACCGCTGCGCAGGGTGACCATGGGAGCGCGCGGGCTCGGAAGGTCCGGCCCGGAGGCGGCGAGCTCGCCCAAGCCGTCCTCATCCGCCCAGCGGATACGTTCCCCGTTCAGCGCGTGGGACGATGAGGCGTTGGAGCTGGACGACGCTCCGCCGTTGAGGCTGCCGGTCGAGTCCACGCTGCGTTTCGTCGTGCCGTTCGTCGTCCCGTTGACCCGAGTTTGGATCGGGGACGGCGCCGGCGAGCCCTCGTCGTCGCTGTTCATCATGATGCGAGGTGAGGTACGATAAGTTAGTTATAGAAGGTTAGTTGGTAGATGCGGCGCGAGGGACGAAGGTCGGGGCGGGCGCGCACCTGGGGAGCATCTTATTGCCGGGGACCCACACGTCGGCGGCGCGAACGCCGCCGCCGCGGCGTCCGCACCAAACCATCTCGGCCGGGGAGCGCAGTGCTCGGGCTCAAGCCTCGGCCGAACTGTCCCAAAAGTTCGGCCCACGCTACTTTTCACCAGAGCCAATAAAAACGGTCTCGGACGAGCTGGTATCGAAACGTATGTTATGTTTAGGGTATGGGTCCAAATCGGTCGGTCGTCGTCCTCGGTCGGGTTCGCCAAAAAAGCACCTGACATCTGACGGTCCGTCGCCCCCGCGCGCGGCGAGCACAACGACCTACGCGCCCTGTCGCACAGGCTGTCACGTCGATCCGACTCGGGCATCGCTTTGGGCTCGTGAGGTTCCTTCGAACGCGTCTCGGATCCGTCCCGATCCTCCACGCGTAAGCTCATCTGCGAGGGCTCATCTGGTTCCGATCCCTCGGGTGTTACAAGGAGGGCGCGGAGTAAAGATTTATTTCGGCGATTGTCGGCGTCACGGGTGAAGCGCTTCAGACATGACGAGCTACGAGGACAGCTTCTCCATGGACGAGGCCACCTCGGTGTACAACGGCACCGAGGAGACGGGCAACTTCCTCCACAAGCCGGGCGACCACTCCGGCGACTGGACCATGAGCGACACGTGGGACATGTTCGTCAAGTGGGAGGACAACCCGCTGATGTACCTCTTCGCCACGTTCACGCTGATGTCCATGCTCATCTGGATCGGGTTCGCGGGAGATAACCTGCAGCATCACAGGTCGTACGGCTCGCTCTCCTTCGCGGGCGGGGCGACGCACAAGCAGCTCTGGGAGAATTCCTTCGGCGGCGGAGGGTTCGTGCTCATGGCGTACCGGGTGGCAGCCTTTTGCTTCTGCGTTTGGTTCTCAATCACGCAGATCATCCAGCCGAACGTGGACGCGGGCAACAAGGTGACGGACTACATGAACTTCCACGACTGGAGCTTCTACTGCCTGACCATCTTCTTCGGCCTCGGTTCGTTCGTGTCCGTTCGCGGGGTGTTCGGCGGCGACGGCGATCGCGCGAGTCGGTACATCGGCCACAGCGGCGACTGCAACCTGGCGGGCCACTGGCTCATCACGTTCTACTCCGCGGCGTTTACCCTGTGCCTGGCGTGTGACCTTTGCGTGTGGCTCGAGATGCTCTTCAACCCGCAGTGCGTGGCTGCCGAGTACAAGTTCAAGTGGAGCACCCTGACGGACCCGGCGAGCAGGCTGTGCTACTTTGAGTGGAACTACGTCGTCGGGTTTGTCGGGAACCTTCTTTTGTTGCTGGTGGAGTCGACGATGGGCCAGCTGCCGTTCCCTAAGTGCTACCTGTCCACCCCGTTGTTCATCGTCGGGCTGTTCACCACCCTCGCGTACCTGATGCACGAGTTTCTCTTCTACCACTGGCCGTACGAGCAGCTCAACTTTTACCGGTGGCAGTGCTTTTTGTACGTCAACGGTTTCAACGGGTTGGTGTTTTTCGGGCACTTCTTCCTCAACTGGTTCCTGAGCATGGGCAAGGGCGACCTGACCAGCGACGACGTGGGCGACGAGCACATCCCGCTGTTCAAGGGCGACGACAAGTGAGACCGAGGAGGGAGCACTACTTTTGGGGGGTTGGGACCGTAGAGAACATAGGGAGTCTATTATTGTAAAACAACCGAGCCACATCTGGTTTTGAGTCAATGTGATGGAGCGCGGCTTCCTCAACGCGTACACGTACGACGCGCCTCCGCGGGGGGGCGCTCCTCCTCCGAAGCGCCCGCGAAGCGCGCGAGGGACGGGGGAGATCGTCGAGGAGGAGATCCAGCCCACCGCGGACGAGGAGATCCGCCCCACGCAAGCCGGCCCGAGCCAGACGACGCAGACGTCATCGCAATGCGGCCCCGGCGTCGAGGGGAGGACGTATAAGCACACGTGCGATGAACCCAACGTCGAGGAGGGCGCGACGGCGTACTGCGAGAAGTGCGGACGGATGGTGGGGGGCATCAAGATCGGTCCGTTCGAGTACGACGAGTGGCACCGGCCCAAGGTGCCCCCGCATCCCGACCTCTGCGGCAGCGCGAAGATGCACGTGCCGGTCGCGTGCATGCCCATCCTCCTGGACAACGACCAGCACGTGCTGAAGGTCATCGCCAACTCCGCACAACTGGAGTTCGAGGTCCAGCCCGAGGTTGAGGGCTCGGACGAGCGGGATATCGTGTGGACGGGACGGACCGCGGCGATCATGGGCGCCTACCAGAACGTGTACCTCAACATCAGGAAGAAACTCGAAGAGGTGGCTCGAAACCCGGAGAAACGACACAAGATCCCACTCGTGCCGTACGAGCTGGTCAAGCCCATCATCGGACTTAAAGGGCGGAACCACCAGGCCATCGTCGACATCACCGGAGCGGTGGTGAAGATCGTCGAGGAACCCTTACCCGGTCAAGAGTTCGAGGACCTGAAACCCGGCAACCCAGGAAACGTGTACGCCATCGTCGAGGGAAAAGACGAACGCTGCAACGAAGCCATCGCGATCATATACCAGTTCCTGTCGTTCGAGCCGACGCACTCGGGTATCAAAGCCGCGTTCGAGTTCGGCGCGGAGCTCGTCAAGCGCGTGGAGGGTGGATACACGTGGGACAGGCCGCACTTTCACGAGAGCGAAGAGGAACGAATCGAGCGGCAGAGGCAGGGATTCCGTAAGCCGACGGGGGTGGAGCGCCAGTGGGCGGAGCAGGATCCGTTCGGCGGGTGGAGGCTGGTGAAGGCCAAGCAGAAGGACCCGATCGAGCCCGGGGATCGAAAGAAGGACCGGACGATCGTGTACTTCTTCAACGCGGTCACCGGGGAGACGAGGGACAGCATGCCGCCTCGATGGAAGTACCCGTACCAGAACCATCCAAAGCCGGATCCGCAGGCCAAACGCAAGGAACCCGAGCCTTCCTCCGAGACGAAG
>ENA-UOXV01005932-UOXV01005932.1-marine-metagenome-genome-assembly--contig:-NODE-5932-length-13098-cov-5.967722_pt1 | contig 13098 bp, 17 predicted proteins | sample MGYA00238165_ERZ766961 | MGnify/ENA primary metagenome ERZ766961 (study PRJEB28924, sample SAMN03173240) | marine metagenome | biome: Marine; feature: Water; material: Subsurface seawater | place: North... | reverse complement strand
GCCCGCGCACGCGCGCCCGCGCACGCCCGAGGGCGCCCGGCCTGAGCGGCGCCGGCGGGGACCGGGGCAGGACTTAGCGGACGCCGAGGCGGCGCTAGACGCGGCGCCCTTCGCGGCACTCGCGACGCACCCCTTCCTGCGCAAGGACTCAGGGCTCGCGGCGTGGATGACCACGGGGATGGCCGCCGCGCTGCTCTCGGCCAAGTAGCACGGGTGCTGCTGGTTGCAGAGACACCGAAAACAGTCGCGCGCATGTGCGTGCAGGCCGCGGCAGCATGCGACGCCCTGCTGTCCCAGCATTCACTGGTCCCTCACTTGACAAGCTCCACCGCCCTGATCGAGCTGTCTGGCTCTCCTAGCCGCGCCGTTTTTGCCAACCGCTCCCACCCCGGCGCGGCCTTCGCTGAGAGGTCCTTCGTCCAGCCACTGGCACCCAACGCATCTCGCGCGACGCACCTGCCCCCGCACCCGCCAGCGTCCACGCACCCGGCGGTTAGCGCACGGGCGGCGCCCCCTCCAGCGTCTTGCGCCCCGTTGCCGCATCCGCGATGCATCGCCGCCGAATCGGAGGGCTCAGCTCGCCGCGGTTCCGCCCCAGTGGCAGACCCCAAGGCCAACCCGACTTGAGCACACGCATCCTGGTCAGAGCCTGCATCACGAGCCACCTCCGCCCCTGGGGCGTCTGGCTGCGACGTGGGTTCGGGCGAGCCTGACAGCGCACGGTCTCGGGCCCGCAAGCTCCCCACGGCCTGCGCGACCGCCGCGCGGACCTGCGCGATGTACCCCTCGTCGTTCTCGTTGCGGCGGTACCCAGGGAGCAGCGCGAAGCGGAAGTCCGGCGCGTAGAACTCAAAGCGCTCGTGCGCGGGGATGTCCGAGGGCATCGGCGCTCGCGCGGCGGCGAGCGTGAGCGCCGCCCAGCAGCGCGCGACGTTGGGCACGTTGTAGCCCCCGCCGCCAAGGACGAGCAGAGGCTTGCCTAGTGAGCGGCAGTCCTCCAGCGCCGCCGTGTACGCCGCTGGCGACAGGTTGAAGCAGCCCAACGGATCCCCGTGCAGCGAGTCCGCACCTGCAAAAGGGCGCCAGCAGCGAAGCGCTGAGGGGAAACGAGAGGTGGCAGCACGCACCGGCGACTCGCGGCGGGGGATTCACCACACTGCAGCACGATGGCATCGGGCGAGAAGGCCGCCGCCGCATCGTGCAGCGTGCTTCGAAAGAGTGGCGTAAAAGTCGCGTCGCTGCAGCCCTCTCTCAGCGGCACGTTGATGACAGCGCGCCGCCCCTCCGAGCCCCCTTGGATGTCCAGCCCGCCGGTGCCGGGGAAGAAGAGCGGCGCGTGGTGGTGAAAGGATATGGACAGAACCTGGTCCGACAGCGCAAACGCCTCCTCGACCCCTGCCGAAGCCCCGCGCTTAGCACAATTGCGTTTGTGCTGCTGCTCCGTAGAGGGGAGCGGAGGAAAGGCGAGCGCCCCCCCTGGTTAGCTGCGTTCGGTGGGCAGAACCGTCGCCGTGGTGCACATCGATATCGACATACATGATCCGCGGGAACTCATCAAGCATTGCGAGGATCTGCCCGGGGCAGGGTCGTGAGCACCAAGAGCTTTTCTCAAGGCTGATCAACTTGCGCAGGAAGCATCGTGCAAGACTGAGGGCATTGCAAGGGCATTTTCCCCCACGCGTAATATGTAAGGGGTGCACCGCGATTACTACGTCGTTTGAATAGCAGAACCCAGAGGCGGTGTTTCCTGCGGCATGGTGGCGCCCGCCGCCCCACCAGATTGCAAGCTTGGTAGTGCCCGACACCAGTCTGCGTGCTGCCTGCAGCGAACCCCCCGCCTCCAAACGAACAATGTCAAACAGCGATGGCACTGCCTCACAATCGTCAATAAGTCCATACATTTCGAGATCATCTCGCGGCAATCGGTGCGCCTTCTGCAGAGCAGTGACGAAGTCTCGGGAATGGAAGCATTGCAGCTCACGCGCCGTCGCGGGTTCTACTTCTTCCACGTCGAGTAGCTCGAGGGCCCCAGTGGCGTCGATCAGCGCCTGGACAACCTCAGCGCGCTCACCGTTGCGTGGTAGAACCCGCGAAAGCCTCTCATAGTCCGCCGAACGCAGGAAGAGAGGTCGCTGCTCGCCACTTTCCTCCGGACTAGCGTCGTTATCTGCATCTGAGCTCCGCACAGAATGGTCCATTGGAGCCGCCTCACTTGTCGTCGTGGAGCGTAGCCGGACTTGGATCCCCTCCCTCTCTCCCCGGCACTGGAGCACAAGCTAGAGTGCTGCTGGCGTGGGGAGAGGCCTGTGCGCGGCAAGAAAGTGACATTCGACTTACATGTAAACTTGGGAAAATACATTCTCCAAACAGAGGACCGGTGTGAGCTGTCTCATAAAAGACGGAAGGCACCGGGCAGTTATGGTGGGCCTCCCTCCCCATGACCGCGCGCTTCAGGCCCTGCAAAGGGTTGACCACACTGTAGCGCGACTTTTTGCAACCATCGGTCTGTTGCGACGCGACGGACGACTTCTGCAGTCTTGGTTTTGCTGCGTGATTGAGGCGAGGCACTGGTCGCGAACCTTTCGGTTGCGCGCGCCACAGGGTCTGCGTGCGCGGCGCTGCACAGAACTGTGAGGGCGGCCATGCAGATTTTCTGTCAGTGATTGCACTGGGGGTGAGTTCTAGGTGCAACTCTGCTGCGTGATTCTTGTTAAATGTCTTGCTGGCGCGCAGGCGAAGGTCGTCAAGCACGACGGCATCACTGTGATCCACGATGCCCAGGGAAACACCATCTACCCCTGTGGCTATCGTGGCGGAGCGAAAGTACGCTTATCAATGGAGCCAGGCTTCGAGGAAGCCGAGGTCTCCCTCTCGTCCCAGGCTGGTATCGATCAGATCGGCAAGGAGCGCGAGAAGCAGGTGTGCATTTGAACCCGCCACCGCTTTGCCAGCGCCCGCCCGGGCGCGGAGGCTGCGTACAGCTGCCTCGGCCACCGTCCGACCCAATGCACGGCATAATTGTATTTGTCTCCGCGGTACCTCTCGCCCTGCCGCCTGCACGTCCTTCCCTACCTCACTGAGGCAGAGCGCCCCACTGACGACCGCTGCGGCTCTCTGACAGATGGAGGATCCTGCCAAGTGCCTCATCCCCGCGACAATACTATCTGACGAGGCGTTGGACCATGTGAAGCGGATGTGTGGCCCAGGCTATGCCCTTGATGGGAACGGGAATCCGCAGCCTATCGAGCCAGAGACCGAGGCGCGCGCCCTGTCACCCACCCCAGAGGCACCTGCTGCTTTACACAGCTGCGGTGCTCAGATCGGTGCGAAACGGAGACAGGCTGCGATTGACAATCGTTGCTGGCAGGGGTCAACAATGGCAAAGGGTCCTGGGTTCTTTATTCAGCCCCACACGCTACCACCTGGGACCGGTGTCGAGGGGTACTTTGGCGACGACAGCGCGACGCTGCCCGAGGACGACGTCGCGTTCCTGTGCAAGGCTGTCGAGGACGACCAGGCCGAAATCAAGAAGGCGTGCATCAACTACTTCCTCGCCTTCTTCAAGGCCGTGGACGAGGAGGGGAAGGGGGTGCTTGTCGGGGACGCGTTCAAGACGGTGATCGGCAAGCTGGAGGAGGACATGCCGATGGAGGCCAAGGAGGCGCCCTGGATGACCCCGAAGGCCGCGCAGCTGATTGAGGAAGCCGGCGCGGAGGGGACCGTCGACTACGTCAAGTTCCTGTACGAGGAGCTGGCGAGCCCCCGCGATGACGCGCTCTGAGCTGGCCGCCTCGCAAAGTCGGACGACGTGTGGCAGTAGAGCCGGCCGGCGGCAAGCGCAGCGGCAGGCGAGTACAATGGGGTCTGGGGACGCGAGGGCCCGGGAGCGTGAGCGTCCAGGGGGACGTTTTGTTTCATTTTTGGGGTGAGTGAAGTGCATGTGGCACAGGGTGCGTGCGGCTGGCGCGAGCAGGTCAGTGGTAAGCATGCCATGGCGCGCTAGGGTCAAGCTAGAACAAGTTGCAAGAACCGTAAGAATATGCCCCCCTAAGTACTCCGCTGGGTCACAGTAGGACTCGCCCAGCAGGTGAAGGGAGGGGCCCTAAAATTCTTGCACAGGACACAACGAGAGGCTGCCATGGGAAGAGGCTGCTCACGTGATTTCTTTCTGTGCGATGAACCCTGGCCTCTGCATCACCAAACCTCCCACAGTCCTGAGAGTGTCAATCTCACTGCCCAGCACGTAGTGCCGGTCCTCCTTTAAACTTTTAATCTACAGAAATTTCTCAGCCCTTGAGAGCGGCCGCCCGCGGCCCTTGGTGAGGAGGATGCCTTGGCATAGCTGACGTCCAGCCACTCCATGAACAAAATCTCCACCGCTCGCCAGGCATGGTTCTCTCTCCCGCTCACACTTACTCACAGACAACAAGTCGCCCTCGGCGGGGTTTGAAGGCCGCAGCCCGCTTCCGACAGGCGAGCCTCGTTCGACAGCATGCGCACCTTCTGAACGTGAGAACTTACTCACACTCACATCTCGAGCTCCTCTTGCTGCGTTGGCAGGAGGTTGTAACGCTTCTTCAGAGTATATCGCTGCTGAGAAAACTTGTCGTCCGGCGAAAAGCGCGCTGCGGGGGCCATGCTGTCAGCGAGCCTGCGCCGCGGGTGGTTTGTAGGATGCATCGCTGCACTGCTCTGCGCATCGGAAAAGCAACTGGCAAGGCATGCGGTAGCGTACAGCAAGAGATCAGTATACAACCAGAAATGACGATGTGGAAGGCTGAGGCTGCTTCGAATGTGAAAACGGCCTCACTCGGCTGCCGCGGTTTCAGCGGAGGACACGGGTCTCGGGCTGGGAGCCAACCGGGATGCGCGGACATGGTCGGCTTTCCCTCTGGGTCCGTCTTCTTCAGCGTGTAACAACGCTTGCCATCCTCGCCATTGTAGTAGTAGAGATGCATCTCCGCGTACAGCCCCCTCGAGGCCCCGTGGCGCTGGGTCCTCCGAGCCCGAGAGAGGTTCACGTGGTGGTGATTGCCAGAGTCCACTTTGAAGAGATGGTGGCAAAAGTGTTTATTCGGGGGCTGGATCGAGAGGGGCTCGTCCTGGCTGGCGCATGCCCACCGAGGAAAACTTGGCAAACTGATAGCGAAAAGGCGCTCGCACAGCGGATTGTTCGTCGGGTTCGGCGAAGGGTTTTGCAGCCGTCGGGCTCCCGGGCAGCGGCCCGAGCGGGGTCGCCCCAGGGGGCCCCTGAACCATGGGTTGTCCGAGCAGTCGTAACACCAGTATGCAGGCTGCGCGCCGTGCCACGACGCGAACCAAGTCGTGGCGTAGTGCCTTGCTCGTTTATACTCTCCTGACTGTTTTTGTGGGGACTACCGCGCTCCCTCGTGGGGATCCCAACGGTCTTCGCCGCGCATGGGGCGGCAGGGCTCCTGTGCTGCAGAGGGCACTAAGGCTCTCTGGGGGACGTGGGCGGACAGCGACACGGGCATATTCGCCAGTGCATGAAAATTTTAGGAGGAGTAACAGCTGGAACTGGCTCGTGCACGGCAAGGGCAGTGGTGCTCAGGCACGCAAGGTTGTCCTAGCAGTCTCGTTTTACTTCCTCACGTCGCTCTCCCTAACTTTCATGAACAAGTGCATCTTTCGCCAGTTTCCTTTTCCACTTTTTGTCACAGCATTTCAGCTTGTCATCGCATGGATCATGTTGTGGGTGTTCGGCTGGGCGGGGCAGCATTGGAAGCCGCTGGCTTTCGCCCCTCCTGCCGAGTTTAACCCCTCTGTCGCAGCAGCGGTTTCGCCCGCTCCTCTCAACCCTCGCGTAACAAACAAAGCCAGCGGGACCCCAAGAGATGCGAAAGCCTAGAAATAATGCCCATATCATTGCTCAACCTGCAGCCGACAAGCAGGTGATGCCAGTGACTGTGCTCTATGTTGGAATGCTTGCAATGACAAATTACTGTCTCAGATTCGTCGACGTGTCCTTCTACCAGGTCACTTTTTTGTTGATGAAAGATGATCCTGTCTCACCAAACAACGTTGTTTGTGTGCGAGAATATGAGGAGACCCCTTTTGCGGCAGATCCTTCGGTCCCTCGTGATTCCTTTCAACATAGTCACCTCGTTCATTGTTCTTGGAATGCTGCCGGGTCGCTCGACTATCTTATGCTGCGGCGTCGTCATGGCTGGGTTCACTCTTGGGTCGTTTTCGGAGCTCAACTTTACGTGGGAAGGCTTCGTTTCGGGCTGTCTAGCATCACTTTTTATGGCCCTTTACTCTACATTTGTCAAAGCGGTTGATCCCATCTCATCGTTCCCTCACACTGAGAGCGCTCCCATTTCCTGGCCCATTGGCCATAGGATTGCGGCAACACTGTCTGCTCTCTGGTGGCGCAGCAACTGAGTCGCAGGGTTCGAGTTTGCAGATTTTACCTTCCGTCGGTGGCTCGACATGGCGGCTGATGAATTACACCACCATCCTGGCAACCCTTATGGTCACGCCCATGGTGGTCTGGTCCGGAGAGTACGCTGACGCACTAAGCTCATCGAACTTTGGGACGACCTCGTTCTGGGCGCTCATGACCTCTGCAGGGGTGTTTGGCTTCCTGATCAACCTTGCCTATTTTGCTCTCATCAAGTCGGGACCCTCCAGGGAGCCCAACAATCAGCCGCGTGTGCACCGCGGATTCGCCTGCAGCGCGGGAGAGTGCGCACAGCAACCTGCACGCCCTGACACACTGCACAAAGACCTGCTGCTGAACCGCAAGTGCTGCGCAGGCACGGCTCCCCGCTGACGACGCACATTGCTGCGTGCGCCAAGAGCGCGCTCCAAACGGCCCTGTCTGTGGTGATCTTCCGGAACCCGGTGACAGCGGCCAACGCAGTGGGTATCCTGCTCACGCTCGCGGGATCTGCCATGTACTCCTTGGACCGATTTCTCTCGATAGAGCGTGGGAAGTCGCAAGAGCAAGGGCAGCAGGGGAGAACAGGGGTGGAGAAGGTCGCACCGTCGGCGGGCCCCGGGAAAGCAGCGCAGCCTGCCTGACGCGGCGAGGCGAGCGAGTGCAGGGCCCCCGCGTGCGTGCGCAAACGCACTCGGGGGCCAAGCCTCCTTAGAGACCGCGTTCAGTCAGTACACAGCGCGTGGACGCAACATCGTTGGTCCGAAATTCAATCTAAAACAACACGGCTTGCGGACAATCTTTGTCCGCCCCTCACTTGGCGTCGCCGTACCCCGCCAGCCACGCCTGCGCGCCCCCATCGGCGGTCGCGCCGCGCGCGACCGCCGGCGCCTTGCTGGCCGTTGAAGCTGCAGGCGGCCTGCCCGCGCGCGCCGCGAGGCGCGCTTGCGCCGCCGCATTGACACGATCCTCGGCGCGCTTCTCGGCGAGGGCCGCGACGCGCGGCGGCGCGGCGCTCAGGCTCTGCACAGGGGCCCGCGACGCGAAGCGCGCCTCCATCTCCCGCAGGCCGCGCGGGCCGAGCTCCGCCCCGCCCCGCTCCCTGCTGTGCCCCCGCCCTTCGGCCGCGCCGCGGCCGCTCCACCCTCTCTCCCCTCCGCGCGCGCGCCGGTCGCGCGGCCGCTCCTCCCCCTCCTCCCGCTCGCTGCCCCCGCGGCGCTCCGGCGCCGCCCCGGCCTCGCTCGACCAGCGCCGGGCGCCGCCGGCCGCCGCGCGCGCGGACGGCCGCGACTCGAACCCCGGGCCGCCCACCATGCTCGACCACGCCGCGCCGAGCTCACGCGGCTCCTGGCCGTCCGCGCCGCGCGCGGGGAGCACCACCGCGTCCCGCCCGCCCCAGCCCGCACCGCGACGGCCCTCCCCGAGCGAGTACCCCATCGGATTGTCGTGCCGCATGCCCTCGCCGTTGTCCCCGCCCCTGTCGGTGCCGCTGGCCCTCCGCGCCGGGGCCGCACGCCCCCCCGCCGCGCCGCCCCCCGCCGCGCGGGGCGGCCCGCCGCACTCCCAGGAGTTGGTCCCGTCCAGGCACCAGTACGGGTTCTCGTTCGGTTCGTACACGTCCACCGGCGAGTGCTGCGGCTTCCCGTGGTACTCGACGTTCACGTCCAAAGGGGACTGCACCGGCGCGTCGCCGCGGCCGGCGTCGCCGCGCCGACCCATCGCCGCCTCGACGCCTCCCGCCCGTGCAGTCTGGCTCTCGTCGTCACCGCGTGCAGTCTGACTCTCGTCGTCACCGCGTGCAGCGGACAGGTGCACGACCCAGCCGTCGGACACGTCCGTGACAGACGCGTCGTAGGGCACGACCACGCCCGAGATGCCGCCATCGGCGTCGCTGTAGATACGGACCTCGTCCGACCGCATTGGCTTGAAGGGCAGCTCGGCCTCGGTCGACGCCACGCCGCGCTGCAGGATCGGCCCGTGCGATGCACCTCCCTTACGGCCGGGTAAAAGAAGACTCGCCAGCTGGTGCATGACGCAGGACACGCCGCACGTGCTGCGCTGCGCTCTGTCCGGCGCCGCGTGGTGAACGCCCGGTTCTAGCAGCTTGAGTAGCTGGCACGCAGCGTCGCAGTTGCTGCTGGAAGCCGCCTGCGACTCTGGCCTTCGCCGGTCCACCATGTCGCCTTGAAGCTTTGTAGCAAGAAACTTGGCCAAGAGCCGCTCGGCTGCCGCGTCCCGCGTCCCACGCGGTTCGGGCTCCGCAGAGCCCCCAAGCCTTGCGACCCAGGAGCCACCCCACTCTCGCCCGAGATAAGCGCTCCTGGGCACCTCAACCCGTTCGATGCCACTCCCTCCCGCAGAGCGACGCACGCGCACTCTCGGCGACGCAGGCGATGCCGACGGCGCAGCCACATCAGCCATCTCGGCGTCCGTGAGTGGGCGAGGACCGTCCAGCGCCAGATCCTCATCGAGAAGTGTCGGCCTGTCGGCACTTGAATCACTTCCGAGGAGCATAGATGATAACAATGCTGCGCTCAGCACCAGCGCCGCCGCGAAAGCAGCGCGGCGCCGCAGAGCCTCCACGGGAGCCATGGCTGGCGGCATCGCCGCTTTTGGGAGTCTACAATGGCTCCAATTCCACCCTCAGTTGGAGCCATTGAGCTCCGCATCTCGGGCTGATCCAAAGGGTCTCCCACCTAGGCCATCGTCAGTCGGAGTCTCAAAGAACAATGCACGGGGCGATTTCCCGCTCGCTCTCGAGCGTGGTAATTGCGGTGTGGGCCTCCGCGCATCTCGCAGCGGGTTTTGCGCCATCTCTAGCGCCGCTTGGGGTCTCGCAATCGCGGTCGTGTTCCCACGGGAATGTCGCGGGTCTCGCGATGCAGCGTATCGGGTCGCGCGGAGGCGTCGACCAAGGGTTTGCCAGGCAGGGGAGTGTCACGGTGGACCGCGGCTCTCGCACACTGCAACGCGAGCCGTACGAAGGCATTGAAGCGTCTCGCTTCTGGTTCAATCCTTTTCCCTTGAAGCCGTACAACGTCGAGCGCAAGACTGTCGTGTCAAAGATCTCGAACGACATCTACTCATTCGAGCAAGAGCACGGTCCGCTCCTTTCCCATCCAGCATCTGGCGCATGCATTCTTCACCCCAGAATAGTTGACTGGTGCTGAAAAGTGATTTTCGTCGCTTGATCCCGCGTCTCGTGCGACTTCTCATGCGAGCGGATACCAGGATTTGCCAACGTGTCGGTGTCGATCCGAATGACGGTTGTCCGTCTCAATGACGGCGGCCTCTGGGTGCATGCACCGATCGCGCCGACGGATGAGTGCGTTGAGATGGTTAAGTCGCTTGGGGAGGTCAAGTACGTTGTTTTGCCCACCACCGGGCTTGAGCACAAGCTCTTCATGGGGCCGTTTGTGAACAAGTTCCCGAACGCAAAGAGCTACGTGGCTCCTGGTCAGTGGTCGTGGCCGATCAACCTGCCGCTGGGTTTTCGCGTGGACGGGACCCTTGAAAACATGGACACAACGGTTCCCTGGGCTGCTGAGATTGAGCAGAAGGTTCTTGCAACTGAAGTGGGAATCGGCAAGACCACAGAGGTCGCATTCTTCCACAAGAAGTCCGCTTCGCTCATCGTGACAGACGCGGTGATCTTCATCCCGCCCGAGGCGCCCGAGGTGGTGGCGGCGTACCGTGCCGAGGAGATGAAGTGGGAGAAGTCTGCGCTCATGGCATGCTTCCTGGGCCCGCCCTACACGCCCTCGTTCGACGCGATTGCCGGCAAGGTCTTCGTCTCGCCAGTCGTGCGCACGTTCATTTACGAGCGGACCCTTTCAGAGACGCGTGCGTGGGTCGATGACGTGGCGCGCTGGAAATTCAAGTCGATCATTCCGGCGCACCTTGACGCCCCGATCCGCGCTGGCCCGCGCGAGTGGCTTGATGCGTTCCAGTTCCTGGACAACCCTGAGGCGAACAAGCTGCCCGAGGGCGACATGCGGCCGCTCAACGCTATCTCGAAGCTGCTCACCCTCTCCGGGCTTGTGCCGCCCCGTGCAGCGGACGCGTAGAGAGGTATTTTGAGGGGTGGCGTGGGTGCTGTCCTTGTTGTGAAGATGCGGACAAGATCAAGTGCTGCCCGACAGCAGACGCACCCCCACATCAGAGGAGCGATGCCAACTATGATGCACTGCTTCATTAGCGAATGCGGAGAAGCAACCATGACGGTTCTTGCCTAGATCTTGAGCGCAGCCATCGCAGCCTCTACTGAGAGGTCCCATACGACCAGACGTCCGTCCAAGCCTACGCTGACTATCTTGCTGCACTTGTCTGGCGCGCCCCACGATGAACAGGTTGCCAGATCGGAGATGCTGTTCTGATGAAGCGTGGCGACTGTGCTCGACGGCGCCGAGCCCTCACTGATTCCCTGTGTCAGATGCGGTCGTGTGGTTTAGGTGTCAGAAAAGTACCAGGGTGTTTTGGATCTAGTGCACCGGCAATTCAGTAGGGTTGGCAGGGAGACGGCAAAGCGGCACCCGCCAAAGCATAGAGGGTCTAGGAAAGCCAACCTGGGAGGACGACAACTCGAACTTCTTGAACGCCGCGCTGCGAGCAGAGCCTGCCGACGCACTCTGCTTCCCCGCCTTTGAGTCGTCGAGCTTGCCCCCTTCGACCCAATTCCCCCCGCGGCGCACATAAGCCGTCGGATTCATGTCGTGCCCCGCTGCGATAACCTTGTCCTCCTCCACGAATATGAGGCGGTGGTGAGGCAGCCCCGAACAGCGCAGGGACTGCACCGCAGCAGGGTCGGGCGGAGCCCCCTTCGTGACGGGAAGAAAGTGAATGCGCGCGTCGTGCGTGACGTATGCAAGCGTGTCCCCCGAAGGAGAGAACGCCATATCCTTCACCCAGGCGTTGGCGTTCACTGCGAAGAACTGCACGCCCATTTTCTTGAACGACACGTCCGGCCCAAATAGCTGCGCGGGTTTGCTGTCGACGGACTTCAGCGCCGCCGTGAAGAGACGCACAGTGCCGTCAGAAGACCCTGCAGCGAGCACAGTGTCCGTCTGGTCCCATGCCGCAGTCAGAACTGTCGACTCAAACCCCTCGACCATCTTGCTGATCCACCAGTCATCCTCCTCGGCGTAATAGCACACAGCCACTGACCTCTGGCCGGAGCACACAGCGAACTTCTTCTCTGAGTGGCTCCATTTGCAGTACGTCGCAGCGCGGTTGAAGTTAAGATGTACCAGTGCAGGCTTCCACACACCGCCCTCCTCCTTCCAAACGTAAGCGTTGCGGTCCTGCGAGCAACTGACCAGCATGTTCGAGTCCGGAGCCCAGTCCAGGGCAGTGATGCGCTGATCGTGCTCGCGAAGCACCGCGACCGGTGAAATTGTCTTCCCATCCCACGCCACGATGTGCAACTCGCTGTTGCTAGGCGAAAACGCGATACGGGTGCCACTTTTGTTCACAGCCACGCACGACACCGCCACGGGGCACTTGGAGTAGTCATCAAGTTTGAGCGTATGGTATACCCCCGCTTGCCCACCGGCACCAGCGGATGCAGTGCCACCAGGAACACCAGGTGCAGCTAAGGGCGCAACCCCCTGGCCGCCAAACATCGCAGCTCGAGCAGCCACAGACATGGCCTCTCTTCTGACCCGCCAAGGACCCCTCCGAAGGAGACCAATGACTCAGCTGTGGCATTCTGGAAGTTCACTTTCCTAAAGTTTACAGTCAACCAATCTGACGAGTCGCACGCACAGACAAGTCGCACGCACAGAACAGAGTTGTGCGCGAGGATGGGTGGCGACGACGACAAGCCCAAGGGCGTTGATCCTCAAGAGGGTGAAGCTCCGCAGACAGAGGAGACGAGTGATAGCAAGGTGTTTTCCGACCTCCAGCGCAGGCGGGTGCAGCACGCGCGGCGCTTGCCACGGGTGCGGGGAGGACGGGCGGCAGGATCCGAAGGATATTTGCCCGTCTCTGACGGCTGCGGGTATAGTGGGAGACCGGCTCTGGCGTTACACAGCGGGGCTTTTGACCGGAGACCCTCTAATCTGGAGGGTTCTGCTCGTTGCTGCGCGCCTCCCTCGTGCAGGTCGCGATGCGCGGTTCCCGTCATGTTGCTAATTGCCTCTGCGTGCAGGCTGAGAAGGTCGAGGAGCAGAAGAAGGACGAGACTGCACAAGACGGTGGAGATGATAAAAACGTCGATGAGGACGGTGAAGAGGTTGGTGAGGAGGAAGGCGAGGAAGATGAAGATGACGAGGACGACGATGCTGATGAAGAGGGTGAGGAAGACAAGGGCCGCAAGCCGCGCCGCCGGCAGGATGAGGGTGAGGAGGGTGCTGGTGAGGCGCCAGCCGATGCAGAAGGCGAAAATATGGATCAGCAAGATGAGGACGGTGAGGGTGATGACGACGATGGTGAGGGCGATGACGACGAGGGGGCAGAAGATGACAAGGAGGACACGCAAGCCCCGAGAGAGCCTCGGCGGAAGCTCGAGCCGTACGAGGTGCCCACTGCGGGACACTTCTTCCTGCACGATGACCGGCGCGGCCCGGACGATGAGAACGGCGACGGGGACGCGCAGGCCGAGCCGCGGCGCCCGCAGCCGGAGCGCCGCACGCTCTGGGAGGGCGAGGACGGCAAGTGGAAGCACGACGGGTGCCCCCCCCCCCCGTACTAAGTGG
>ENA-UOXV01005930-UOXV01005930.1-marine-metagenome-genome-assembly--contig:-NODE-5930-length-13102-cov-5.461179_pt1 | contig 13102 bp, 20 predicted proteins | sample MGYA00238165_ERZ766961 | MGnify/ENA primary metagenome ERZ766961 (study PRJEB28924, sample SAMN03173240) | marine metagenome | biome: Marine; feature: Water; material: Subsurface seawater | place: North... | reverse complement strand
TTGCCCCTACCCGTGTCCCTACTGTACACTCACTCCCTCCCTCCCTAGCAGGTTCCGGCATGCGGCTGTCGGCCCGGGGCGCGCCCGGCCCGCCCGCCGCGCAGGGGCCCGCTGCGCCGGGGCCTCCGCATCGCGCCAGGCGCGCCTCGTTGGCGTCTGTGGAGACCGCGGGCGGCGCCGCGGGCGCGGCGACCGATGACGGGGCGAGCACGCCCGCGCTGCCGAGCCACCCTGTCACGCCGAGCCTGCAGCTTTCGGCGGCAGGGGGCCTGCTGCTGCTGCACGCGACAGAGGATGGGGCGCGGGGGGAGCGCCCTGCCCTCGCGAGCGCGCTTGTTGGGAGCCCGGTCGGAGGCATCAGCAGAGCCATCAGCAGAGGCGGCGAGCAGCGCAGCAGCGCGGCCCCCGGCGAGGATGCTGCGCGCGGCGGCAGCCCGGTAGACGGCAAGCTGGCCGGCGACTCCGTGCCGCCAACTGCCGGCTCAAAGGTCATCCCCCGCAGGCCTCGCATGCGCGGCGAGGCGGGCAGGTGCGAGCAGCACGGAAAAGCTGTCAGGACGCTTGCTACCGGCGCGGATCGGCGTGGCCAAGTTCAATTAATGCCATGGGGCGTGGCCCAGTTCAGTTAACGCCATCTGCCCTCCTCGCGCCCCGCAGGTCCAGGTCGACCTGACCCAGCTGCTCAGCAAGGTGGCGGGCGCCAGGGCCGAGGGCGCGGCGGCCGAGGGCGCGGCGGCAGAGGGCGCGGCGGCAGAGGGCGCGACAGAGGCGGAAGGCCCGGGAGGCGCACCCGCCCTAGAGGACAGCGCCGGCGCGGAGTCGGGCGCAGACACGCGGCGCGCCGCCGCGGGCACGCGGCGCCTCGCGGCGGAGGAGGACGCGCCGCTGCCGGCGTCGCTGCCGCACGTGCCGGGGCTACTCTTCTTCCTATGCCCCGAGGTGGAGGGCCCCTCCCGTCTGAGACGCCTGGCCGCGCGGAGTGGCGCAGGCCCTCTTCCCCGGGCAGGCTCACCGCCCCCTTCCTCGCCCATACGCGCAGGCAGTACGCTGGGAGTCGGTCGCCAAGAGTAGCCGGCCGATTTCCTGCGACGCGGCGGGCGTGCCGGGCATGGCGCTGGCCCCGACGCTCCCGCCGCCGGCCGCGCCGCGGGGCGGAGCGCCGCCCACGCCTGCGCGCATCGCGACGCCGCACTCTGGTACTGGCTCGTTCCGAGTCGTCGCGTCTTCGCCGCGTGGCGCGCTCCCCGCTGGGCGCCCCGCAGTCGCAGGCAACTGGGAGGCGCTCGAGGCGGCCGAGGACGAGCGCCGCGGCGCCCCGGGCAGCGCGCGCGTGGAGGACAGCGCGGAGTGCTGTCTGATGGTCCAGCGGTACGCTATCGGCAGCATCACTGCAGACGCTACCACCGGCGATGATGTGGACACGGGGCTGAGCTCGCCACGGGAAACTGGAGCTGCGCCGGACAGCAACCCCGGCTCCCAGCGGCTTCTCCTCGCTGGCAAACTGCGGCCAGTCGCCATGGCGTCCAGCGCGTGAACACGGAAAGAAGGATGAGCGAAATATGGTGATGCTGGCTCATTTTGTGTATGTATAAAGATATCAGTGATGGCGAGGAGCAAGCGCCCCACAACGGCAAAGAGTCGAACACCCAGGCGTTCACACATATGTTTACATCGCTCACTCTCTTGACTCACGTCACCGGGCCCACCACTGTCCAGTCACAGTGCGTGCGGCGCACAGAGCACTGTTCACTTTTAATCGCCGCGTACGAGCTCTCCGGAAGCGGGGCCTGCCCAACGTGCACCTCAGCACACTGCCACAGCGCGCTGCAGGCAGAGTTGGGGGCCCGGCTGGTGTGGCATACCTCTCCCACAGTGCCGTCTGGACCGCTGTCCCCCTCCCCCAGTTGAGTGAACCGCGCCATTCCCACAAGACCGAGCTTCGGGATGAGATTGGTGAGCATCCGCGGCTCGTCGGCGTGCCGCCTTGCGACAACTCTTCCCAGCTCTTCCCAGTTGGAAAGTCAGCTAGAGTTGACTTTCCAGCAGAAAGTTGAAGGGTAACTTTTCCCAAGAAGTTGATCTCGTCTGCGGTGTCGAGCCAATCCAGAATTTCTCTTCCACGAGGCCGAAGCGCGCAGGGTGCTTCGCCGTGTGGAACCGAAACGATGCGGACGGCCAGCGTCGCAGCACTGACGGTCTTCGTCACACAATGTGCGGCTGCTGTGATCTTCCCTGGTGCTGCGGCGGTGCAAGGGCGTGCTCGACCGCTCCGGCTCCGCGGCGGGATGCCCGTGTTCTTCCAGTGAGTGCCCTTGCACAGCCCCGCGGCCCGCCCGCCGCGGCTAGAGGGTCGTCGCCGCGGCCAGAAAGCTTGATACCCACCCTTCTACCAGCGTTATCCGATATGGCTCACTGCCGAGCCAAACTCCTGCGCAATCGGTTGAGATCTCGCGCTGCACGCGGGTCCGCTTATCAGATTCGGGCCGTGGGTCACAGGTCGGGCATGGGTGGAGGGTTCCCAGGGGGCGCACAGTTCTTCGGATCTGGGATGGGCGGTATGCCGGGCTTTGAGGGGATGGGCGGCATGCCGGGAATGGGTGGAGGCGGAAAGCCCAAGGGAGATAATACCAAGTACTACAAGTTGCTTGATATCGACCAGGATGCGGACGAGGCGGCGATCAAGAAGGTGAGCGTGGCGTGCGGGGCTGTGAGCGCACGATTCCCAATTAGTAGCCCGTAGAAATTTCGAGCGAGAGACTTTCCTTCTCTCGTTCGCCGGGAGCAGGAGCAAGACGGGTGCGGCGCGCAGGTCTGCAAGTTGCAGGGTTCATGCACCGGGCCCGCGTTTGCGTTCGACACGAGAAATCCCCCAGAGTACGGCGACAGTGATACTCACCTAATTGTCGACCGCAGGCATACCGAAAGGCCGCGATCAAGAACCACCCCGACAAGGGCGGTGACACGGAGAAGTTTAAGGCGATCAGCACTGCTTACGAGGTGCTGTCAGACCCCGAAAAGCGCAAGATCTACGACCAGTACGGCGAGGAGGCTGTGCAGAATGGCGGCGCGGAAGGAGGCGTTGATCCGATGGACATCTTCAACTCTTTCTTCGGCGGGGGCATGGGGCAGCCGCGCCGGCGCAAGACTCAGGACGTGATGCACAAGCTGACGGTGCCGCTCGAGGAACTGTACTGCGGAACGACCAAGAAGCTCGCGCTGAACCGCCACTTCGCAGATTCCAAGGGTCGCGTGACAAAGAAGAAGGAGGTGCTGGAAGTGCGCGTCGAGCGGGGGATGGACGACGGCAAGAAGATTGTCTTCAAGGAGAAGGCCGACGAGATGCCGGGGTGCATCACCGGCGACGTGATCCTCGTCGTCGCGCAGGCGCCACACGCCAGGTTCAAGCGGCACGGAGCCCACCTCACGATGGAGAAGACCATCACACTCAAGGACGCGCTCTGCGGTGTCGAGTTTGGTTTCCAGCACCTTGACAAGCGGCAGGTTGTCGTCAAGTCACAGCCGGGGCAGGTGGTGCAGCCCAACAGCTGGCTGTCCGTCCAGGGAGAGGGCATGCCGATCAAAGGTAACCAGTTCAACAAGGGCAACCTGTTCATCCACATCACCGTCCAATTCCCAAAGACGCAGGCCGACATCCCGCCGGGTGCGCTCGAGATGATGTCCAAGGTTCTGCCGGGCACGCCGAAGCCGGACGTTGATGAGGACGTTGAGGAGCACATGGGCACTGCGTGTACAGAAGATGAAATTATCCGGCAACTGAAGCAGGGGCAGCAGGCGGCGCGCGGGCGACAAGGTGCGGATACCGAGTCGGACTCGGAGGAGGGGGGGAGCCCGTTTGGAGGGATGGGCGGGATGGGCGGGATGGGGGGACAGCAGGTCCAGTGCCAGCAGTCGTGAGTTTTTCCGGGGCAGTGGGGCGCCGCGTTGCGAGAGCGCGCGGGCCAAATAGGGGGCAGCGTAAAGGTTCGGTGTGGCGGGTGGCTGGGGCGCCCCCGTGCTCGCCTGCGCGCTCGCGCTATGGTAAAGACCCAGTGCGTGCGCACACACGGCGGAGGCGCGGCGCGCTGTCGCCAACGTCTACTCCAGTGCCACCTCCTACGCTTGTCGCGGGCCCCGCGGAAGGCCTCGCCCTTCCCTCCGCGGCGCGCTCGAAACGTGACCTACGCTCAACCCGACTACAAAAGCCTAACTGCTCTCGATCCGGAACTTGCCCACTGGAAGGTCGGCGACAGTTGCGCCTCCCGTCTTGCACTCGGCGCGCACGCTTGCGGCGACCAGCCGGCCTGCCCTGTGCTTGATGTCGTCGAAGCGCACCGCAAGCTCCGCGGGAAGCTTGCGCTTGTCTTCGGGGCCCGGCGCAATGGGGACAAACTGCGGGCGTCGCGCGATGAGTGTGGGCTCAGGGGTTCGCGAGGTGGCTTGCGAGGTGGCTCCGGGCACACCTGTGTGTTGCCCTTCTCGTCCTTCTTCAGGAAGAAGCACATGCCGGGCTCCGCTGCAGGGCGGCTCCCCTTCCACTTGATGAATCCATCCACGTACAGCGTCTCTGCGAGGGTGTCCTCCTCAGACTGATAGCTGCAACGACAGTGGCGCCCCGTCAGCGAAGCGAGCGCACCGCCCTCTCAAACCGCTCGCGAGGACCCAGTTCCAGTACTATCGACTCGGACAGATGCTCGCCAGCAGGGCTTTTCGGGTGTGGCCGCGCACCGGACGCCCAGGGTCGTGCTCCCCTGGAAGTTAAACCCCCCCTCGCTGACTGCGATCGGCACAGTGCACAGGGCGCTGTTTCCGCGCACCACGCATCCCTCCTCAGGGAAGAGGCGCGTATCGACCTGTGGGCGCACCACTCTGAGCCACCCTATCGGGGCGGCAGCTTTTCAACGCGGCGGCGTTTGAGGCGCTGAAGGCCGCACCTTGCCGATCTTGCGCATTGCCTCCTTCTCCTGCTCCTTCTTGTAGTCGCGGTAGAACGCCACAATGTCCGACACGACCGGGAGCTGCACACCAGTCGCATCCATCACGTCTCAGCTCCCGCTTCTGAAGCCCAGGCGTGACTCTGCAGCACAACGCCCGCAACCTCGAACCGCAGGGTTCAAGCAATTGTTCCCGCAGGCTCCGCAGGCCCAGGGCACACAGTGGCTACAGTGTACCCACCCATGAGGATATGGATATCTATAGCTTTGTTTTCTCTCATCTGCCGGTGTCGGCATTAGTCTGGGCATCCCACACCCTGTGTCCGCTCGATTCACAGGCTGCATGCGCAGAGAGGGGGCCGTGAGCAGAAGGCCCGCAGTTTTGCCCCATTCGGCAAAGAACCGCAAAAATGTTCCGGGATCTCGTGAGAGGCGTCACATTTAACCGGGATCCGCGCTCCACCTGGTCGAGAGAGGGGAAAAGCTGGTCTTCGGCTGTGCGCATGGAGTTGAGCGTCCCCGTGGCCTTGGTGGTCATGCCGAAGCCCGTTGTCATGGCGATCACCGGAGTTCGGAGCGGTGGAGAGCCACCAGAGACTACGTCGGAGAGGAAGAAGACACCACACACAACAAATAGCGTGCACTGCTGCACCGTACGAGGCATCGCGGGCGAACAAGCGGAAACACGCGCAGACCGAGGCGAGGTTTTGCGACAGAACCTTCTTCTCGTGATTTTCACCGACAGGTTATTGGCTCTTTACCCCATATGCTTTCCGTAGCTGATACGGAGTCGAACTGTAGGAGTCGAACAAGACTTCTGCCCTGTGCTGTGCCCAAGTGCTTGTGTGCAGGGTGCATCCACGGGGCGAGGTCTCTGGGCACGGTGCTCCGGAAACCTCGCCGCCGACATGCTACCCAAACGAAGGATCGAGGTGCGGATGGATGGTGATGATGACGCGGCAATTCAAAATGAGAGCATGAGCACGACCTTCGTGACCAACCATGATGGTATCGATCGCCACTCTGACTCAGGGCATGACTCCGACTGGGAGGGCGATCATGGCCAGTTCCAGTTTAACGATCCTGATCTTCGAGACATGTCGCCTGGGATCCGCGGAAGCAAGTCGTTCATGCGGGGTAGATCAGGGGTATGGGTCCGTGGGCGGGTTTCAGCCCTGCAATCCTGGGCGATTCGGTTTGGGATTATGCCTCGGGCCGGCGACTTTGGTGGGTGGGACAGTGACTCACTTGGTGGTTGGGCCGGGGGCTGGGGGAATGAGGACGGGGTCAGGGAACACGATTCTCTGGATTTCGATGTGGTTCGTTCCCACCGCCCAGCCGTGGTGTCCCCGTTGTTCCGAATTCTGACTAACCAGCGCGCGAGCCTCACCGCTGCGAATCTTTCGCAGGTCAACACGGCGTACAGAGTAGATGCGGCGCGGGGGACGCCGCTCAGCATGAGACACCTCGGGCGTTCGGTTTTGGCCTCTCCATTCCTGCATCTCGAAATACTGTAGCGCAAGTTATCTTGCAGTGCTCTTAGCCTGAGGAGGGTCTCTACGCGTTGGGGTGCCGGCAGTCCTGGAGGCGGCCGTGACCCTGTAGGGAGAAGCTAATCGTGAGAGCGTCCTCTGCAGATTGTATACTCCAAATTCCTGTACCGCTGGTTGTACACCGTCATCATCGGCGCGACTGTAGGGATCACCGCCCAGGTCTACTGCTCTGCGAGCCCCGCCCCCCCCCAGCCCAACTGCCCCTGTTGTGGAGGATCAAGGCCTGACGAGCCCTAAATTCGCACATCAGGTGATGCAAGTGGCAATAGAATGGCTTTCGGATTTGCGAAATGGGGGTGTACAGTATTTCTGGGACATGGAGGATACGGGCGGGCACGTCGGCTCTTTCCTCTTCTTTATTGGCTTCAATCTTGCGATGGTGGCCACCGCTGCTGTCATGGTTGCGTACGTGCGACCGACGGCTGCCGGCGACGGCATCGCGCAGGTCAAGGCATACCTGAATGGAACACTCATCACAGACGTGTTCTCCTTCAAGGCCATCGTCGTGACCGTAGTCGGATCGATCTTAGCGTCGTCGTCGACTCTTGCCTGCGGCCCGGAGGGCCCCCTCATCCACATTGGAGCAAACATTGCGTTCAGCGTGACGTCCATCGACAAGCTCTCGGCGTTCTTTCCATCGATACCGAAGACGTTTCTAGCGCGATTCCATAACGACCGCGACCGCCGCGACTTTGTTTGCGCTGGGGCTGGGGCGGGTATCGCCGCAGCGTTTGGCGCTCCGATCGGGGGAGTGCTCTTCGCTCTGGAGGAGGCAGCCAGCCACTGGTCGCCCATGCTGATCTGGCGGATCTTCACGTCGGCACTGGTAGCCACCTTTACCCTCTCTTTCATCAAGGCCGGGCGCGGTGGGACGGGCGACATCAGCCTGTCGGGGCTGCTCTCGTTCGGGAACACCATGTCGATCACCGACGCGCAGAACCGCTTCTTCGCGGCAGAGGGAGAGCAGGAGTTTAACAGCGCGCTCGACGCACCCATTTATGGGTGGGAGCTCATGCTCTTCTTCCTGCTGGGGTGCGTCGGCGGGATCGTGGGCGGGCTTTTTAATCGCGTGCACGCCTTCCTGGCGCAGCGCCGTCCCGTGTCCAAGGTTTTCAAGGTGTGGGAGGCCACGTGCATCTCTCTGCTCACGTCGTGCCTGCTGTTCATGCTCGTGCGCGCCCTGCCTGTCTGCCGCAACGACGGAACCTGGACGTGCAGCGATGCGGAGAATTGGGGTGCGTGGTGCAGCGGGCCGGCGGACAACTCGACCTGTATCAACCGCCACGCCGGCACGCCTGCCGTGTGCGTGAATGCAACGGGGTGGGTTTGCGTCGGCGGTAACAAGGCCGGCGCGCCTTGCATGGGCCTTGGGGACTGCGAGTGGGGGCACGGGACGTGCGAGCGCATCGCGCAGCAGCATCGTGCGGAGCGCTTTGGCGTGCAATTGGGGTGCCCCGACGGGCAGTATGATGAGCTTGCGACTCTCTTCCTCGGCTCGCGCCGCGAAGCAATCGTGCGTATGGGGACGCGCGCTGCCCCGCACGAGCCCTTCGGAAACGAGTCGCTCCTCATCGCTGCCATCGCGACGCTAGTGCTCATGGCGATCACGTACGGGGCAGCGATCCCTGCAGGCTTCTTCATGCCCTCATGGCTGATCGGGGCAAGCTTCGGGCGGCTTTTTGGGCAGGTTATCAAGAGATATCTTGGACCATCTGTGTACTCTGGTGCCTACTCACTCGCAGGGTCCGCTGCGGTGCTTTGCGGCGTGCAGCGTGTGTCTATCTCGATGATCTTTGTGATTCTGGAGGCGACTAGCAACGTGCACTTCCTGCTTCCGATCGTCACTGTCTTCATGGGCGCAAACTTGACCAGCCGGTACCTCTCGGCTGAAGGAATCTTCGAGATCGCTCTGCGAACAAAGAAAATGCGCTACCTCCCGCACCGCCCAGACTGGCTCATGGAGCTCTGCACAGTCAACGAGGTGATGTCGCGCCCGGTGCACTCGCTGCGCTGCATCGAGTCGATCGGCAACATCATCGACACCCTCCGCGCGACGTCGCACAACGGCTTCCCCGTCGTATCGCTGGGCGCCGCCCACCGCCCGGAGGGCGACGACGTGCAGCCGCGCGAGACGTTCAAGGGCGGGCGCTTCGAGGGCGTGATCCTCCGCTCTGCGCTGAGGCACCTGCTTGCGGCGCGGTTCCAGCGGGACGTCAAGGAGGGCGACAGGGGGACGCTCTGGGAGCGCGTGACATCCGCCAGCGTGAAGGGCGTGCGGGTCGACGGTGACAGGGACATGTTTGAGCTCATGCTGTACCGCGAGACCGCCGCGGAGCAGGGCCGCGTCAAGGAGTGGGAGTGGGCGATGTTCGCCGCGGAGGTGCATCCCCGTCCCGGCCCACCTTCCGCCGCGCTCTCCTGCCGCTGGTTGCATGTGTGTGATGCGTCTGGGGGCGCGTGCAGGATCGCGCGAGGTATGTCAACGTGGGGGCGTACATGAACGCGGCGTGCTACACCGTGCAAGAGGGCTGCCAGGTGACAGCACTGCACAAGAGCATGTGCCCCTGTCACCCTCTGTCAGAATGCACGCATTACAAAAGTTGTCAGAGTGCATGCCAAAAGGATCAGGCCGAACACACACTCGCACGCCTCCAGTGCGCCGCGCGGCGCTGATCTCGCCCCCCGGCCGGCAGCTCTCTCGGGCATACGCGCTCTTGCGCGACATGGGGCTGCGGCACCTCCCGGTGCTCAACTCGCGGCACGCGCCGATCGGGATGCTCACGCGCGCCAACTTCTCGCGCGTGCAGCTGCACCGCGCGGTGAAGGAGTTCTACGTGCAGGACGAGGTCTGCCTTGTGCAGCCGCGGCGCATGCCGCGGCTGCGCATGTCGCAGCTCATCGACAAGCAGCGCTCGCGCGCGGGGCTCGCGAGCGGGAGCGAGGGGCGCACCATCGGCGGGCCGCTAGACACGTGGCAGGCTCGCCTCGCCGCGGACCTCGGGAGGCTACGGACACTCCAGGCCCCATCGCCGTCGCCGCGCGCGGAGCGCGCGCTGGGCGCCACGCGCTGGGCGCCGGTTTCTGCGGAGGAGCGGTGAGGGGCGCCGCCTGGGCCAGTGACAGCGGGGCGGCGGGGAGCGGGGGAGGTGGCGGAGCGGCGGAGAAGGGCGCGTCGTGGGGGCATGTTCTTGTGGCAGCGGTGCGGGTTGGATTGTGTGGCGTCGCGCGAGAGGCGGTATTTGTTTAGGGCGTAGTCAGAACTCGACGGGTTCCGGCCGCCCTTGCGGAGGCGAGTGTGCCTGGGTGCAGATCATCCTGTGTGTACTCTTGCTGTGTGTGTCAGCCCTGCCGCATGCGCCATTTCCCGAAAGCTGGAGGCTTTACCAGACCCATCTCTTTGAGCTTCATGACTCACTCAGGAAGCGACAGGCCGCCCCAGGCGCGACACCTTTCACGTATCTTTCTCTCACTGCCGCCTGGCGCGTTTGCGCTGCACGCGCCGGCCGCTCAGGTCTGAGCCGGGGGTCGCGGCGGAAAGGGCAAGCGGATGATCGGCACATCGGAAAGCGTGACAAGATACTTGCCCATGCGTTCTGTCATCATGGTCTCGCTGAAGCCTGAGCTCAAACCGAGGTAGAGAAGTGCAGCGATGAAGGTGAGAACCCCGCCCCCAATGTAGGTGGAGTTGACGAGAAGAAGCCATCCCACGTACGGGTTGAATCGATTTGCCCCCAAGGAGTCGCGGTCAATGCACGGTGTCTGGTCGTACCAGCGGCCTTGCACGACGAGCGGCGCCGAATGCTCGGCACAGAAGGAGTACATTGAGACCCAGTCGTTATTGGTGGTCCATCCGATGACCCAGAAACCGACCAAAAGCAGGATGATGGCTATGAGGAGCACATTCTGCCCGATTGCTGACATTGGTGCATGCGCACAGCCTCGGAACATGCTGCACGTCGTCAAAAGTGCGCCAAGCAGCGCAAGAAGAGGCCCGGCGTTCAAGATGTACCCATCGCTCCCCTTATCGATCAGGCAGTTGAGGCGGAAGCCAGACACCGCGTCCTCAATCTGGCGGTCCGACCATGGGTCTGTTCTGCCAGTCGCCGCGCCTGTATAGACGATGGGGTTAAAAGCTTTGTAGAAAAGGTGTCGCGAGCAGGAAATGTCGTGGCAGGGGAGTCGGCATTTCAGAGCGAGGGATCAGCTGGACCAGGCACAGCTGGATGCATGTCAAGAGCGCAACAGTTGGGCGTGCGAGGGCTTTGCTGGAGCTGCACCGAATAGCGCGACGAGAAAGCTCTTGTATACATTTGCCTTGTCCTGGCAGTTCACGTGGAACACAGCCCCGCGCTGCGCCTGCGACTTGGCGAGAAACCTGTTGCGGACATCAGCGCACGTGAGGACGATCGCCGCTCCTTTCACAGCCATCTATCGTTGGCTCCGCATATGCACGCTCTGCTGAAAATGGCCAAGCAGACAACGTGCCGCGCTGCGCACCACTTTGGATTGGCTGCCTTTCCCAGGGCAGGGTTTGCTATCTTTTGGTGCGGACGCACCAGTTGGAGTTGTCATCTGGCGACGAAACTTGGTTTGGCCACAACCTGCATGGCTGCGGATCTTTGTCCGGTGTAGCAGTGATCTTGTCGAGGCAAGTCCCAACCTGCTGGTCGACCTCTTTTGGCACGTGCTTGCAGTAGAAGTGCGCGTCCGCGTAGCGAAGCATGTCAGTCCGGCCGTCCTGCTGCAGTGATTCTTGCCCGAGCTGGAAGAAGGCGGCAGCGCCGTCGAATGGCACGCAGCTACGCTTACTACACTGCGGTACCGTGGTTTCATACCAATTGAACAGTGCAGCGAAATCCTCCCGCGCCATCACCGCGGGGTCTCCGGAGTAGGTTTCGCAGAGGGAGCTCAGCGGTACGTCGTTTACACTCATTCCCGACCAGAACTGGCAAGTGATTCCGATGAAGAGGAGAAGCCCAGCAACTACCGCCTGCACATCCCGGCAGAGGCACGTCAGGTGCGCACAGGCCGCAGCCCAGCAAACGGTGCGTCGGCCGTCTGGAACGCTGCCTCTTGCCCTGACAGCGCATGCGACGGGGCGAGTTTTAGGCCTAGCCAAGAGAACGGCGGCATACCTGGAGGATACGGCAGATTCCAAGGGCGCTATCACACTTTTCAGCGCACGCGAAACCCTCCATGGTGACTTCCCTGCGTGCGCCCCCCTCCCAACCCGACCTTGGGCAATCAACAGGCCTTTGGAAGTAGACTAATCGAGATGAAAGTCTACACACCCTAACTACTAACAAGGATCCCATGGCGTCGCGAGCCTTGATGAGAGCACTCCGCCACACGGGTCAACGGACACCAACGAGACCCCTAGCGCCGTGTCGGCTGTCCGTTAGCCCCTGCTCGCCCGGGGCCTCTCACATTCCTGGGATTATTGCTTCAATTGGCCCGTGGAACACAATGCAGGATGCCGCTCGCGCTGCTGCGGGGGCAAGCCGCTCCGTGGCGTGTTCTCCGCCTGACGAAGCGAGAGGAACGGCGCTGGCGAAGCTGGATGTAATCTGGACTAGATCAATTGGCCAGTCGGCACCGTCTGACTCTGCGAGGCTCGGTGTGTGTGGATCGGGTGCGGCGTGGGAGCGTGGCGCGCAACGGCGGGGGCTAGCCAAGTCTGCGTCGCTGGGCAAGTACAAGAAAACGAGTGGAAAGGGTGTTCCGGATGCATTGAATGGTGTGGTCGAGGGCTTTGCGGGGCTGCCAATCGGTGTGGAGACAGAAGTTTTCAGGTTGGCGGCGCCCCTTGCCGCTCTAGAGCTGAATTGCGCAGGGCGAGCGGGGCCTGTCGGTGGCCCTCGCGTCAGACCAACGCCTGAGAATCAGGCCCCACGCACGTTCTGGCCAGCAAGCTGATGTCGGTGGTGCCGTTGCGTCGGGCGAACAGATGCCCGGAGGCCTGGCTGTTTCGGATCATGGGGACTGGCACCGCATGCCACTTCGGGGGCTGGGTGCATGCTCCCCGCCCGCTGCCCGCGGCCCGCCGCGGGTTGCCCGCTGTCAAACCACGCCCGCGCGACTGCACCAGCCGCCGCGGCCTCTGACGAACGGCGGGGGCGGTAGGTGGGGCTTATCCTCTGGAACCTTGTCGCAGAGGGCGCCGCGGTTAACCTGTGGTGGTGCTCGCTTGGCACGCCGCTCGCCGGCCTCATCTGCTACATGGTCTGGATGCACGCCACGCACCACATCGTTCGCCTCGCCATCACGCCTGGGGAGCCTGGGGAGAAAGTCGACCGGGTGCGTCTGGCACCCGCGCGCGCGCGCGGCCTGGCTTCATGCGCGCTGACTCGGCCGCGGGCCGACAGGTGGCTCTCACGACTCACACCTTCTTCGGGGGGGAGCGCACGCGCGACCTCACCCGCTACGACGTGCAGGTGCGGGTTACTGCCCCCGCGGGGCTGAGGGATGTGGGGGGGTGAAGACGCGTGGCCCTTGACCGGTGGCTTGTCGCTGTTCGCATTTGTCCTCGCGCACTTGCGCGCCCCCCGCCGCGCCCCCCCCCCTCCCCCTACTGTTGCCCCTACCCGTGTCCCTACTGTACACTCACTCCCTCCCCCT
>ENA-UOXV01005929-UOXV01005929.1-marine-metagenome-genome-assembly--contig:-NODE-5929-length-13105-cov-5.983602_pt1 | contig 13105 bp, 23 predicted proteins | sample MGYA00238165_ERZ766961 | MGnify/ENA primary metagenome ERZ766961 (study PRJEB28924, sample SAMN03173240) | marine metagenome | biome: Marine; feature: Water; material: Subsurface seawater | place: North... | reverse complement strand
GGTAGGGGCAACAGTAGGGAGGGGGGGGGGGCGACGTAGTGAAAGTCGGGGAAGTGCTTTTCCGCGGGCGCGCCCGCCTCCTTGCCGCCGCTCCCGCCGGAGCCGCGGTGCTGCATGGAGAGGCGCTCCTTTGTGAAGTGCGCCGCGAAGTTGGACACGTCCTTCATGTTCTTCACTTTGGGCTTGAAGGGTGTTGTCTCCTCCATGGCGAGCACGCGGTCGAAGTCAACGCCCCGGAACCACGAATGGCTCTTGATCTCCGACACGCCGTCGTGCGAGGCCTCGTGTGCCGCGACCTTGGAGCCGAGGCGCTGCGCCGGGTTCCGCGCGAGGAGCCCGCGGAGCAGCGAGTCCGCCTCGGGCGAGACGTCGCTCGGCACCTCCAGCTCGTTGGTGAGGAGCTTCTCGTACGCCATCCGCGTGTTTTTGTTGTAGAAGGGCGGGAGCCCGACGAGCATCTCGAAGATGAGGATCCCGAGCGACCACCAGTCGACGGCCTTGCCGTGCCCCTGCTTGAGAATGATCTCGGGCGCCATGTAGTATGGCGAGCCGACCACTGCGGTGGCGAGAGGGGGGTGGGGGCTAAGCGAGCGTGCGGGGCGTGTGGCAAAGTGTGTGCTTGCGGTTCCCGGGGCGCGCGAGGCGAAGGGGAGGGGCAGGACTCGTGTAAGTCTTGCCGTCGGTGGCGTCCTTGGAGAGACCAAAGTCCGTGAGGCGGATGTGGCCGTTGCTGTCCAGGAGCAGGTTCTCCGGCTTGAGGTCGCGGTAGATGATGTCCATCTCGTGCAGATACTCCAGCGCAAGGATGATCTCCGACGCATAGAAGCGCGTGCGGGGCTCTGTGAAGCGCTTGTCTCGCGCAATATAAGTGTACAGTTCGCCACCGTTGATGAAGTCCATGACGAGACAGAGCTTGTCGTGTGTCTGGAAGGCAAAGTGCAGCTTGACGATAAAGGGGTGATTGATGACCTGCTCAGTGAGGCCGGGGCTGAGCGGCACAGTGCTGCATCGTTTAAGACAACACGATCGCGAGTGGGCGCAGACCTCCAGGACGCGTCGCTCCGTGCGAGTCGACTGCACCTGGTTTGTTGACACTAGCCCCTCCTTGTCCAGCACCTGCATTTATGCCGCGCCGATTAATCCTGCAGCGCGCCTTTGGCGGGCCAGCCGGCTGAGGGGGAATGGCGGGAGGGATGCCTTCAGCGCGTAGATCTTGCGGTTGTCATACTTGCGCACCTGGATCACCTTGCCATAGCTACCCTTTCCCACCTGCAAGCCCCGCGCCCTTGCCTCAACGCCCGTCCCTACAGCCCACGATTTCTTCACACAACCCTAAGCCGCCCCGGTCGGCTCGCTGCCACGCTCAACCGATAGGATCATCTGGGCGCCGAACGGGCTGCTAGACACGAGGGAGAACTTGCGGCTAGTTGGCGCACGCGCAGACGGGCGGGCGGGTGGGTACCAGTGAGAGCAGCTCGAAGTCCTTGAGGGACACCGAGTTCTGCCCGACGCCTAGCACCTGGTCGCAGAGAGGTGGATTCGATTAGGACCTGGTGGCTGAGAGGTGATTCGATTGAGAGAGGTAGATTCGATCGAGGGCAGCGGCCGTCATCTCATGCAGAGCAGACGGGTGCCGAGCGGTCGAGAGCAGGGCGGCCGTGCACGGCACGCCGCGCGCCCGGGCGAGTGCGGGCGCGGGGGACCTTTTCAATGCGGTAGATCCAGTCCTCGAAGACCTCAAGCTCCGCATGCGACCCCTTTTCCCCGACACTGAAGAAGTAGTCCCGCCGCTTCGTGTGGAAGATCCCGAAAGAATGCTTGTTCCCTGCGGGTAGCATGGTGCCTATCAGCTGCGGCTCGTCGACGCTGCAGCGCGATGGGGCGCGCAGATGCGACCTCTTTCCGCAACCGGTTGGGCGCAGGCGTGGGAAAGGAGGGCGCGTGCCCGTGTGCTGGTCGGCGGTGGCTAGCGAGCAGTCTTTCAGGGAGATCTCCTTCGGGGGCGCCTGCGTTGCACTCGGGGATGAGAGGGCGGTTCGGGGAGGCACGCGCCTTGCAACACCCTTCCAACAAGAGGGCTGCGGTTGTGAGCAGAACCTTGTTGAATCTGTACTCTGTCTGGTCCTTCCAAACGAGCAGCGCGTCGTCGGTCAGAACAACCCATCTCGCAGTCCATCTTTTCCCGAGCTTCAGGAGCGAATTGGACTCCTGCGAGCAGGCATGGATCCGCATCAAGGAATCACACAAGCCACATCATCGCCCTCACATCAGTGGTCTGAGTCTCTGCGCCTTACTGGGCAGAACGATCATGTCCCCAGGGCCGACAGTGCTGCATACATGTTATCATGGGCGCGGATATATGTTGCTGCGGTGGCGCGAGCTGGTTTCATACCTTCAGCAGGGTGCCCTGCCGGTAAATTGGGCGCCCATGCCAATTGCCGTAGTCAATCGACTGGCGAGGCATGTCCCTGCTCGGGGTGTTTCGAGTCGTGTCTGGCGTTCCATAGTTTGACCCACCGCCAGCAGCTGGACCAGGACTGTCGCTGGAAGACAGCCGCCTGGCAAATGCAAGCATCCCTCAGGCTGGTGCCACGACACCTAGGCACTCCTCTCCCTCCCCCACCTCTCAGCCCCCGGGAAGCGCCGTTGAGCTGACAATCGTTGCCGTCGGTCCACCTGATCTCTCTGCCCTCAGTATCTACGCAAGCAGTGCTGCGATGCCCTCGCCCTGCGCCTGCGCAGCAAGACGTGTCCCTGCCGAATATTCTTCGTGTTGGCTTGCTCCTCCTTCCGAAAAGAACCCCATCTTCAGCCGAAAAGCCTGGTTTTGGCACCTCTGATTTTCGAGGGAACGCGGATCGCGATCCCACGGATCCGCTGTTCCGCCGGCCTGGCTTGGGCGCCGCGGGATGGGTGGGCGGAGACAGGGCGGTTTCCAAGGTTCAGGGTGGGGCCCTTCGCACGGGCTCACTGGGTTGCTTCTGATTGCCTTCATCGTGCCTGGTCTTCCCGCTCGCGACTGGCCACCAGTGGAGGATCACGGGGGCCTGGCGTCTGTGCGGATCGCGAGCGGCAGCGAAAGGTTGGTCGGGCGCTTTTTCAGCCCAACACGGCTCGATGCGCGCAAGCGATACCCTGCGGTTCTGCTTACGCAGTCGTTCCCTGTTGCGGCGAGAAGCGCAGCATTGATGAACGCATCTGAAGCGCCGGCAGCTCACGCTGAAGGAGAGTGCGAGGATCTGCCATACCGTCTGCGAGCCGCAGGCATGTCGTGTCTGGTGCTCCACCTCCGCGGTTGCGGGGGTTCCACGGGCAGTGCGGATCCGTCAGAGGCTGAGGGTGACGTAGCGGCCGGGCTTTCCTGGCTCAGGGCCCAGGCTGGTGTGGATCCAGACAGAATCGCCGCTGTCGGGTTGGGCTTCGGAGGCGCAGGGGTGCTCCGCTCCGCTCTAAGGGGACTGGGGCAAGCTTTCGAGGCTTCAGTGGCGATTTGTGTCGATCCGGTGAGCTTCATCTCTGGCAGCATCCCTCTCTAAGGAAAGCAAGTTGGTGCCTGACGTAACAGTTCTCGGCTGCCGCGCAGGACCTGTCGCTGCTGGAGGACCTACCTCTATTGGTCGAAACATTTGCACGGTCGGCCAATGCTTCAATAAACGTTACCGGCGTGGATGTGCCTGGTAGCCGTGGCAACACGTCGTCGCCCGAGGCGAGCGCAGCAGACGCCGCCGACACGTCGTCGCCCGAGGCGAGCGCAGCAGACGCTGTCGGAAACGCATCGAGTACGGGAGCAGAGGACAAGGGCTTGTCTGCGTCAGCAAATTCGACGTCCTCTATCGGTCCTGGGGCAGCGACCCACGACAGCGCGCTGCTGTGGGGGCCCGCGAGCGTGGGCGTGGTGCCGACCACCGCACGGGCGGGCCACGGCAAGGGCGAAAACGCGACGCTGCTCACCGTGCTGCTGGTGCGCCCCTGCAGCTAGACGCCCGTGCGCGCCGCATTGCCCCAGCGCCGGCGCAGGGCAGCGGCCGGGCCGAGCGCCTGACCCCTGGGGCGGCGCGCGCGCGTGGGCGGCTGGCGGAGGCCCCGCGAGGGCGCCTTACCATGCACCCGAAGAGATTTGAAAGAGGCCTGACGGGGCAGGTGACTCACCGGGAGCCGCGTCTTCTCCCCGAAGCGCCCGCAGGCGAGGCGCGCCGGCGGCTGCCGAATCCTGTGAAGTGGCTCGGCGGGAGGCTGTCCCCAACGCGGCGCGACTCGCCCGCGCTGCGGCTGCTGCAGGCCCAGCTGGGGCAGTCGCGGGCGATTGCAGTGGACCGGCTGCGGGTGGACCCAGCGGCGCCGCTCTCTGGCAGCAGGGTGAGCGTCCGGCTGCTGCGCGCGCTGCAGCTCGAGTTCCGGCACCCGGGCTTCAACTCGGGCGACGCCGTCTACTCCCGCTACTTGCGCACGACCGGCCAGTTTTCCAAGTTGGGCTTCGTGTGAGGCCCGCCGCCCGGCACCCGGTGCCGCACCGGCGCCCGCTGCTTCGGCCTGATGGGTGCTCCCGTGTGCGCGTGGCAGGATGATAGGGGTGCACATTGCATTCCTCTTCCTCGGCGCGTGTTTTGTAGAGGACAAGCCACCAGACCCCGGCCCGTTCTTTAGGATAACTGGGTAACGTGAGCTCACGTCATGCGCAAGTACTCGGTAGAAATTGCGTGCAAGATACAAATGAATCCGTGCCCGCGGAGCCGCTGCGATGCTATTCGGTGGCGAATGCTGCTTTCAGCCTCGGGCAACTGCGACTTGCACAGCGCGCTCAGACTCACGAAGCCCCGAAGCCACAAAGCCTCTTAGTCACGCGGCGAGCATGTCGAGCACGGCGCGCACGTCTGCAGGGCCCGAGACGCGCACAAAGTCGAAGTTGGCTGTGCGCGCGGCGCCCTCTTCCTCCTTGGAGTCGCCAAGAGCGATGATGCGCCGTGCAGAGCCGAAACGCCGGGCGACCTCCGCGAAGCAGGCGTGCTTGCCGACCTCGCGCGACGAGAAGACGTTGTCGGGGTGGAAGAAAGGATGCAGGCCGAAAAGCAGCAACTTGCAGAGGGTCGGGATCAGCTCCCCATTGGTCACCAGCACGTGCACGTGTGTATGCGGACCCGTACTGCGCACAGCCGCGTCCCCGCGCCGCTCGTCTGGCGGGCAAAACACAGAGCTCGCTGCCCCTGCCAGTGCTGCGTAGCGTCAGTGGGGCGCGCTGGCAGCCACAGGGAACGGAAATGGGTAGCAACCGGAAGGCAGAGCCAAGGACGAGGGTCGACCTGGTTTCGGCGGAGTTGCGGCGGGGGGTTCGTGCGCAACGAGGCCCAGGACGATGCTGTCAAGTTGCCAGACAGAGGCGAGGGTCTCCGAGGCTGCCCCGGGGCTGCAGTGTTATCGCCGTGCGGCGGCGCTGTGGCCGCGGGACTGAGATGGTCGTGCGGTGCAGCGTTGCCAGTGAGTGGGCGAGAATATAGATGGCGGCGAAGCAGCGGGGGCAGGGAGCGCAACCGGTTGATAGCCAGCCCGACGAGAGCGCGTCAATCGCTTCCACCGCCGCCTGGGCCGCCTCCGCGCGCTCCTTGCCAATCACTTCGCAGATTGCCGCGTCACTGCTCCGTGCGCGCTCGTAGCTGCCCAAAACGCACAGAATGAGATGATGATGGTGAACGATGCAGACTTATTTTCTTCTTCAGAGCCAGTGCAACGCAGGTCAGCGCGTTTTTGCGCGGGAGCGAGGGAACCGCTGGCGGGCGACGCGGTAGCGCAGCGCAGCGAGACGCTTGTCGTCCTCGCTTTCTTTGCCCGAGGCACCACCCTCCGAGAGAAGCCCCTTAAGACCATCCATCGCAAATGGATAGTGTTCGACAGGGCGACCGTCGTCGAATGAGGCCGCCTCTGCCAGGTGCCAGCGGTTGCGCCCTGCAGTGATCGGAAGGGCAGGTTGGTCCACATGCACGGGCGGCATGCTGCACGCTCTGAATCAGTTGCTGCTATTAAGAGGCATCGGAGCTCGCACCTTCGAGACTGTTGAAGAAAAAAGAATCCTCTGCGACTGCATAAAGGAGCGTCTCGATCTGTTCTGCGAAGCGCAGCATTGCCGCGCTATCTACTTCGCCGTCCGTACTTCCAGGAAACGACGACGTCAATAGAGAATTAAAGACGATGAGCGTTTCGTCGAGGTCCCATACCACAACTGTTCCGATTTGCCCGGGAGGAGGCCCGCGCCCACAGTGGACATGTTTTGATCCATCGTTGACTTGAGCACTGCCTACCCCGTTCACCCCAGCAGCCTCCGTTCTTGGCGCAACGTCCGTTTTCTGCCGCTTGCGCTCCACTGCTTCGTCTGTTTCAGATTCCGCGTCGCTCGGATGATACAAGCGATCTCCATCGGACGGCGACCCCTTCTCGAGTCCAGCGCGGGAATGCACTTTCCGAGCAGTTTCGCCGTCTTGGGTCTGGCGGGTCACTTCCTCGCTTCCAACTGGGCCAAGTGCTGCATTTGCAGGAGTCTCAACCATCTCACCTCACTTTTCAGCGGCTTTCACGTCGGGCATGCGCGGCAGTGACGAGTGAGCGTGCACTTGTTCGTGACAGCGTTGCTCCCCGTCTCTGACGGGCCCGCCTCTCGGCCAGTCAAACTCATTTCGCGGGGAATCTTCTCGAAGCAGACTGCGAGCGCCGAACCAGCGCGTGAGTGATCCCTGTGTGGAACGATGAGCAAGACGCCAGCAGCGAAGTGGGCGCAACGACCCGATAAGATCTTTTTAACCATCGACGTTCCGAACCTCGACCCCGCGCAGACCAAGGCACGCAACAGAACCCAGGATTCACTGATGTCTATGCGCTTGGTTGGCAGCGGAAATCGAGCTCTGCAAGCTGATTGGAACATGCCTGTGCCTGGCCCGGGTGATCAGGATTCGCACTGCACCATGTACTGCGCAGTATCGGCGCTGATTCTCTGGTTGCATGACCAGGTCGACATCAAGGAGGACTCGTTCTCATTTGCGTCCGGCGACTTTGTGCTCAAGTTCGAGTTCTGCGGCAAGGTCGGGCCACCGGACGGCAAACTCTGCCCTGCCCGCCTGAGAAGGATCTTTTTGAGAGGGTACATCACTCTCGCATGCGTGCGCTGCAGGATGTAGTCGCACTTGCCGCTCGCACGGGCGCGTTGCCAGGCGTGATCTCGCGGACGTGCAGGTTGACCCAGAAGGCTCCAAGTGGAAGGTCACTGCGCGCAACGTCGACTTTGTCATCCCGCGCAAGGAGGCGGGTGAATACTGGGAGCGCCTCAACAAGGGCACGAAGCTTCACACTGTCAAGGTTTCAGCACTGCCCCAGAGGCGCGCATCGCCGCCACGCGCGCCGCGTCTCAGCGAGGCCGCGCGTATCTGACGCGGCGCGCGGAACGCCAGACCGACTTCGACCGCTGGGTCGATGAAGACGAGGCCAAGGACCACGTCGACGACATGTCGGGGTGACCTCCCCGCCCCCCTAGCCTCGCCCTCTCCCTCTGCGAGCGGGCTCTTCCTGAGCCTTGGCCCTGGTCTCGTGCGCGTGTCTCTGCGCGGGCAGCGCTGAGGGCTGCACGGGGCGGCAGGTACGGCGGCTTCGACCTCGGCGCGCATGAAGGGCCGGACTCGGACGACGACGACGACGACGAGATCCCCGGGCTCGAGGACTGAGCGCGCTGCTCGTCAGCCGGGCCCGCGCAGCGCGCAGCGACCGTGGCGGCCCTGGTGAATGAAGGCGCACACGGACGCACCACCGCCAGAAGCCTAGAAGATAATTGTACTCAACACCCCACGGACACCACCGCCAGAAGCCTAGAAGATAAGTGTACTCAACACCCCAGGGGGATACTTCAGGGGGTGTGCTCGCCCGAAGGCGAGCGTGTGAGGTCCTTGGCCACCACCGGAGACTCGCGCCCGCCCCCCGCCGGCGGTGACGCGCGTACGGCCGCGAGCCCGCGCGTGGAGACCATGCTGCCCGCGTCCAAGCGCACGGGCGCGCGCCGCGCCGACAGCTCCAGCGCGGGAGAGTGCGCGCCGGCACCCGCCCACGCGAGGCTCAGCGCGCCGGCCGGGGAGCTGTAGCGGGTCGGCGTCGCGCCGGCGCCCTTGCCGTTGGAGCCATTGACAGCGCTTATGGAGGGCGTTGCGGCGCCGCCCGGCGCGCGCGTGAAGACCGAGGCGAGGGTCTGCGTCTGCGCCGCCATCTGCCGCTCGAGGGAGGTGGCCACCTTGCGCTCCAGCGCCTCCATCCGCCCGTCGAGGAGCAGCTCCAGGCTGAGGTCGAGGCTCTGCGCGGCGCCCGCCGGCGACCTTGGAGCCATTTGGTGGAGCGCCTCGCGTGGCGCCGCGCGCGAGTCTGACAGGATCGAGGTGGTCAGGCGTGCGATGCGGCGCTGCAGTGCATCGGTCCGTGCCTCCATCCTCGCGTTGGACTCAGAGATCCGCAGCTCTAGCGACTGCAAAAACAAACAAAGAACGATCTGGAATCAGTGATCCATCGCAGCGGCCCTGCGGCAGAAGTGGGCGGGGGCGCTTCCTGCGGCGGCGGGGCGCTCCCACCCTCGGCAGGCACCTCGTCATCCACTAAGTCCTCGGTCGGGGTCGAGGAACCTCCCGGCGAGGCCGCGCCGCGGCTGCCCGCGGCGGCGAGCTGGGCGCAGGGGCGGGAGCGGGGCCCGCGCGCGCCGAGGGCGTCGAGGATCGCCTGGGAGCGCGCGGCCTCCTGCTCGTGGTGCGCTTGCACCGCGGCCACGTGCGCCGACACCATCTCCGCGAGCTCCGCCTGCCGCACCTCCATGGCCTCGCGCGCGCGCCGCCGCTCATCCCTCGCGGAGTCCTCCGCGGCGGCCGCGTGCTTCTCGATCGAGGCGATCGCCTTGGACATGTCCTGCTTGGCCACCGAGCTCTGAATCGCGAGGTCGCGCAGCATCTGCATGAACGCCTTCTGGTTCGTCTCGCTGATCTGCCCCCGCTTCGCCAACTCCACCCGCAGCTCCGCAAAGTCCCCAGCGCCCCCGCTGCCGTCGTCGCCCCCTCCCCCGGCACCCTCCTCATCCTCCTCCGCAACGCCCACTGGCATAAACCGCTCGCGCGCCTGCCCCGCTCGCCCCCCGCGCGTCAGCCGCCCCCCGTCTCTCCTGCCGCGCGGTGCGGCGTTGCAACTGCCACTGGGGATCGACCGCAGTGGATTCCGCTGGCTGCAAACGGGGTAACGGGTTGGTCGCGCGCGCGCGCCTGGCGGAGGCAGATCGCGTCGTCTTCGTCTATCACGGCGTCCCACGCCTCCTGCCCTTTGAGCCACTGATCGCTCAAGTCATCCTCCCACGCCCACTTCTCGCCTGAGTTGAACCAGCGCTCCAGCAGGCCGCCGCCCGGTCCATTCACCCCGGATGCAGACGAGGAAGTCGAGGAGGACGAGCGCAACTGGAGCTGCGCGGCGCGGGCGCCGTGGGGGAGGCACGGGTCAGGCGCTGGCAGACTGGGCGGGGCCCACGTCGCAGCGGCAGGTGACTTTGTCAGCCGGGAAAGCTGCGGGGTCGGGGCAGGACCTGGCTGTCTTGAGATCGCGTGCGAAGCCCGTGCGAGGCAGAGGTCGTGCGTGACTGCGCGAGAGGCGTGCGCGGGGCCCCTAAACCACCAAAGTCTTTGGTGGCCTTGAACAGCTCTTCGTCACGTATTCCGCCTCCGCCGCGGCTAGCCACAGGCGACGGGTGGCCGCTCTGCCCTCCGCTCGCGATCGGAGAATGGCCGCCGAACCCGGCGCCGGCGACCTGCACCGTGGCCCGGGCGCTCGCGACTGCCGCCTCGGCGCTGGGAAGCGCCGCCTCTTGCTCCGGATACATCTGGAGCGCTCGCGGCCGGCGACGCCAGGGACGACCCTGCATCGCCCGACTCGCGGCAGCTGCCAACCCGCGCGCCGCGAGGACTGGCCCCTCCCAGACAACGTTCCACCAAATGGCTCCAAGCGCCCCCCGTCCGTGTCCGTGCAGCCGCTCTGCAGCGCATGGGCGTCGCGTAACCATCTGGTCAGGCGGGCTTTCACTCGCCCGCTGTGGACCTCCGTCGAAATCGCCGCGAGTCCGGGACGGAGATGGCTCCGCCCCTGCAGGAGCGAAGAAGCAAAACCAGTCCTCCTCGCTGACCACAAGGAGCCCGCTTGGCGCGTCGCCAGGGTTTCCAAAGCGGGCCCCGGCGGCATGCAGGTCTCCACCTTGCTGCCCTCCGCCTTGTTCAGACGAGAGCTGCAGCGACGCGCCGATGACTGGTGATGTGACCGGCGACACAATCGGCTGGTCGTGCAGTGCACTCCCCCAGCGGACCCCTGCATAATCCCGAGAAAGTAAGCACCAGAATGAGTGACAGTGCTGTGGTTAGATGGCAATGGACGCTAAAACGTTTGTGAGGCACCTGCAGCGAGCGCACACTCCACCAGAATGCCGATCGGCACAACCAGAAACGACCTGTGTACGCAAAAACCTCAATGCCACATTGCTCGGAAGCGTGCCATGCAGACCTTGCACACATGCCAACGTGCGGGGGAGAACCAAAGCAGAATGGCTGGAGCGAGCGAATAGGAGATCAGCCGTGAGGTGAGATTGCGTAGAGCTAGGTGCTTGCGCAGCAACGGCGCGTCAAGATAATCAAGTGTCCCTGCCGCGGAGGCCGCACAGACATTCCTCAATTGTTTCGCACAGACACAGGCGCGAGCAGAAAGAGGCGCGCATGCAAGGATTGAGTCGCGGTCAGCAGAAGTCCCACCTGCCGAGACCACGACGACCCAATTGATCGGGAGAAGAACCAGGATGAAAATGGTCACCATCGGAACACAGATCTGGTAGGAGCCCGAGAACTCTCAGTGGTGTTGGGTACGGCGCAGGCTGACCGGCTCCAGATAGAACGGACAAGTGCACGGGCGCGACCAATGTAAAGAGAAGAGCCTGGGTGACGCGAGCCATCAAGTCGTTGACTTTGCGCTGCCAAGAAACGTCCTGCTTGCTGTGCAGCGCAAGATACGCGGGAGAAAGCAGGAGCCTGTCAAATGCATAAATCACATGTCAAGACAGCAGACAGTCGATCCAGCGGAGCAGGAGCGTGACACGTCGCGCGAGCCGAAACAGGGCTTGGGTGCTCTGGTGGGGCTGCCAAACGTGATACAAAACGTGATGAGATTGAGAGGCTGCGGAAGACCCGCGAGGGCACCAGCGGCTGTGAGTGTGTTCTTCTGGGCATCCGTCTTCGTGTACGCGGCCATCAGCCTATTAACGTGCACGTTTGAGTAATCCGTGTGCAGGGGTCACACTAGACGAGGGCGGGGTCTGTGAACATTGCTCGGTCCTTCCTCCACACTTGCTCAGACTCTTCGCGAATCACGGTGTAGGTGTCGGTCATGAGAGCAATGAGGAGGTTGAAGAGCATGACAAAGGTGATCAGAAGAAAAATTAAAACCACAGTGAACCTGAAAACAGGATTGCTCAGCTTGGAATGCTTTTGCTGGTTGCACACGCTGTGAAAGGGCGGTGGCCCACCCCATGATATCGACATCATAGAGTTCGATTAGGTCAAATTGTCCCAGCGCCATGTTGAGCAGCGCGACCATCGACTTGGTCTGGTCGACATAACTTTCGAGACGGAAATCACCAGCGTGATCAGGATCGACTTGCATGAAGACTGATTTCAGACAGGTTGCAAATCCCGCCATGAAGACAACCAAGAGCATCATGAACGACGCCACGTTTGAGACCATGCCCTGAATGATGCGGACGAGCGGTCCGAAAATGGGGTCTAGGCCAAACACATTGAGCATTCGAATCCAGATGAATATTGCTGCGAGTCCGAGAAAGATAGCCGAGGGTTCCGTCTGTGGGTCATAGGCGACACCAAGAGCGAGCGACTCGGGGACCCTGAGCAGAACCTGCGACGACGATGCTATCAGTGCGCGAGAGTTGGACGGTACTGCGAATGAACAGCTCCGGGAGCACACCCAGACAACAAGGAGACCATACATCGATAGATCGATCAGGTTCCAAGGATCCTGCCAATCCAACATCACCACTGTCAAATCGGGCTAGATCATCGACCAGATGACGGTAGACGACAGTCCGCCTTGAGCGGCCCAAGGGATTGTCCGGGCGGCTATTTGGCCCATCAGGACAGCAGGAGTCAGTGCGTGCAGCTTCCGGGCTGGAAGGGACACTTAACCTGAAGGTATGAAGCGAAGCCACCGAACATCTGCCCAACTTCATAGAGGATTCCGCCAGTGACGTGGCAGATGAGATACCACTCCGGTGCCCCGAGAGAGAGCCATTCGCCCTGAGCGTAGGCAACGTTTTCGACCACCATATGGTACACCACCAGGAACATGATCTGCCCACTCGGACCGACTGCGGTTAGCGGCGGTGCCTGGAAGAGCAGGAGGTGGCGCGCAGCGCGAGGGAATGAGCAGTGCCTGCATGATCACGCCGAGGAAGTACATCATCATGGGCGACGTCGTCAGCCTCCGCGGGTCGCACAGCTCGACGACACGGTCATCCCACATGTACAAAACCTGCGCCGCACACAGTCAAAAGTGTGACATGGGCGGCGGCACTCGCTACAGCGGGGCACGCACCTCCCGCTTGTTGCGTGTGGAGCCGGGCGGGATGTCGAAGGACAGGAAGAGGTTGTTGTAGATGGTGCCCGAGAATGGGTTGTAATCGTACACAAATTTTCCGGGCCACGCCTGACGCACGACGTCGAACACGGCGCCGTGCGAGACGATTTTGAGATCCCCGAGCTCTGTAGCGATTCCAATTGGCGAGTCGCCGTTCATAAACAAATCGCTCTCTCTCTCGGGCGCCCAAATCGCCTTCTTTGCCACCTGCACGGCTTGCCGTCTCCTTCACATCCGCCGAAACCGCACAAGTCCATGAAGATTTGTGTTCGGGGCTGGCATGTTACCTCGGAGGGAAGCGTGTCGACCATCGCCACGGCACACTCAAGCGATGCGGTTGAGAACCCGCTCAGGCGCGCAACCAGCACAGAGCCAGTCGCGTTGCTGGCCAGCTCCTGGGTTCCGCGCGGGCGAATCAGATGTGTCA
>ENA-UOXV01005927-UOXV01005927.1-marine-metagenome-genome-assembly--contig:-NODE-5927-length-13107-cov-9.030723_pt1 | contig 13107 bp, 12 predicted proteins | sample MGYA00238165_ERZ766961 | MGnify/ENA primary metagenome ERZ766961 (study PRJEB28924, sample SAMN03173240) | marine metagenome | biome: Marine; feature: Water; material: Subsurface seawater | place: North... | reverse complement strand
TCTATTGCAAATCCGAGTAGACCGGTTCGATTCCGGTACCCGCCTCCACAATATCGCGGAATGATGGTGCACTTTCATTTTATGTCGCTTTTGAAGCTAGCCATTGGCGGGTTATTTTGGTGCCCATAAATGGCCCTAAAAATTGGCTACTCTTGCTGATTTGCAGCCGTCAATGTAGATAAACAATGGATACAGGCGCCCCTTGGCGGTTTAGATCTTGAGTGCCGTTTGATTCGTTTGACGCATTTCTGGCATGTGGTTTGTTCTTGATCTTGTGGCCTGATGGCGATCGAAGATAGCGGCAGGAACATTTTGATGATCCCTTTATCACCAATTACATTGGTTGGGCTTGAACGCCAACGTCAATTGCATTTTATTGAGGGTCGGCCATCCGCATTTTCCCTGACCTAACCCAAAATCCCCTAAACGCCGTGGAACCCCTTAAATGAAGCTAAAATCAATTGAGACTTTTACCACCCAAGACGTAGGATTTGTGCGTGTCACCGCCGACGACGGCAGCCAAGGCTGGGGGCAGGTGTCGACTTATCACGCAGATATCACGGTTCAAGTCTTGCACCGCCAAGTGGCCCCTTGGACCTTGGGAAAAGACACGACCGATCTGGATGCCCTTTTGGATTTTGTCACTGACCGCGAACATAAATTTCCCGGTTCATATCTGTGTCGTGCCTTAGCAGGACTTGATACCGCCATTTGGGATTGGCGCGGCAAAGACCAAGGGAAGCCTGTGGCTGCGCTTTTGGGCGGCTCCGCAGGGCCATTGCGGGCCTACGCCTCATCCATGAAACGCGACATAACCCCCAAAGACGAGGCGGCGCGTCTAAAGCACTTGCGCGACGCCCAAGGGTTTGATGCCTTTAAAGTGCGCGCCGGATCAGAGGTGGGCCATGATAAAGACGAATGGCCCGGTCGCACCGAAGAAATCATAGCCACCATGCGACGCGAAATGGGAGATGGGGTTGATCTGCTTATTGACGCCAACAGCTGCTATTCCCCTAAACGCGCCATCGAGGTGGGGCATATTTTGCAGGACCACGGCTTTTGCCATTATGAAGAGCCTTGCCCTTATTGGGAACTGGAACAAACTAAACAAGTGACCGACGCCCTGTCCATTGACGTAACCGGCGGCGAGCAAGATTGCGATCTGCCCACATGGCAGCGCATGATAGATATGCGAGCGGTTGATATTGTGCAACCTGACATTCTTTATTTGGGTGGTATCAGCCGCACCTTGCGAGTGGTTGAAATGGCCCGAAAGGCGGGACTGAGTGTCACACCTCACTGCGCTAATTGGTCGATGGTAACCCTGTTTACCATGCACCTTTTGCGCGCCATTCCCAATGCTGGTAAATATTTGGAATTTTCGATCGAGGGGCGAGACTATTACCCTTGGCAAGAAGAGCTGTTTGTCGCCTCGCCTTACCTGATCGAAAATGGCCAAGCGCGCGTGACCAACGCGCCCGGCTGGGGGGTTGAGATCAGTCCCAATTGGCTGGCCAAATCAACGTATCAAATCAGCAAAATGGACTAACGCCTCATATCAAGCGCTCGGTCAAAGCTTTGCAAAACAGTTTTTAGATCTGATACCCAAGCACTCCTAGATTTAGAAATCACGAAATTCTTTTTGCAAAGAGATTGTCCAAAAATAGGGGTCTGAAATGATGTCCACAAAACGCTGCGCGGCGCGGCCTTGACCAAAATCCGTATGACGCGGGTAAGCTACACCCCATTCATCTGCCAAAAAAGCCGCAATTGCGGGCGCATCATCCGCTTGGCTCGCACGCAAAGATGGGGCACTAGCACGGTTGGTTTGGCGCGTGCCAATATCCATCGACGCCAGACCCAAAAATGGTGCTTCGCGCACGCCGGCGGACGAATTTCCAATCATTACACTGGCATTTTTCATCAATTCCGAAAAATGCGCAAACCGCATCGAAGGGATCAATCGAAATTGCTTAGGATCTAGCCTGTTGATAACATCAAATATCTGATCTGAGGCCGGGTCATTGTTGGGTGCTATCAACACGAATGGGCGGTTTGACGCTTGCAAACTGCCGAACAAAGCCTTCGCCTGCTTGCCCATTGAGGTCACTTCTGAGGTGACGGGGTGGAAAATACAAATCCCATAGTCCTGAAAGGCAATATCGTAATAGGCCTTTACCTCATCAATATGGACCCCCGAGGGGCCAGCGTGAAAGTCAAGCTCGGGTGAGCCTATCACATGCACGCTTTCAAACGGTTCGCCCAAAACCTGCACCCGTTTTGCCGCTCCCTCGGACGAGACAAAATGCGTCGCGGAAAGCTTAGTGTTACAATGCCGGAAGATTTCATCAATCGTGCCTGACACCTCGCCACCTTCGATATGAGCAGAGCGAATGTAATTGGTTGCACAAACCAGCGCGCAGGCCAAAGCCTCGATCCGATCACCATGTACAACGACCAGATCAGGCTTGGTGTCTTTAACAAATTCTGAAAAACCCATGACGGTCTTTGCCAAAATTATATCCTGGCCGTCCGCTGGACCTTGATTCAAAAACTCAGCAACTTTAACGCCCTGAGTGCGGTGCACCTCAATTTTTGTCAGGCCATATTTTTCGATCATGTGCATGCCCGTGACAAAAAATGTCACATCAAAGCCCACATCGCGCGCCGCAAGGGCCAAGGGTTCTAACTTGCCGAAATCGGCACGCGTGCCAGTGACGAATAATAAAGATTTACCCAAGGCTACATTTCCCCGCTTGGCCCATCAGGCTAGATCAGACCATTTAAGCTGCTTATTGCGGCTGACTGCACGTATCAGGCGCTTGCCCAACAGCTTATCAAAATCATAGCCTGCAATCTCACCCGAACCAGGTCTACGGGCCCAAATATCAGCCTCAGTGATCACATGATCAAGGGGCAAGTCTCGATCCGCCACGACCGACGCACGCGCAAAACGGTAAACAGGTTCTTCGGCCGCGGTGCGCTGTTTTGGGTTCATCAGGGCTACATGAATTTCCTTTGATCGGTCGATCAAAAAGCGCAACTCAGCGGGGTCCATCGAGTTTATAATATCAGGGCCCACACGGTAGCGACTGTCAGTGTAGTGACGCTCAAGGATCACCGCACCCAACGCAACCGACGCCAACGCCATTTCAGGCCCAATGGAATGGTCAGAAAAGCCCACAAGTGCCTTTGGAAAAGCTTTTTTTAACTCCGTCACACCTTGAAGCGACACAATCTCGGGCGGTGAAGGATAAAGATTGGTGCATTCCAAAAGCGCATAATCAACCCCCGACGCATCCAAGATCGCAACCGAGGCTTTGATCGTTTCAATGCTCTGCATACCTGTTGACAAAATGATGGGTTTACCAAAGCGCGCAATATGGCGGATGAGTGGCAGGTTGTCAGCTTCGCCCGACCCAATTTTAAAGGCAGGCACCCCAATTTCATTCAAAAAATCTGCAGCAGCTCTAGAAAAAGGGGTTGAGAGGTAAATTATCCCCAAGCTTTGCGTATACCTCATCAGCTCAATCTCATCATCGCGCGACAGGGCGCAGCGGGCCATTACCTCCCAGATAGAAACATCGGCATTGGGTGGAAAAATTTCTTTCGCCTCGTCGGTCATTTCATCTTCAATGAAATGGGTTTGATGTTTGATACATTCACAACCCGCCCCGTGCGCTAGGCGCACCATCTCTTTTGCAACGGCCAAATCGCCGCCATGGTTAATGCCAATTTCAGCAATTACCAAAGGCGGCAAGTTAGGGGCGATTTCACGGTGCGCAATCTTCATGTTCGAACCTTTGGGCAAATAGCGCACAAGCGCCGCGTTTTTGTTAATTAATAATGTTTGTCACAAGCCCTTGGCATCCGCAATCTCTTCGGATTATTCTAGCCCAAAATTACGCCTATCGGCTGAGCATCGCCGACAACCTGCCAAAGTGGCCCTGCACGTCAATTTTCTAAGGTTATAAGATGAGCTATAAATCAATACAAAAACGCACGTTAGAGATTTTGGATCAAAGCCAAGATGGCGACGCTATCAGCAAAATTTGTGATTTTGTCATTATTGCCTTTGTGATGTTAAATATTATCGGCGTGATTTTGGAAACAATGTCAGATTTTGAAGCTCGCTATCATCTTGAGTTTTACATTTTTGAAACGTTTAGCATCGCGTTTTTTACCATCGAATATTTCACACGCCTTTGGGCAGCGGGCGCAATGATCGATGGGGAAAGCTGGCGCGGTCGTGTGCGTTATATCTTTAGCTTTAACGGATTAGTGGATTTGGCCGCTACAGCACCTTTTTATCTGCAAATTCTGATGCCTGGTCTTGATCTGAGGGTCTTGCGAATTTTACGGCTCGTTAGGGTTTTTAAGCTCTCTCATTACTCAACCGCTATCGAAGATTTATTTTCTGCCGTCTACCAAGAACGCAAAGCGTTTATTGCGGCTATTTATCTCTTGTTGATTGCGGTGATTTTAACCTCAAGCTTAATGTATTTTGCCGAAACCACTCACCAGCCTGACAAATTCGGCTCAATTCCGGATGCAATCTATTGGTCTTTGATCACGTTGACCACGGTTGGCTATGGTGATGTCAGCCCCGTAACTGGGGTAGGGAAAATAATTGCTGTAAGTACCGCCTTTATGGGCGTTTGCGTCGTGGCCTTGCTCACTGGTATTGTAGCCAGCGCCTTTGCCAATCAAATTACGCGGCGCAAGGTGATTTTTGAATCGCAATTGCGCGAAGCGCTGAAAGACGGCACTATTGACGAAGATGAACAGATCTCGCTTGAAAATCTGCGTGTGGCTTTCAATCTTTCAGAAGAGCAAGTGGCCGAGTTTTATTTACAAGCGCAAAAAGAACAGCGCCAAAAAAAGCCTTAGGCGTGCAATTCACGCCAAAAGGTGGCCGTTAACAACACGTAAATAGTCACTATTTCAAGGCGACCCAAATACATCGCAGCGCAAAGAACGGTTTTTACAAAATCACTCAGCTCCGCAAAATTGCCCGAAGGGCCGATGATAGGCCCAATACCGGGCCCCACATTGGCAAGGGCAGTCAAAGCCCCGCTGGTGGCCGTTTGAAAATCTAAGCCGTCAAGTGTTAATAAAAGTGCAATTGCCCCAAAACTAATCAAAAACACCGTGAAAAAACCAATCACCCCCGAAACAACGCTGGGATCAATTATTGCGCCTTCATAGCGAATTTTAGTTACAGAGTGCGGGCTATAAAGTCCTTTAAGTTGGTTCCGCAAGGCATGAAAAAAGATGATCCAACGCATGGTCTTAACACCGCCCGAAGTTGAGCCCGTGCAGCCCCCAACTGCCGTGAGCACGAAAAAAGCCACAACTGCAAAGGGGCCCCATGCAACATAGTCGCTGGTATTGTAGCCCGTAGTTGTCACAATAGATACCACGTTAAAGGCCGCAAGCCGAAGCGCATCAAACACGGCGTAATCACCCGTAGAAATAAGCCAAACAGTCGTCAAAAAAATTACTATGGCAAAGCTAAACAAAAGCGTGGCTACCTGTTCGCTTTTAAAGGTACCTCGACTGAAAATACGAATGTAATAGACAAAAGGCAAAGCACCCAAAATCATAAAACCCGTGCAGGCCCATTGCAGAAATGCACTTTGAAAGTACCCAAAGGAAGCGTCGTAATTCGAAAAACCCCCCGTCGCCACTGTGGTCATGGCATGGATGGCAGCGTCAAAGAAATTCATCCCCCCAATCAGATAGATCAAGAAGCACAGAAAAATCAAAACTGCATAAATAATCAACGTAGCTGATGCAAATTTTGTGGCTGAAGTAAGCTCTTTTTCATCCTTATCGGAACTTTCCGTGCGAAAAAGCTGCATTCCTCCTACTTTCAAAATCGGCAAAAGCGCTATGCCCGTCACAATGAACCCAACGCCGCCAATGCTTTGCAACATAGCGCGCCAAATCAAAATGCCACGCGGTGTTTTATCTAGACCTGAAATTATGGTCGACCCAGTAGTTGTGACCCCTGACATTGCTTCAAACATTGCGTCAACCGCGCTAAATCCAAAAATATAAAAAGGAACAGCCCCCACAAAAGCGGCCGTCAGCCATACCGAAGTAGTCAAAATAAATGTATGAAGCCGTGACACCTGCCGCAAGGTTGAGGCAGTGGCCATCGCCAGCAAAAGCCCCAAAAGCCCCACCAACATGGCCGATTCCAAAAAAATCGACCCTGTACGGGGAAAGATAAACGCCACCAAAGCCATAAGGGCGGCAAAAAACATCATCACCAGGCCGTTGACATAAATCACAAAGCTCATAGCCGCATTCGCCTTTGGGTCTTAGGGCCAAACGTTATGCCAAAGGCCCCCCACGTTTGGACTATCTAAACCAAATACCCTCAAAATCAAAGCAGCCAATTGCACAAAGCTGTTCGCTTTCCTTGCAGCCTATGCGCTGATCCATTACTAAATCCTAAACAACAGCCAAAGGGTTAAAGATGCCTGGATATGAAGTTATAGGTAAAGAAGAACAACAAGCCGTTTGGGAGCTGTTCGAAGAGGGTGGCGTTTTGTTTGCCCATGGCTTTCAAGCACGGCGTAAACGGTTTCACGTGCGGGAATTTGAAGCCCAATTAGCGCAGCATTTTGGCGCTGATGACGCGCTTTGCCTTTCATCGGGTACAGCGGCCGTAAAAGTAGCACTAAAGGCCATGAATATTGGCCCTGGAGATGAGGTTATCACACAATGTTTTAACTTTATCGCGACCTTAGAAGCCATCGTCGATTGCGGTGCCCTGCCTGTGATTGCGGGGTCCGATCGGTCATTGAATATGGACCCCGACCAGATTGAGGCGCTCATCACGCCCCGTACCAAGGCCATCATGCCCGTGCATATGTTAGGCGTGAGTGCCGATATGGATCGTATTTTGGCGATCGCCGCCGCCCATAAACTTTATGTGATCGAAGATGCCTGCGAAGCCGTGGGTGGGCTTTACAATGGCCGCGCCCTCGGCACTCTGGGCGATATGGGCGTTTATAGTTTCGACTTTGGCAAAACCATCACAACAGGCGAAGGCGGTTTGATCCTTACTTCAAACCCCCACTTGGCCGAACGCGCACGCCAATATCATGACCATGGCCATCGCAACCTGCCCAATGTGCCACGTGGATTAGATACGGCGGGCCTGATCGGCTTTAACTACCGAATGGGTGAAATGAATGCGGTTGTGGGCAAGGTCCAGCTGGGCAAGCTTGCCACAATCATCACCCAAACCAAAGTGCGGTACCTTGCGCTTGATGCGGGCATTTCGTCAAATATGCTGCTAAAGCGGATGATCCCTGCCAAGGCAGAACCTGCATATGATACATTCATCTTTGAAGTTGAAAATGTCGTCTTACGCGAGGCCTTGATTGCGCGGTTAAATGAGTTGGGCTTTGGCACTAAAAATCTGCCAGATGCGATGAATTGGCACTGCTCGGTCTATTGGGACCATATGGGTTTTGATACCAGAACCGAAGCCGCCCTTGACACGCAAGCGCTATTGCTGCGCCAAATCGCCATCCCGATTGTGCTAGGAAAATCGGTCAAAGACTATGCTGATTTGGCAGCAGCTTGTGAGGAGCTGACACGTCAATGTTGATCATCGTGCCAGCAAGGGAGGGCTCAAAGGGCCTGCCTGGCAAGAATAGCCGTGACTTTTGTGGCCATGCGCTGATCGATTGGAGCCTAAGTGCCGCACTTTATCTGCAAGAGAAAATAGGCGGCGCATCCGTTCAAGTGACTACAGATTGCCCAATGATATTAGCCCTGGTCGCACGGAAGTACGGCAACAAGATCACCGCGCGCAAACGGCCTGCGGTGCTTTCATCAGACACCGCCGCAATGGCTGATGTGGTTTTAGATGCAGCCGATTTTTCTGGTATGGGTAGGGTGGGGCGCTATGTGCTTTTGCAGCCCACCTCTCCTTTAAGGCTACTGTCAGATCTGGAAAATTTCGCCAAACATGCGACGATGATGGGGGCGCAGGTCTCTTGCACCAGACCCGTCGAAGACCCCCATGATCTGATTGACATCACAAATGGCAAACCGCTGGTCGCAGCCCAACCCACCACAAGGCGCCAAGACCACAGTAGTTACTTGAGGTTTGTTGATGGTAGCCTTTATGCTGGTGATTTGACACAATTAGCCAAAACCCGCAGCTTTATGCCCACCCAAAAAACGGCTTTTGTGCCCTTAGACATTCCCCGCGCCATCGATATCGACACGGCACTTGATTGGCACATGGGTTTGGCCCTTTATGACTGGCTTATCAAGAAAGAGGTCCCGTTTGTCCGCCCCGCGCCCTGATCTTATCATCATAGGGGGTGGCTCTGCGGGATTAGAGGTGGCCCGCATCGCAAGCCGCGCCGGACGAAAGGTCACCCTGTTGGAAGAGGGTGTGGGTAAAGGTCGGAATTTTTTGCAGCTTGTGCCTTTATTGGTTGGTAAAATTATCGCCAATCCAAAATTCGCCAATCACGCGACAACTACCCCGCAAAAGGGGCTCGATCATCGGCAATTACCGGTTATTTTGGGGCGTGGGCTGGGTGGCTCTAGTAGGATTAATGGCAATGTGGCGGAGTGCGGCCCACGTGTCCGCTATGAAGATTCTTTTCCCTTTTGGCCCAAAAACATGATCGCACAAATTTTGGCAGGCCTTGACCGTTCGGGCCCATGCACGATCACCCGTCAAGACAGCTGGAGCGATGCGCTGTCTGGACTGTTCATCGCAAGCGCGGGGGCTGTGTTTCCCAAATCACAAGGATTTTTTGCCCCGAAAGTTTTAGGCGTACACACAAAAAGCGGCTTACGGTTTAACCATTTTGACGGATACCGCCTTACCGCTATTCACAAAAATATCTCGCTTATTCAGGGAGCGAAGGCAGTCAAACTTACCTTCGACAAAAAGAAAATCACCAGCGTGATCTATGAAAAAGCCGGCCAAAGACATGAGCTTTGCGCCGATGAAATTGTTGTTTCAGCAGGTGTTGTACAATCACCGCTTTTGTTAATGTATTCGGGAATTGGTGAGCCTGACGTTTTAAAACAGGCCAACATCACCTGCTTGCACCCGCTGAGGGCCGTGGGGCAGCACGTCAAAGATCATCCAAATATGCGCATTCCATTTGCAACACCTGGTCATAACACGCTTAACCAAAAGACGCGCGGTGCGGCAGCGTTGATCGAAGGGCTAAAATTCATTTTCGGGGCAAAAAACACAGTTTTGCGCGGCCCTGGCGCATCGGCAGGGGTGAATATTGCCCTAGATGATTTGGCTCACGATGCCGCGATTAGGTTACAACTTGTGCATTTTACGCAAGACCGCAGCGTAATTTCGCACAATGGTATTCAGTTTGAAAAGACCCAAAAAGCCTCGATTGGATTTGCGCCTCTATGGCCCAGCTCTGAGGGCAGCATCACCCTTGATGCCAACGGCCACGCGCTGATTGATCCTGGATTTTTGACCGATCCGCAAGATTTAATGGTGGCAAAAGCAGGTCTTGCGGCTGCCTATCAGCTAATCATGGCTATGGGCTTTCAGCCAGACCAGCTCCTGCCCGAAGAAAGCCAAGAAAGTTTTTTACGCAGTACTGCCTACTCAGGCTATCATCTTTTAGGATCAAACCGCATGGCGCTGACGCCCGACTTAGGTGTGGTGGGACCAGACTTTGAAACCTTTGGCTTAAAGGGCCTTTATATTGTTGACGCCAGCGTGATGCCCGACCATCTATCGTCGCATTCCTATTTACCAACCATCAGCATGGCGCGGTTTTTTGCGCACAAAAAAGGGTGGGAAAGCGCCATATGACCTACCCTAAACGCTTTATTGATCATATTTTCCTATTTTTTTATAGCGCCATTTCGACCCTGGGCCTGCCTGCGGTTTTGACCTATCTTTGGCACCGCGGACGCAAAGAGCCACTTTATTTTTCCGCCCTATCCGAAAGATTTGGCGGTGGTTCCGTGCCTTTTCGTGGGGCGGCCTGGATCCATGCCGTGTCGTTGGGCGAATTGCGCGCCGCACAGCCTCTTATTTCGGCGCTGTTAGGCGCAGGCGAAAAGATATTACTGACCACCATGACCGCCGCTGGACGCACAGCGGCCATGCAAAAATTTGATGTCCAGATCAATGATGGTCAGCTTCACGTCACTTGGGTGCCCATCGACGCGCCTTGGATTGTGCGGCGGTTTTTGCGTCGCCATAGACCAAAATTTGGAATGATTTTAGAGATTGAGCTTTGGCCTGGTCTGATGGCGGGAGCTAAAAGCTACAAAATTCCTATGATCATGGCGCAAGCGCAATATCCAATTCGCAGCTTTTTACGCGACAAGCCATGGCCTGCCCTGCGCAGACATTTGGTGCAGGGCTTTGCTCTGATCATGGCCAAATCCACAACCCACGCTGCGCGTTTTCAAGACTGTGGCGCCCCGAATGTGGTCGTGATGGGCGAATTGCGCTTTGATCTACCCGTTCCGCCCGCGCATTTAGCAGCGGCAAAGGCCCTACGTGTACGCCTTGCTGGGAGGCCGGTCTATTGCTTTGCGAGCACCCATCCGCAAGAAGACCCTTTGCTTGAACCAGTTTTAAAGGGCCTTAAAGACAGCGGTAAAAATCCATTCTTTATTTACGTGCCGCGCCATCCGTCCGAATTTAACGGCACATGGGGTACATTAGAAAATGCTGGTTTCAAACTACTGCGCAGGTCAAAAGATTTTACATCCGATCTAGCTTGCGACGTGGAATCATTCTCAGGATACGACGGTATTTTTGGCGACTCGATGGGTGAAATTAACTTTTACTTTGAACTTTCAGATCATGTTTTTATTGGCGATTCTTTCATTGACGAAGGTTCACATAATATTATCGAACCACTTCGCCTTTTAAAAACCGTTGCTGTGGGCCCAAGTATTTGGGGCATCGAGTATCCTGCAACCGAGGCATTGGAAGCCTCAGTCTTAACCCGCCATACGACACCAAAGGCCCTGCTTGATCATTGGTTGGCGGACACTTCAACCGATAAAAGCGTTAGGATAGCGGAATTTATCGTTGAACATGGCGGCGCAACACAGCGAGCCATAGCGCTTTTAAAGGCACATGGGTTCTTGCTATAGCTCTATAAAGCAATCAGTTAAATTGTTCACGCATCGAGTTGAACACAGATTGTTGATGCGCATTTCCAGTGCAGTCAGCAATAAAGCGGACTTTTTCTTTAACCGTGGTTTCATAACCTGAAAATGTCACCCCACCAAATTTGGGATCAAGTGCCAGGCGAAGTTTCTCAGACGAGAGCGCGCCAATTTTTGCCGCATCCTTGGTAAAATTGACTCGTCTGTTTGTTTTCGTTGTTTCGACAACAAAATAGGCCGAATCAATGCCGCATTTATTATCAAGGGTCACATGGGAAACTATAAGCCTGTCCTCCTGATCGATCGCCCAAAATACTAAGCCTCCCAACCCAAAAATGAACGCAATTACAGCAAATACAATTATAAAAATTCTTAAATTATCCATAGGGTTTTCCGATGATGAGAGCTACCGCCACCTGTGCAATTTTAATACCAGAAAGACCACAATAAACCAAAGCAGCCCAAATTATTTAAATGGGCTGCTTTTATTTTCACGATTCTGTTGGGCCGCCGGCGTCTTTCCAAGCAGAAAATCCGCCAACATTAAGAACATTCTTATAGCCCATTTCTTGCAAAGTCTTGCCCGCAAGTGCCGCCTGCCCGCCTGCGCCGCATACCAAGCAGATGCGTGCATCTTTGTTTAAAACTGGGTTGAAATGTGGGGTCGCATCATCGGCTGCAAACTCCATAAAGCCGCGGGCAATGCGCAATGCGCCCTTAATCGTTCCCGATTTTGCGATATCACCACTGTCGCGCACATCAATAAAGACTGTCTCGCCGTCACTATGAAAGGCCATCGCCTCAGTTGCAGGAATTCGTTTCACCAATTTATTGGCGTCTTCGAGATAATGTTGGGCGGTTTTCATGTGCTACCTTTCAAAAAAATTTATCATTTTAATATCAGAGGCTACGCGCCGTTTTACAAGAACCTAAGTAATTTTCTTTGCCTGAAGGTCGCAGTTTGTCGGTTGTAACGCCTATGCTTTGTTGCCACCATCGCCCAAACTGACATTGGAGGGAAAAATGACCACACAAAGGCTTTTGGGAAAACGCGTTTTGGTGACGGCCGCGGGTCAGGGGATTGGCCGCGCCAGCGCCTTGGCCATGGCAAATCAGGGCGCACAGGTTTTTGCAACCGACGTGAATGAGGCGGCTCTTTCTTCATTGACCCAAGAGGGCAAGGGTCAAATTGAAACCTTTGGCTTAGATGTTCGCTCAGAAGATAGTGTGGCCCTAGGGGTGGCTCGCGCCCAACCCGATGTTTTATTTAATTGCGCGGGCTTCGTGCATAATGGCACGGTTTTACAAGTCACCGACCAAGAATGGGATTTTGCATTTGACCTGAATGTCCGATCTATGCTGCGAACCATTCGGGCCGCATTACCGGGCATGATCGCACGCGGCGGTGGATCTATTATTAATATGTCTTCGGCCTGCTCGTCTGTGATTGGAGCGCCAAATCGTTTTGTCTATGGCACTACCAAAGCCGCCGTGATTGGCCTGACGAAATCAGTGGCGAGCGATTACATCACCCAAGGCATCCGCTGTAACGCAATCTGCCCCGGCACGGTCGACAGCCCTAGCCTGCACGAGCGCCTTACCGCCACAGGCGATTATGAAAAAGCGATGAAAGCCTTTGTCGCGCGCCAACCCATGGGCCGACTGGCAACTGCTGAGGAAATCGCCGCCCTGGTGGTTTATCTGGCCTCCGACGAAAGCGCCTTCATCACAGGCCAACCCCATATCATCGACGGTGGGTGGTCAGGCTAAGGAGCAGTCAGTCACCTATCATGAATTTGGTCCAAGACGACAGCGCCCATACTGAGGGCCGACTCATGTAGTTAAGAGCGCTTGGTTGGATTAACGCTGTCTGATTGGACGCAGGACATTTGTACCGCGGTGTCGTCCCGCGTGTGCAAAGAGAGGCGACAGGAGCAGGATACAAGGTCC
>ENA-UOXV01005925-UOXV01005925.1-marine-metagenome-genome-assembly--contig:-NODE-5925-length-13115-cov-15.442649_pt1 | contig 13115 bp, 9 predicted proteins | sample MGYA00238165_ERZ766961 | MGnify/ENA primary metagenome ERZ766961 (study PRJEB28924, sample SAMN03173240) | marine metagenome | biome: Marine; feature: Water; material: Subsurface seawater | place: North... | reverse complement strand
GAAGGAGAAGAGAACGAGGACGACGAAAAGGGAGCGGCGCAGGAAGAAGAAGCCCGGCGTCGTCGTCGTCATTTAATTACCTCTTCTTAAGAACATGTACTCTTTTTTTGTGGTGTTTTTCGAGTATGATGAAAAAGGGAAAAACGAAGCAAAAAGTCTCGTCAGTTTGTTTTTTGCTTCAAAATAAAAAAAAGATGAGCAAAATCAGTTTGAGCAGAATTGGAGCACTCAAAGCTTTTACGACGACGAGGAGGAGAACACCACCACCACCAACAACAACAACGTTAGGATCAGAAGCGAGGAGGAGGAAAAAGAGGTTGAAGAGAATACGAAGCGATTATGTTTTGAGCTCCTCCTCCTCCTCCTCGTCCTATTTTAAATTGGAGAAAGAAGAAGAAGGAGAAGAAATTCTGTTATTAACTCCCGAGGAAGTCATCGAAAATCTCCCTTCGATACTCCTCGAGTCCGAGTTAGAAGGTACTACTGGTGACGATACTAACAAAGGAGTGGTGGATTTAGTCGAGTTTTCGACGCTCTGTAAAGAGTACGTGAAGAATAACGGCGACGTGGACGCGCTCGTCCGGAAATTCTCGGAAAGCGAGTATAACTCGTCGCAGTTTTTAGAGGCGGCGTTCGATACCGTCTACGACGCGAAGATGGCGATGAGGAAGAACGAAGTCTCCGTGGAAGTGTTCGGGGCGTTTCAGGAGATTTGTTTGATTTGCGCGAAAGCGTTTCGGAAGCGAAATATGAAACCGGAGGTTTTTTTAGCGGACGAGTGCGTGAAAGAAATATCGCAGAGTCGATACAAGGCGAAGTTGTTCAAGGACGACGAGGCGATTGAACGAGCGCGATGGAAGGTGAGGAGGATGTTAGTGGAATCCTTCGTCGACAGAGAGTTGTATGGGAGTAAAGAAGTTAAAGAAGAAGGAGAAGGAAAGACGAAGCAAACGCTTTTAGACTTTGCAAAGTTCGCTCGACAGCTTTCTATCTGTCGCTCCACCGCGCTCGAGGACATGGAGAAGAATATCTCCTTCGCCACGGAAAGAATGGGAATGAGCGAAATCCTCATCGAAGGCGCCACCGAGAAAGCTCTGAACAAACCAGATGACTTAGAAATCACAAAGAAAGCGATGGAGAGAGTCGTGAACTCCGTGGACGAAGTGTTGGCGTTGTGTTTAGAGTTGGACTTGGAGAAGAAAAACAACCCGGCGACGACTCGCGTGATGAAAGCCGAGCAACTGTTAAGAAAAAATCGTGAGTTTTTGGACGACGGCGACGAAAACGTGTAGTACTAATAGCAGCAGTAATAGCAGCAACATAGCTCGAAAAACGTGTTTAATACGTGGTTTTCTTTCTTCTCGTTTTTAAACGAAGAACGTTTTCGCGTCCTGTTTGTTTCTTGGTGAACAATACTACAAACGAATACTTGTACGCAAGCAACTTTTGCGTGGGCAAAAAATCATCAATTTTTTCAGAAAGTCTTGATAAAAATGTTCAGGACGACGCTCACGCAAAGGACGACGAACTTTTCGAGACTCCATCAAAACGTACTCCACAAAGCACTCCTCGTGACACCCACAAGCAGCGGCGCGATGATGATGTTGAGTGGCAAGTATACGACGCACATTCGAGCGCTTTCGGGAATGTCCGCCTCGTCGTCGTCGTCGTCGTCTGAATCGTCTGAATCGTCCATCGGGAAAAGTGTCCCGTCCTCTGTCTCCTTCTCGTCGTCGTCACGACAAATTGTACGTGGCGTTATCTCCTCCTCCACCACCTCCAAAAATCATCATCATCATCATCATCATCCGTTACGATCGACGACGAGCGCGCGAGCCTCTGTCTCCTCCTCATCAATCGTCCGATTTAATAACACGACGACGAATTCGACGAGGAGGAGTCAAAAAGTGATTCAATCCATCTCTCTGAAAGACGATTGTAACAACAGGAGTAAAAAAGGTACGACGACGAGGAGATCAAACAACTCGATTCGATTACTCGCCACAGAGAGTGAAAATGGGTCCTCCTCTCAAACTGCTGACGTCGAAAAAAAAAATACCGCAGAGAAAAAAAAATCAAATTACCCGAAACTTCACGTGCAAACGAACGGGAGGGTGGTCGCGATTGGCGACTTACACGGCGACATTCAACAAGCGCGAAGAGCGTTACGGATTGCCGGAGTGCTCGGTAAAGACGACGACGATAACGTGAATCCTCAGTGGGTGGGCGGCGATACGGTGCTCGTGCAAGTCGGAGACGTGTTGGATCGAGGCGACGACGAGATTGGGATTTTGATTTTACTGCAAAAGTTAGGGAAAGCGGCGAGGAAAGCGGGAGGAGATGTGTTTGTTTTGAACGGGAATCACGAAGTTTTGAACATTTCCGGAGATTTCCGGTACGTCTCTCGAGGCGCGTTCCACGAATCGATGCGCTTTTCGGACCACTTGGTGAAGTTGTTTGGTAAAGACGCCGTTCCCGGGAGAAGAAGAAGACGATCGTCCAAACAAGAAGATGGCGAAGAAGAAGAAGAAGAAGAAGAAGAAGAAGAAGAAGACGAAATGGACGAGTGGAGAAAACAGACGAACGCTAGGGTTGGTTTGTTCTCACCGGGCGGACCGTTGGCGCAACAACTGTCCATGCACAATACGGTGTTGATCGTCAACGATACCGTATTCGCGCACGGAGGATTGGTGCCTAGACACGTTGATTTTGGATTAGATAAGTTGAACAAGAGCGTTTCGGAATGGATGCGCGGTAAACGGATCGAAGACGAGGATACGAAAGTGGCTTTAGGGATGGCAATTGGCGGCGTGAAGGATTCTGTAGTTTGGCACCGAGCGTACGGGACAGAACACTACGCCACGAATACGGAACGAACGAACGCGTGCACGTTATTATCGAGAACTTTAGAGAAGATCAACGAAATCGAAGGCATTCCCGTGAAACGTTTGGTAGTAGGGCACACCCCGCAAATGCAAGGAGCGAATTGCGAGTGCGACGGGAAAATTTGGAGAGTTGACGTCGGCATGTCTTTCGGCGTTTTAGGCGCAAACCCGCAAGTGTTGGAGATTATCGGTGACGAGGTAAAGATCTTAACGAGAGAAGCACCGGTGACCATGTCTAAGTTATAATAATAATACTAATAGTATATTAATCTTTCCCGTCTCTCTCTTTCTCTCTCTCTTTTTCTTTTATTCCGAATCGCTCGCCATGCCCTTGATCTCTCTGCGCTGTCGAGTCGGTTTTTCGGCTTCTTCTTCTTCGTCTGAAGATGATTGGTTGAACAATTTTGGCCGAAATGGCGAATTCACAGCGTCTGGTATTGCCCCCGCATCCTCCTCTGACGCACCTCCATCTTCTCCTCCCACATCTTTCTTCTTTTTCAAAATTCTCTTCTTCTTCGTCGTCGATTTCTTCCGCGGCGGCATATCTTCTTTCTTCTCGACGGCGGCAGCAATCTTCTTCTTTTTCGTTGATTTCTTCCCTTTTTTACCTCTGGATTCACTCGAAGAGGAAAGAGAAGAAGAAGAGGAAGAATCAGATGAATGCTTCGAAAGTGAGGACGAATCGGAGTCTGAATCATCCGATGAGCTCGAAGCAGCCGCGTTTCCTCGTTGACTTTGATGGGTTCTCTCCAACGCCGCATCCTTCTTCGCCTTAATAGCTGCCAACGTTTCTTGAACGCGTCGTCTTTTCTCCTCTTTCAATTGATCTGCCCGAGCTTTCTTCGCCGCAGCGGCTTCCTCTTTGGCTTTCTTAGCTTGCTCGGCGCGTTCTTTATCTAACGGTTCGTCCTTATCCTCATCGTCGTCTGAAGGAGGGAGCATAAACGCTTCTTTCTCGGGCGCGACGGCATCGTCGAACATATTTTCCGCTTTCTTGTTACTATTCTTCTTTTTCTTCTTCATTGGTTTAGTGAGTCCTTCTGCTTCGCGCATGGCGTCCATGGCGTCTTCATCCTCCTCCTCGTCGTCGTCCGGAAACTCGACATCGTCGTATTCCTCTTCATCTTCTCCTCCGTCAGAGTCGTCTGGAAATTCCACATCATCACCGACAATATCATCCTCGTCGTCGTCGCCGTCAACGTCTTCACCATCGCCGCTCTTTCTTTTATTCTCTTTCGTCTTCTTCTTCGCGCTCGCTTTACCTTTCTTCGTATCTCCATCTTCGTCCTCGCCTAAGCCCATATCCATAAAACTATGCATCGCGTTCCTTACTTGCGCGTTGTTCTTCAACTTCCTCACGCGCTCCAACACCACATCTGGATCCTCGTACGGGTACATCTCGTGCGCCCAATTTCTATACATGCCTAATATCAAAGCAATATCGTGCGTCTCGTTCCCTTTCCCTTTCCTTTCTCGATCGTACACATCCGCGAAGGTTTCGTAGACTTTTTGAATTCCGTTCGGGCCTAAAACGTGTTCCTCCACGGAAAACTTTGGTTTCCGTTTCGACTCTTTCTCTTCTGCTTTTGGTGTCGTCGTCGTTCCCCCCGCACCACCATCGCCGATGTCCATCGCTCGCTCGTCGTCTTCGTAGTTGTTGTTGTTGTTGTCGTTCACATCATCGTTCTTCTTATTATTGTTAGTAGTCGTCGTCGCGGTAGCAGTGAGAGAGGAAAAATGTGCCTCTCTCTGATCTTTCGGCAACCACGACTCTTTCGGCGTCGCGCAATCTCGAGAGTAGTGTCCGGTTTGTCCGCACTTGTAACACGTTCCTGGTTTTGGTGGCATGATTCTCTTTGCTTTTGCTCTCTTTGTGTTCTTCTTATTATATATATATATATTACTTTTAAGAAGAGTGTGTTTGTGCGTGATATACTAATAGTAGTGTGTGTGTGTGATAAAGAAATTTAAACTTTTGAGAGACTCTTTTTTCGAAGGAAAAAATTCAGAAGAGAAAAATCAGCTTTTTTTTTGTTCTTTCTTCTTCTTCTTGCAAGAAAAGTCTTCACCACAATTCATTCATAATTCGCACTTCTCTCTCTCTCTCTCTCTCTGCTATATATACAAAAACATTAAACGACAAAAAGAAAGAGTAATAAAATAATGGACGCGATAGTAAAACTGGTGGAGATGAACTCCCGAAATCCTTGGTCGCAAATTACTTCGGAGAAGATGTTTTTGAGCTTTTTACAAGGCGCGAACGTGCACAATTGCGCGGGCTTTTTTGTGAAATCATCGGAGGACGACGATTCTGTTACGAAGAAAATAATAACCGTATTGCCGAACAGCGTGCCGATATCGTGCTTACCCACCGGGGCGATGAAACTGAGCGTAGATTTAGATGTAGAAGATAGCGTTTTAGACGTTTTAAGGTCTGACGAAGGAGAAACAAACGAAGGGGAATCGTACATCGATACGCTTCGTTTGTTGATTTTAGTTTGTTTACGAACCGAGGCGTCGGTGGAGGAGAAACTCTCGATGACGTTCAGAAAGATGGAACAAAAGAGAGGGTTTGGAGTGACTTTAGAACACGTCAAAGAATGGATCGAAGACTGCGAAATGGTGATTGGATCTGAGATGAAGAGTTACATGAGGAAAGAGAGAGAAAATGGGTTGATGGAGGAGCGCGATGCGAATAGTAATAATAATAATAATAATAATAATAATAATAACAAAATCGAACGAAGCGCGTCGGCAACGCGGAGGAAGAGAATGAGTTTAAGTTTAGGTGAATTGAAGAAGAAAGAAGAGAGCACGACGCACTCGTTGCGGTGGATGCGCGGGAAAATGGAAGCGCACTTTCAGAAATATTTTAAAACGCACGGCGTGGCGATGGATTTTGTGGCGTTTACGGAAACGGTGTCGGAGATTTTAGAGATGTGGTCGACGGAGGCGTTGGATTCCGTCGAGCGGGCCTTCAAGGAGACGAAAAGTTACGATTCATTCAACGAGAAGATTGAGCGAGCAGAGGCATTGGGTGGAAGCGGATCCTCAACGACGACGAGTGGTGGTCCGGGTGAACATCGGAGACAGAATAGTGGGAATAAGCACTTGCTCCTATCTGGGAGATCTGTGGGTAGTAGTAGTGGAAGTAGCAATAAGAAACTCAATCGTGCTCCAAGCATAATTGAGACGGTTGCGAAAACGTTGAAGAAAGGGGTTGAATCCACCGTGATAAGTCGCGAAGGAAGTCTGCGCGAACCCAGTAACTCTATGTCTTTGACACATCACGAACGAGCGCTAAGCGACGACCGGTTGAGTAATTTGAGCAACCGATCTTTGCCGCGTAGTCCTACGCTTTCGAGACAAGACTCGGGGAGTGAATTGATCTACGCAAAACAGCCGATTAGTCCGACATATTCGAAGGATAATCTCCTTTCAACAGCCGGCGTTGGGGGAGGAGGAGGAGGAGGAGGCGCCTTTGGGATGAATCCAAACACCATCGTTTCGTATTTACCGCAACAATATAGACACGTCATCGACGGCGCGTTTGACGCTTTAGGCATGAGCACCAAAGCACACGGCGGATTTGCGACTCGAGAAGGAGAACACGTGAACGACAATTACTATTACGAAGAAGATTTTGAGGACGACGACGCGGACAGCGCGCACATGACCGAAGCGCAAAAACGCAGGCGTGACTTGAAATCCGAACTCTTTGAATCCGAACAAGAATTCATCGACGTCGAAAAGCAACAAGAAGGCATTTTTGAGGATACGACCTGGCATCGTCTCGTCGCATTCTTCCGTGAAGTTACCATCCGCCTCTTCCTTTACAACGTCGTCAAACTCTTGCTCATCATCGCCCTCCTTGCCGGCGACGCCGCGCTGTGCATGTTTGTCGTCAACCGTTTCGGCGTCGTCTCCGGTCTCGGCGTCGTCGTCATCATCAACCTCGGGTTCGCCGGCATTTTCACCTACTCCATGTTAAAGTTCCAAAAGCGCGAGAAAGGTTTACGAAACATGGAATTCGGGCACAACTGGGTCCGACAAACCGACCACATTTTGCAAGGCAACAATACGGTCGTCAACAGCGCTTTAAAAGCCGCGGAAACCGCGCAGAAAGTCGAAAGCATGAAGGACAAGTTCGTCTCGTCGCCGAACGCTAATAATAATACTAATAATAAATCGTCTTCTCAAGAACAAAAACAGCAACAACATTCGCCGATGAAGAAGAAAAATGACCCCGTAAATAAGTCGAGGGAGCGTTTCGAATCCGCGCACGAATACTTGTAATACTATTTTTATAACGAAGAATTTTAAAAACTCCATTTTCGCGTGCTCAAAAAAAAATTTTCACTCGATCGATGAAAAAGGAAAAAAGACAAAAAACAAGACAGACCAAAAAAGGCACACGCCCTTTCTCTTTTCATTTTTATCCACACTTTTAAGAAAGACTTTCTTCATCCTCGCCGCTTTCGTTGTTGTTTAAGAAGAAGGGTGACAATGCTTTTCTCCACCGCCGCATCGTCGTCATCGTCGACGCCGTTTGTCTTCTTTGTCTTCTTCTTCTTCTGTGTTCCAGTCCTCTTCTTTGCGAGGAACGCACACGCGCTCGACTACGATTGTTTGTGCGAGTGTTGTCTTCCCGGCCAGTGCGAGTTAGGGACGAGAAAACATACGTTCAACGTCGGGGACCCGCAGTTGTGCACGACGAACATGTGCGCCTCAAACGTGGCGAGCTGTCCAGACAGTGGGTCACACAACGCGGGAGGGACGAATATTGCGACGTATTTGGACTGTTCGTGCGCGTGTTGCAAAGACTCCAACTGTCCGACGTTGATTACGAACGCGTTTCATTCGGGCGGCATACAGCAGTGCACGCCGTCCGCGTGCTCGTCGAAGTTTTACTCGTGCCCAGACCCGGGGGCGCATAACTCGGCCTTAAACGAAAACTTCGCGACGTTTTACGATTGCACGTGCGGATGCGCGGACACGCCGTCACAAACCAAAGATATCAATCGTTTTTACGCGGGAAAGAGTACCATGTGCACGCAGAACGAGTGCGAGAGTCGGTTTACGACGTGTAAAGACGAAGGCGCGTCAGTTATTGAAGCGTGGTACACTGGAGAGGAAAGCGACAGCGAGAAGTTTGATTCGAGTCCTTGGGAGACATACAAGGACGGGAATGTTAGAATTTCAATTGGCGGGAAAACGGTGACTTTGTCAAAAGGCGCGGCGGCTGGGATTGCGGTTGTTGTTTTGTTTGTCGTATTTTCTGTGATTGGATATTTTGGGTATAGATTGTACCAACGAAGAAGAGGGTACCGATGGATGGTGTTTGACCACGACGAGGAAGGAAGAATAATGGCGAGAGAGGTGAAAGGGAGTAGCGACGTGGAAATGTCTTCGTCTAACAACAACAACATCAGCGCTAATAGTGGTGGTAACGCGGAGAATGTGGTACAGATTTCGTCGTTGCGGGCGCAACACGCTGCTGCTGCTGCGGCGGCGGCGGCACCAACTGCTACTCCCCCGGCGTCGGCTCCTGAGGCTCCTTCAGGAACTTCGCCGAATTATACTAGCACCGCAAAAAACGATGATCAGATGTCGCCGTATAGAGTGGACTGATATTAATAACAATGGATCATTGTAAGGAAAACAACCATAAAAACTCAAGTAACGGATATCCTTCGACTCTCCAATTCCTTTTTCAAAGCTTCTGTCAAGTAAGATTCGCACCCGAACGATGATACCATTGCGTCGTGTTCATCCCACAATTCCTTCGTCGCTTTTGCACCGGTATATCGCGCGCGGATGAGCGTATTTCGAGCGGTGTGTTCACCGCCGATGAACTCAACGACGTCGACTTTATACCCGAGTATACGCAGCACCAAAGCGCGCCATGCATCTGTCACGTTATCTATAGTTCTTTCGTACAATATGCCATGTCTTGCAATAGACGTCATTGGAGCTAACAAGACAGACGACGACGACGACGACGACGACGACGTTACGCTCTTTTTTATGCGAACGTGTAAATCATGATGACAGCACGGAGACGCTAATATCAACTTCGTCTTCCATCGCACCGCTCGAACCAAAGATTGATCCGTCGCCGTATCGCACGCGTGTAAAGCGATACACACGTCTACGTTTTCAGAACCAGGTATCTCCGCCTGTTCAATCGTCCCTTGGACGAAAGAAACGTCCCGCTCCCAACCTAACTCTTTCGCCACCGCTTCGTTGTGCTCTTTGCTTTGCCTCTTCACGTCTACACCGACGACGTTCGTGTCCATACTCTTTGTATTCTTCAGAAACGAATACGTCGCAAACGTCAAGTACGCGTTCCCGCATCCCAAATCGACGATGTTAAGTGGTTTCTTTGCAGATGTATATTCTTCGTCCGATGCAACAGGAAGGGAAGCTTCCAAGTGATGTAAAAACTCCTCCACTTGCTTATACTTATCCCTCTTTGCCGCTTTAATCTTCCCATCTTTCGTAGAGACGCCCACTTGCACTAAAAACGGGTCATCGGCTCGCATCAACCGTTTCTTCTCCCGGTCGTTCGCTAAAAACGACGCGTTCTTCCTCGTCGTGTTGATTAATCTCTTCGTCGAGTCCGCGCCGTTCGTCTTCTTCGATTCATCCTCGTCGTCGTGGTTACTCCTACTACTCTCTTCTTCTACACTACTCCTACTCTTTTTACTCCTGGACACGAACGCGTCTCCGCTCTTCGTCACTCGAATATCGTACGCCGTCTCGTCTCGCATATCCACCCGCCAATTCCCGTACCCGCCGTTCGCGACCACGTCCTCGAGTATCCCCTCCACTTCTTCATCGTGCACCGCGAAATTCTTGGTAAAACTCTGCGTCTCCGTAAACCGGATCAGTTGCACTTTCAACTCGTTCTTGATCAAAACCGGTCTAAACTCGCTCTTCTTAAATTCCGGTTTCTTCTGTTTCGGCGCCTTCCCGGTTCCCGAGAGTTTGACGACATATATATCGCGAGACGTCATCGTTCTTTCCTCCTCGTTATTTTCTTTCACTCCTCCTCTTCTTAACGAGTGGAGAAACAGTCGTTGCATTTCTTTCGCCGTTTTCGTCTCGAACGCGTGTCTGCCTTCGCGTATTCTCAATCGAAGATGAGGAGGAGGAGGAGGAGGACCGTTACTAATGTTGTTGTTGTTGTTCGCTTCTTCTTCTTCTTCTTCTTCTTCGCCTTTTGTGAATGCTTTTTCTTTTTCTGCTCTCGTCGTCGTCGTCTTCGTCGTCGTCCTCCTCACCACAAACTTCGTATTCTTTTGTGGTAACGACGACGACGAGTTTGGAGAACAACAGAAACAACGACGGCTCGAAATCATCCTCATCATCCTCATCCTCATCATCATCATCGTCGTAAAAGTGTCGTCTCCTCGTCCCAAAACTTCCACTTCTCCAAGAAAACAAAAAACAAACAAAAAATCAAAAAACAAACAAAAAAACTTTTCATCACAAGAAAGAAAGACACCCAAGAGAGAAGAAGAGTTTGTGTTCGTGCGTCATCATCGGTTATTCGTCGTCGTCGTTTTTTTTTAGAAGAAGAAGAAGAACGAAAGAAGAAGAACGAAAGAAGAAGAACGAAAGAAGTCTCTTATTATATACTCGTTTTTCTGAAACTCTGCTTTTTCTTTGCGATTCAGACGATACAGACGACGAGTTGTGAGAAGAAGAATACTACTACAGTCGTCAAAAACATTTTCATCGTCATCATCATCATCAACGGATGCAAATGACAACGATGATGATGAAAATAAAAAACGTCGTCCAATCGTACAAAGATTTATCAAAGTTTAAACTGAGCGTGTTCGTCGTCAGCACGGCGGCGGCTGGGGCGGTTTTAGGCACCACCCAACAACCTGTTACAACAACGGGAACGACGACGACAGAGAAGAAGAAGAACTCCTTAATCTCGTCCTCCTCGTCGTGGCTGCAGCAGCATTATCAGCAGAAGCAGCAAAAGCAGCAGCAATTTGTTCTTCTGGATGAAGAGAAAATAAAAACGATACTCAACGCTTCTTTCGGGACGGCGTTGTGCGCGTTTTCCGCGAACAGTTTGAACCAAATTTTGGAGAAGAAGCAAGACGGGATGATGGCGAGGACAATGCGAAGACCTTTGCCGAGCGGGAGGTTGTCGTTAGGGAACGCGATTGCGTTCGCGGCGGCGAGCGGGATTTCCGGGACGTGGTATTTGAACGAATATACGAACGAGACGACGGCGATGTTAGGTGGTGGAAACATTTTGTTGTACGCGTTCGTGTACACGCCTTTGAAGCAAGTGCACTGGTTGAACACGTGGGTAGGGGCGGTCGTGGGAGCGATTCCGCCGATGATGGGATACGCGGCGGCGGCAGATTTGAAGTTGATATCGAACAACGATGATACGAGCGGTTGGAGCAGTAGCAGTAGTAGTAGTAGTAGTAGTAGCAGTAGTAGCAGTAGTAGTAGTGGTAGTAGTACTAGTATTTCAAGTCTCTTAGGAGGAGAGAATTTCGCCAAAGGCATGGTTCTTCCTTTAGCGGTGTATTTGTGGCAAATGCCGCACTTTATGGCCCTAGCGACTATGGGTAGAGATGATTACATTAAAGGCGGGTATCGAATGTTGACGCACCCTTCGTTTGATCCAACTTTGCGAAGAGCCGCGAACGTGGCGGTTCGGAATTCGTTGATGCTTTTACCTCTTGGATTTATCGCCGAGAATGTTGGTCTGGTGTCTAAAGATTCTTCGTTTCGGTACGAAGCGGTCGCTTTGGGTGCGCCGCTCGTTGCGACGGCGCTCATGTTTCGTCAAAAAGCGAACATCACGAGCGCCCGAAGGATGTTTTACGGGTCGTTGGCGTATTTGCCTCTGTTTCAAATGGCGCTTTGCGTCAGAAATCGACAGCATTATTACGACGAGAGTGACAATGAAATAAACGAACACGATGACGACACAAACATCGCGAGACTTTTGATGACGCCAATCATCGCTTTACACGATTTGTTCGCCGTGGACGATTCGTGTCCGCAAGTCGCGCTGGCGGAGGAGAAACAAGAGGACGCAAAAAACGATAAGAAAGAGTAGAAGAAGAAGAAGTTCTTATTAGAATTTCGGCAAAAGTTAGCGCGGGCATGTAATTGATGTAGAAGATATTTATTCAACGAGAGCCTCTAGGCGCTTGCCAATCTAACTTTATCGGCCTACCGCCCATACACGGCGTGTTGTGTAACGTCGCCGCTTGGTCGATTTCGTCTTTTTTAAAGTCGGCGTATCCTTGTCCTCGAAACTCCCCGGTGTCTCGGTTTTCCAACCACCTCACTTTAATCATTTCCACTCCGGCGTTTTGCTTGAAGAAATCCCATATGAAGTCGTCCGTCATGTTAAAGTCTAAATTTCCCATGAACAACGTGTAACATCCGTGAGGTTTTTCCCCCATCTCTGGAAACTTCTTCTTGTTCTTTTCTTTTTGATTGCTATTCGGCAACGACTCGCCTCTCTCCGCCGCCGCTTTCCTTTCCTCCGCGGTGTTCCCTCTTTGCTCCCAACGCCGTATCTTACACTCTCTTTTCAAAACCATCCTCCCGGAATTCTCCACCGCTTTCGTCGCCTCTTCTTCCGAGTGAAACTCGACGACTCCGGCGCCTAAGAACTTCTTCGTCAACTTTTCCTCCATCCAGACGATGCTCTTAATCTCGCCGATATCCACGAACGCGCGTTTGAGACTCTCGTCGTCGATTTGCCAGGACAAGTTCCCCACGTACACTTTCGTGTTCGACAGTGGGAACTCTCCAGGTTTCGGCGGCTTCTTCTTCTCCTCTTTTTGTTTCTCTTCTTCTTCTTTTCTAGTCGTAGTAGTATTCCCGTCGTCTTCAAATCCTCCTTCGTACTCGTCGTCGTCCGCATCGGGAACCTCAACAAAATTATCATACCCGATGTTCTTCTCGTCGTCGTTCTCCTCCTGCGCTTTCATCTTCCTCATTTTCTTCGCTCGTTTCTTTGCCAGCTTTTTCGCCTCCACATCGTCATCATCATCGTCTCGTTTCGTTTTCTTTCCTCCCATAGAATGCTCTCGTTCTCTCTCAACAAAGAGTAGTTGGACGCAGTAAAAGAGTTGTTGTTGTTGTTGTTGCGTGTTTTTGGATTCGCCGCCGCTCTGAGACGCTTTTTTGCTCCAAAACGACAAAATTTGTTTTGCACTTTTTTTCTTCTTC
>ENA-UOXV01005924-UOXV01005924.1-marine-metagenome-genome-assembly--contig:-NODE-5924-length-13116-cov-5.259858_pt1 | contig 13116 bp, 9 predicted proteins | sample MGYA00238165_ERZ766961 | MGnify/ENA primary metagenome ERZ766961 (study PRJEB28924, sample SAMN03173240) | marine metagenome | biome: Marine; feature: Water; material: Subsurface seawater | place: North... | reverse complement strand
CGCCAGTTTTTCGCTCTGCGATTTGCGACTGTTTGTCATTAAACGTATCTATCTCATCACTTTCGGAGGCCCGAAGGTTGCCGGGATGCAGATCAGATTTACAGTCACAGCCAGCCTAGGTCGACTAAATTCGGCCGACGGCTGCGTGCCGCAGCAATCCCGGTTGCCGGGAAATCTGCGGAAGGCCTGCGTCGCCCGTCCACGTGGACATGCAGTGGTCGTCCTCCCCACCGCGACAAGTCTTGCTTGAGGCTTCATGCATTACTTCCTCGAGGCTTCATACCCTGAAGCTCACAGCTTGAAGGAGGACCAGCCCCATCGCTGTGGGCGTGCGCGCTCGCTCTGCGAGGGCGAGAGACACGCGTTCGTCACTCGTCCGATCAGGGAACACGCCCGCCGGCCTCAGTCGCAAGGGCGCGGGCCACACGGGCTGGGACGGGGGCATGGCGGCGCGAAGGGCCCACAGCTCTCAGCAGGAGGCTCGTCCCCCTTCGGGAGGGATGGTGAAGCGAGAGCGGAGAGAAAACGTAAAGCAAAAGGTGCAGCGCGGGGGCCGTGCCTTGTCCTTGTCGCCCTCGTCCTCTTCGGAGCCGTCCGCGGCGCGTGGCTCGATCGACGCGTGCCACATTTTGATCTTGGAGTCGAGCGTTACCTGCGCCGGCTCGCACCAAGAGCCGCGCCCATCAGCGCCAAGAGCCGCGCCCATCAGCGCCAAGAGCCGCGCCCATCAGCGCGAGGGGGCGAGCCACCTGCCCGCCGTCGGCGTCGCTGGCGAGGTCGAGCGGGCGCACGAAGCCGAGATCCCCGGATATTTGAGCCACTTGAGCCACTTGCGTCCGCGAGATGCTCCTCAGGTCCCGCAGATCGCAGACTTGCTGCGGCGGCTGCGTCGCCTGCTGCGCGTCGCCGGCGCCGGCGCCGGCGCCGTGCGCGGAAAGCGCCGCGCCGCGCGCGTGGGCCGCGGGCGAGTCGGGGTCCGAGCTGACAGTGGGTGCCTTGCGTAGCCCGCCAGCCCCGCGCCAGGAGCCGCGCGTGTTTCGCCAGGCGCGTGCGCCCACATCTGAGGGGTTTAGGTGGTGCAAGTCGTCGCTGTCGGGCAGCGTGCTCCAGTCCTGCGTGGCGCCCGCCCGTCAGCCGTGCGCGCGGCTCGCCCGTCCTGGGATGGACAGACGCACGGCCGGGGAGAAACAAGGAGCCCCCTCAATCGACCGAAAGGGCCCTTTCGTCCCATCCCAGGGGGCGCAGGCACCTCAGTGCCGATGTGGCTGCGCGTGGGCGGACTGCGAAGGTCGCGCCGCAGATCGTTCAAGTCGTCCGCCTCCTTGCGGCCCTTGAGCTGGTAGATGTCGACGAACGCCTTGGCCTCTTCGTCCGACTCGTTCTCCGCCACGCTGTTGAAGCGCATGGAGCTCTCCATCGCAGGCACCTTGGCGACAAACGACCAGTGGAAGGCGGCCTTGACGCCTTTCACCATCTGCAGGTAGCCTGGGTTCGCCGGGGCCTCCTCCTGCCTCGGAGGCACCGCCTCCTCTTCCCCCCCGGTCCGGGCGCGCGGGCCAAGACAGCCGAGCACACTGCAGCGGAGCGCGGCGCACACCCCGCCAGTCGACTCCGGCGACGCCCCTGCCGTCCGCCCCGGCCTTTTAGCGCGGAAGCTCCAGCTGCCGTCCTGGCCGCCCGAGCCGTGGCTGAAAGAGGCCACGCTATCCTCATCGATGTGCCCCGACCCGCGCCGGCCGTCGCCCGCCCGCCCGGACGGCCGCAGCCGCATGCCGCCCCCGCGACCCTCCGTCATGACGCCCCCGCGGTCCACTTGCGTCGCGGAGGCGGTGACGATCACGCGCTCGGGCCTCTGCGGCGCGGCGATGGTCAGGTACGCCGCGCCGTCGAGCGTCGCGGGCGTCGCAATGATTGGGGCGTTGTAGATACGGGTGAGGTTGAGGAGGCGGAGCGACTGCGAGATGCCGTCGCCCGACACGCCGTAGCGCAGCCGCGTCGGCGTCCCAAAGTTGCCCACAAAGGTGTCCGTCGTCAGGATTCCGGCGGAGAATTGCAGCTTGATCTGGCGCGCCTTGGAGGCGTGGGGGGCGCCGTTCGCGCGCCAGCGGCGGATGCAGTCGTTGGCCGCGTCTTGCATGCGCAGCACCGCCTGGCAGGCGAGCTCCGCGTGGTTGGGGTACTCGCTCGCCTCGTCCATCCAGAAGGAGACGATTTTGTCCCCCGACACGTCCTCGATCGTTCCGCCAAGTTCCTCGATGATCTCCATCGCCTGTGACGCGTACTCCTTGTTGAGGTGCAGTATCGCGTCCATGCTCGTCAGCTCCCGCAGCTGCGCGAACCCGTCCAGGCACGTGTGGATGATCGTGATCTGGCGGAGCTCCATCCAGAGGTTGCCTGCGATCTTGCGGTCGTTCTGCCGCTGGCTCGTCAGCTGCTGCCGCACCGTCACAGGCACGTACTTGTCGAAGAGGATCAGCCGGTCCACCGTGACGTTAAGGAGCTGCTGGATGATGCGGATCTCGGAGATGTGGGAGTCCTCCGGGCCCTTTGTGATCTTCCTCACAAACTCGTCGCTCTGCACGATCTCCATCCGCGCGCGGAGGTCGTTCACCGGGATCGAGATGAGGCGCGCGACCATGAAGGCGACGAGCGTAAAGAGCACGAGCAGCACGACTGCCGCCGCCACAACATGCATCAGGAAGATCTCGTACCGCGCCTGGGCGTTGAGCGAGGCGGCGCTTGTAAAGCGCTGGAAGTGAGTTTCCTCAACCGCGACGACGAGTGCCCACGCGCTGGTCGTGGAGATGTTGTAGCGCCCCGGGGCCCAGCGGCCGTCGACCGGGTCGAGCCGCCAGCCCTCAGGGCCGAGCAGCATCGCGCTGGCCACAAAGATGAGCCCAGTTTCGTTCGCAGAGCCAGGCTCGATCTGCTGCGCGCCGCCCGTCGCGTTCCACGCCGCCCCGGGCGTACGCTGCACCCAGCGCCCGACTTGCCGGATCATCGGGTACGCGTCCGGGTCCGTCGCGAGTAGGCGGTCGAACCCTGTGACCTGCGAGGACCGTTCAAGTGAGAACAGCTCGGTGCACCGGCGCTGAATCAGTGCATGATGTGCGGGGTGCAGGGGCGTGCAGACGCGCACATCGACGGCGCCGAGAGGCCCGCGCGCGCAGGCCGCGCGGGCGCCACAATGTCGGACTAGAGTCGGGCGCGGGGTGCACCTCGCCGGGCGTGATGCGCACGACCTCGAGGCCCTGGCCCTTGGCGGCGGCCGCGATGAGGCGCCCGTCGCGCGCCTCGACGACGAACGCAGCCGCTGACCACCCGCGCGTGAACACCGCGAGTTCTTTGGTGAGGTCCGAGAAGTCGTTGCCACAGCACGAGACGTACTCCGCGGCGCCATCGCCACACATGTCGCGCACACGGCTCCATGTCGGCGCGCTGGGCGTGCCTGCGGGCTGCAGCACTGGCACGCACGCGTTGAAGGCGACGGTGACGTGGAGCGCCTCGCCGCCGTTGTCGCGCTCGGTGCGGTAGTTGATCCGCGGGCCCAGGATGCGCGGTGCCGACTCCTCTCGCGCCGTCATGTACCACCCCTGGTTGCACAGGTCGTACCTGCAGGAAAAGGAACCCGCGCCTGACGTCAACGATCAGAGACTCGGAGGAGCGGGAGGCGGGCAGGGGGAATGACCTGAAGCCCTGCACTGCAGCGGAGCCGACGTCGAAGCGGGAGGTGTCGTTGAGGGTGTAGCGCACGAGCGGCTTGTTGACGCCCGTGAACTCCGCACTCGGGTTGAGCTCGCGGTTCGTCACGAAGTAGTCGATTTGATCGCCTAGGGAGTAGGGATCAACATCGATGACAGAGGTGTGTATGTGCGGATACTCGACCGCAAACACCTCGCCGAGAGCGGTGGCGACGGAGAGCGCCTCGATGTTGAAGACGCTGTGCGAGCGGTGGAGGTACGTGGCAATCATCTCCGTGTCCGACACGTTCAGCCGGCGGTCGCGGAGCGCGTCGGCCGTGAACTCGGCGCAACTCACCGCGGAGTTGATCCATTCCGTGACGATCTGGTACGCGCGGGTGTGAAGCTCCCCCGTGACGCGCTTCGTGAACAGCACGGTGCTGTCGTTGAGCACGAGGCCGGACTCGAGCGACATCTGCACGACCAGGGTCTGGAAGATGATCTGCACAACCAGCGCGGTGACCACGAGCACCAGCACGAAGCCGATCACGAGCGCCATTATCGAAAAGGAAAAGGCGTTTGTGTCGTTCTCCGGGGGCTTCGCATGGCTGTCGTCACTGAAGCCCACCGAGCTCTGCATGCGGGCTGCAGGGATCACCCCGTCCTTCTTGCCGCCGCTCATGCCCTGACGCAAGGCATCGAACAGCATCGAGGCGGGCGTGGTGACGAGCAAGGTGACGGCGGTGACCATGGTCACAACGATGAGCACGGTTCCGAGCGTCGTCGGCTTGAGCTCGAGCACGGTGTAGACCGCGGCCCCGACCAACCCGAGCGCCAACAAGATCAGCACATTTTGCAGCAGCGAGAACTTGATGTAGCCGCAGAGGCTGCTCTGGTCGAACGCGCAGCACAGCCACCCCGGGTCTTGCGCCTCCTCCTGCCGCGCCGCCCCGGAGTCGGATGCCGCGGCAGAGGCGCGCGCCAGGGGCGCGTGCGGGGCTCGTGGGGAGGTGGGCGGGGCTCGCAACCTGCAGCATCTCTCCGACATAGTCGGCCGAGTCGCGCACCTCACGCACGACGCCGACGGAGCGCGCGGTCTTGGCGCGCCCGAGGATGTGGAACGCCTGGTCGCTCTTGCTCCCGGCCACCTGCGAACGAAACACCCTGTCCGTTGAACGTTTGACGACGACAGATACACGTTCCACAACAAGGAGCACACACGTTTGCCCGTGCACGACTGGGAAAGAAGTCCACCTGCACGGTCGCGACGTACTTGCGCAGGAACTGCGCGTGCACCATCTCCTCGGTGGCGCCAGAGACGAGCAGCTGCACCTGCCCCTTCTTGCACATGGCCAGCAGCCGCTTGGCCGTGTCAAACGTGTCGCCCGTGATGCCGTACTTGAGCCGCCGCGCGGACCCGTAGTTACCGACGTTGCACAGCCCGGAGTGCACCCCGAACACCGGGTAGAGGTTGTAGCCCGCCGCGTTGGCCTTGTCGTTGTCGGCGGTGCCGTGCGGCGCGTCGCCCGCCTCGTTCTTGCTCACGCGCTCCGTAAACTCCTTCTCGATGGACTGCACCAGCGAGAACATCGAGGCCTGCCGGGAGAAAGTCACGCACGCTTTACGACAATGAACAGAAACTTGGAGAAGAGAAGGGCCAGGAAGGCACCTGCAGGTTCACCGCCGCGTTGCACGCCAGCTGCGCGTGGTTGGGGTACGAGTCTGTCCAGAACGCCACGATTCCGTCGTAGTGGAAGTCTGCGAGCACGCGCGCGTGATGAATGACAAGGAGGCTACATGCAGTAGCCTCCTCTTCTTGGGTCCTTGCCCCCGCGCTGTTCGCTCCTCTTAAATTTAATTTTTGTCGGATCTTTCCAGGGGGCAGCCCAGCGGCCGGCAGGACCGCGCCGGGGCGGGCGCCGCAAGCGCCCGTTTTCGGTGGGCGAGCGCACCCGCGACGGTGCCGCCAAAGGCCTCGACGGTCTCGAGAAAGCAGGTCATGAAGCGGATGGAGAGCTTCAGGCACTCCTCCAGCGGCATCCGATGGTACACCTGGCCCAGTGCCAGCGCGCTCACCCACGCGCCTCCCCTGCGCGGCAGCCGGGCGGGCCGGGCGGGTCCAAACCTCATCCAGCCCCGAAATCTTGGAGCAGACGACCGTCGACATGCGCTGCCGGTGCACGCGGCCCTCACACGCGGCCGGTGCAGGCGCCTGGCCATCGCGCCAGAGGGGCAGAGGAGGGGCAGAGGAGGGGCAGAGCACGGACCTGCTCGGTCCACAGGGTTCCGGCGCGGGAGCTGTGGATGTCCGCGCTCATTCTGACGCGCCCAAACGCCTGCGTTGGAATTTTAAAAGCTCTGGCCTCAGAGTCCGTTGCCGATGCCGCACGGAGCGGCGGGTGAGGCGCTGCACGGCGGGGGGGGGGGGGGGGGGGGGGGGGGGGGGGGGGGGGGGTTGGAAAACGCACGGCAGAGGGAAAATGGGGAAAATGAGAAAAAGAGGGAAATGGGGTGGGTCTGGCGACAGGGGCGGGCGGACCTTGACGACCCAGCCTGGGAGGAATTTGTTGAAGCCGTCGACGCAGTCGCGGATGATGAGCCAGGAGTAGAAGAGATCCCGGATGTCGCGGCAGCGGAACCCGAAGAGACTGTCGACCTGCGACAGGTCCACGTCGTCGATGGACCGCTTGTCGCCTCGCTGGACTTGCTTCATGCTCTGCCGCAGCATCGCAAACGGCTTCGTGAGCGGGTACAGCACGGTCGGGATGTGCAGGAACATGAGAAGGATGATGGTCATGAGCACGAGCAGCTGGTAGACGGTGTTGCGCTCGCGCCGCTCGCGGTAGTCCGACCGGATGCCCTCCACGTACACGTTCGAGTTGTCCTCGACGGCGACGATCAGCAGCCAGTTCATGTTCTGCACCTTGAACGGCTTCTCCGCACGCTTGAAGTCCACGTCTAATTGCAGCCCATCGATCTCGCCCGTCAGCCGCGACGAGAGCACCTGCCAGGCGTACATGTCCGAGATGTTGCCGTCCTCGAGCGCGTTGCGCCCGAGCTGGTCGCCGGTGATGGTCAGATTCGCGGGGAAATTCTCCCACGACCCAAACCTGGTTTAGTCACCGCGCGGCGCTCAGCACTGGGCACTCGCTGAGACTGGCCGGGATGCGGGGGGAGCGGGGGTGCGCGCACGTTTCGAGCGTGTAGTTTGTGAAAAGAGAAAGCACCACGTCCTCCGACAGCGCTGCAGACAGCGCACAAAGCCCCCCCCCCCCCGTGCGCGCTGGTCAGCACTCTTTGGCGGCGCTCGCAAGGGATCCTGCGCGCGCTCGCGTGCGCCGGCCGGGCCGACAGGGCAGAGGGGCGGCGGCACGGGCCGCACCCGGGTCCGCGCGCACATTGAGCGGCTTTCCGTCGGGGGTGTAGCCGCTCACGCGACTCACAGGGATCACCCGCCCGCCCCTGCGCGCCAGCGGCGGGTTATGCGCGCCGCGTGCCGCAGGCGCGGGCCCCCTGATTTCGGGTGGGGTGGGGTGGGGTGCGAGAGGGACACCGCGCGGCGCCGATGAGGAGGCCAACGCCCGGGCCCTCGTACTCGACCACAAACACGATGTCGCGCGCCCCCTGCCGCCCCGCCGCGCGTCAGCGCACGCGCTAGCGACTTGCAAACAGATCTGCGGAGAGGGGCGGGGGGCAAGGGTCGCCTGGGCTGCCGCGATTAGGATCTCGCTCATCTGCACCATCTCCTGGTCGCAGCATGCTACGGCCATGAGCGACTCCTGCGGCGGGGAGAGGTGCGGATCCGCGTCTAGCGCTGGGTTGAGCCGCGGGAGCGCCGAGTCGTCGTACACCGGCACGCACGCGTCGATGCCGAGCACCAGCGACGGCAGCCACATGTACGGCTGCGTCCATATCGGCTCGCGCGCGTGCCGCGTCGCGTTGAACCACGGGCGCTCGCGCGGGGAGTACGTCTTGACGTTCCACGTCTGCGAGTCGTCGTGCAGCCCGAACTCATCGAGCTCCCAGATCAGCAGCGACTTGTTCTTGCGCCCGCCCGCCTCGAAGCGCGGCGTGTTGTGCATGGACGAGATGAGCGAGAAGGTCGGGCGGTCCGCCGGGGACGCGCCGTTCTCGCGCAGCACCTCGACGGTGTCCGCCTCGCGCGTACCGTACCACGCGTACGCCACGTTCCAGTACACGCTGAGCGAGAGGAGGAGACGCTCGACGGCCTCGTGGTCTTCGAGGTCGACCTGCCGGCTCTTGATGGAACGCGCGAGCTGCAGCGCGCAGAGCGGCATGCGGTTAATCGAGTCGAGGATCGACCTCTTGGTGCGGAGGATGAGCTGCCGCCGGTACTCGACCGAGTTGACTACGGACTGCTCCTCCGCGCCGTTGGCGATGGCCGTCGTGATGTCAGCGAAAGCAAAGAGCCCGATGTTTGCGATGACAAACACGATGACCGCCGTCGAGACGAACGCCGTGACGAGCATGAGCATCGTCACCGAGATCTTCATGTCCCACTTCTTGTCGCGAGCAGGATTCGCTGAGCTCGGGGCCGAGCCCGGGGGGTCTCGGGAACGGGAGGACATGCTCGGCGGCACCCCCGATTCCATCGTCTCGGCGTACGACGGATTGAAAACGTTGTTCAACGCAGCATGGCGCTCGTGCGTGTAGTCGATGCGGTCGCTGTTGCTGTCATGGTTATTCTTGCGGTTGCCGTTCTTGTCATTCCTATAATTGCTGCTGCTGCGCAGGTTTTCTCTCCTGGCACCAGCGCTCTCACTTGACGACACCCTATGCGACTGGTATTGCTCCTTGTTGATCCCATGCACGTTTGGCCACCCATTTGAGCTGGTTGGATGCTCTCCTAATACCGCACGACTGGCACGGCTATCTCTCATGCGGAACGACATTGGCCACTATCGCGGTCTCCCCTGGTCCCGCTCCGCGACAACTCCGAGCAGCTCACAACGGGACGCTTCCCGTTATCCCACTTGACTCGCCTGACTTACCAAAGCACCCAGGTAGGGTCGGTAGTCAATAGCTTCAGAGCAAGCATGCAGCTGCAGGGGACAAGCTCAGCAGATGGCTGGCCCCGTGCCCACGCTCCCTTCTAGAGCAGGAGCTCCCCGAAAAACCTCGAAACTCTTCAGAGTTTGGATTCTTGGAAAAACCCAAAGTCAACAAAATTTCAAAGAAAGTAGACTTGGTTTAGTCAACACGCGCCATCGACGGTTTGGCAAACGACCGCCCTCCTTCCGCCCGCCTCGACGGTCCGCACCTGCGCGGCCCATTGAGTCGCTGCTCAGGTGACATTACCGTTCTAGCACCTTCACCTGGGTTCGAAATCGTTATTCGCCGTGCCAGTGCCCCCATTTCAGGACCTGGCGGGCTGGTGGGAACCGATTTGGGCGGGATCTCTGGCCGTGGAGGGTGCGGGCGGTAACTGACTGTTCTACCGTGCAGGAGCGAGGGAGTTCGGTGATTGTGGGGGAGCAAGTGAGCATCGTTTGGCAGGATGCCGCTCAAGAAGCCCGCTAAAAAGCCGGCGGAGAAGTCTGACGCCCCTGCCAAGCCGGCAAAGAACCCGGAAGCCGACGGTGGCGGGTACGCCGCCCCCTCCCTTCGCGCAGGACGCCCGTGACGGCAACCAGAAAGCGAGCGCTGCCTCCGTGATGTTTTCTCCTAGCTGTCGGCACCACATGTCGTGCCTGCCGGGAGGGGCATTGCCCCGGGCCCAGGGCTGCATGCGGAGAAGAGGGGCTGAGCAACCCTCCCCTCCCCTCCCCCTTCGCGTGCAGGTATGTCGAACCAACGACGGTCATCGTCAAGCCCGCAGACCAGCTTGTGCTGACCGAAAAGGAGCTGGAGACGGAGCACACCCGCGTGCTCTCTGCCAAGGACCCCGTGGCGCCGCAGAACATCGTGCGGTACTCGTTCCGCGAGCGCACGTACAAGCTTGACGCGTCTGTTGAGCAGTGCGCGCTGCATTTCGAGATGGAGGGCAACCTCATGCACCGTGACTCCGACGATGGCAAGCGCATCGTCGCCGAGATCGAGGTCAGAGCGCACCAGCCCGCGCGTGTGCCCGCGGGGGCGGAGCGGAGCGCGGCGCGGCTGCCGGGGGGCCCCGCGCACTGCGCCGTCCCGGCGACGTTTGCCTCTCCGCACCCGTGCGCAGAGGCGATACTGAGGCCGTGGTTCGCCGTGGTATGTGCAGGCGCAGCGCGTGGCGGCGGAGCGGGCGGCAGAGCTTGAAGCCATGAACCAGGGCGGGGGCGGGGATGGCGGGGGCGGGGGCGGCGAGGGGGCCGGTGAGACGAAGAAGCTCCGGAACCAGTTCAACTACTCGGAGCGGGCGTCGCAGACCTTCAACCACCCGCTGCGCGAGCGGCCGACGATCACTGAGCCGCCGCCGTCAGTGGGGTTCAACGGGCAGGTAAACCAGTGGGAGATCTTCGACTCGTACGTCGAGGAGGTGGAGAAGCAGCGGCTGACCAAGGAGAAGAGCGGGCAGCAGAGTACCAAGAAGGCTGCAGCCTCGGGGCACGCGCACGACAAGGAGGAGGAGGAGGAGGGACTGAAGGAGGTGCAGAAGGAGGCGGACATCGTGCACTCCACGGCGATGAGCAAGTCGCTCAAGATCATGGAGCGCATGGTGAACCAGAACACGTGGGACGAGATCGCGCAGGACTACCGCTACTGGGACGACCAGTCGGACTCCTTCAAGGAGGGCGAGGGTACGCTGCTTCCGCTCTGGAAGTTCTGGACCGAGAAGGTGCGCCGCAAGCACGTGACGGCGCTCTGCTGGAACCCAGAGTACCACGACTTGTTCGCGGTCGGCTACGGCTCCTACGACTTTATGAAGCAGGGCCCGGGCGTCATCTGCTGCTTCTCGCTCAAGAACCCGTCGCACCCGGAGTACTCCTTCACGACCGAGACCGGCGTGATGTGCCTCGACTTCCACCCGCAGCACTCCTCGCTGCTCGCGGTCGGGTGCTACGACGGGACTGTCATGATCTTCGACATCCGCAACAAGCTGAACAAGCCCATCTTCCAGAGTACGGTGAAGTCCGGCAAGCACACAGACCCCGTGTGGCAGGTGTGCTGGCAGGAAGAGGACCTCGCCAAGAACCTTAACTTCTTCTCCATCTCCTCGGACGGGCGCGTGACGCTCTGGACCATGTCCAAGAATGAGCTGCAGTACACGGACGTGATGGAGCTTAAGCTTGCGGGCATCGCGTCGTCGGGCGCCGAGGACGCGTCCGGGGAGGAGACGTCGCTGGTTGGGCTCGCCGGCGGGTCGTGCTTCGACTTTCACGCGACGAGCGAGCATCTCTTCATCGTCGGGACCGAGGAGGGGCGCATCCACAAGTGCTCCAAGGCGTACAACTCGCAGTACCTGGACTCGTACTCGGGGCACTACATGTCGGTGTATGCCGTCAGGTGGAACAAGTTCCACCCGCGCGTGTTCCTCTCAGCCTCGGCAGACTGGACCGTGAAGCTGTGGGACCACAACAGCAAGACGTCGCTCATGTCCTTCGACCTCGGCAACGCTGTCGGGGACATCTCGTGGGCGCCCTACTCCTCCTCGGTGTTTGCGGCGGTCACCAATGACGGCAAGGTACACGTCTTCGACCTCGCAGAGAACAAGCACGAGCCCATGTGCGACCAGAAGGTGGTGCGCAAGTCCAAGCTCACGCACGTGGCCTTCAACCCCAAGCAGCCGCTGCTGCTCGTCGGCGACGACCGCGGCGGGGTGCTCTGCCTCAAGCTCTCGCCCAACCTCCGCAAGACCGAGGAGACCCGCGCGGCGGACAAGGCCGCCGCGGCCGCGGCCACCGGCGGCGACCAGCCGCGCAAGCCGCCGCCCAAGAAGCGCGGGGCGGAAGCGGGCGCGGACGGCGGGGCCAAGGAGGAGGCCAAGGTGAAGACGCCTGCGGAGCTTGAAGTGGACAAGCTGGACAAGATCCTCGGACTCCAGGACAAGCAGCAGCGGTAGGCCGCCCCGTGTGGGCGGCGGCGCGCGCGGGGGGGCGTGGCGGGGCGGCGGCGCCCGGCCGTCTTGTGTGACTGCGGTGAGGCGGGCCCGTTGCTTTTGACTTTTGAGGGATTGGGGGTGGGTAAAGTGTCTTTCTCTCAGCCGCAGCCCCACCGCACAGCGTTTTCTCCTCCCCCACAGCGGCCCCGCCGCAAAACGGCGCCCCACGCCCGTTAGCGCTTGCCCGCGCAGAGCCACTGCCCGCGCTGCTCGGCGAGGGGGAAGTGCCAGCGCCACGCGTCGTCCTCGCTGTCCGACACCGTCTGCATCCGCAGCGACACCTGCGCCCAAAGGCGCGCCGTCAGCGCACACTGCGCCCAAAGGCCTTTGGCCGCCAGCGCACACGCCCTCACGTGACCCCGTGGCGCCGGGGCGGGGCGGGGCGGGGTGCGGGGCGGACCCGCGGCGGGAAGGCGAGGATCGGGTCTTGCGCGCGCGCGTCGAAGTGGAAGTTGACCTGCTCGCGAAATTCAACATTAGGCGCACGCTGGCTGGCGCTTGGAGCCGTCAGCTGACATTGGAGCCACCGCGCACTACGCGCCAAGGGTTGGGGCGCGGGGCGCGGGGCGGCACCCAGTGGCGCTCGCGCCACTTGAGAAACTGGCGCGTCGAGAGCAGCTGCGGCGGGCGCGCGAGGCTCAGCGCCCAATTCGCACGCGCCGCCCCGGGCGCCGGCGGGCGGGGGGTGCACGGGGGTGGCCGCGTCCACTTTTGGGCGGGGCGTGCCTGGAAGTGGTGGTCGCGCATCTGGTCGTTGGACACCTGTCCCTCAGAGTCACCCGCCGCGGGTTCAGTCAACCCGTTTCCGGCCGACCCGTGTTCAGCCGACGCGACGTTTCCAGCTGCGCGCTCCCGCGGCGCCTCGGGGCCCCGGGGGCGCGGGGGTGGGGGGAACCATGACGAGGCCGGGCTTCTTGGAGGAGCCCCAGACGCCTGCATACAGCCAGAACCAGTCGTCGTTCATCTGCGCCCGAAGCCGTGCATTCAGCGCCCAAAGCAGGTGCACCTCCGCCAGCGGCGGCCGGGAAATCCTCGCAGAGAGGCGGCGGCGGGGCGCGGGGCGCGCGCGGCGGCGGGGGAGCGCGCCTTCGGGGGCGTGCGGTAGATGAGGTTGGAGGCGTTCCAGGACGCGACCGCCTTCTCCTCCTGCGGCGTCATGCTCACGTGCCCGCCAAAGTGCCTGCGCGCCTAGAGCGTCATCGCTCCGCGGGGGTGGGCTCGTGAAGCGGAAGCGGGCTTGATGTTTTTTTGTTTGGCGACACGGCGCGGCCGGGTGCGCAGCGCGGCAGGCGCGCGGCGGGGCCGAGGGCGGTCGCGCGCACCGGGAGTGCATGACGATGAGGGGCGTGTCCGATTAGTACGGGGTGAGGGACGCGGCGTGTCCGATTAGTACGG